>Ga0182016_10003151_pt1 | contig 18979 bp, 15 predicted proteins | sample 712S2MmetaG_FD_120491 | JGI IMG/M metagenome (GOLD analysis project Ga0182016, IMG submission 120491) | Permafrost microbial communities from Stordalen Mire, Sweden - 712S2M metaG | ecosystem: Environmental > Terrestrial > Soil > Wetlands > Permafrost | place: Sweden: Stordalen | collected...
ACGAATTAACGACTCAGGACACTAGCTGCGTAGAATAGGTTCAACCAGAACCCAGGCGATTTGGCCTGGTGGAGGAAGAGAATGCATCCAAATCAGAGCCGGGGCGTGGCCACCTATCTGCTTTTCACTTTCGCCCTCAGCAATTGCCATGGACCCGCGCTGGTTTTCGCTCCGACCGCGATGCAGAAGATCGATAACTAAGCTATCAACCGAGAGCCTGCAGTATCTGTAGGAAGGAATCGAGATCTGTCCCTGCCAGCCGTGATTCGATTTCCAGGCTGGTACGCTTCCAGACCGGCACGCTGGTCATGATCGAAGCCCTGCCTCGACGTGTAAGCCTAATCTGCCTAACTCGACGATCAGATGGATCATTAGTAATTTTCACCAAGCCCCGGCGCTCCAGAATCTTGATTGCTGCTGTCAAAGTCGTGCGGTCTGTGGCGAGTATCGAAGCCAAATCAGCCATCGCCGAATCTTCCTGTCGACTGAGCAACGTGAGTAAAATGAATTGGCCATTTGTTAGGCCAAGTGGTCGCAACTCCGCATCAAAGCGCCGCGTCAGCGCACGTGCGGCACGTTGAATTTGGAAGAAGAGTTCCCCTGCCCAAAGCAGCTCCTCGCGGGGTGCCATCACGGTGCGTATCATTATGTCTTCGCTCTGCAGGCGGATGTACTCCTGATCGTAGAATGCTTCGGGCGACACCCACAAGGTTCGAATATCTTCTTGGCCGTGTGCGGCTGGTTCGGCGGTGCCTTTCTGCCCGGTTGATACTTGGCGTTGAGGCAACGGTGCAGAGTGAAAATCAACTGACGAGCAAGTCTCGGAGGCGGCATACAGCGCGGTGAATCTGCTCTGCAGGTGTGCTTCCAAAGCCAAGAATTAGGCCCTGTCGTACCTTCTCTCCGGAATAGCACGGAGAGAGCGGCGTCACCCACAGTCTTTCGGCTGCAGCTTTCGCTGTGATTTCCACGTCATTCTGTCCAGTTCGAAGTGTGATGGTCACGTGCATTCCGGCTTCAGCCCCGTGGACTTCCAGCATTTGTCCGACTTCCTGCTGGAGGCTTTGGATCAGCACTTTCCTTCGTTCGGCGTACAACTGCCGCATGCTTCGAATATGCCTTCCAAAATGCCCCAAGCTCATGAAGTCCGCCAGCACTTCCTGGTACAGGTACGGTGGAAAAATATCCATTGCGGCGCGCATTGCCGCAAATCGCTCGACCAAGTCGGGAGGAATGACTAAGTAACCGATTCGCAGCGATGGGAACAGAGCCTTGCTGAAGGTTCCGAAATAGATAACACGCGCATTGACGTCCAATCCCTGCAACGAAGCGATCGGCCGGCTTTCATAGCGATAATCGCAATCATAATCGTCCTCGATAATCCAGGCTCCCGAGTTTTGCGCCCAATTCAGCAGTTGCAAGCGACGTGATGCGCTCATTGTCGACCCGAGTGGGTACTGGTGTGAGGGAGTAACAACCGCAGCTCTCGCATGTCCGTGCCGCACGATCGCGCCGGCGACGTCCATCCCGTCTCCATCTACTGGAACGGGTAAGAGATGCGCCCCGGCAGCAGTAAGCACCATTCGTTGAAGTTGATTTCCGGGCTCCTCGACAAATACCCCGCTATCTGGATCTAGGAGAACTCGAGCGGTAATATCCAATGCTTGCTGGGAGCCGGAGACAATCATGATCTGATTTGGCTTGCATTGGACCGCACGGGCCGTCCGCAGGTAGTAGCAGACAGCCTCTCTGAACCGCTCTGAGCCGAGTGGGTCAATGTGATGAAGAGCGTCAGCACTCGGGTTTCTGCTGTGGCGCGTAACCAGGCTTGACCAGATCTCATAAGGAAACTGGTCGAATGCCGGCTGATAAACGCCAAAGGCTCCCCACCCGCGCCGTTGGGCGGTACCTTCAAATGGAGGAATGAGAAAAGATCGGCGCGCCAGCGGTCGAAGCCCGGACGGCGCGATGGCCGTGGGAAGCTGGGGTTCAACCGACATCAATTGTTCCGGTAAAGAAACAGATACAAACGTCCCAGTTCCCCTTCGGGTTGCAAAGTAGCCCTCTGACAAAAGTTGCGCGTATGCGTGAAGAACTGGAAATCGTGAAACCTGGATCTCTGTTGCGAGCTCGCGGCTTGATGGTACCGCTTGTCCAGGTCGAAGATGACCCCGAAGAATTGCCATCCGGTACCCATGATATATCTGTTTGTTCAAGGGAACCGTCGCTTCAGAATCGACAAGAATGATAGGGGAAATTGTGCCGGATTTGCGGCTACTCGAAAACTTCACGTTGTGCTTGTCCTCGATCCATGGCAGGTCATCTGCGATTTGCAGTGTATTCTTCGGGCCGCCATAGGGCAGACCGCTCGTGGTCGCTCCCTCGCTCTCCAATCCCATCATTTGAGTCCGTACCTCCGAAATGATTCGAGGTGATGACGGATTACGGAATGGATGTACATTCCTCTTCTCCTTTTGATTTCCTGTTGCGTCCCTCGCGTTCGATTACCGATATTGCACTTAGCGGCAGGATACCGAGGACTTGAATGCGACCCGATATGGGCCGCAGCAAAGCCACCCGACCGATCGGTTCAAATGGTTTGGCAGGTCATGTGTTCAACTCTGTCCACTGCTCACTGCAGACGGAAAGTTGGATTGTGCGCCGAAATAACATTCAAGCGATTCGATCTTTCCGTTTTTGATTCTGAAATATTCCACATTCCGGAATGATTTACCGTTCTTGGTGTGACCAAGATACTTCACAAAAGCGTCCTCCGCGCCAGTGGTGATCCGCTCCAGGTCAGTACGTTCAATGAATTCAACCTGTGTGTCCCAGCATCGCGTTTTGAAAGTACTCTTGCCGATATGATCGTCGCCAGCCGCACTCGAAAAGGTGAAGTTGTCGGCGAGCAGCATATTGAACGTGCCCAAATCCTTATTCACCCACGCCGCGTACCACTTACGGATGATCTCCTCGTTCGTCAAGTTCTGCTCTCCCAATGTGCTGGCACTTGCCAGCGCGGGCAAGCACACCGCTCCAGTCAGTGCGCAGCTCCCTGCTTCGAGCAGGCGCCTGCGCGAAATTACATCCCTTTTCATAGTCGATGCTCCTTAAGTGGGGTTATTGGAAAGCACCAGTTCCGGCTTGGCCGTGTGCCGCTACTTCAGCGGCACACGATTGTCTTCATCCAGAGTGGCGTCGATGACGCCCAGCGGTGAGTCAAGGTTCTTAGAAGGTGAATTTGCCTGTCAATTGGAGGATGCGTACCGAAGCGTCGCCTCCCAGCGCAGAGCCATAGATGCTGGTCGGCGGGCTCACTGTTTGAATGGATTGCCCGAATTGAGAGGCTTGCACATTGCCCACCGGTGTCAAGAAGTTGGGGTGATTGAAGAGGTTAAAGGCACTCACTCCGAGCTTGACCGCGACTCCTTCGTGCAGCGGCACGCTCTTTGCGAGTGTCATATCCGTGTCGAAATATCCGGGACCCGTGAATTGGTTCCGATCTTCCGGAGCGAATATCGCACTCGGTACACCCACGCTGGGGAAATTCGACGCGCTCAAGCATGCTGTTCTCGCCGCCGATGAGCCACAGGAATGCTGGCTTCCTGAAATTGGCGCTATTTGAGCATTGTTGACTGAGCCAAGATTCCCATCCGCCGCATTATAGACTGACTGAAGTGCGCTGAATGCCAGCCCGGAGTGTAGGAACATTGTCCCGGAGAGTTCCCAACCCGCGGTCAATGCTCTTGGACCGCGGAAATAGGGCAACATATACAGATAGTTCCCGTTCAGATAGTGCCGGGTATCGTAATCCGAGTTGCCATAGTTGTGCCTGAGATTCGAGGGATCGACCTGGCCCTCGATGGAGTTAGAGGGGTCGAATTGCAGGATACCGCCATTCGAGATCTCATCCAGGGAATGGCTGTAGGTGTAGTTCATCTGCAAATTGAGGCTTTTCCCTTTATGCAGTACGGACGCCACTAATCCGGCGTAATTGCTTGATGCGTTAGAGCTGATTTCGGTGACTTGCCCGAATGCGGATGCCGGAGCATTTGCCGGGAAGGGTCCGCTCCCGAAGGCGTTTACCGACTCGTTCTGAACCGGTTCGTGGTAACCGTGATTTCCGACGTACTCAACCTGCAACGAGTTGCTGTGCGGAAGCTGGTGTTGGATCTCCAGGCTCCATTCTTCATAGGTCGGATATTTCAGGCTTGATACCGTCGTGATCATGTTCGGAGGCGTGAAATTCGGGTCAGCCTTGGTAATTGAATTCAACGATCCGCCGCTCGCGTAGCCCGTCTTAAAAACGTTGTTCAATGCTACGGCCTGCTGGACCGAACTGTAGCTTTGCGATGGATCTACTCCGCCCCCAATAATTTGGAATGCCACATCCAACGGCGCATTTCCCAACTCCTGATCGGCGATGATGCCTGGGAATACGTCGGTAAACATTCCTACTCCGCCGCGTATCACTGTATTTCGGTCGAATGTCGGCGAGTAAGTGAACCCGAAGCGAGGTTCGACCATGAAACGCTGGTAGTTGACGAATGCATCGCTCTGACCTGCTTTGATCATCGACTTGTACGGCGTCGTGTCAAACGCGCTGCCAATGTTCGCTACGAAGCTGCTGAAGTTGGTTCCGAAGTTGGATTCGCAGTTCTCTTTGCAACTCGGGTTCGAGTTCCGTTCTACGCGCGCCCCCATGGTCAAAGTCAGATCCGGAGTCGGTTTCCAATCGTCCTGGAAATACACGCCAAGCGTATACAGGCTGATGCCCAGATCGGGGTGCGTGGTAAAGTTTTGCAGCGACTCAACCGAAATGCCTTTACCAAATGCGCTGCCGTCGTTAAGCGCCAGAGGAGTCTGGAACTCGTCCACATCGAAGTCTGAAATATAGTCCTTCTTATAGGCGGCTCCCAACTTCAATGTGTGCTTGCCCAAACTGTAACTGAAATCGTCGGCTACCTGGACCTGGGCTGCATTGCGGCCCTGGGTAAAGGCGAAGGCGTCAGGGTTTAGATCGGCGAAATATCCGTCTATAGCGCTGAAGTTGAGTGCCTCAGGTAAGGCCGCCAATTCCGCTGTCTGGTTGCTCATCTTGAAAAGCGCGCTATACCACGATCCAGTCAAGAGCAAGCTATTCACAGCCCTGGGAGAGAAGATGTGCGTCCACGATAACTGCCCCTCATCGTCAGGCTGTATGGAACTCGCATTGAAAATCGGATTAATCGAATCGGTAGCGGTCGGCTGAGTCCCTTTGTCCCACTTGTAGTGGCCGTAAATCTTGTCGTTGTCGCTGAAGCTCTGATCGATGCGAGCCGTGAAAAGATGCTCGTTCAACACTGTCTTCGGCGCAACGGTGAGCTGCATCTGGTCGGGAGAAAACACAGTCGCACTCGCATGGTTTGCTGTGCCGTTGTAAAGCGAAAATACATTCTTGTAAAAGCCGCATTCACCGCTGACCTTTGCGGCATACAACGAACTTGTCGCGTTGTCGCAATTGCCATCGCTTCCCAGCACGCCCGCTTCGTAGGACGCCGAGGGCAACAACACCACTCTAACCGGAGCCGTGATAAACGACAGTTGCTCCCAATTGGCAAAGAAGAATGTGTGATCCTTCTTGATCGGCCCACCGACCGCTGCGGAATACTGATTCGAATTGGAGAAGGGTTTCGGGTTGCCGGAATTGAACCAATCGTTTGCGTTCATCGCCCGGCCGTTCCACCAATAGTTCGCATTGCCGTGAAACGCATTTCCGCCGGAACGTGAAACTGCGTTAATCTGCGCCCCTCCAAATTGTCCCATCTGTGCGCCGTACGCATTGGTCACCACATTTACTTCGCCCACATCGTTCAAGCCCAGAAGCAGGTTCGAAGGACCGGAGTTGTTCAAATTAAGAAATGGGTCGTTGACTTCCATTCCGTTCATGGTGAAGTTGTTCGATGTTGCCGGCATGCCAAACGCCGAGAAGTTTCCGGCGCCCCCTGTTGTGTCCATCACCACGCCAGGAGCCGATTGCGCCACGTATGTGATATCGCCGCCTGGATTAGGCACGCTCTGCAATTGCTCAAAGCTGAATGAGGTGTTCAGTTCCGCCGAATCCGTCTGGAGAAGCTGCGCGGTTTCCGTAACTTCGACTGTCTCTGCCGCGCTGCCGACATTCAAGTGAAGTGGCACAGTGGCTACTTGGCCAAGCGCGACAACCGCTTCCACGGTTTCCTCCTTGAAGCCATCCGCCTTTGCTGACAATTGATATACGCCTGGCTTCAAGAGAGCAAAGCGATAGCCGCCCTGGGCGTCCGTTTTTACAGATGCCGTCGCATCCGTTGACTTGCTCTTCGCCGTAACTGTTGCACCGGTTACTACCGCACCGCCGGAATCGACAACAGTGCCTACAACATCGCCGGCTAGCAGTGATTGTGAGTAGGCCGCTGGGGCTGATCCAGCTCCGAGGAGCAAGCAACCAACGGCCATCGCCGCGGACCCCAACAGCGCCAGACCGAATTCCGAGTTTTTTCCAAATCGCATCGTATCCTCCAAAGTTGAATTTCGATTTCTTCTTGTCTGAATGTGGCCTTGCGGGCCGCGTAGTTGGCGCCGCTTCTGTTTCGACATTTTTGTTCTTACCCGGCACTGTAATTCCGATATTCGTGTCAAAGACCTCTGCACCTTGGAACCAGCAAGGCAGTTGACGTCGGGTGGTTCGCTCATCCGTAGAGCCTTGCGAAAATCCACATACTCCAACAGGTGGTCAAGCGGATCGGTGTGGTTGGGGTACGGCGCGGAAGCGAATGCGACGCCGGTACTCTCGATCCAGTAGTGAGCTGCGCCCAAACCTGAGGCTTCCTTGCCGTCGAAGTGGTGGAAGAAACTGCCCTTCGTGAGCCCGGCAATGTCGCATATGTCGTCGATGCGCGTTGCGGAATACCCTTGGCATAGATCGCGCGCAAGGCCGCATCGACGGTCCGGGTCTTAGATTCATGCCTAGGTATGGACGCAGTCAAATTCATACCCACCGGTTGGTATGAATATGGGGCCTTCGGCTGTTTGCTTGGAAGTCGCATCGAATTCCTCCAAAATTGTGGCCGCTACCGAGTCTGCCCACCGGGCATTCCCTTACCGCCTTTTTTGCGTCTCTCTGCACTTGCCGGATCTGCAAGTCGAAGGCAGATGGACAGACGCATATAAGTGAACGGCGGGACCTCTCGTTTCCATTCCCAAACCCTCATGGCGCTAAGTGACACTTGGGGCTTGATTGGACCCGTAACGTCCGCTCAACCTTGGGTGCCGCGTTGCGTAACTCCTTTGCGGCGATTTACATCGAGCTTCAAACCGTGTTCAGAGCTTAGCTCAAGGAAGGTTAATAAACCGGACCTAATCCGCTGGGCGATTGAAAAATGTTGTGAGTCGAAGGGTTTGCGTTCCAGGCCGTGGGCTGCCTCTCCCTCATCTAAGCTAGAATGCCATTCATGAATCGAAATGATGCCCTTAGTCTGCGATCCTTTTGGAAAATCCAAATCATCGGATGGGGCTGCTTTTATATTTACGACCTTCTGGAATCGATTCATGCGTTTCTGACCAAGCGTGTGTTTATCGATGAAGAGACAGTACCTATCGCCTTGATGTTCCTTAGCAGTTGTGCTTTGCGTTTTTTCTGCCGTTGGCTGTTGCGACAATCGCAGTCCTGGATCGATCTTGAATGGAAAGCAGCCGCGGCGGCCATGATCACATCCATTCCCGTAGCCTGCGCGGCCGGACTCATCCTGCAGCGTTTCCATTCTGTGCCCTGGGACGCGTTGGTTACAGTTTGGGCGTGGTCTGCTTTCGTTCTCTTCATGTGGTGTAGTTCGTATTTCAGCATTAAGCAATGGCAGAAATCGAGCCTGGAAAAGGAGCGGCTGCTCCGCGCCGAGTCTGAGGTCAGAGAGGCGCGCCTGCTTGCACTTCGCTATCAGTTGAATCCACACTTTCTATTCAATTCGCTCAATGCGGTCTCCATGCTCATCCTGGACGAAAATGCGCCTGCGGCCAGACGGATGCTGGCGCAGATAGGGGATCTTCTGCGCACAAGCCTGGATTCCGAAGTCACGGCAGAGGTGGCGCTTTCTCAAGAACTGGCCTTTACCGAAGGGTACCTGGCGATCGAGCAAACACGGTTCGGGGAGCGGCTAAGAATCGATATGGCTATTCAATTGGAAACGCGGGATGCCCTGGTGCCAAACATGTTGCTGCAGCCGCTGGTTGAGAACGCAGTGCGCTACGGAGTGGCGCCATTGATCGAAGGTGGGTGGATTGCGATCAAGAGCGCGCTGCATGCTGACAAGTTGCGAATTGTCATAGTGAACTCTGGACGGAGAGGTGAGGGCGAACAGAAAAAGAATGGAATCGGTCTCGGAAACACGGAGGAGCGTCTGAAAACACTTTATGGGACGGATTTTGTATTCTCGCTTGCTTGGCCTGAATCGGGCGGTTGCGAAGTCGTGCTGGAGTTGCCATTACGCAGGGCTCCGAACCTGCAGGAGGCTTCACTGTGCGGGCTCTGATCGTCGATGACGAGCCGTTGGCGCGCCGTGGCGTCGTTCTCATGCTGCGCCGATTCAAGGATATTGAGGTCGTTGGAGAGTGCGGAGATGGGCATTCCGCAGTGAAAAAAATTCTGGAACGATCTCCCGATGTTGTTTTCCTGGACATCCAGATGCCGGGCATGGACGGCTTCGAGGTTCTGCGCGCTCTACCTCTTGAAAACCTGCACGCCGTCATTTTTCTAACAGCGTATGAGCAACATGTTTTGCGGGCATTCGATGCTCATGCGCTGCATTACTTGCTCAAGCCTGTCGACGACACACGCTTCGCGGCTGCGGTCAGTCGAGCTCGTGAACTGGTCGATTCCAAATTAAAGGCCGACATGGCACAGCGGGTCATGAAAATGCTGGACCGCGCCTCAGGCGGATTCGCGTCCCGGTTTACGGTGCAAACCGGATCCCGCATTCAAATCGTCACTGCGGAGGATGTTGAGTGGATAGGGTCCGCCGGCAGCTATGTTGAACTCCACGTCAATGGTCGTTCTTTTATGTTGCGCGAGACGATGGCTTCTCTCGAACAGAGGCTCGACCCGGAACAATTTCTGCGCATACACCGCACCCGAATTGTGCAGTCAAAAGGCATACTGGAACTGCATTCCATCGAGAACCGCGAATTCACGGTGAAGCTCTCAGACGGCTCAGAGCATCGCTCCAGCCGCACCTACGCCGATCGACTCGAACGATGGTTGTCATCTGGCCGAACTTGATAGTCGGTGAGCGCTGTTTCTCGGCGTTGGTGGGCTTTCGCTCTCCCATTTATGCAAGCGGGAATGACGCCATCCATCATTGTTTGACCTGATTTGCTACTCACCGGTTGTCTTCGACAACAGAAGCCTATTTAACTCTTCTTCTTGAACTGGAACTCGGTGAAGATACGGGCCAGTGGCGGCAAGAAGCACACGATAACCCTCACCTACAAAACCATTCTAAGATTTCTTGCGGACATATGGCTTGGCACCGAGATTTAGAGGGCCAATCTGTCTCGCATTCAACTCGTATCAGGGTATAATTTCCGCTTGCTTCCGATCGACCATTGAAAAGAACTTTCGTATATCGGCAACTAAGAGATCGGGCTGCTCCAGAGCCGCGAAGTGTCCGCCATTCGGCATGTCAGTTTTTTGTACTATGTTGTATCTTTGAGTAATCCAGCTAAACGGCGGGACAGCCACCTCCATAGGAAAAACCGCATACCCCACAGGAGTCTCCAGGTGTGGCGTCGGCACCGTGTCCTCTTTGGTGAGCCGGTCCTCACGATAAATTCGCATGGCGGAGCCGATCGTGCCGGTCGCCCAATAGAGCGTGACATCGGTTAAAAATGTGTCGCGATCCACAGCCGTAAGAAAATCGCCCTTGTTGTCCGTAAGCAGTTGAAATTTGCCAATCATCCATGCCAGCCAACCCACTGGGGAGTCAGTAAGGGCGTAGGCAAGAGTCTGCGGTTCACTGGCCTGGAGGAAAAAGAAACTGCTCTCTTCCCGGTCAAAGTAGGAATACCGTTTCCGCTCAGCATCGCTCATTTTCGCAACGGCTTCCTGGTTCGGCGGTGGCACGGAAATCAGGTTCAGATGCAACCCGATCACGTGCGTGGGCGCTTGGTAAGCCATGTCTTGGGCTATTGCCGAACCCCAGTCACCACCCTGGATGCCGTACTTGGAATAGCCCAAACGATCCATCAGAACAACTAAAGCCTTCGCCATACGCTGTGGGCCCCAGCCACGGGTTGTGGTGGGTCCGGAATATCCAAAGCCAGGAAGCGAAGGAATGATAACGTCAAATGCCGGGCTGTTGTTGTCCTTGGGATGGGTGAGCGGCCCAATGAGCTTCTCAAACTCCAAAATCGAACCAGGCCATCCGTGAATCAGCATCAAAGGTATTGCGTCGGGGCGGGGAGAGCGCTGATGGATAAAATAAATCTGCTGTCCATCAATTTCCGTAGTGAACTGGTCAAACTGATTGATCTTCGCTTCTTGCGCACGCCAGTCGTAGCCGTTCTGCCAATAGTCCGCGAGTTCCCGAACCTTCTTGATGTCGGCGCCGTACTCCCAGGTCGTGCCCGGAAGTTGATCGGGCCAGTTGGCTTCCGCCAAACGACGGCGAAGGTCAATTAGAACACGGTCGGGAACATGCATTTTGAACGGCCGGATTGGGGCTGGTTCCAGCTTCGCCGACTGTTGCGTTTGTCCCAGTGGAGTTGCGGAGAGTAAAAGCAATGCGGCCTGCAGAAGCCTCCTGCACTGCCAGACTGTCCCTTTCGTTTTCTCGAATCCAGTTTTCATCATGCTTTTGCATCACTCAATGATTCAGAGGCTGCACTCAAATGGCCCCCCCTTACATCTGATCCGGAGTTCCATCCGACCACACGCCGGTGGGAACGACGAAATTATCCATCGGTTCCGGATCACCCAGGAACTGTGGGGTTAGAAATATCGGAGAATTCGGGAATTTCATCGAGACATGGTTTGAGTCGTCTATCGGATTAGCGCCCCATACCGCAGCATCCATGAGCGGCGTGTAAAACATGAGATGAGCCATATTGTGCCCACCGCCATCATTTAGATATGCACCTTTCGACATCATGTAGCACATCGCCCCGGCCTCGAGAGTGGGCAGTTCTTTTTTCTCCATCGCGGTCTTAATGCTTTCCTTGATCTCACCTTTCGATTTTCCCGCCAAGACTAATTTTGTCCTGAAGTAGGTGTACGGCACGACCGTTCGCGCGGCCGGGGGATTGAAGCACTCCGCGCCGCGAGTCTTAGGGCTCCAAAACTCTGGGCTGTTGAATGAATTCATCCAACCGCGCTCTACGATGCAGATAAAGCCGTTCTTGCCTTCGACCGCAGTTTCGTATCCATTTTTGCCCAGGATCATAACCGTCGCATCGCTGGAAATGGATGGCGGGGCCGCGCTTCGCGCCAAGGCGATCTCAGCGTCTCGATCCATCAGATATTTTTCAATCGGAGGCATGCCCGGATACGGATTGTTGGCGTCCTGCGCCTGCGCGTTTCGGGCCGTACTCAGGGCAAGCGCCAGCGCCCAGGCGCACGATGCCATCATCTTAACTGTCTCTCGTTTCATCCGGTTCTCTCCTCGAATCCTTGTGATGCAGAATTTGTGATGCCGAATTAATATCTTGCTCCAAATCCATGATCGTCGAGCACCGTTGATCGGATGACGCTTCCTTTCCCTCCCTGCGACTCGACGTGAGTTCTTCGTGTACCTCCGCATAACACTCTGTAATCGTCGTTATAACGAGGCATACCGTTCGACGAGTTGAGCGACAGCATCGGGCTGCTCATCCGCGACGTAATGCACGCTGTTCTCGATCACTTCGATCTCAACGTTTGCGCACCCATGCGCCCGCAACGCATCGGCGAAGCTTGGCATGAGCTTCTCGAAGGGCGAGTTTTTGCCCGGAGCCAGTACCAAGGGCACGCTGATGGCGCTTTGTTGCGCCGCATTGAATTTCTCATTCGCCGGAAAGGCCCGATAGATCCCCAATGCGGCACGCAGATGTTCGGGAGCGGCATATGCCCTGGCGTAGCGGGCGACATCGGCTTCGCTGAAAGTTTCGGAATCGAGAAAATGACGCAAATAAATGTCTTCGCGACCGGCAAGGAGTTGCTCCGGCAGGCCCGGCGTCTGCTGAAAATTGATATGCCAAGCGATGGGATTGGCTTTAACCGCATCCCACGGCCCAAGGCCTGGCAGCGGTGCGTCAAGCATCATCACCCCGCGGCTCGTCTCCGGATAACGACGGGCGAAGGCATACGCAACCATGCCACCGATATCGTGCCCGACCACGTAAACGTGCTCCAGATGCAGATGTTCCGCCAGCTGGTGAACGTCTTCCGCCATATTGGCAGCGTCGTACCCGCCTTCAGTCGGCACAGAGCCGCCCAGGCCACGTAAATCAACGGCGACGACTGTGAACTGCCTCGCCAACAGCGGCATGATGCGGTGATATGCGTACCAGTCTTCGGGAAAACCGTGCAGCAAAATGACCGCCGGCCCAGCTCCGCCGCGTACGTAGTGGAGTGTGGCTCCGTTCACTCGCGCAGTATCGGAGACGAATCCACTTCCTAGCGTCGCCACCGCCGGATCGGCAATCTGCCTGGGCGATGACTGGCCATGAATGGCGGCGCATGCAGCCACTACAAAAACCGCCAAAGCTTTCCAGGTCCTCTGTTCGTATTTCTTCGCGAGCGTGAAGCCGCTCTTCCGGCCTTCGATTCTGGAGCATTGCGCCGCATTGCCTGTCATCGTGAATTCTCTTTCTCTTGGGCCTGATTGGGAGACCGTTCGCCATATCCTACGAATGAACTTCGTCTAGAAAAAGATCCACAAGTTTGTGACGCATGTTGCTCTGGTTGCTATCATGGCTATGACTGGAGTGCGGGGTTTCGGGGAACATTAAGGGTTCTCCGTTTGGTTGCTGGCAACTTTAGCACAACTAGTTAGTGTATGCAACCAGTTGCAAATTAATTCAGGTGAAGGATATGCCGAATCTGAGCGGAGACAGAGTGCGCAAGGATCACAGGTCAGCATGCGTTGTGAATCTAATGGTCGAAATGTTTGGCGACAAATGGAGTCTTCTCGTAATCCGCGACATCATTTTCCAGAACCGAAGGCATTTTCGCGAGCTTTTGACCAAGTCCCCGGAAGGGATTGCATCGAATATATTGGCCGATCGCCTCCAACGGCTGGTCGAGCAAGGAATCATCGTCAAATCGGATGACCCCAGCCATAAACAGAAGGTTATTTACAGTCTTACGGAAAAAGGCATCGGATTGCTCCCTCTTCTCATGGAGATGAGTTTATGGGGACACAAGTATTTGCCGGGGGCAGGACTGAAGGGGCGAGTGAGAGTCATGAAAGAAGGAGGGCCTAAGCTGTGGGGAGAATTTATGACTGATCTTCGCGAAGCACATCTCCGCGCGTCCAACTCCAAAAAAAAGGCCCCGGCGCATTAGGAAATCGAGACGTATGCCAAAAATGCAGGTGCTTTAAACGGCATCCGCATCCGCCCTGGCTTAAAGAGAACGGCAAGCGAGTCGCCAGCACCAGATCCACCGCATTGGCATCTTGAATTACTCGCGCCGTTTCACCTCGCGGTCGAAATGCCGCCCTCGAAACGACTCCTCGATACTATTCAGTTCCCCCACAGTTGACCCTCAACACTATAAAGACCACTGTACCCGACAGGGGGCCATTTGCATCAGTGCCCCTTCCCAGTTGGAGAGCAGACCGGCACCCGAGACGATCTCTCCCTTGTTCGTCCTCAACGTTTCTGTCCAATGCTTTTCGTCCCACGCGGTGAATCCAATCTCTGTGCCGATCAGACAATTGCCGTAGATGTCTTCGGCAATTCGGTGAAAGGGATACGTGATCCTTCCGGACGGGAAGGTAGTGGTGCGTACTTTCCTGTCCGAAGGCTAAACATAGCCACCTTGCCGGCTTTCGCCATTGCCACTGAGGTTTTATAGAAATCTGGGCACGATCTCGGGTGACCGTGGCAGTTGACCAGCGTCCATGGTACGGCACCAGCGTTCCGGTGCGAATATACCCGCGAATTGGTGGTAATGCCGAAATGGTGGTTTGTGGATATTCTCACCGACCACTTTTGGCGAGTCAAATGATGGTTGGGTTGCGACATCTCGCCGCGGCGCAGAGGGTGGTCGGAGTCAATTTGAAAATAACTGCAAACTGCGCGGAAAACAAAACGGTAAGTTGGCGAATGATGGCGCGAGTGCACTGTGTCATGACAAGTTGCCATCGGTATTGCAACGAGAGCAGCCCTTCCATCAGCACTGCGGTTCGAAATGCACATACAGCGCGCATGCAGAAGCGCAAAGCTGGTCCATTTTGCGGCGACTCATCTTAGATTGCGACCACAGCGTGGAAATTGACGCCGATGAAAGTCGAAGCGGTAATGCGGCGCGGGAATGTGGAAGACAGATAGGCACTTCCAGCAAAGCATTCAAGCGAGATTCGATGAAGGCGACGATTAGCTCCACCCATAACCAGTAACAACTTTGAAAAGGATGGCCACATGAGACAAACGAGATACAGATTTATCGTCGTGCTGGTTCTCTTATTGTTCGCTGGCTTGGCAGTAAAAGCACAGCAGAACTCTGAGATTGTCGGCTCAGTTACTGACCAGACCGGGGCAGCCGTGCCAGGCGCAACTCTGACACTGACGCAAAAGGAAACCGGTTTTGTCTACACTGCCACCGCAAATGGCACAGGCGGGTACGTATTTGCCGGCTTGAACGTCGGCACCTACGACCTGAAAGCCACGATGAAGGGCTTTGAGGCCTTCACGAGAACCGGTCTGCCACTGAACGTATCGCAGACGCTCGCAACCGACATAAAGCTGACGGTTGGAGCCGAGACAACGCAAGTTACCGTCAGTGCGGATGCGCTGTCGGTACAGACAGAATCCAACGATGTCAGCACGCTGATCAGCGGCGAGCAGGTAACCTCGATTGCAACGGCGAACCGCAACTTTACGGCACTGGCGTCTCTCGGCCTTGGCGTCAGTTCCAATCTGCCTAACAATAACGCGCCTTCCGCTTCAGCTACCAGTTCAAGCATTGAAGTGAACGGCCTTCGCGAGAGCCATAACATCTGGCTGTTGGATGGCGCGGAGGCGGATGACCGCGGCGGCGCCGGTGGCATGAGCGTCATGCCGTCGATGGACGCCATTGCGCAGTTCCAGGTACTGGCCAGCAACTATCCTCCGGATTACGGTATTGCTTCCGGGGCAACATTCAGCCTTGCTCTGAAGAGCGGCTCGCAGAAATTCCATGGCGAGGGTTGGGAGTTCTTCCGCAACAACGATCTGGATGCGAACGATTTCTTCAACAAGTATCAGAGGTCGAGTCCTTCCGCTTACACCCCGGTTCCGCCGTTGAAGCAGAACATATTCGGCGCCAACATTGGCGGACCATTGTTTATTCCCCACGTGTTCAACTCGGATCGGAAGAAGACATTCTTCTTCTATAACCAGGAGTGGCGGCGGGTCATTCAATCGAGCGCTCCGGGTATCAACCCGACGATGCCCGATGCGGACCGCCCCACGGCGGGTACAAATCTGCAATACGTGGCGCCCGCTTATGCAACGGGCCAGGTCATTTACATTCCAACGGCAGCACAGGTGCCCGATCCAGCTTTTGCCGCCAAACTTGCGGCCGCGGGCCTCTCGGGTTTCCGTGGTCAGCCGTTCCCGAACCAGACGATTCCAGCAGGGCTTTTCGATCCCGATGCGGTGTTGTACTACCAATCGAGCATCCTTCCGAAGGTGAATACTGGAGGAGACAAGGCAACAACTGAGGAAGCCACTCCAACGACGGTAACCGAAGAAGTTGTTCGTATCGACCATGAAATCAGTGACAAGTGGAAGATACTCGGCCACTTTCTGCATGACAGCCAGGCGACAGGCAATGCGGATGCGGATCTGGGCTGGAACTCGGAGACGTATAACACAGTCACCAGCGTGGAGAGCAACCCATCGAACAGCGCCGCGATCAAGCTGACCGGCGAGCTTTCTCCGAGCGTGCTACTCGAAGCGTCGATGAACTACGACGGCAACATCATCAACATCACCAACTCAACCAACGTTCTAACGGGGAGCGGCTGGACTCCGAACACCTTCTTCACGAACTCGGGTTCAAACCAATACAGTGGCGTAGGTTGGTCCGGAAATGGTATTGGCTCGAATATGCAAACCGGCTATGGACCGTGGCACAACGCAGCTCAAGACTATGAGCCCAGGTTGGATCTTTCCTATACCCGCGGCCCGCACGCAATGAAGTTTGGCTTCAGCTACAACCGCTACACCAAAAACCAGGAACAGCAAGCCAATGCCGCAGGTGTATATTCCTTCAGTCAGAACCAGACTGGCACCGGAGCAGGCGGCAATTTCGGCGATCCATTCATGAGCATGCTGATTGGCCTTGCGACCCAATATTATCAGCCGCAGTCGATGGCGATCCGGCACTATGTGAACCAGACTACGTCGGGGTATGTCAACGACAACTGGAAGGTGGGCCCGAAGCTGAGCCTGCAACTCGGTCTGCGTTACGATGCGATGCCGCACGCATGGGAACGCAACAATGCTCTAGAGAACTTTGAACCCTCGCAATACGTCAATAGCCCCGTTCTCTGGTCAACGACCAACCCGGGTGCAATCGACTCTAACAGCCCTGGAGTTCAGACGCCCCCGGGGTTTGGTGGAGCTTCGTATTATCTCAACGGCATGGTGATCCCGGGAACCAACGGCGTGCCTCACGGGGCGGTGACAAACGACTACAACACGTGGCAGCCTCGCATCGGGTTCGCATACGATCTCTCCGGCAACGGCAGGACCGTTCTCCGCGGCGGCTTCGGAACCTTCTACGAGCGCCTGCAGGGCAACGACATCTACACCCTTGCGAATAACAACCTGCCCTTTGAATACCAACCGCTTGCGAACAGCGTTTACTTCAGCGCACCAACCTGCTCGTGGGAATCGACGGCATCCACGGCCATTCCTTCAAATTGCGCCAATGCGGCATCCCTTCCGGTCTATCCGGCCGGCTTGGGCTTTTTGGACACAACCTACAAGGCTCCCGGCGCCGCCATGTACTCGCTCGGCGTGCAGCATGAATTGAAGCCTTCGGTGATTGCGGTTGTGCAGTACGTAGGCAATCTTGGGTGGCATCAGAACATCGACCTCCCGTTCAACAATTTCCCGATTAACACGCCGAACAACCTGCGGGAGGAGTCGGCTAAGGGTACGTTGCCGGGCTCGATTTACCCGGCCGGAAACAATCAGCTGTCCACCTACCCTGGGTTTGGCCAGATGCAAGAAGAAACAAACAACACAAACAACACCTACAACGGTCTGCAGGGCAGCCTGCGTCTGCAGAACAAGTGGGGTCTGAGCGGTGAGGCGGATTACACGTACTCGCACTCCATCGACATAACCGATGGGGATCTGGCGACTGTCGCTAACCCGTGGAACCTGAAGTATGAGAAAGGGAACACAGGCTACGACCGCCGTCAAATCTTCCAGGCCAACTACATCTACAGTTTGCCCATCTTCAACAAGTCCAATGGGCTGGCTCACTCCCTGCTGGGTGGCTGGCAGCTTGCGGGCACGTTTGTCAAGGAGACGGGCGAGCCTCAAGCATCCGGTTTCAGCGGCGTGACCGATCCTGTCGGTTTGGGCGGGGAATACACCAACTACGCCAATATCGTGAACAAAATCCACTACCATCACAAGGTGGGTGACTGGTTCGATACCTACGCCAACGGTGGAGTCGGATCACTTGCAGCCGATCCGCAAGCGCCACCGACCGCCGGCTATGCCGGTGGACCCAACCTCGGTTTTGGCAATGGAAGAAAAGACACCTTCGTAGCTCCGGGACGTGTCGATTTCACAACCTCTCTTTACAAAATCTTCGCGATTACCGAGTCGGCTCACTTCGAGTTCCGCGCGGAATCGTACAACACCTTCAACCACACGGAGTTCAACGCAATCAATGGAAACTGGTCAAACTCGACGGGCGGGCAGTATGGAACGGCGACCGGCGATTGGGGCCCACGCATCTTGCAGCTTGGCTCCAGGATTGTGTTCTAACTAACCTGGGGTGAGAAACAATAGGCGTCGCAAGAGGAAACTCTTGTGGCGCCTTTTGCGCCGAATGCAACACTTGCAGCCGCTGCTGATTGTCTGCCCTTGACGGTGTGCTGGCTGGATGCCTGGCGCGCCAAAGGTCAAGGTATTGTCCTCATGAGTTGTCACCCGCGGATACGCCAAAAGGACATTTAGAGAGAATTATATGGGACCATTCCTTCTCCCAGTCGAGAAGCCTACGGGAACATGCCGGCGCTCCGAATCGGACCTTCGATTAGCCCTCAGTTAGAAAATCGCTGAGCAGGCGGCGAAAGACAACCGCAGTAGATTTCCAGTCGCCCTGCATCGATTTCGCGCCCGCATCTCCGTAGGCAGAGTTTGGCCTTGGCCGCGAGCGGATGAATGGGGGAAGTCCATAACGAACGGCGAGACTATTGGCCCAAAGCCGGGCAGTCCGCCCGTTGCCGTTCGCAAACGGGTGGATGCGTATCCATCCAGCATGCACCCATGCGCATAGATCGATCACCGCAGCCAGTTGGTCCGCATCTAGCTCCTGGTCCATCGGTAGGAGTGTGTCCAACTCCGCGGCCAAGGCCTGAAGCTTCTTCGCGAAACGGGCTAATCGAAGAAGGAGATCCCCCGGCTTTGCCGGGGTCTGGAGTTTCTACATTTTCTCAAGCGGCGGTTTTGGGATTTGCGGGTTAGTGTTGTCATAGTAGAGTCGGTCGGTCTTATTTATAATTGACTGACCGACGCGTGCATGTCATCCTCCTTTTGA
>Ga0182016_10003152_pt1 | contig 18971 bp, 17 predicted proteins | sample 712S2MmetaG_FD_120491 | JGI IMG/M metagenome (GOLD analysis project Ga0182016, IMG submission 120491) | Permafrost microbial communities from Stordalen Mire, Sweden - 712S2M metaG | ecosystem: Environmental > Terrestrial > Soil > Wetlands > Permafrost | place: Sweden: Stordalen | collected...
CAGCAGTTCGGCCACATCCCGCTCCAGGTTCTCGTTGGCCGGAATACGGATGGCGTACTTCACGCCCCGGCTTTCCAGCGCCTCGTAAATCTCTGGCTTGGCGAAGGCGGCGTCGGCTCGAAATGCCACTTCCTTGCTCAGCTTCTGTTGCCGCTCGATCTCCGGCATGAGCAGTTCTTCCCAGCCCTCGGCGCTGTGCACGTTGCCGGGACGCAGCTTGGCGGCCAGACAGTCGCCCTCGCGGTTGAACAGCAGCAGCGGGTGAAAGCAGGTCGATTCGAAATGCCCGTTGTAGGCGCTCTGTTCTTGCGCACCGTACACCGGAATCTCCGTCGAATCCATGTCCAGGACCGTGCGGTACCCTGAATCCAGCGCCTCCGCTTTCGCGATCAATGCCCGGCTGAGCCCCGCCAGCCCGGCAAAGTTCGCGTCTTCGGCCAGTATCTCGGTCTCGAAACTCTGCAACCGCGAGGTGAGAGCGACGCCTCGATCCCATATCTTTTCCGAACTGATGAGCCGGAACGTCGGGTCCTGGGAAAGCCTCTCGGCGTCGTTGAGATCTTCGTAGCCAGCCAAGCGACTATAGACTGATTGCCGCAGCAGGTCGGCGAAGCCAAGTTGCGCATTCTTTCCACGGGAGTCGGTCAGATGCTGCGCGATCAATTCACCGAACCCGAGCCGCTCGTCGAGTTCGCGCACCAGGATCAGGCCACCGTCGGAAGTGACGCGGGAACCCTGGAACTCGACCTTGAGAGAGGCGTTGAAGGAAAGCTGAAAAGGCCGATTTTGTATCTCACCCATTGGGTATTAACCTCCAGAACGTTTTCACCGCGTTCGCACCCTTATAAACATTGACGATTGCGACGCTCTGAGGGTTCAGAATTACGACTCAAAATGGAAATATGGGTTTATGCTCAGGTCCACTTACATCGAATAAATAAGTGGACAACCAAGCCAATCCGGTTACTCTTCCCGATGACACTCAGGCGCTGAAAGCTATGCTGCGCACGCTGATTGAGGAGCGCGACGAAGAGAAGCAACGCGCCGAGAAACACGAGCAGCGTGCACAGGAGCAGACCAGGCGCGCCAACAATCTTCAGGTTGAGAATCTGCGGCTGCAACTTGAGTTGGATCGTTACAAGAAGTGGTACTTCGGTCCTCGCGCCGATCGTCTGCAATCGTACGCCGAACTGGCACAATTACTTCTGAACTTCGCCGGGGAGATGGATCGCAAGCCGGTCAACCCGGACGATCTTCCTTCCCGCAGCGAAGCGCCGGAAGAACTTCGGCGCGTGAAGCGGCGCAAAGGTTGGCGCAATCTCGCCAAGTTCGAAAATCTTCCCGTAACTACCCAGGTCAATGAGCTGAGCGCGGCTGAACGGGCCCGCCCCTGCTGCGGCATCGAGCGCAAGGAGATCGGCGCGGACGAAAGCTGGCAGGTGGAATATTTTCCCAGCCACTTTGAACGCATCCATCATGTGCGCAAAAAGTATGCCTGCCAAGGCTGTGAGAACAACGGCAATAACCCGCAGATGGAAACCGCAGCCAAGCCGGAGATGGCCATCGACAAGGGCATGGCCGGGCCGGGACTGCTGGCCTACATCGCTACGAGCAAGTTTTCAGACTACCTTCCACTCTATCGGCTTGAAGACATCTTTGAGCGGCAAGGTTTCGAGATCTGGCGAGCAACGCAATCGGCGTGGTGCGGAGATATGGCCGATCTGGCTGAACCGCTGTGGGGGTTGATGGCGGAGCGAGTGCGAGCTTCGCACGTGGCGGCCACCGACGACACGATCATGCCCATGCTGAGTAAAGGCAAGACCACCAATGAGCGCAAGTGGGTCTATGTCGGCGACGATGCCCATCCGTATAACATCTTCGACTTCACGCTCAGCCGCGGCCGCGATGGACCAAATTACTTCCTGAAAGATTATCGTCAGGTTCTGCTTGCAGACGCTTACGGCGGCTACAACGACGTCGTTGCTGGCAACCAGATCACGCGAGCCGGATGCTGGGCGCACATGAAAAGAAAAGTGACTCTAGCATGGAGCAGATGATCAGATGATTGCTCAAGCGTGGAGAGGCTTATCATTGCGCTTTTTTCTTGACTTCTTTCGTTCGATCCTCCGTCGAAAACTGGCAAGGAATGCCTCATGGATGCTGGTCGGGCAAGGAACAAGCTTCTTTCTGCAGGCGGCCTACTTTCTTCTCCTTGCGCACCTGCTGGGTGCTACGGAATATGGCATGTTTTCCGGCGTTAACGCGCTTGTTAACGTTGTTGCTTCTTACAGCGCATTGGGCTCCGGTCTGCTTTTCATGCGCTACGTCACCGCAAAAGATTCCAATGCGCCAGTCTGCTGGGGCAATGCACTTGCGACGACGTTGGGTATGACGGCGGTTATCACGGCTGTGTTCATTTTCTTGGGCCCTCTGATCACAGGAGTTCATAGTCTGGCGCTGATCGTTCGCCTGGTCATCGCGAATTGCCTGTTCACTCAGATACTGGATATTGCAACCAAGGTGTTCCGGACCTACGAGAGAATGCGGCTTAGCGCTATCTTGACGATGCTCTCCAATCTGAGCCGATTTATAGCATCGCTGGTCATGTGGTTCACCATGGGACATGCGACGGCCGTACAGTGGTCGGCAGGGGTGCTGATTGCCACGGGTGTGACTGCCGTGATCGCTGTCTTGATGGTGCATTCCGCGATTCGGAAGATATCGTTCAGCTTTCATTTGCTTGCGCGCCGCATCTGGGAAGGGCTTAAGTATTCCATTTCTGCCACTTCGCAGGCTATCTATAACGACTTCGACAAGACGATGCTAAGCCATTACGGCATGAATCTGCAGAATGGGTTCTACACTCTGGCTTATCGCATAATCGACTTTTCCTTTACGCCGATTGCGGCGATTGATCTGGCGATTCTGCCGCGCTACTTCTCGCTCAGCCATCTGGACATAAAGCTGGTAGGACAGCTTGCGTTTAAGGCTGTTTCTGCGGCCGTGTGCATCGGCGTGGTAGTGGCTCTGATACTGTGGGGAGTATCTCCACTCGTTCCTCATCTTGTCGGTCGAGATTTCGGTAGTGTCAAGATTGCTATACGATGGCTTTGCCTGATACCGCTGCTCCGCGGGATCCACATCGTTGTGGGAAACTCCTTGACAGCTACCGGCCATCAGCACTTGCGCCTGGCGGCGCAATTCTCGGTGGCGGCGCTGAATCTGGGGCTCAACCTTTGGCTGATCCCGACTCATGGCTGGCTGGGAGCGGCTTGGTCCAGCCTGGCCAGTGACGGGGCTCTGGCAGTAATAACGGCAATTCTGGTGATGATAGTCATGCGGCGCAGCGAGGCACCAATGGATGGGGCGAATCTGGTCAGCCCCGCGAGTGCCGGCTAAGAGCCGCAAAGGCGCCAATTCCGCATGCCAACTGCAAGCTCGAGTGCCCGGGCGAAGCCGTGAATGGCGAAAAGAGGATATCTGCCGTGAGAGTCTTATACGTCAACAGCCTCTATGCGCCTAACCTGGTAGGCGGCGCAGAACGCGTGATGCAAACCCAGGCTGAGGCAATGCGTGCGGCTGGTCACGAGGTTGCTATCCTGGCGCTGTCTCCCAACGCCGGATTGCACCAGGACTTCGTCAACGGCATTCCCGTCTGGCGGGCAGGTATCCGCAATCTCTATTTTCCGTTCGACTTAACTTCGCAGGGAAAACACGGAGCCTTGAGTCGCAACCTATGGCACCTGGTGGACGTTTATAACCCGCTGATGGCCTCGTATGTTCGGAAGGTGGTTAAGGAGTTCAGGCCCGAGGTGGCCTCTGTTCATAATCTTGCTGGCTGGAGCATTGCGGTTTGGGATGTTCTGACTGCAAGCAGGATTCCGATCGTTCAGGTGCTCCACGACCAGTATCTTCTGTGCGCCACATCCGCGATGTTTCGGAATGGACGCGGCTGCGTAACCCGCTGCGGATCTTGCAGGGTGATGCGCAGCCTGCACCGCTACAAGTCGCCGCAGGTGGATACCCTAGTAGGAGTAAGTCAGTTCATCTCGGACAAGCTGAGAGCCCAAGGGTATTTTGAGGGAGTGCGGAGTGTAAGGAGTATTCCCAATGTTCGTAATATCTCCGGCGAGGAGATTCCCACGGAACCCAGATGCGATGACGGTACATTGGTACTTGGGTACATAGGAAGACTGAGCCCAGCCAAGGGTATCGAGTTTCTTCTTGACGTGCTGACATCGAGCCATGTGCTCGGCTGGAAGCTTCTAATTGCGGGTTCAGGAGACACCAGGTACGAGGAGTTCCTGCGAGGAAAATTCCGGGATTCACGCATCGAGTTTCTGGGTGCAGTTGAGCCCAAACAGTTCTTTCCGCAGATTGACATCACTGTGATTCCATCGCTTTGGGAGGATACGCTTCCCAGCGTCGCCTTTGAGTCACTCCTGTATGGACGGCCGATTCTGGGGAGCAGGATTGGTGGGATTCCGGAGATGGTGAATTCCAGGAACGGGCGTGTTTTTTCGCCGGGAGATGGTGAGGATCTTCTGCGCGGAATAGTGTGGGCGACAGAGAATCGGATGCGGCTCAGGTCCGAAGTGCAGGCCATCCAGACCGAAGCGGCCGTGTATGCAGACAAAGAGAGATGGGTGAAGCTGTGGTCGGAGGTCTACTCAGATGCCATTGCGCACCATCGCGGCTTCGCAATCACTTAGGTCCCTCACGAACCTTGGTCCGCCTGCCCGAACATTTTGGGAAGCTAAACACACTTGATTATCTAGGATTGCCGATCACCCTATGAATGAAACAAAACCAGTTTGGCCGAACCTCTTTGTCGTGGGTGCCCAAAAGTGCGGCACCACATCCATTTTCGGGCACCTGCAAAAGCATCCCGAAGTATTCGTTCCTGAGATGAAGGAGCCGGAGTTTTTCGGCACGAGTCCAGGCGCCGCAAAGATACTATTCGGTGAAGGACGTTGCACGACTCGCGAGGAGTATCTTCAACAATATCAGGATGCCTCTCGGTTCCATGCAATTGGCGATTTCAGTACCTCCTATCTTTGGGACCCGAACGTTCCTCGGAAAATTCATGAGGTCAGCCCGGGAGCAAGAATCATCATTATGCTCCGCGATCCTGTGATGCGTGCGCAATCGGCTTACTTGATGCTTTATTCGAGAAATATGGAAACCGCCCCGACCTTCCTGGAGGCGATAGAGCGGGATAGGGATCGGGACAAGACGAGTTGGTTTACATCCTGGAATTATGTTGAAGCCGGCATGTATGCCTCCCAGGTGGAACGCTATATTGAGACCTTTGGACGGGACCAGGTGTTGGTTTCGCTGTTCGACGATCTGGTGAAGAATCCATTGGATCTATTCTTGAGAATAGCCCGCCACATCGGTGTCGATCCCGCGCCTTTCGTTACAATGAACCTGACTGAGGCGCTTAACACCTTCAGAATGCCGCGATCCATGTTGGCATACCGGCTCGGCCGTAACGAACAGATCAAGAGGTTGCGGCAAAAGCTGATCCCAGCCGACGTTTGGGAGCGTATGCGGAGCGGTGCTCTGTTTTACAGGGCGGGGAAGAAACCGCCGGTGGACGAAGCATCCCGGAAGCTTCTTCAGCAGATATACGCCCCGGATATAATCCGCCTGGAAGAGTTGCTGGGACGCAAAATGCCGGAATTGCGAAAATCATGGGATTGAGAGCTTCTCGGTCACATCGCTCTTTCACAGTTTGCGAAATCTTGGACAGAGACGGACTTTATGGTGCAAAGCGACATGCCGATACCGCAACCCGGAATGACGACGGCAGGTTCCGGCTTCCGCCCTCCTGTGACGGTCGTTGAGCCGTCCGGCGGAATCGGGAGCTTCTTCCTGCTTAAGCTATTTGTTTTCTGCACAGCGCCTTTCTTCGTCGTGACAGGAGCTATGTATCAGCTTGAAATGTTCGTCACGGGCGGCAACGTTCCTATCTCGCCTGCCGTTCTTAAAATACTGCTAGTCTGCATTTTTCTCCTGATATTCATCCTCCGAGGCGGTAGGATCAGTAACAACCCGCAACTTTCCGCAGTCGCAATTGTTTTTTTCGGATACCTCCTCTTTGACTCTCTTTACCTCTATTTCGGGCTGAATCTGGATCCATCCGATATCGCGCTGGGGTATAACGGCTACTTTTCGCTTGCTTTTTTGGGGGTTCTGGCAGCCCTGGTTCCGATGAAGATACGTGATCGGCGTCTGCTGCAGGCGCTGGTCCTCCTTGCGATTGTCTGTGCGCTGCTCGGCGTCGCCCAATACATCAAGAATGCCCCAATTCTTCCCACGACGAGCAACGATGGCAACTTCCAGGTGCACTCGGCTTTAGCGTCCTTTGGCGGTCAGCTACGAGTGTTCAGTCTCTTCGATGCACCCCAGGCATGCGGCCTGTACTTTGTTTTTATCTCCGCTCTGCTTGTAGCCCTGTGCCGCCGACCCCTTTACCGCTGGATTGCGGTTCCGCTCCTCTGCTGCAGCATCGGCATGTGCCTGATTGCCGACGCCCGCACGCAGATAGCCGCTCTTGCATGGGCCATCATTGCATCCGCGGTCATTACATTCTGGAATGGAAAGAATCGTACCCGACTGCTGCCGTTGGGCGCAATGCTGTCGGCAATTCCAATTATGCTCATCGCACTTTTCGGGGGGTCGGCTGGAACCGGCGGGGTCAGTTCTACGGCTTCATTTTCTGAGCGCATAGTCGAATGGAACTATTACCTCACGATCCTGCGCAGCACGTCGATTTCGCAGCTTTTATTTGGGATGGGATTTGTTCAAAACTCAAAGGCCGGATCGGTAAATGTATCGATGTATATCGATAATATCTATTTGGCGGTTGCTTTGGACATAGGTCTGATTGGATTGATTCTGTATCTCGTCTTTGCGTGGTTTCTGTGGACCGAAATCCGCAGAAAGGCTGAGTCTCGAACCTCCTATTTGCAGACAGCACTGGCGGCTACTTTCTCCACCTTCTTTCTGGTAGGCGTCTTCACAAACGTGACGTCTATCATGTGCGGCTACTTTCTCCTGTATGCCATCTCCGATGCCCACGAGATTCCGGCGACTCCGACTTCCGCTCAAAGCGTCCGTGATGCCGTATAAGGGGCTTCAGTGTGATGTGATGAACCTTCACCTTCGCGGCGGCGGCCTTATGACCCGGTGCAGAACGAAATCTCAGAAAGGTGGGAGTTCAAACTGCCTGAAGTTATCAACGCCGACAGCGTATGGCGCGATACCGGCATAGGCAGGTTTCGCTAGCTTCCTGCCGTAATGTCGAACAACGAGAAACAATGACTTTCCATGCAGCAAAACAAGACGGGGGTGCGGTTTGAAGGATAGTGTACTCATAACAGGCGGCGCCGGATTCATTGGTTCTCGCGTTGCACGGAGGTTGCTCAGCGCCGGCCATAAAGTTTCGATTCTTGATTGCTTTTGTCCGCAGATTCACGGTGATAACTTCGAGCTTGCGGATGATCTGCGTGACTCTGTCCAATTGTTCCGCGGGGATATTCGCGATAACGCGCTCTGCGAAAAAGCGCTGGTCGGCCAACGGGTTGTTGTTCATTTCGCGGCCGAAACGGGAACGGGGCAATCGATGTATCGCGTAAGGCACTATACGGATGTGAATATCAGTGCGACCGCAGGCCTGATGGAGCTGTTGGTGACCGGCAAGTATCCGGTTCAGAATTTGGTGGTCGCTTCATCTCGCGCGGTCTATGGAGAGGGTGCTGCGCAATGTCCCACGCATGGTGTGGTCTATCCGGATGCGCGCCTGAAGGTGTCGATGAAGGCCGGTGATTTCGAGCCAAAGTGTCCCATGTGTGGACAAGGGACGGCGATGGCCCCCACTGCGGAATCTGCCCCGATGCGACCATCGTCCCTGTATGGACTCACCAAACAAGTGCAGGAACAAATGGTTCTAATGTATGCGGCCACACTGGGGATCAACGGCTTTGCTTTGAGGTATCAAAACGTCTATGGGCCCGGGCAGTCGCTCAAGAATCCCTATACTGGAATACTGGCTATTTTCTCCAATCAGGCTCGGGCGAACGAGACGGTCTATCTTTTTGAGGATGGCAAGGAGAGCCGCGATTTCGTATACGTGGACGACGTCGTGGAGGCAACCATGCGATGCATCTGCGCCACAGCTCAAAAGCCAGTTGCCCTCAACGTCGGCAGTGGAACGCCCACTACTGTGGCCGAGGTGGTCGACCATATTCTCGCCTACTTCTCGAGTAACTCCACGGTAACCGTGACTGGCGCTTTTCGTGAAGGTGATATCCGCCACAATTGCGCAAACATTGAAAAGCTGCAGGCAACGCTGGGCTTCGCCCCTCGCTGGAAATTCGAAGATGGCCTGCATTCTTTTCTTGTCTGGGCGAGCAGCCAAAAACTCGAAGAACGCAATTATGAAAAATCCCTTGCTGAAATGCGGGAAAAGGGATTGATGCATGGCTAAGGTGGACCATCCTTCAGTGATGCGAGTGTTCTACGATCACCAGGTGTTTTCGCTTCAAAATGCAGGAGGAGCAGCGCGGTATCACTTCGAGCTAATTGCGCATTTATTGCGTCTGTTCGATGTGCGGATCGAGATATTGCTCGGGCTGCACAACACGATCTATCCATTTTCATCTTTAGCCGGTCCCAAACTGCGTGTTACGGGTATGACCTCTTCGCTACGTCCGGGCGCCAAGCGGTACACGATCAATGAGGGGATATCGAATGTTCTGGCGAGCACATGCGGAACCTTCGACATTTATCACCCAACCTTATATCGCGCCATGAAGCTTGTTCGAAGGCGTCGGATTGTTGTAACCCATCATGACTGTGCTCACGAACGGTATCCGCAGATGTTTCGCAACGCGGCGCTGATTGTAAAAAACAAACGTAAGCTATACGAGAGCGCAGACGCTGTCATATGTGTCTCGGAATCGAGCAGGCGGGATTTACTTCACTATTACCAGGTGGATCCTGCTCGGGCGTTCGTCGTTTACCATGGCATCAAACCGTTTGCCGTTGACGAAGAGCAAACCACAAATTCTCCGCCAGCACAGCGTCCGTACCTGCTTTTTGTGGGCTTTCGGGGAACCTACAAGAACTTCGCCATGTTGCTGCACGCATATGCAACATCTGGAATTTCACGCGACTACGACTTGTTGACGATTGGAGGAGGGGCATTCTCACTGGATGAACTATCAATCATAAAAAGCCTCGGCGTTGCGCACAATGTCCAGAATCTTCAGGGCGTTGGCGATTCGCGCCTCGCAGCTATTTATCGAGGAGCTTCTCTTTTTGTCTACCCGAGTCTTTATGAGGGATTTGGATTCCCGCCCCTTGAGGCGATGAGCGTAGGATGTCCAGTACTAGTAAGCTCCACGTCGTCTCTTCCCGAGATATGCGGCGATGCCGCCCATTACTTCGATCCAGAGGATCCGAATGACTTGAGTCGATCGCTGCTGAATGTGCTCAACAGCCCTGACAGTCTGCCAACCATGAGAGCACGAGGCTACGCACAGGTGTCCCGGTATGACTGGAATCAGTCTGCGGCAAAGACCCATCAGATTTATTTGAACGTATTGAATCAATGAACGGCAGAAATATTCGACCGGAGGAGACACGCATTCCAGGATGGCGCGGACCAACATCATCTCCGAATACTTAGGTCTGTTGCGGGCAGATCTGGAGCGCCAGTTTGTTCTGCAGGGTCGTACGCATAAACATGCCGGCTTATTGCAGTTACTCACACACTGCCTTCACCCTCGGTTCCTTCCTCTTATTCTCTGCCGTCTTTCCCGAGCGTCATTCCTGTTAGGCATTCCACTCTTACCCTTTATCTTTTCCTATCTGAATTTGATCCTGTTTGGGCTGCAAATAACACCGCGATGCGAAATCGGCGGAGGGTTGTTTTTGCCGCATCCCTCTGGGGTCGTCGTTGGCTCCTGGCGCATTGGCGTAAATGTGACTTTGTTTCAACAGGTGACTCTCGGAGCCAGGGAAATTGATATGAACTTTAATTCAGAACTTCTTCCCGAGATTTGCGATAATGTCACTATCGGAGCTGGAGCCAGGGTGCTTGGCCGAATACGCCTTGGAGAGAATGTGACCGTTGGCGCAAACGCTGTGGTCCTTAGCTCAGTCGAGCCGAATTCCACTGTTGTGGGAATTCCAGCACGGAAGATTCCGTTATCGGGTCTGTAGAACAAACACTGAAGCCGAGCGCAATGGAGCCACTCTTGGATTTGACGATTATTGTCCCAAACTACAACACCCGAGAACTGTTGAAGCAGTGTCTGACATCCATCTACACCCACACTGCCGGGATTGAATTTGAAGTCATTTGCGTCGACGACAATTCGACGGATGGCAGCGCCGGAATGGTGGCGAATGAGTTTCCGGCCGTCATCCTGTTACGAAACCAGATAGGACTGATGTATGCAAAGAACAACAATCTCGGACTGAGAATGTCGTGCGCCCGATATGCCTGCCTGCTGAATAGCGACACCATGATTACCGCGAATGCTTTTGGCTCGCTCGTTCAGTTCATGAATGAGAATCCGGACGCGGCCGCCTGTACGCCGAAAATTCTGAACCCGGATGGCACGATTCAGTCCTCGGTAAGAAGATTTCCTGGGCTTGGGGTGTTGCTCCTCCAGGGAATCAACTGGCACAAGTTATTTCCGAATGGCAAAGTGGCAAAGGAATATTACGCGAGCAATCTTGATCACTCCAAAGCTCAGCTGATTGAAGCTGTTGGAAGCACTGCCCTCGTTCTTCGCCGCAGCACCTGGGAGACTTTAGGATTGCTCGATGAAAGGTTCCCGCTCTTTCAGGTTGACCTGGCATATTGCTACATGCTTTTGCAAAATGGCTATAAGCTTTACTACACTCCGTGCGCCGAGATAATTCACTTCGGAAGCCAAAGCGTAAACAAAACCCCAAAGGAGAGCCTTAAATTGATCCACAAGGGTTTTCACGATTTTAATGTTCATTATGATTATTTCGGGAAGAGCCGCTTTACTAAGTCGCTCGTCTCCTTTGCGATTGAAGTGCGTTACCGGTTGAAACTGGCAGAATTTTATTTCGGCAGCGACAAACGGGTAAACAAAGGTCCAGGACGCGCTAAGAAAATTTAGATCGCCAGAGTATCCAGGCCTGACATTGCGTCGTTGGTGACTTACCCGCTTAATCGCGCGCCCTTCTCGGGGAATACACGGGCGGTAGTTCCTTGTGCTTTGTCCTCAAAGATCCGATTTATCGGTGTTACAGCACCAGCCGGAATTCAAGGATGGCGTTGCCCGCGTTAGGACCAGAGGCGCGCAACTGGACTGCTCCCGGAACTCCGTGGGAACCCATGTCCGGAAGGACTTCGAGGGGCACAGGCACACGTCCCATCGGCGGCAATGTCATTGAAGCGACAGGGAGCCTGTAGTTCCATCCATCGGGCACCTTCACGGACAGAGTTATGCTCAGGGGCTGGTTCGAGAAGTTGTAGGCGAACATCTGGATCTTGTTCCCAAACTTGCCGCCGATCCCTTCGACGGAGGCGCTGGCCGTGGGTGGCCCAGCCTGTGGCTTGCTGTGCATCATTTGTTCATCAGTGAAGACAGCTTGCAGCACTACGGGCGAGGGCGGCGCTGAAGTTCCCGGGTTGGATGGCGGTGGAGCGACCAGGGTGGGGCGCCCCTGGGATTGCGACTTTCCAGAGTTCCAGGCTTCCACTGTTCCCGCCGGTAGAACGATAAAGATGGGAGCGGGACCAAGTTGGAGATCCTGCCCGTTTCGTCCAGCGGGCCGAATTCTACGCCCAATATTGTCGTAAACGGCGCTGGGAGAGACAGGGAGATGCACTGTGGAGGTGGCTTTGTCGTCCCATGCAACCAGCACGTCCATGGGGTTACCATCGGGAGACGCGCGAAATGCAAAGACAGCGCCCTCCTGGACAGCGCTTCCATGCATCATGGCGATTGGCTTGGCGCCGGCGAGGAGTCTTCCCACAGCGGCCAATGCCAGATATCCGGGACGCGGCGTCAGATCCTTGCGCAGCAGGCCAAACTGTCTTCCGTTTTCGGTGTAACTGCCGAACACAAAAAAGAAAGTGTTCTGCGCATTCAGGTAGAGCGATGTGGCATAGAGCTTTGGCAGCACCTGCGCCGAAAGGATCATATCGGCAGGAGAAGGATCCTCGGTGACGGGGTCGCTGATCTTCGGCACATTCAGATTGAACTCATCCACCCAGAGCGGTTTGCCGTTGGCGAGGCGTTCCCATGCCGCATAGCGCTCAGGAAGCTGATCCAGCGGCAAGTAGTGGTGGAAGTTGAGCGTATCGTAGTATGGGTCAACCTGGTTCTGACTAAATTCCTGCAGTTCGGCTGGGATCATCGCAGCCGACCAGGCGCTGGAACAGACGATTATGTCAGGATTTCCTGCCTTCATTCCGAGGTATGCCGCCTTCTGGAAGCTGGCGATTTCAGCGCCTGAAGAGTGTACATCGCCTTCGTTCCACGGCTCGATACCCTCTACCGTACCGCGCCACCTGAGCGCCAGCGCGCGATAGAAGTTGAAGACGTCACGGAGATCAATGGGAAGATGGAGACCCTCGTGTGTTGCCCACCCTGGAATGCCCTGCATCACTTCCAGCACTCGCAGTCCTGCGGCGTGCATGATGTTCGTTTCGTCGTCAGCGTCAGCAGACTCGACCAAGTCACCCTTGTCTGGTTCGAGGTCTCTCCAGCGAAACCGATCTCGCTCCCAATTCATTCCGGCCAAGCTGGCCAGGCTTGCGACGGTCTTCCACTGCTTGGGTGTCTGGTAAAAAATGCCCGCCGAAGTGTCGATGCTGATGCCCGAATCGTGAGGTGTGGGCGCGGCCAACGGAGCGATTACCCCAACGGTGACATCTTCCGGAGCCCCGTCCCGGGTTACGCGAAAAAAGCCGATGGGTAGTTTCCCAAGGTTGGCGCGCCCATCGTCCTCATTGCCCTGAGCGACCACGCGGCCATCGTAGCCCACGGCCCGCCAATGGCTGGATGAGCTGGGCGGAAGCGGAACGGAGACCTGCTGCCCTTCGATGAAGACATTGCCCGGATTCCCGGGCAAGGGAACAGGAGTCTGGGCTTGCGTGGCAACTGCCAGGCCCAATGCGGCGGTGATTAAATTCCAAGTTCGCATGGTATTCGTTTTGATTTGTTCTGCGTGGCTTCGCAACATGAATTCATATGGTGGCTCCCGTCCTCTCTTACGCTGAAGGTCCAAAGCCCTCTTTAAAGTGCTTCGGTTTTTGCTCCGGCCCTCCGGCGACTCATCGGCGATGCCGCATGAGATAATCACATGATTGCCGATACATTCGGGCTCTTCGCGTCTCCCCTATGAGAGTTCTCATCGATTGTACTCAAATTAGCCGACTCAAGGCGGGCGTCGGCGTCTATGCGATCAATCTCGTCAGGGAACTCATTGGATTAAATGCAGATATGCGTCTGTGGCTCTTGGTCCAGGATGATGACCCCGAATTCCTCTTCGACGACGACTGTGTGACGGTCGTGCGCGTTCCGGCACGTAGCTTTCGCCGCTTACCCTTTCGCTTTCTGCTTGAACAGGCCTATATTCCGTGGCTTTGTTATAAGTACAGAATTGACGTTGTGCACTCGCTGCATTATGCCTTTCCACTTATACCGCTGCGCGCGCGCAAAGTAGTTACGGTGCATGACATGACGAGCTTCAAATTTCCCGAAGTTCATACTCGCTTCAGAGGCTTGTATTATCGGTTCTTTCTTAGAGCTTCGCGACGCGGAGCTGACCATTTGCTGTTTGTCTCGCGTTCGACTCATAACGATTACCAGAGAAAGTTCCATCGCAATGATGAGTCGTGTCATGTCGCAATGCTCGGCACGGGGCCGGAATTTCACGCGCATCTTGATCCGCAGCGAGTCGATACCACGCTACAAAAATATGAAGTGAAAAAGCCTTATATCCTCTACGTTGGAACGCTCGAACCGCGGAAGAATCTCACCCGTCTCGTGGAGGCATTTGCAGGACTTGTCCGCGGGTATCCGGATCATACCCTCATCATTGCAGGGAAGAAGGGCTGGATGTACGACAAATTGTTTGAAACTGTCCATGCGACGCATATGGGTGAACGAGTTAAATTCCTCGGTTTTATTCCTGAAGAGGACAAGCCTTATCTGATCCGCGGCGCCCAGATCTTTGCGTATCCATCGTTGTACGAGGGCTTTGGCATTCCGGTGCTCGAGGCGCTCTCCTGCGGCACGCCCGTCTTGACCAGCAACGTTTCCTCCTTACCCGAGGTGGCGGGCGACGCCGCCCTTCTTTGCGATCCGATGAGTACGGAAGCCCTCTCGTCTGGGCTTGCTCGGCTGTTGGCAAGTCCTGAATTACGCAAGACGCTCAGCTTCATAGGACTAGCGCAGGCGAAAAAGTTCAACTGGAAGACCACCGCTGAAGAGACCTACGCTGCTTATTGTAAGGCCATGAGTCAGTGCTGAAACTGCTACTGGATCAGTTACAGACGAATGAGCAGTTCATTGCCCGGCTGGATGAGAGGATTGCGGAACTGACGCGCCCCCAGCAGCCCGTTCTGGAAAAGCTGGATGCGATACTGGGAGTTGACCGGCGCGTGGCCGAGGTGTTGATGGCAGAGATCGGGCCCGACATGGCGCCTTTCCCGAGCGATGCGCATTTGGCCTCCTGGGCGGCCATATGTCCGGGCAATGACGAGAGCGCCGGCAAGAAGCGCAGCGGCAAAACCACCAAGGGCAGCCGTTGGCTGCGACAAGCTCTGGTGCAGGCGGCGTGGGCTGCCAGTCATAAAAAGGACAGCTATTTCCAGGCTCACGCGCGCAATCTCATGCACCGTCGGGGCCGCAAACGATGCCTGGTTGCGGTGGCACATTCTCTGCTAACCGTCATCTACCACATGCTCAAGGAGGACACCGCCTATCACGGCCTCGGTCCACAGTTCCTCGATCGAATCCGCGCCACCCAACTGATTCGCTTTCACGTGCGCAGACTTCAGAATCTCGGCATGCAGGTCGCGCTCACACCAGCGGCATGAATTTTCAGGGCAGTCACCCGAAACAGCGACACCTTCAACTGAACCCCATAGCTACGACGGGGGATCAACAGGGTGATTCCAATTAGCTCGGTTCATTGTTAGATATTGCTTAAACCGGTCTGATATTTATGTTTCATTGCGTCCGAGATGGCAGGCGGTAAGCTTCAGCAGGTTGCGAATCAACCTCGGTTATCACCTTAAAACCGGCCATCCATGTAAGTCTCTTGTCAAGAGAAAAGCACAAGATTCCTTGGCACGCTCGGGAGAGCGTGCATGTCAACGGCTCAAGAGCTTCGATTGCGCACGTATGAGCATCGGCCGCTGGCTGCTTACGAAGCTGTTGCATGCGGAGGTGCGCGATGATCGAGCAACTGCGCACCACGCTTAGTGCTCCGCTCCCACCCTCTCACCGTCTTGATGAGTCGCAGCTGATTATTCCTCGGCGGGTTGCTCTCCAGCAGTGCCCGCCTCCGCTTCATCAGCCGGTTTCATCTTCACCCCAACCGGCTGCAACTGTAAACCTTCACCCTCAGTCAAGTGGGGGATTTTTCGACCGGCGAAATGCGGAAATTTCAACCGGCGTTAACACACTGGACGGAGAGGACACCTGTTGCTGTATTGCCTCTCAGCCTCAATTTCAGTATTGATCCATCGGTTCTTATGCTCCACGCATTGAGGCGTGACCAAATGCGGGTATGTCGTTGCAGATTTGTAGTGCTGGCCGTTAGCCAATTGTTTGCCGCTCCTATACGAATCCATGTGCGGCCAGAGATCAGAGGATGATGAAGTCCCGACGGGTTCAGAATTGTCAGCAGCGCAACCAGCAGCCGCTCCGAGCGAACCGAGTAAAACACCTGCAACAAAAGCGCCCGCAGGATATACTCCGGTGCAATCGATGGTCGGCCTGAGTCGGCATACAACGAATCGAACTCGGGGCTCAACGAGCGCAACACCGTCGCCGTCAACTTGCAAACCTCCCGCAGCGGAGGATTCTGAGGAACACGCTGCTCCAACGATACATAGCTGAACATTCCGTCCTGATCCCGCTCGTCTCCACGCATATCTGTTAGACGAATGGAACAAGTTCTCAGTCGCTGAAAGACACCTATTTCAACAAGTTCCTAGTACTACAGTTGTATTTGCTTCGGGATGGCCCGATCCGGGCCTAAAGGTCGCGCCATTTGGGCCTGTTTTCAACGGGTTGAAACCCCTGCTCCCTCCGTATTTTGCGATCTACAACTGTAGTACTAGAATCCGGTGTAGACTCCCCGTCATTGCGCCTCAGGTTCCTCTGCCGGCACCCCATTGCTGGAAACTGCCAGCTCTATCCAGTCGCACAGCATATGGCCGCAGAGAATGTGTCCTTCCTGAATGCGCGCGGTATCTCCTGACGCAATGCAGATTGCCGCATGGGCCAAAGGCGCCATCGCTCCACCTCCCGCCCCCGTCATTGCCACAGTAAACGCCCCCAGTTTACGCGCTGCCTCCAGCGCCAGGCAAACGTTTCGGCTGTTTCCCGAAGTCGAAATTCCCACTAGTACATCGCCCGTGGCGCAGAGCGCCTCCACCTGCCGGCGAAAGATTTGTTCGAAGCCGAAATCATTCCCAATCGCAGTGAGAATTGAAGTATCTGTCGTTAGTGCGATAGAGGCCAGCCCTGGCCGTTCGCGTCGGAATCGCCCCACCAGATCCGCCGCCAGATGCTGCGAGTCAGCCGCGCTCCCACCATTCCCACACCAAAGCACTTTGTTTCCACGCATCAGCGCATCGGTCATCTCTTGAGCAATTCGCCCAAGAATCGACTGTTGACTTCGCAGAGCCTCGATCGCGGCAATGTGTTCCGTAACTGCTGTCTCAAAAATCGTGAATTGGTTTTGCACTTGCTCTACCCCGCGGAGTTCTCTTCCGCAAATCTCTTCGAAATCCGTCCCTGAAGCAATTCAACCCGGAGTTGCTTCTTCATCGTATCAATCAATGCGCCGATATTCGGGCGTAGTGTTTACTCGCGCAGTCTTTTGACGACGAACTCAGGGCATCAATTGATTGCGTTCGAGACGCACAGCGCGTCATCCACACCGGAGATGGAATGGTGATGGATGACGATCAATTCTTTTGGTTCCTACGCGGATTTGCCACCGTCCTGATGCATTACCCTTATCTTTCGTGAATGGGGCCTGAGCCGGTCTCGGTCAACTTCCGGAGATTGCTCGCGACGGTTGGGAAAAACCACCCAAACTGGAATTGGACATCTCAGGCGCGATTAATCTGATAAACTAAATTTCGTCGTTGGATTGGCAAATGCAGTGTTCGCGTGGTGCTTGCCGAAGGCTGAAATTCTGTCCAAACCAACGAAAAGGTAGAAAGAGCAAGAACAGCGCCTGCTGCGAAAACCGCTCATTCTATGTGACATAAACCCAAATTGCTGAAAGGCGATCCGGGGACGTAGCTCAGTTGGTTAGAGCGCTGCCCTGTCACGGCAGAGGTCGCGGGTTCGAGCCCCGTCGTCCCCGCCATAAACAGCAGAAAATGCATGGTTTATGGTAGCGATCAAATCTTTCATACCCCCTCCGAGGGTGCTGAAGGGTGCTGAAGAACCCCGGCAGGAATGAGACCGGCCACTACCCGATCCTGAGCTTCCCTCCTCTCCGCACTGACAGCCTGCTGGTAGATCGTCATGGTGATCCTGGGATTCGCATGCCGCAGCAGTTCCTGCGCGATCTTGATGTCAATCCCGCGCTGCCGAAGCAAGGTACCAAGCGTGTGCCGGAACGTGTGGAAACCGACCAGTTTTGTGATGCCGAGCTTCTTCAACGCTGGCCGGATCTGGCGCCTCAGGATTGTTTCAGGAGAGATCGGTCGGGCCCCGTTCTTCTCGATGGAAGGGAAGACGAAGTCCCCATCCGACGAGTAGAGTGATTCCTTCCGCCAATCCTTCAGTGCCTCAATCACGATGATGTGCAGAGGCACCGGTCTGCGCGATACCTCCGTCTTCGTGTCGCCTACTACATTCCGCCAGACCGAGCGTGTGACGTCGGCTTGGGCGGTGTGGAAGTCGATATCACCCCAGCGCAATCCAATCAGCTCTCCCCGCCGCAGACCTGTCGTGCCGGCAAGCAGCACGATGACCCGCGCGCGTTCGGGAAGCTCCCGGATGAGCCCCTGGAACTCCTCTGGACTGAGAATGTCCGGAGTACGAAGCCGCTTGGACGAAGTCCGCACCGCGGTGATCGGATTGCGAGCCGCCCATTCATAGCGAATGGCGTGGCTGAACATCGCCGACATCAGGTTGCGGATCTTCGTCTTTGTGCCGGGGCTGGCTGGTTTGCTCCTGGCCGTCTTTAGAGTACGAAGCCATGCTTCAACCTCGACACTCTTGACGGCCGACAGGCTATGCTTACCCCACTTCGGCAGAATGTGGATCTCAAGGTAATTCTTGTAACCCTCCTGGGTGGAATATGCCTTCGATGGAAGCTCGACGACCAGGTAATGCGTCGCGAACAGCATCGCCTGATACTTGCGAATGTCTTCAGGGCCAAGCTGATCGGGTGGACGGCGAAAGTATCGGCTGAAATGCTCAACACCGTGCAGGTAGGTGCGGATGGTTGTGGCGGCGAAGTTGCGGCGCTGCAACTCCTCAAGCATGAGCTGGCGTAGTTGGTTCACAGAGAATCCTCCTTCTCTGCGAACCAAACTACTGCGGCAGCCTCAAAAAACGCCGGCTCAGGAACACGCGAATGCGTCCGCCGCCGCAGCGGCTTCGTTCAAGTATCCGCTTTGAGGCGGAACCTTGTCAGACAATACCCAGGGCAACTTGTGGGTAATTGAAAGTTACTCAGACGGATACAAGCTTCGCGCCCTGGCCAATGGA
>Ga0182016_10003154_pt1 | contig 18946 bp, 19 predicted proteins | sample 712S2MmetaG_FD_120491 | JGI IMG/M metagenome (GOLD analysis project Ga0182016, IMG submission 120491) | Permafrost microbial communities from Stordalen Mire, Sweden - 712S2M metaG | ecosystem: Environmental > Terrestrial > Soil > Wetlands > Permafrost | place: Sweden: Stordalen | collected...
CGCCGTACCGGGCCTCGAACCAGGTTCAGGTTCCCGGGGCGGGTTGCCCGCGGGATTTTGTTTTGCCTGACCCTATCTCCGGAATTTTGGGATTGTACGAATGTTAGTCACCGCACAGCAAGCGATTTGGGCTGGGCTCATCGGCGGCGCGCTCGCCGTGGCCTACGGCCTCGTGTTGACCTTCTGGGTCATCTCGCGACCGGCCGGCAACGCGCGAATGCAAGAGATCGCCGCCGCCATTCAAGAAGGCGCGATGGCCTTTCTCCAGCGCCAGTACCTCACCATCGGCGCCGTCGCCATCGTCCTGGCGATCGTCATCTTCTTCGTCCCTGCGCTTGGACCGCAGTCCGCAATCGGTTTTCTCATCGGCGCCGTACTTTCCGGCGCCGCTGGTTTTATTGGGATGATCGTCTCGGTGCGCGCCAACGTGCGTACGGCCGAAGCCGCACGCGGCGGCCTCGCTCCCGCGCTCAACGTCGCCTTCCGCGGCGGCACGGTCACGGGAATGCTCGTCGTGGGTCTCGGCTTGCTGGCCGTCTCCGGCTACTTCGGGATTCTCCTGAACGTCAACGACGGCGACGTCACCAAGTCCCTGGCGGCCATGATCGGTCTGGCGTTTGGGTGTTCGCTGATCTCGGTCTTCGCGCGTCTGGGCGGCGGCATTTACACCAAAGCCGCCGACGTCGGCGCCGACCTCGTCGGCAAAGTCGAAGCCGGAATTCCCGAAGACGATCCGCGCAATCCCGCCGTCATCGCAGACAACGTGGGCGACAACGTCGGCGACTGCGCCGGCATGGCCGCCGACCTGTTCGAAACGTACTGCGTGACCACCGTGGCCGCGATGCTGCTCGGCCACCTGATCCTCGGCGACAAAGTTCCCGGTGCGGTCACGTTCCCGCTGCTGATGGGCGCGTTCTCGATCGTCGCCTCGATCGTGGGCTCCTGGCTCGTCGGACTCGGCAAAGTCACCAAAGACGGCATCATGCGCGCGCTCTACCTCGGCATGGGCGCGGCAGGCGTCCTCGCGCTGATCGGATTCTGGTTCATCAGCCACATGGTGTTCGATAGCGGACAAGGCATCGTGCTGCCGAACGGCACCGGCGCGATCAACGCGACCAGCGTCTTCGTTTGCGCGCTCGTGGGCATCGTGATCACCGGCGCGATCACGTTCATCACCGAGTACTACACGGGCACGCAGTTCTCGCCGGTCCAGCGCATCGCCGCCGCGTCGCAAACGGGTCACGCGACCAACATGATCGCGGGCCTGGCCGTTTCCATGCAAGGCACCGCGCTGCCGGCGATCGTCATCGTGCTCGGCATCTTGATTTCTTACGGCTTCGCGGGCGTCTACGGCGTGGGCATCGCCGTGATGTCCATGCTTTCGATGGCGGGCATCGTCGTTGCGATCGACTCGTTCGGGCCGATTACCGACAACGCGGGCGGCATCGCCGAGATGGCCGATATGCCCGAGGACGTGCGCAACGTCACCGATCCACTCGACGCGGTCGGCAACACGACCAAAGCCGTCACGAAAGGCTACGCGATCGGTTCCGCGGCGCTCGCGGCCGTCGTCCTGTTCGCATCGTTCCTTCAAGAACTCATCAACCACAAGTGCGTCGGCGCGGGCGACGCGTGCGCGGCCGGCATTACGAATCTTTTCGCGATCGGCAATCCGTACGTGCTCACGGGCCTCTTCATCGGCGGTTTGCTCCCGTATCTGTTCGCCTCGCTCTCGATGGAGGCGGTCGGGCGTGCGGGCGGCGCGGTCGTCGAGGAAGTGCGCCGCCAGTTCCGCGAGATACCCGGCATCATGGAGGGCACAACCAAGCCCGACTACGGCACCACGGTCGACATCGTCACGCGTTCGGCGCTCAAGGAGATGATCGTCCCGGCGCTGATTCCGGTCGGCGTTCCGGTGATCGTAGTACTCCTGAGCGTCACTAACGTGCTCAAGGGCGACACTGGCGCGCAGATGATGGGCGGCATCCTGGTCGGCTCCATCGTCACGGGCTTCTTCGTCGCGATCTCGATGACGACGGGCGGCGGCGCGTGGGACAACGCCAAGAAGTACATCGAGGACGGCCACTTCGGCGGCAAAGGCTCGGTCGCGCACCAAGCGGCCGTTACCGGCGACACGGTCGGCGATCCGTATAAGGACACCGCAGGACCGGCGATCAACCCGATGATCAAAGTCCTCAACATCGTCGCGTTGCTGCTCGTCGCGTTTCTCGTCCACTAACGCCGCACGCAATCAACGAAAAACGGCGCCTAACGGCGCCGTTTTGTTTTCCCCAGGAACCGTTTTACCAGCCGCCTGAGGCGCCGCCGCCGCCGAAGTCGCCGCCGCCCGCGCTGAAGTCGCCGCCGCCGAAGTCGCTGCCTCCGCTGAAGTCCGAACCGCCGCTTGACGACGCGATCCAGCCGCCGCCCCAGCCGGTCCCCTTTCCGCCCACGCGCCGCAACACAAAGACCAGGATCCAGACGCCGAAGAAGATGCCGAAGATGAGAAACGGCAGCCACGCCGGGCTCGACTCGTCGTCGTTCGAGCTCGCGGCCAAATCGGCGGCGGGAACGTTGCTTGCAAACGACGGCGTGATCGTCGTCAGGATGCTCGCGACGCCGCCGCTCACCGCCGCGTCAACGTCGCCCGACTTCATCTTGGCCACGATGACGTTACGCATGATCTCCGAGGCTTTGGCATCGGGGAGATCGCCTTCGAGACCGTAGCCGACCTCGATGCGCGCGCGGTGATCCTTCATGAACACGAACAAGACCACGCCGTCGTCTTTGCCCTTGTGGCCGATGCCCCACGCGTGGGCCACCGTCGAAGTCCAGTCTTCCAACGGAACGTCGGAGGTCGTCTGACCGATCCAGACGATGACTTGATTCCCCGTCTGTTTTTCGTAGGACTTCAGCTCGCTTTCGAGCGCGTCCGTAGTCGCGGACGAAAGCGAGCCGGTGCCGTCGGTCACGTAGGTGTGGGGCACCGGCGGAATCGGGAAGTCGGCCGCAAGTACCGGTGCGACCGCGATCGCGACGGCGAAGAGCGCGCTCGCCAGAACGCCGCGCGCGGCGATCGCACTCACGCGGGAAGCGTTCCGGCCGGACGATGACGGCGTAGCGCGTCGCCCAGGACGTCCAGTCCGCGCAAGATCGCGCCTTCAACGTCGTCACCGGCGAAGTGAGAGGTCATCTCGGCGGTAACGCTCTGCCAGAGTTCGTCGCCGGCGAGTTCGTGAATGACGTCGTCGCCGAGCACCGCGAAACGGCGCGCGCGCGGCGCAACGAGCATCAGCACGCCCGCGTCTTCGCCGCGGTCCAGCCACGAAAAGATCGTCCGCGCGCGCCCGAGCGGATCGTCGAGCCGTTCGTCGTCGAGCAGCGCGACGTGGATGCGCGCGGTCGTGCCCGCCTCGGCATCCGCGATCGCGCGCGACACCGCTTCGCGATCGGGAATGCGCGTCACGGCGAGAACTGGACCTTCGGCGCGGTTTGGGCGCCGGCGTCCGCCTGGAAGTACGACTTCGGGGCGAACTGCGAGCCGAAGAATCCCGCGACGATCACGGTGGGAAACGTGGAACGCGAGGTGTTGAACGTCTGCGCGACCTCGTTGTAGCGCCGCCGTTCGACCGCGATCCGGTTTTCCGTGCCTTCGAGCTGCGCTTGCAAATCCAGGAAGTTCTGATTGGATTTGAGGTCCGGATAGTTCTCGACCGTCACCAGCAAGTGCGAGAGGGCGGAACCGAGTTGATTCTGCGCCTGCGCGTACTGCGCGAAGGTCTGCGGGTTGGACGTGGCAGCGGCGACGTCTTGCGGCGAGATCTGGCCAACCTTCGCGCGCGCCTCCGTAACGGCCGTATAGGTGCTCTTCTCGAAGTTCGCCGAGCCCTGCACGGTCGAAACGAGATTCGGCACCAGATCCGCGCGCCGCTGATAGACGTTCTGAACGTTTCCCCACTGAGCTTCTACCGCTTGGTTCTGGCTCACCAGCGAGTTGTATTGGGCCGCGACGAAGCCGCCGAGAGCCAAGATCACGACCAGGACGATTACGATCGGAACCAGGCTCTTCGATTGTCCGCTATTCATGCTTTCACCATCGTCTCGTACTTGCGAAAGATCACGACGCGCGCCACGAGTACGGACGTGGCGGCGAATACGATGAATCCGTCCGTCGCCGCGGCCGCACCGGGACCGGCTTGCGGCAACAGAAACCGGACGGCATATTTGAGGGCAAAGGCGATCAGCCAAATCGCCATGACGATCGGCGAAGGATCGACGTACAGCGTGCCCGGCTTCTCACCGGGCCGAACCTTGCTGTGGTGGCCGCGCGCGATCCCCAGGGGAATTCCCGCCGCGATGCCGATCGCGATCGACAGCACGACCAGCCCGATCGGCGGCGGCGTCAGCTGCTCTCCCGCCCAAAGAACCAGCGCGGTCATGATGACGAGAATCAGCGGCTGGATCCAAAACCTCGAGACGGTCATCTTCTGCGGCCGCATGTTTCGAAACACGACCGCCGCGACGACGCCCAAGACCAGGAGGCCGGATATCCAAGAGGGGTGCGGCGTCGAATCCACGGGTGCCCTTCCGCGTTACGGAAACCGCCTCAAATGAGAAGCGGGGCCGCGGCACGTGCCGCGACCCCGCTTCGCTTCGCTTGAGAGCGGCGCGATTACTTGATTTCGACTTTCGCCCCGGCCTCTTCGAGTTTTGCCTTGACGGCCTCGGCTTCGTCCTTGGTCACGCCTTCTTTAACGGCCTTGGGCGCGCTTTCCACGAAGGACTTGGCCTCGGTCAAGCCGAGGTTCGTGATCTCGCGGACGGCCTTGATGACCTTGATCTTCTCCGCTCCGGCCTCGGCCAGGACGACGTCGAATTCGGTCTTCTCGGCGGCCGGAGCGGCGGCCGCTCCGCCGGCGACGGCGACGGCGACCGGCGCCGCGGCGCTCACGCCGTATTTCTCTTCGAGCTGCTTGACCAGATCGGCGAGCTCGAGGACGGTAAGTTTATCGATCTGATCGATGAGTTCGGCAACAGCCATGATACGTGGACCTCTCCTTTAAGCGTTCGAACCCGCGGCTTCTTTTTGCTCGCGGATGGCATTGAGCGCGCGGACCAATCCGCTCTGATTTCCCGACAACACGGTTACGAGACCGCGCAGCGGACTAGCGAGCGAACCGACCAACCTCGCGATGAGTTCGGCCTTGGGCGGGAGCATCGCAAGCACGTTGACCTGCTTTGCGTCCACGACCTGACCGTCGATGTAAGCAGCCTTGATCCCGATCGACTTGACGTCGTCGGAAAACTGCTTGAGTGCCTTCGCTGGGGCGACGGGGTCGGTTCCGGCAAAGACGACGCCGGTGGGTCCGGCGAGGTATTCTTCCAGTTTCGACGCGAGTTCGTCGCCTGCAGCGATGCTGAAGAGCGTGTTCTTAACGACGGCGTACGTACTGCCGTCCTTGCGCAGGTGGCCGCGGAGCTTCGTGATCTCGTCCACGGTCAAACCGGCGAAGTCGGTCAGGAACAGACTCTTGGCATCGGCGAGCCGAGTGCGAAGTTCTTGAACCGCGGCTTCTTTTCGTGCGGTTGGCATGACGCGTTTTTCTTTCTGAAATAAGAGAAAAGCGCTCCATCCGTCCGGAGGGCGCTCGCGTAAAGTTTCGAAAAGAGCCCGGCAGAGCCGGACGAGCCTCGTCGAAGGCGTCACGTATCGCGTCCTCGGTAGGCGCCTTTCGGCATTAACCGCTCGCGCGAGCGAGCCGGCCTACGGTCTTCGGAGCCTCGCGAAGTCTATCACAGGCTCGAGGTTTCGCGCAACCGCCACGGCCGCCGGAACGGCCGATCCAAACTCTCGGAGGAATCTGCCCATGAACGATAGCCCGGAAACCCAGCCCATCGGGCGGGGCGATTTCGTCCGGCGCGCGAGCGCCGCGGCCGTCGCCGCGACCGCTGCGGCAGCCGCCGCGCCCGCCCCGGGGATGGCCGCCTCTCCTCCCGTAAGACCGGGCATGGACGGCGCCCAGGCACTCCAGGCCTTACTGGACGGCAACACGCGTTACGCCCAAGGGCGCCCCGTCTGCGGGCCCCTCACGGCTCGCCGGGCCGAACTCGTCAGCGGGCAGAGCCCATTCGCGCTCGTCCTCGGGTGCTCGGATTCGAGAGTCCCGATCGAGACGATCTTCGACCAGGAGCCGGGGAGCATTTTCGTCGTGCGCGTCGCAGGCAACACCGCGGATGCGATCGGCATCGGATCGCTCGAATACGCGATCACGAATTTCAAGTCGCCGGTGCTGCTCGTTCTCGGCCATGCGAGCTGCGGAGCCGTGCACGCCGGCGTAGCCTTCGTTCAGGGCGGCCCGGCGGCGCCCGGACACATTCAGGACGTCGTCGCGGCGGTCGTGCCCGCCGTCAAAGAGGCCGAAGGCCGGCCGGGCGATTGGGCCGACAACGCCGCGATGCAGAACGTAAAAGACACCCTCGCCGGAATCGTCGCGGCATCGAAAATCGCATCCGATGCCATCGCAAGCGGAGCGCTCGCGGTTCACGGCGGCTTCTACGATCTGTCTTCCGGCAAAGTCACGGTTCTGAGCTAGAAAAAGCCCGCGGCGAGTGCGCGTTCGCCGCGGGCCGGAACTTCGATGCGACGAGCGGCTTACGCCGTGGTCTTCACGCGGTTCGGGTCGACCTTCACGCCGGGGCCCATCGTGCTGGTCAGCGTCACGCTGCGCAGATAGGTGCCCTTCGACGACGATGGTTTCGCGCGCACGATCGCGTCGAGCAGCGTCGCCACGTTTTCCACGAGGTGCTGTTCGTCGAAGTCGGCCTTGCCGACGATCGTGTGGATGATGCCCGCCTTGTCGAGGCGGAATTCCACCTTACCGGCCTTGATGTCGCGGATCGCGGCGCCGATATTGGCCGACACCGTGCCCGCTTTCGGGTTGGGCATCTTCTGCGCCAGAACGCGGCCGAGCTCTTTACCGAGCTGCGCCATCATGTCGGGCGTCGCAACCGCGACGTCGAAGTCCGAGAAACCCGCTTTGACCGTGTCGATGAGATCTTGGTCGCCGACTTTGTCGGCGCCCGCTTCGAGGGCTTCCTTCGCTTTGTCGCCCTTGGCGAACGCGATCACGCGTACCGTGCGTCCGGTTCCGTGCGGCAGTAACACCGTGCCGCGAACGCTCTGGTCGCCCTTCTTCGGGTCCACGCCCAAGCGCACGTGCACCTCGACGGTCTCGTTGAACTTCGCGTTCGCGTTCTTCTTGACGAGCGAGATCGCTTCGGGTGCGGCGAACAGAGCCTTCGTATCGAAGCCTTCCGCCAGCTTCTTAAAGCGCTTTCCGTGATGCTGCGGCATTACGCGTCCACCTCCACGCCCATCGAGCGTGCCGTGCCGGCGATGATCTTCTTAGCCGCTTCGATATCGTTGGCATTGATGTCGGGCATCTTCACGTTCGCGATCTGCTCGATCTGCTTCTGCGTTAGCTTGCCGACCTTATTGCGGTTGGGCTCCTTGGAACCCGATTCTATTTTGAGCGCCTGCTTGATCAAGAACGACGCGGGCGGCGTCTTGGTGATGAACGTGAACGTACGGTCCTCGAACACCGTGATCTCGACCGGAATGATCATGCCCGCCTGCGAAGCGGTACGTTCGTTGTACTGCTTGCAGAAGTCCATGATGTTGAGCGAGTAGGGTCCCAGCGCCGGGCCGATCGGCGGCGCGGGCGTCGCCTTTCCGGCGGGAATCTGCAGGCCGATTTTGCCTACGATCTTTTTAGCCACGATGGTTGCTCCTTAGTGAAACGGCATTGCCGCTTCTCCCCCGTATTCGGTAATCGCGTTCGAGCGTCGGGGTTGCCGCTCGAGCGAAACGTTGCTTTAGACTTTCTCCACTTGGAAGAACTCGAGTTCGACCGGGGTTTCGCGGCCGAAGATGGAGATCAGCGCGCGCAGGCGCTCCTTCTCGGCTTGAATCTCGTCCACGACGCCGGTGAAGTCGAAGAACGGTCCCGACGTGACTTTAACGCGGTCGCCCTTCGTGAAGTCGATCTTGAGCTTGGGAGCTTCGATGCCCATCTGCTTGAGGATCGTCTTGACTTCTTTGTCTTGCAGCGGCACGGGCTTCTCGCCCGGTCCGGGGCTGCCGACGAAACCGGTAACGCCCTGCGTGTTCCGCACGACGTACCACGACTGGTCGTCCATCGTCATCTCGACCAGGACGTAGCCGGGGAAGACTTTCTTCGGGGTGATCTTGCGCTTGCCGTCTTTGAACTCGACTTCGTCTTCCATCGGGACGAGCACGCGAAAGATCTTGTCTTGCATGCTCATCGAGTGGATGCGCCGCTCGAGATTCGCTTTGACTTTGTTTTCGTAGCCGGAATACGTATGCACGACGAACCAGTTGCGCCCGTCCTTGGGCGTCTTGGCGGCACGCGGCGCCTTGGGCGCGGGCTCGCTTCCGTCGGCGTCCGGCGCATGCTCGGCTTCGGTTTCGGCATCCGCCTCGGCCCGAACGCCGGTCTCGGCGATCTCTTCTTCGAAGGTCTCGCTCGGCGGAGCTCCGTCGATCGCCGGAACTTCGGCGTCGAGGGGCTGCTCCTGCGTCGTCACGGGAGCTTCGTCAAAAGCGGCCGGCGATGAAAAGTCGCCGGTTTCGGAAATCGTCACGGCGGCGTGCTGCTCGTGCTCGCGCTCTGACTCAAACACCGGTCGGATGAATCTGGGCGAAGAGCCAGCCCAGTCCTTGATCGATGAGGAACGTATAGAGCCCGATGCCCACCACTAAGATCACGGTGAGCACGGTCGCCGAGACCCATTCGTCGCGAGTGGGCCACGTGACGCGGCGCATCTCCGCAATCACGCCGCGGACGAAGTCCGGGCCGACGGCCGAGGATGCGGCACTCTTTTTTTGTTCGTTCACCAAACGTTAGCTCCAGGGGCTCTAGATCTTGGCAGGGCGGACAGGACTCGAACCTGCAACCGGCGATTTTGGAGACCGCTGCGCTACCAATTGCGCCACCGCCCTACGACCCGGCTGCGGCCGACGATGCTTCTACTTCGTCTCGCGATGGGCGCGGTGGCACCGGCAGTGACGGCAGTATTTGCTGATCTCCAGCCGGTCGGTTGTCTTCTGCTTGTTCTTCTGCGTGTTGTAGTTCCGCCGCTTGCACTCGTTGCAAGCCAGCACCACCATCACGCGGTTTTCTTTCTTGGCCATCCGTACTTACCCGTACATTAAAATGAACGGACGAAGTCCGTTCGGCAATCGATACTACCACAGGCCGCAGGACGGCCGCAAGGGCAAAAAACTCTTGAAAAACGGGGCGGCTTGGCCCCCCGTTCGCCCCCGAGCGGCCACTCGGCCGCTCACGGGGGCTCTGCCCCCGTAAACCCCCGGCAACCCGGGTTCTCCCTCAAAACCTTGCGCCCGGCGAGAATCGAACTCACAACCTCGGCCTTAGGAGTGCCTTGCTCTATCCAGTTGAGCTACGGGCGCATACCGCGGGCGGGGCCGGCCGCCGAGCCTAGATTTGGCCCTCGCCGACCCGGCTCCCTCAGGCCGGCTCCGGATCTTACCTAGAGAGGAGCGGGCCCGGGCACGCCTGGTATGCGCGAGAAGCGCCGCGAATGGCGGAACGATGGACCTCGATTACGATCTCCTGGTCGCCCAGGCTCGCGCGCTGCTCGGCGGCGAGACCGATACGATCGCCAACGCGTCGAACTTTTCGGCCTTCATTTTCCATGAGATCTCGGGCGTGAACTGGGCGGGCTTCTACTTCCCCGCCGGCGACGGGGGGCTGGTCTTGGGACCGTTCTCGGGCCGGCCGGCGTGCACGCGGCTTCCCAAAGGTCGCGGCGTCTGCTCAAAAGCCTTCGAAACGGGCCGCACCGTGGTCGTCGACGACGTGGCCGCATTCGACGGGCACATCGTATGCGATGCCCGCTCGCGATCCGAGATCGTCGTGCCGCTTGTCGTCGACGGCACGGTGCGAGGCATCTTCGACGTCGACAGCCCGCTCGTCGGACGTTTCTCCGCCGAGGACGCTCGCGGCATTGAAGCGCTGGTCGAAGCGTTCGTCGAGCGCGCGTACGCGCCCGGTGCGACGGCATGAAACTCACGGAGCTCGCTTCGTGCGCCGGGTGCGCCGCAAAGATGGACTCGGCGACGCTGGCCGCGATGTTGCGCGCACTGCCTCCGATCACCGACCCAAACGTGCTGGTCGGAAACGCAACGTCCGACGATGCCGGCGTCTATCGTGTGAGCGACGAGCTCGCGCTGGTGCAAACGGTCGATTTCTTCACGCCGATCGTGGACGACCCGTACGATTTCGGGGCGATCGCCGCGACCAACGCGATCTCCGACGTCTACGCGATGGGGGGCAAGCCGCTATCCGCGCTCGCCATCGGCGCGTTTCCCGAGAAGATGGACCCCGCAATCGCCGGAGCGATCCTGCGTGGCGGAGCGGATGCGGCCAAACGTGCCGGAATCGAGATCATCGGCGGTCACACCATAAAGGACGACGAGCCGAAGTACGGCCTGGCCGTAACCGGCGTGGTGCATCCCGGCTGCATCGTGCGCAACTCCACCGCACGCGCCGGCGACGAAATCTTTCTCACCAAAGCGCTGGGCACGGGGATCCTCACCACCGCGCGCCGGCGCGGCGCGATCCGCGATGCGGATCTGCAACCTGCAATCGACTCCATGAAACGGCTCAATCGCGAGGCGTCCGTCGCAATGCTGCGCGCAAGCGCATCCGCCGCGACCGACGTCACCGGTTTCGGACTAGCCGGCCATCTTCGCGAGATGACGGCATCGGCGGGCATCGGCGCCGTATTGCACTCGTCGCAATTCCCGCTTCTGGCGCACGCGCGCGATCTCGCCGTTTCTTGCGCGCCGGGCGGAACGCTACGCAACCTCGAGATTGCTCTGGAAAACGACACGCGCTTCGCCGCGGACCTTGACGACGCGATGCGGATTCTTTGCTGCGATGCGCAAACGTCGGGCGGCTTGCTCGTAGCGATTCCGCGGGAGCGCGCGAGCGATTTCGTGCGCGCCGCAAACGAAGAGGGCGTCTCCGTCGTCGCGCATGTCGGCACGTTTACGGAGACGCCCGGGATTACGATCGCCTAGCGGCGATTGCGCTAAGGCCGGCCGGGACCGCGCCCACCACCGGAGTGGCCGCCGCCTCCGCTCGGTGCGGAAGGACGCGAGGGTGCCGATCCGCCACCGCCTCGCGGCGCGCTGGGCGCCGAATATCCGCCACCACCTCGCGGCGCGCTGGGTGCCGAATATCCGCCGCCGTAACGCGGAGCGGCGTATCCGCCGGGCGACGAGTACCGCGGCGCACTCGGCGCAGCGTAGCCGCCGCCGGGTGACGAGTACCGGGGCGCCGGGTATCCGCCGGGCGACGCATAGCGCGGCGCACTCGGCGCAGCGTATCCCTGGCTACCGTGCGGAACCGCGTAACTTGCATTCCCTCGTGGCGTCGAATACGTCACCGAACGCGCGGTTTCGACTCCTTGGTTGGTTCCGCGAGCGGAATCGAACGAGGCCCACGCGCCGGGCGCGGTTTGCGCGCGATTGGTTACCGGCGTGACCGGCTCGGTACGGTTGGTCACCGGTGCCGCGTAACCCTGGCGGCCGGCGACCGGCGCGGATCCGGTGCGATTCGTTCCGGGGACGACGCCGCGTGCAGGCGCCACCGTCTCGGTACCGCGCGAATGCGCGAAACTGCTCCACGGATCGCCCGGTTGCGAAGCCGGAGGCTGAACGGATCGCTCGGTCACCGCCACCGGTGCGCTGCGATCGCCGCCGCCCGCTGCACGTTGCTCGGGTGCGGTCGCGACGGAGTTTGCGCGTCCGAGCGGCTCTGCGACGTGCGAAACCGGCGTTCCGCCCGGCTCCGCCACGTGCACCGGAGGTGCGTCTTTTGCCGCGACCACGTGCACGGGCTGGCTTTGCAGCGTCTTCATGCGATCGATTTGGGTCGAGAACGGCACCACGTGCTGGGCGGCAATCTCCGAAGCGAAGCGAGGCGACGCGAAGTTCTTCGAAAGCGGCACCGGGTTACGCGCGAAGTGGCCGTTGTACGCCAGATCGTTGTGCGTCGGAAGAACGGCGATCGGCCCGCGGATGACGGACACGCGCCGCGACGGATCGACGTCGATCGGCCGCGGACGGCCTCCGCGCGTGCCCGGAGCGGTCGCGCCGCCGTGCTTGAGATTCGAGTAGTAGTTGTTGATGTTCGTGATGTTCGTAATGTAGGTGACGTTGTTGTAGCCGCCGCCCCATCCGCGGTTCCAGCCGTTGTTCCAACCCCAGCCGCCGCCCCAGCCGTAGTACGGCTCGAACGGTGCGAGCGGCACCCAGGCCAGGTTTCCAAAGTTCAGCCCGATGCTCAAGCCTCCGATGTTGAAGCCGAGGAATCCGACCAGCGCCGGCTGCCAGGCGTATGCACTCGCCACGCCATACGCCGGAGGATACCAGCACCAGCCGTAGTTGTTGGCATAGAACCAGCGGCCGTAGTGGTACGGCGCCCAGCCCCACGGCTCGTTGCCGACCCACGTCCAGCCGTAGCCGCCCGTCCACGTCCAGTTTCCGTCGCGGTAGGGAGCCCATCCAGCGCTTTGGTACGGGTTCCAGACGTTGCCGTAGCCCGCGACGTTGACCCACGTGCCGTATTGGGCGAAGTCGGTCGACCCCGCAATCGACGGATCGAGATACGGGCTCGACGCGTTGTATGCGGCGAGCGCAACGCCGTTGCGCATCGCGTTAAACGAATCGAAGGCGTCGGTCGCGGGAGCGCTCGTGTAGGAAACGGAGGGATTCGAGGCGGGTCCGCTCGCGATGGCGGTGTTTCCGGCATAGAGCGTTTGCGTTCCGTGCGGCGTCACCAGCGACGCCGAACCGGAGCGTACGGTGACCCACGTCGCGCCGTTTGAAACGACGGAGACGCGATAGTCGCCCATCTGGTTCGCGCGAACCGAAACCGACGGCGTATCGATCGTCGTCGCGGCCTGCGCTCCGCGGATCAAGCCGAGTTCCGCAGTGCCTTGAGCGAGTTGAATTTGCCGCGCGATCGGGTCCATATTGGCAAAGCGAACCTGCGTGTCGCCCGCGACGCGCAGCATCGACATACCGTCGAATTGCACTTCGGCATACGTCGAGGGTCCGGTGGAAAAGTAGTCTGAGGTCTCGAGCGGAGCGTTGATAACGCCGGCAACCGCCTGCTGCGAATCGCCGCGCGTGACGGTCGCGTCGCCCTGGAGGACGCTGATGCGCGCCACGCCGGGGTCGCCCGCCAACGCGGGACGCGCCGCGAGGCCAATCGCCGCCAACATGAAGGGAAGCGCGAAAAAGGTTCCGGTGCGTAAGACTCGATTCATGGTTTCTTCTTCTCCCTGCCCCAGCGACGCCGGGTCGCCGTACGTACGGTTCAACGAGATATTCACGCGTTTGGTGCCGCCCGGCGCCGGCTCTCTCCCAAATCCAATCCGGCTCTTATTTGGCGCTAATGCCGCTTGCCGCCGTGCTGCGTATTCTCAGAAACAACCCAGCATCTTCCTCCATCGGAAAGGACCAGCACCATGCGGCCTTATCTCGCTCTCGCGCTGATTGGCAGCCTCACATTCTCCGCCTGTTCGGGGGGCGGAGGCGCGTCCACGAATCCCGCGCCGGGCGGCAACCCGAGTCAGCCTCAAGGTCAAGGCGGCGCGAGCGACGCCATCTCGGCCGCGAATTCGATCGGAATGCCGCTGAAGAGCTTCGCGTCGTACGACGTTGCCGTCTCGCCTTCGTCGGCCGGCGCGCCGCCCACGGCTCAATCGGCGCGGTTCCGGCCCAATGCGTCCGGCTCGTGTAACGGCGGAATCGAGTTCTTCTCTCCGGACCGCAGCGGCAACGCCGACTCGACGGAATCCCGGTGGTTCTACGACGCGGCGTGCACCCAATTGGCACGCGACCAGGTCCGTCTGTTTACGCCGGCCGGAGGCGGCGCGGAGAACGTGGCCGTCACGACGGAACTCTATGCCCCGGCAAACGCAACGCCGATCGCCGTTCGGACCGACGCCAACGTCATCACGGGCGCGACGTTCGACGCGAACGGCTTCCCGATCGCGGCCGACGGATTCTATCGCTCGTCGGCGCAGACGCTCAGCATCTCGGGTTCCAAGACGATCGACTCCGGCGACGAGCTCGTCATGCTGCCGCAATCCGGAGCGAGCGAGCCGTATTGCAGCGATTCGGCCGGCTACAACGCGACCGGATTTGCAGCCCTGAACGAAACCTTCGGCTGGCAGGGCATCGCCACGAACGGTACGCGAACGCCGAATGCGGACGGCACCGTGACGTGGAGCGCCACGCACGCCGGCACGAACGAGCAGGGCGCGATCGGATCGCTTTCGATTCAGACCGGCGCGGCCAATTCGACGTGCCCGATCGCGACGCCGCGCTATAGGATCGCGGGCGGATCGGCGACCGGCTCGTACATGCTGCCGATCACGGCGACCTTCCGGCACGGCCTGCTCGCCGCGCTGACGATTGCCAACGCGACCCTCGCAAACGGCGATACGCTTAACGTGGCGACCAACCCGAGCGTCCTCCCCACGAACGCTTTATTCGTCCAAGGTACGGTCTCGAACGGAAGCACCCAAATCGCCAGCTTTAGCGTCGATGCGTTCGGCGACGGTCTCCTCACGGTCACGTCCAGCGGCAAGCAATACGTCATCACCGACTGGCACGTCGTCCGGTAAGTCGCAGGTCCAAGCCTCCAGGACCCCGGTCGTCCGGGGTCCTTTACATTAAGAAACGGGCAAGCGACCTTTACGGAGTGCTTGCAGACCGGGGTGCCGCTCCCGCAGGCACGCTCTCGTCGCCTCACTAAAAGGATAGGCTAACGCCTAACCCACGAGAGGCATACCGTTTGTCGACTCTTCGTACAAGCGCACCCAGGATCGTCAGAGCGACGGCCATCGCGGTCGTCTACTGCCTGGCCTGGCTGGCGCTGGACGCGCTCTCCTCCCGCTATACCGGAAGCGCGTCGTCGAGCCCCTGGTCCCTCGGTGCGGCGCTCACTTTCTATCTGATCTACACGTTCGGCCCGCGTTATGCGCCGCTCGCGATCTTGGCGGCGTTACTGCGAGGCTTCTTCCTGGGCCACGACGCGCCCATGACGTATCAGGTCCTCATCGCGCTCGGGACGCAGCAGGCGCTGATCTACGGTTTCGCCGCGGTCTTGCTGCGACGCGGGCTCCACGTTCGCGTTCCGTTCCTCGAGTTTCGCGATCTGATGCTGTACCTGGCGGTCACGACCGGCGCGGCCGTCGCCGCCGGGTTTTCGAGCGTAGCCCTGCTGGTTGCGTCCGGAGCGACGCCCGGCTCGGACTTCTACACCCAAGTGATGACCTGGGTGACCGGCGATCTGGTCGGCTTCCTCACCTTGGTACCGATCCTCGCGGCCTTCCTCACGCCGGCGATGGTTCCGTCGCTGGTGCCGCCGCCCGAGCCGCCCGGACGCAAGGTCCGCTTATACGAGCTCGGCGTCGTTTTGGCGCTGCTGGTGGCCTCTGCCATCATCGGATACCGCTGGCTCGAGAGCGGCTCCGGCGCGCTGGTGTATTACTTCCTCTTCTTGCCGCTCGTATGGCTCGCCGTGCGCGGAGGCCTGCGCATGGCGGCGATCGGCATCATCTGCGCGGACCTCACCATCGTCGCCTTCGGCCTGTGGTATCACATGACGGCAGCCGAAGCGCTGCTCTTTCAAAGTTACGTCGCCGCGTCCGCCCTCACCGCGCTGACGCTCGGCACGCTCACGTCGCAGCGCTGGCGCGAAGAGAGCACCGCGATCGAGCGCGCGCGGCACGACAACATCACCGGCCTTCCAAATCCGCAAGCGCTCGACGCGTGGTTGCGAGACCCGGCCACGGCCGCGACGGGCCCGCTGACGCTGATGCTCTTCAACATCGACAATATGCTGATGCTGAGCGAGGGTCTTCCCCGAAACGCGATCGACGAGTTCGTGCGCGGCATATCCGACCGCCTTCGCTCAATCCCAATGCGGCGGCTCTACCTCGCGCACACCAGCGACCGCGGATTCGGCATCGTGATGCAAGGCAACGACGTTCGCTCGGTCGAGCTCGTCGCCGAGAAGATTCGCGCGGCTTTTGAAAATCCGATCTTGGCCGGCGACACGCACATCTATGCCGCGTTTTCCATCGGTGCGGCCACCTGCGAGGCGGGCGAGGATCCGACCCACCTCATCCTGCATGCGGCCGAAGCGCTCGACCGCGCGCGCGCGCGAACGGCGGACGTTCACTTCTACGTCGGCGACAAGAACCGCGAGCCGATGATCTCGCTGGCCAGCCAGTTGCACACGGCGTTTCTTGAAGAGCAGTTCGATATGTTCTTCCAGCCGATTTTCAGCGGCCCGTCGGTCTCGAACGGCAATCCAGCGCGTGAAGGGCGCATCGTCGGCGCCGAGGCGCTGCTGCGCTGGAACCATCCCAAGCGGGGCCTGCTCACCCCGGCGGCGTTCCTGGATCTGCTCGACTCCATGAGCCTAGCCGAGCAAGTCGGCTCTTGGACGTTCGAACGCGTGTGCCGTAGTCAAGCGCAATGGCGCGCCCTCGGGCTCGACATGGTCATCTACGTCAACGTCTTTGCCCGCCAGCTGCTCAACCCGGGGTTCCCAGCAGCCCTGCAGGCAACCATGGCGCGCTACGGGCTCGAGCCGGACCGGATCGTCGTTGAGATAACCGAGCGCATGATCGCCCGCGGCGAGGATGAGATCATCGCCGCCGCGATGCGTCTACGAGAGCGAAACATCTCGGTCGCGATCGACGACTTCGGAACGGGGCAGTCGTCTTTTCTCCGGCTGCGCGACTTCGAGTTCAACATCTTAAAGATCGACCAATCGTTCGTGCAAGGCATCGGCGACGACCGTTCCGGGGGCGTTGTGACCTCGCTGCTTGGGATGGCCCACGACCTGGGCACGACTTCCCTGGCCGAGGGCATCGAGAACGCCGGCCAGCTGCGCTTTCTCCTGGATGGCGGGTGCCAACTCGTCCAGGGCTTCCATTTGGGCCTGCCGACTCCGGCCCAAGAGTTCCAATCCGTCGTGGCTCGAAGCCTGGAAGCCCACAACACCGACAACGTTCGGCAAGGGGCGCCCCCTGATGAACGTTTTGGTGGTCTTCCGCAGTTTCCGACGAATAAACCGGGCTTTGCAGGGGGCTATTAACTAAGAGAATCGAAGCCCCGGCGAAGGATTCCACCCAGCCGTAGAGGGCCTCGCTCATGACGACTTTTGCCAAGCCGAGCATCCGCGCGAACGCGATGACGCTGCCTGCGACCTATTACCGGGATTCCACGGTGTTCGACCGCGAGCGCGAGCGCATTTTCGGGCGCGACTGGCTGTGCGTCGGACGCGTCGAGCGCGTGGAGCGCCCGGGCGACTTCTTTCTCTCCGAGGTCGCGGGCGAGAGTCTTATCGTGACGCGCGACGCAAACGGCGACGTTCGCGCGCACTACAACGTCTGCCGCCATCGCGGAACGCGGATGTGCACGCAGAGCCAAGGCCGCTTCACCGGATCCATCCAGTGCCCATATCACGCGTGGACGTACGCACTGGACGGAACGTTGACGGCGGCGCGCAACATGAACGAGATTCCGGATTTCGATCGCAAAGACTATCCGCTGCACCAGGCGGCGACGGCGTGCTGGGAGGGCTTCATTTTCGTCAATCTCTCCGCGCAGCCCGAGCCGTTCGAGCACGCGTTCGCGCCGCTGATCGGACGTTTCGCGGATTGGAACGTCGCGAGCCTTCGCACCGCGCGTTCGATCGAGTACCACCTGGCCTGCAACTGGAAGCTCGTCTTCCTGAACTATTCCGAATGCTATCACTGTCCGCTGGTGCATCCGCAGCTCGACAAGCTCTCGCCGTCGGACAGCGGGCGCAACGACCTGGCGACGGGACCGTTTCTCGGAGGATACTCCGAACTGCGCCATCCCGGCGGCAGCTTGACGACGAACGGAAAATCTCAGCGGCCGCCCGTCGGCAACGTCCACGGCGACAACCTTAATCGCATCTACTACTACACGATCTTTCCGTCGCTGCTCCTGAGCCTGCATCCCGATTACGTGATGACCCACACCATGGAGCCGATCTCGCCGGACCGCACGAAGGTCGTGTGTTCGTGGCTCTTCGATCCGGCGACGATGGCACGGCCCGGCTTCGACCCGAGCGACGCCGTCGATTTCTGGGATCTCACGAACCGCCAAGATTGGAAGGTCAGCGAGCTGACGCAGCTCGGCCTGGCCTCGCGCGCGTACGAACCCGGACCCTACGCGAACGCCGAGGGACTGCTCGGCGCGTTCGACGCGCACTACCTGACGGCCATCGAAGAGAACTAGCGCTTGCGGCTTCGTCTGGCCGCCGTTGCCGTGGCGGCCACCTGTTGCGCGCTGCCGCGTCCGGCCGGCGCGATGCAAGACATGGAGAACGCGCTGGGCGCGTTTGCGTGGCGCGACGTGGGACCGGCCGTCGCCGGCGGACGGACCGCCGCGGTGAGCGGGTCGAACCTCGATCCGTACCTGTATTACTTTGGTTCGGCCGGCGGCGGCGTTTTCAAGACGACTAATGCCGGACTCACGTGGCGCGCCGTCTGGCCGCGCGAAGCCGCCGGCGCGATCGGCGCCGTAGCGATCGCGCCATCGAACAAGGACGTGGTGTGGGCCGGAACCGGCGAAGCCGCGCCGCGCAACGACGCATCCTACGGCGACGGCATCTGGGTGACGCGCGACGGCGGCACGACCTGGACGCATCGCGGCCTTAGCGACACGTACGCGATTTCCAAGATAGTGGTGGATCCGCGCGATCCGAACGTTGCGCTGGCCGGCGCGCTCGGAAATCCGTTCGTCGACACAGCGGCGCGCGGCGTGTACCGGACGACG
>Ga0182016_10003155_pt1 | contig 18945 bp, 11 predicted proteins | sample 712S2MmetaG_FD_120491 | JGI IMG/M metagenome (GOLD analysis project Ga0182016, IMG submission 120491) | Permafrost microbial communities from Stordalen Mire, Sweden - 712S2M metaG | ecosystem: Environmental > Terrestrial > Soil > Wetlands > Permafrost | place: Sweden: Stordalen | collected...
CATACCGGCCCCTTCGCCAACATCGCTCACGGAACCAGTAGTGTCCTTTGCCAGCAGATGGCCATTCGTCTCGCCGACTATGTAGTCAACGAAGCCGGCTTCGCCTCCGACCTCGGCGCGGAGAAGTACTTCGACATTGCGATGCGTTCTTCAGGCATACGGCCCGCAGTCGCTGTGCTCGTCACTTCGGTTCAGAGCCTCCGCACGCAAGGGGATGGCATACTCGAGGCCGGCTTTCCCAACCTTGCACACCACATCGGCGCTCTCAGACATTTCGGCATCCCGGTTGTCGTCGCCATCAATCGCTTTCCCGCCGATCAGACATCTGAATTGGAGGCTATTGCCGCTGAATGCCAGCGCCAATCCATCCCCTGCTCCATCGTCGAAGCCTTCGCGAAGGGTGGCTTGGGCGCTGCCGACCTTGCTCGAATGGTCGTCAGCACCATCGAAGCCAATCCCAAACCAAAAGTGCTGACGGCTTACTCTCTCGAAGACTCCCTCGAAGAGAAAATCCATATGGTCGCAACGGAGGTCTATGGGGCTGCGGGCGTCGCATTCAGTAATCTGGCCCAGGACAAATTGCAGCGCTATGCTTCATGGGGATTCGGCGGTCTGCCGGTTTGTGTCGCTAAAACGCAGTATTCCTTGACCGACAATCCGCACATCACTGGCGCTCCCGCCGGCTGGACTCTCAACATCTCCGACGCATCCCTCTCAGCCGGCGCTGGGTTTGTCGTTGCGGTTGCCGGCAACATGATGCTTATGCCCGGTCTGCCCCATGCGCCCCGTGCACTGGCGATCGATGTCGATGAAAACGGCGAAATCACCGGCGTTTGAAGTTCACATACATCGCTGCCATCCGCTAACTTGCTAACTCGCTAACTCCGCAGAACGGTGCTAACTCGCTGGATTTGATATTCCGTCTAATACGCAGCAATTCGCCAACCCAACGACAATAAGTCAGTCAAGAAACGTAATGCTCCCCGGACTTCCGACTGCTGTGTATTGGCCGGTGAAGCTTAGCATTCCCGTCGCACGATTAATTCTGAAACATGTAATGTTATCGCTCCTCCGATTGCACGCATATAGGAAATTGCCGCTTGGATCGATCCTGGACTGTCCGGGATAATCTCCCATGGTCGACGTTTCGCCCACCCATTTCAGCTTCCCCTCTGCCTCGATAGAGAACACCGCAATTGTGTCGTGCAACCGGTTTGCGGCATAAAGAAACTTCCCGTCAGGCGACAGTAGGATTTCCGAAGCAAAGCTGGTTCCGGTAAATCCCGAAGGCAATGCGGAGACTGTCTGCCGCGCCTTGAGCGATCCCGTCTCCGCATCGTAGCGAAACAAAGCAATGTTCGAAGCCTCTTCCTGAATCGAATAAAGCCAATGGCCATTGGGATGAAATGCAAAATGACGAGGTCCGTCGCCGGAAGGCAATTCAAAAAACGCTTCTCTCGCTGAGGGAATCATCTTACCCGTGCTTTGGTCGAATTCGTAAGAGTAGACCCGATCCTGTCCCAGGTCAGTCGCCAACACAAAACGACCCCCCGGATCAGTGGCTATCATATGCGCGTGCGGAGCATCGTGCCCGCTTACCGCGAAACTGCCGGTTGGCGCATTCGTCGCCCCCGTTGCGCCCAAGTGGTCGGCGTCTCCGTGAACATCGGTTGCAGCCCCCAGCAATCCCCCTTTTAGAATCGGCAGGACAGCGATGCTTCCGCCTCCATAATTCGCCACAAACGCATATCTCCCTGAAGCATCGATGCTCAGATAACATGGCCCGGCACCCTCGGAACTCACCACGTTCAGAGGCGTCAAATCGCCGCTCGTAGCATCGATCGAAAATGCACTCACCGAACCGCTGTTCCCGTGATAATCCCTGACTTCATTCACCGCGTAGAGATACCGCTTCGAAGGATGAATCGCAATCCACGAGGGACATGGAGTCTTCGCAACCAGCTTGCGGCGCGCTAACTCGCCGCTAGCCGGGTTCATCTCAAATAGATAAATCCCCTCGCCATTGCTCCCTGCTCCAACCGCGCCCGTATAAGTGCCTACATAGGCAAAAGCCTTTTTACTCTTTAGTGCCTGCGCTATGTTTTGGGCATTTCCGACGGAGGAATGTGTCCAAGCAACCGCTGCCACGCTCATCAGAAACTCGCGGCGGCTAACTCCCCGCCGAGTTATAGGTCTATTCATTCTGCTCATTCCTTTCGCAGTCAGCTAGATCCTGTGTCAAAACCCTGCAGTGTTGTGCGGCACGACTGAAGTCGTGCCAACAACAGCCAGCAACACAAGGGGTCTTAACCCCTGAGGGATAAGCGTCCATACATCGCGGCTATTTATGAGACACGCTGTAGTTATCAGCTACATCCCCGCAACCAACTCCGTCTGCAATTATTACAGGGCGAACGACAGCCCCACGGTGAAAACCAACGCAGTCACTGAAATGATCGTCTCGCAGACTGACCACGTCTTGATTGTCTGCGCCACGCTCATGTTGAAGTATTCCTTCACCAGCCAGAACCCGCCATCGTTTACATGCGAAAAAATCAGCGATCCAGCGCCCGTTGCAATAGCCAGCAATTCCGGATGGACCCCCGTGCCGTGCAAAGCTATCGGAGCCACGATGCCCGCAGCAGTACTCATCGCCACAGTAGCCGACCCAGTCGCGAGACGCATCAGCGCGGCCAAGAGCCATGCCAGCAACAGAAGCGGTACGTGACTATTCAACGCGACCTTGATAATTGCTTCGGAAACTCCACTATCTTGCAGAATTCTCCCAAAGCCGCCGCCCGCGCCAACCAGCAATGTAATGGTCGCTGTGGGCGCCAGGCACTCATTGCTGAACCGCAGGATCGTCGCGCGGCTAAAGCCTCTCAAGCGGCCAAGTGTGAAGAAACTGAGCAGCACGCCGATGAGCAATGCCATGTCGTCATTGCCGATCAGGTGCAACACATCGTTCAATGCGCTCTTTGGAGCAGATATTCCATCAGCCCAACTCCCCACTAACATAAGAACAACTGGAAAGAGAATGGTGAATAGAGTAAGCGAGAAGCCAGGCAGGCTACGTTCCGTGCCATGATCCACAAACTGCGCCGCCATGGGGTTTTGTTCGGGCAATTCGATATGCGGGGCAATCAGCTTAGCGTAAAGCGGTCCCGCGATCGCCGCAGTTGGCAAGCCGACCAGCAGCGCATATAGAATTGTGCGTCCAACATCCGCCTTGTAGATTGTCACCGCCAGCAGCGCAGCCGGATGAGGCGGCACCAATCCATGCACCACTGAAAGCCCTGCAACCATCGGCAGGCCGACCAGGATCAACGATGTCCGCGTCCGTCGCGCCACCGTGAAGGCAATCGGAATCAGCAGCACAAAACCAACTTCAAAAAATGCAGGTAATCCAATCACGAGCCCTATTACCATCATGGCCCAATGGACTCTCTTCTCTCCAAAGAACCGGATGAGCGTATGAGCAATGCGGTCCGCCCCCCCAGACTCCGCCATCATTTTGCCTAACATCGTTCCCAGCGCCACGACAATCGCGATATGGCCGAGCGTCGCACCCACGCCGGTCTCAAAGGAGTGGACAACTGACGAAAACGGCATCCCGGTAACAACGGCCAGGGCCAGCGAAGTAAGCAAAAGGGTAATAAAGGGATTGAGTTTGAAGACAGCAATCAGCAGAATAAGCCCGACTACTGCAACAAACGCCGCCGAAATCAAAAACAAACTGTGCGGATCAATCATAGATACACAAAACAGCAGCTCCGTTCGGGTGAATCATCCGCTGGACTAATGCCTGATTCATTACTGGACCCAAGTTACCTTGCCGCGTGGCACGAACTGTCCAGCTCGATTCACGACAGCGCCTGCAGCAGTATAAGTCAGTACACCATTTACCCACACGCGCGCGATCCCTTCTGCTGCACTTATCGGGTCGGAAAATGTTGCTGTATCAATGATCTTCTTTGGGTCGAAGAGAACCAGGTCCGCATAATAACCCTCACGTATCAATCCTCGTCCCTCGATTCCAAATCTTTGCGCCGGCATCCCGGTCATCTTATGCACCGCATCAGCCAGAGTTATTAACTCTTGATCGCGACTGTAGTGACCCAATACACGCGGAAATGTTCCCCATAAGCGAGGGTGAGGCCGTGGATCGTTTGGCAATCCATCGGACCCGATCATGGTCCCGGGGTGCGCCAGAATGCTTCGCATATCTTCTTCATAAATACTGTGATATATAGCCCCCGCTGGTTGCAATCGCCGAGCCGTTTCCACCTGAGTTATACCCCAACCCTCCGCGATGTCCTTCAAGGACTGCCCTGCGATCTCCGGATGGGGAGTACTCCACGTGATCGTAATGTTGACCCTCTCGTCCACTTGACGCAGATCGAGAGTGCTCGACCCTGCCGCATATGGATAGCAATCCCATCCGATCTGCTGGGCGCATCTCGCCCCCTCAAGAGCCCTCAGTACTTCCCCGCTCCGTCCCCAGTTGTCGATCCCCGCACACTTCAGATGCGAAATAATTACCGGCGCCTTGGTCAATCGCCCAACCTCGAATGCTTCTTCCATCGCATCCACAATTGTCTCTGCCTCGTTACGGATGTGTGTGGCGTAAACCGCGCCAGCCTGCGCCAGAGGATGCGCCAACGCCACCACCTCTTCCATTGTTGCTGCATCTGCCGATAGGTAGGCAAGCCCCGAGCTTAGTCCCAAAGCTCCGCCGTCCAGAGCCTCACACAACTGCGCTTGCATTTTTTGAATCTCGTCTGTGCTTGCTGCCCGATCCAACCTGTTCATATGGTTGTTTCGTAAAGCAGTATGACCTACCAGCGCTGCGACGTTTACGGCTGGCCGGGCATCTTTAATCGCGGCAACATAAGAGGCAAAGGTCGGGTAACAGAACTCCTTCCCTTCTCCAAGCAGGTTCATCGGGTCCGGTGGCTCGCCGGCTAACTCAACAGGCGCCGCGCTAATGCCGCAATTTCCAACGATCACCGTAGTTATACCTTGCGAGATCTTGGGCAGCATCGCCGGATTCCGAATCGCGAAAATATCGTCATGTGTGTGAACATCGATGAACCCAGGCGCAAGCACATGCGCATCCGCCTCCACGATAACCTCCGCGGCACACTCTATAGACGCACCTATGGCGCAAATCCGATCTTTACAAAGCGCAACATCGAGGCGCGCCGCGGCGCTCCCGCTGCCATCCAGAATACTCGCATTTCGAATCAATGTATCGCATCGCAGCATAGTATCTCGTTCAGACTATAGACTATAACTGTAGAATGATCCAAACCTATTCGATGTGGATCACAAAGGCACACTCGGAGGATCGTCCGTTGACCTCGAAGGACCCCATCCAGAACGGCGTGTTTGACGCCATCACCGCCCTGAACAAGGGCCTGGGGGCGTTCGATCACGCGCTCGGATCAACAGACATTGCTCAACTCGATTGGAACCTTCTCCGAGAAGACTTAAGCCTGCCATCTGCTGTTTTGTATCAAGACAAGCTACTTCACAATCTTAACTGGATGAGGCAATTCATCTCGGCCTATGGTGTCAAGCTCGCTCCACATGGCAAGACCACCATGGCCCCGCGGCTCTTTGAAATGCAAATGCAGGCAGGGGCATGGGGAATTACGCTGGCAACCGCGCATCAAAGTCAGGTCGCCTATGCTCACGGCGTGCGACGCATTCTCATGGCGAACCAACTAGTCGGCAAACAGAATCTGGCAATCATCGCCCGCCTGCTGCGCGATCCCGAAGTCGAAATCTACTCCCTGGTCGACTCGGCTGAGCAAATCGACCAGTTAGGCACCTTCTATTCTAGCCAGGGACTCCGGCTGAATGTGTTAATTGAGCTAGGAGTCCTCGGTGGTCGCGCCGGCGTTCGTGGCGACCAGCAGTTAGAGGCCGTGCTGGAGGCCTTGGCTCGTTGGAAGCCTTCAATTCTGCTCGCTGGCATCGAGATATATGAGGGTGTCCTCCAAGACGAGTTTTCTATCCGCAACTTTCTGAAACGCGCGGTTGAAGTTACGCGCAGGTTACTCACTGAGAATCATTTCCGGCGCTCGCCCATCCTCCTATCAGGTGCCGGCTCCTCATGGTATGACGTTGTTGCGGAGGTATTCTCTGCCGCCGCATTCGGAAATGCAGTTGAGATCGTGCTCCGCCCCGGTTGCTATCTCACCCACGATGTTGGCGCTTATCGAGAAGCCCAGGCCAGGATTCGCGCCACTAATCCAATCGCCCAGCAGATGAACTCGGGGCTCTTGCCTGCGCTGCAAGTCTGGGCTTATGTGCAGTCGATTCCAGAACCCGAGAAGGCTATCGTCGGGATGGGTAAACGCGATGCGGCATTCGATTCCGGATTGCCGGTTCCCGGGCTCACTTTCAGGCCAGGAAATGCGGTCCCGAGGACGGTTGATGCCCATTGGGCAGTTACAAAGTTGATGGATCAGCATGCCTTCTTACAAATCCACGCCGGAGATGACCTACGCGTCGGAGATATGATCGCTTTCGATATCTGCCACCCTTGCCTCACATTCGATAAATGGCGCACACTGCCAATCCTCGATGCCAATTATCAAGTTATCGATATAATTCAAACTTTCTTTTGATTCTGCGTTCCTTAAACTCAACGAGCGCGGAACACCTTCAGTAGATCAGATATTTCGCGCGCAGTGCTTCGAATCGTTCCAGGCCATCACGCCATTGTTCAGCTATCCGGCGAGGATCCTGGCCAGAAGTAATCGCCTCCAAACTGGCCTTATTAACCATCAGCGTATCCAATTCCCCAATTTTGTAGTCCTGCGGATATAACGACAGTAACGCAGTTACGACCTCGATTCCTAGCTCGGGCGCGTCCAGCAAATTCCTGTCCGTAATTACCATTTGAACTCCGCCGCACTTCTGCTCAGCATACTTGGAACTCTCCGGGGTGAATTCGACCGGGATAAAGCGAACGCCGGCAATCTCACGAGCATTCAAATATTGGGCCAGCTCTCTTGAGTTCACCCAGGGGGCCCCGAGTAACTCGAAGGGCGTGTCGGTTCCCCGGCCGACCGAAATATTCGTTGCTTCAATCATGCCGATGCCAGGATAAAGAGTTGCTTCAGTCAAGCTCCGCATATTGGGAGATGGATTTACCCACAGATCGCCGGTCGAATCGAACCAGTCTCCTCGGACCCAGCCTTGCATTGGAACCACCGTTAGCTTTGCTCTTATTCCGCGCTCCGCATTGAACATCTTGGCCAATTCGCCAATGGTCATGCCATGCCGGACTGGAACCTCCCAATAACTTACAAATGATTCTCTGCCCCGATCGGCAACCGGGCCCTGCACAAATGCGCCGCCTATAGGATTGGGCCGATCAAGCACAACAATCTCTTTGCCATATTTAGCGGCCGCCTCAAGAAAATAGCCAAGTGTAGTTTCGTATGTATAAAACGGTGTGCCGACGTCCTGAATGTCAAAGACAACCAAGTCCACACCCGCTAAGGCAGCGCTGGAAGGACGCCTTTTATCCTCCGAATCTCCATACACGCTATAGATCGGAACACCGGTGGCTTCGTCCTTGGAGTTATCAATTGCCGACGTATCAAGCTTGCCGGTAATTCCGTGCTCCGGGCTAAAAATCGCAGTGAGACGTAGTCCGGTTGCAAGCGCCAGTACATCCGTCGTACGTATTCCGCGTGCATCAATGCCGGTTTGATTTGTCACCAGGCCGACCCTTACAGGATGACTCGCATCTGCATGGAGTTCGCGGAAGGCGTGCACCTCGAGCACATCAATACCCGTCTTGACATCTCCATTCCGCACATTCATGCGGCGCGCCGCTGGCATAAGTTCGTTGTAACCGGTGATGCGGGCCGAGCGCAACTTGTCTTCCTCGCTTGTAGTCAACCCTAGCGCCTGCACAACCGCCGTTGCGACCTTGCACCGAAGTGACACTGTAGTTTTACCGCCGCGAGGATGAACAGCATTCGTGAGGAGAATAATGTAACTGTCTGTAACTGGATCTATCCATAAGGATGTGCCGGTGAAGCCGGTGTGGCCGAAAGACCCAACAGGAAGCAGTTCGCCGCGGTTCACGGAGTATGGCGAATCAATATCCCATCCCAACCCGCGCAACACCGTGCCATTGGGCGGCTGCTGAGGCGAAGACATCTTATCAATCCCCGACCGGCTGAGCACTTTGAAGCCACTAAGGAAATCCTCAGCAAACAGGGCAAGATCATCGGCTGTCGAAAACAATCCGGCATGACCTGCAACACCACCCATGCGCCTTGCAGTTGGATCGTGCACAATGCCGCGAAGCATGCGGCCTTGTTCGTCATATTGAGTCGGAGCGATGCGTGCGTCCCAATCCTTTGGCGGCAAGAAACGCGTATCCTTCATCCCCAGCGGCCCGAATATTCTGGCGCTAGCGTATTCGTTAAGTGGCTGCCCGGTGACTTTCTCAACGAGAAAGCCGAGCGTTTCAAAGTTTATGTCGCTATAAACAAATTGCGAGCCGGGCGGATTAATCGGTTTTTCACGCATCGCCATCTGATAGGCAGCCTCGCGCCCTGACCAAGCACTCTTAAGATCGAGGTCGGGAGGCAGCCCGGAGTAATGCGTCATGAGGTCGCGAATGGTGATGTCCTTCTTCCCATTTTGCGCAAAGTCAGGCAGATAGGTAGCCACAGAATCCCCAAGCCGGATGCGCCCGTCTTCAACCAATTTCATCACCGAGGTAGCAGTAGCAATGCACTTAGTAAGTGAGGCCAGGTCGAACACTGTGTCAGGCGTCATCGATTCGCGTACAGGCTCGATTGATCTTGAACCGAAGGCCTTGCGATAAACAACCTTGCCATTATGCCCAATCACTAGAACCGCCCCTGGGATGTTACCCTCTGCGACGGCCTTCTCGACAATTGCATCTACGGTTCTGAACGCCGCATCGGTATCAGATGTTTTGCCCTGCGACAACGCTGGGACAGACAAAAGGCACGCCACCAGGGCTGCGAATAGCGACGCCCTATGCAAACGCTCCTGGGCGAGTTTCAAGGCCGCACACCTGCGAATAACAAGTCGCATAGAGATATCCTTATCCACTTTTCGCTGTTTCACAAGTTTGTTGCAACACAACCCTCTGGGGCATCAGCCAACTTGCGCTGTAACCCACCAGGAAGGTTATTGTGCTACCCATGGCAACGTACCAAGTAAAAGCAATTCCGGTAAACAACCATAGATACAGATTAAATACAAATCCGAAGATCATCCCCAGCATTGCGCCTCGCTCCGACGCCCGCTTTGTTAGCACGCCGAGAAGGAAGACTCCGAGCAACGATCCGTACGCAACGGAAGCAATTGACAATCCCATCTCCAGAACCTTGCCACCATTCCGCGCTAGCAATGCTAATCCGAATAAGAGCACCCCCCATCCGAGCGTGGCTATGCGCGAAAGCCTTACGCGGTGCTCTTCTGTCGAAAGAGGTGACATCCGCGCATAAAAATCCACGATAGTAGTCGAAGAGAGAGAATTCAGCGCGGCACTCAGATTCGACATAGCAGCGGCCAGGATCGCCGAAATCAGTAGGCCTCCTACGCCATGCGGCAATTGAGAAACGATATAAGTTGGGAAAATCATATCCGTGCGCTTGAAAGATACTGAAGGCGGAAATAACTTGTAGAACGCAAACAGCATGACGCCAATCACGAGAAACATCGAGAACTGGAAGAACACCGCAACTCCGCTTGATAGCAATGCCATCTGGGCCTGTCGTTCATTGCGTGCCGAGAGCAGCCTCTGCACGATGAGCTGATCCGTCCCGTGACTGGCAGTCGTAAAGAATGCGCCGCCAATTACTCCTGCCCACAAGGTGTAGGTTGCTGATAATTTCCAGCTTGTATCGAGCATGTGAAACTTGTTTGCGTTTTCAGCTATGCCGTGGATTGTCTGCCATCCTCCGGGTACAACACGCAGAATTGAGTACGCTGCCATCAGCGCGCCAGTCAGGTAAACCGAGAGTTGAACGACATCGGTCCAGATTACTGCGGTCATTCCCCCTTCAAAGGTGTAAGCGAGCGTCAATACGGTGACAATCGCGATGGCTGTAAAGTCGCGCTCGAAGTCGTTCAAGCCCGACATCACACCGCCCAGGGCAACTCGAATTACAATTGCTACTGCAAAGACTCTGACCCCTTCGGCGGCCGCGCGCGTTATCAGAAACAGTCCTGCGGTGAGTGAGCGCAACCCACCACCAAACCGTTGCTCGATGAGTTCATATGCAGTTACCAATTGACCCCTGAAATATTGCGGGATCAGGACGATGCTAACAATGATTCGGCCGACAATGTAACCAATAATCCATTGCAGAAAACGGAAGTCCTTTTCGTATGCCAAGGCCGGAACGCTAATGATTGTCAGAGTGCTCGTCTCGGCTGCCAGGATCGACAGGGAGATGGCCCACCAGGGAATTGTGTTATCCGCAAGGAAGTAGTTTCTCAGGGTGCGATGCTTGCCGCGAAAACGCAGGCCGAATAGTGTAACTGCCGCAAGGTACACGACGATCACAATCAGGTCCAGCGTATTCAATCCCACGCATCCTCCTCCCTGGCATTCGACGATCCAGGTTGACTGGCCCACGCCAACGAGACTCAGCGGTTCTAACATCAATTCGACACTTTCGCAATTGTATCTGGAGGTTGCGCGCGGTGCCATCTGCAAGAGAGAATCCAGTAGGAGATGAGTGTGAGGCAAATACCAGGCCACAGAATAGTTGGCTCCGTTCTTCTCGCGATGGTCAGTTTGTGCATGCCGGTGTGGACCCAGACACCTGCTGAACGGACGGCCATTTCACTCGAGCAGCAGGGACGGTCCGCCGAGGCTCTTGAGGCCTGGAGAGCATTATCCAAAGCTCAACCATCGAATCCAGAGCCCCTTGCTCACCTTGGCCTTCTTTCAGCTCGTCTGGAGCACTATCCTGAGGCAGTTACATTTTACCGAAGAGCCATGGCGCTGAGGCCAGCTATGCCCGGCCTGCGCTTGAATCTTGGATTGGCTTACTTTAAAAGCGGGGATTATAAAAGAACAATCGAGACATTTACTCCGCTTCTTAAATCTACGACCAATAACTCGGATGAAACGCAGCGCCTTTTCGTATTGATCGGCATGTCGCACTATGGTCTTGGCGATTATGCAGCGGCGGTTCCGTACCTTAAGGATGCGAGCGCACGTGATGCACAGAACCTACCTCTACTCTTGACTCTGGCGCATAGCTGTCTGCTTTCAAAGCAATATCAATGCGTTCTGGATGCATTCCACCAATTGGTTGCTCTAAACGCCGATTCTGCCGAGGCCGACATGCTTGTGGGCGAGGTTTGCGATGAAATGAAGGACTCCGCAGGCGCTATTCGAGAGTTTCGCGCCGCCATTCTAGCTAACCCCAAAGAGCCCAATGCGCACTTTGGTCTTGGCTATCTGTTATGGACTCAGAAGCAATATCCGGAAGCAGCACATGAGTTTCAGTCAGAGCTCGACAATACTCCGGATTACACACAGGCATTGCTGTATCTTGCTGACGCCGATATTCAAATGGACAAGATAGAGGACGCCCGAGCCATACTAGAGAAGTTAGTTAAGAGTAACCCAACACTTTTCACGGCACGTCTCGATCTAGGCATCGTCTACTCGGAGGATGGGCGCAAGGAGGATGCGCTGCGCGAACTCAAGGCGGCCCAGGCGCTCAAGCCAAACGACGTAAGTGTTCACTGGCGGCTGGGCCGGCTGTACAAGTCTATGGGTAAATTGGTCGAGTCGAAGAGTGAATTCGACAAGGCCAGCAGCCTGACTAAAGCAGCCGACGATGCATTGTTGGATGTACTTACTACCGCACCGCAAAAAGACAACGTCCCTTCGGAAACAAAACATCAGGAGAAATAGAGAGGCCGGAGCTTTCGCCCCGGCCCGGTCCACTCAGCTTACGGAGTTATCAAAAATAGAACTTCCCGCTAAACTGCATGATGCGTGGGTCATGAGTTCCTGTAATCTGCCCAAAAGTCGGGTCTGTAAGGCCGGCGTCCACTCCCGTACCGCCAACGCCGTTCATTCCACCAAGGTTGGTATGGTTGAAGATATTGAAGGCTTCTGCGCGCATCTGCAGGCTTGTGCCCTCGGTGATTTTGAAGTTCTTCATCAGTCCAAGGTCTACTTTTTCCAGGCCCGGGCTAAGCAAATTTCCGACTCCGCTGCTACCGAAGTGCCCCTGCGCCGTTGTGAAGGAACTCGTGGTGAACCACTGCGTATAAGTCTTGGTCTTACGCACAGGAGCGATTTGATCGGGACGAGCTAGAATGTCATAGTCGGGACCATTGATGCCGAGTCCGCCAGGATAAGTGCCCGCGGCACAACCATTGGCTGTGGTGGCGTCAGCGACACATCCGAAAGGATCCGTGGTCTGATACACGTTGAACGAGACACCTGATAGAAATGACAGAATTCCCGATAATTCCCAGCCGCCCAACGTGTGTCCGGCCAACCCATGCTGTTCACGGAAGAAAGGCTCCTTATAGACAAAGTTTGCGATGAAAATCTGCGGCTCATTCAACTGCGATGGGCCGTAATCCATTTTTGGGTTCCAGCTATAGGTGTTTGACGTCCCGCGGTCCTGGTACTGATCGGTCAGGTTCTTCGACCAGGTATACGAGACACCGAGAGAAAGATTTCGTGTAGTTTGACGGTTCAGCGATACCTGCATCGAATTGTAATTCGCAGTGAACATCGGCACCCGTGCATGGAAGTCTGTGTAGCCAAGGTAATTGCGGATATTGTTGAGCGGTGAATCTGGATTGTTGAACCTCGTGGAGAGCGTAGGCATATTCAGATCCAGTTCGCCCAGCATGTGCCGGGACTCGGAACCAACATAGGCAAGCTCAAACGTGGTCGAAGGATCAAGCTGCTGCTGCAGGGAAAGATTGAAGTCTGCATACGAGGGAACTTTGAACCATGGATTACCCGTGGTTGTTAGCTGATTCGGTCCCAGGTTCGGGGCCACAGAACCGGCTCCCACAGGATTGTCGAACGAGGTATTAACGATGGTGGTTGTTTGTACCAGCGGTGGATCGCCAAACGCATTCTGTTCCCAGATGCCGTCGAGCGTGCGATCGTAGAATATCCCGAATCCGCCGCGAAGAACGGTCTTGCCGCTCGAATAAGGCGTCCATGCAAAGCCTGCGCGGGGACCAAAGTTCCAATTGTAATTGGGATTGACGCCGGCCCCATACGGTGAGCAAGTCACCTGCGCAGATATGGCCTGGGCCTGTGTGCAAGCCGCGCCCTTAGGAAAGATCAATCCATTGGCATAGGTCGCCGGCGTGTAGGCTTGCCCGTTGACGAAGTTTCCATTGCCATCCAGCGCCGGGGCGTTGCTTGAGTTATAGACCAGAGGATCAAAATTGTTCAGTGTATTCTTGGCGTCAGTAGGCGAGGGGAATCGGGTCCAGCGCAGGCCTAGCGACACATTCAGTCTGCGGGTAACTTTCCAGTCATCCTGAACGAATGCCTCCGTATTCCAGAATTGAAGATCGGGAATAATGTCGCGGCTGGCCTGCGAGTATTGGGATGCAGTGCCCAACAGAAAATCTCCCCAAGTATTGAAGTTGAAACCTGGATTGCCTTCCGAGGCATCTTCGGTCTTCAGCATCTGCTGCGCGGTGATGCCTGCGTGCAGAGTGTGACTGTGCAATGTGACGGTGAAGTTATCGAAGATATTGCGATCGAGGTTGCGCTCGAAGTAAGGCGCGCTTCCTTGAGAAACGACAGTCACCGACCCATCAATGATCGTGGCGCTGGGAATGCGTCCATAGGGATCGGGGTTAGCCAGCTTGTTCGTCATCGAGGAGAGCAAGCTCGGATCGTTCGCCGCGCCCGAGAGCCCACCTGCGATAGTCCCCTGGGAGTAGGCGAACTCGACTTCATTCACCATCTTGGGGGAAATCGCCCATGTCAGGTTACCTACCACGTTTCTGCCGGGCGCATTGATTGCCACGTTTACCACGCCGGGATAGTTGTTACCGCCCCAAAGACCCGTAGGGAGATTGCTGGGCGCGTTGTCCTGCATGCCGCGCGCGTAGAAGTGGAGTTTGTCGTTGAAGTAGTGGTCCACGCGAACAAGATCCTGGCGGAAGTTATTCAGAGTGGAATACGAAGTAACGTTGTCACCCTCGGTAAATCCGTATTGATTGACAGCCGAATAATTGGCTGGGAACTTACTAACAATCTGGCTGAGGTACACTTGAGAATTTGCGCTGAAACAGGTGGGGTTAGCGGTCGCATATCCATAACCTGGCGTCATCGCTGTCGGGGGTGTGAGTTCGGTGTACGCGCTCACACAGCCGGCCGGCGCCGCTGTCACCGTCGCTGGATAGTATGTTGTGCTGGTAAAGAAAGTCCCGGCCAATTCTGCCGGCGTCGCGGCAGCAACATTGTTTGACGAAGGACTGGTGATCTTGCGCCACTCTTCCGAATAGAAGAAGAACGTCTTTTTCCGGTCACTGTTATACACGTGAGGGATGAATATGGGACCGCCCACCGTGAAACCGAAGTTGTTGTAGTGGTCGGGTGGACGAGGAAGTCCGGTCAGGTTGTTCTCGTACGAGTTTGCGTCGGTATTTGCCGTGCGCGCAAATTCATAGGCATCCCCATGGAAGGCGCTGGTGCCGGAGCGCGTTGAAACCAGCACTTGGCCACCACCGGAACGTCCAAAACTGGCGTCGTAGGTACTCCGCTCAAGCGTGAACTCCTGGATGGCATCGACGCTGGGAATGTTGAGCAGCGTGGCATTCGAGCCGCTGTCATTAATGTCCGAGCCGTCAACCGACCAGTTATTGGCTGTCGTTCGCGCGCCGTCCACAGAGATCGACGAGACGCTGTTGATACCACCGAAGCCAGGCTGATCGCCGAGCAGATTTACAACTCCAGGCTGCAGCGTAACCAATTGCTGAAAATTCCGGTTCACCAACTCCAGCTCGCGTAGTTGCGTTCCGGAGATAGTCCCGGCCTGGGCGCTGCTTTCGGTCTCGATACCTACCGCGTTGTCTTGCACCACCACGGTCTGGCTCTCGGCTCCGGCTTTCAACTGCGCATTCACCGCACGCTTCTGCGCCACATTCAGAACCACATTCTTATCCGAATACGCCTCAAAGTTCGCAGCCTTGATATCGATCGTATAGGTCCCGGCGGGAAGGTTGGTCGCAGTGAAACTACCCTGCCCGTCTGTTTCAACCACGCGCGAAGAACCGCCCATACCGTTCAGTGTGATGGTAATGGTCGCATGAGGGATCACTGCCCCTGTGCTATCAGTGACCGTGCCCGTAAATGTTCCTTCCAACTCCTGGCCGCGCGCCGCCGTGGGTGCCCACGCGAGCAGAAGCGTCATCAACAGGAACAGGCAGAAACGCCCCGCGCTGAAAGACGCCTTCTCCGCAAGGCGATTCGCGGCATCGTTTCCACTCCTCGACAAACTACAACGATCGGAAAGTCGGTTGATCTCAATCATTGCCTTCACCTCTCTGTTGAAACTCAGTGAGTGCTTCCACGCGGATGCGCAGGAGCAGGGGGGCTGGAGTTGTGGATGAGGAAGAGTGCTGAATTGTTTTTGCAAGGCGTGGTGTTGCGGGAGGGAAAACGCGCGAGACATGCCAGCTAGAGTTGGCAAGGGAGCCACTGAACGAAGGTTCCCAAATGCCTGAACTCCGCGATGGACTCGCCAGTGTCTGCATCAAGACCCTCCAAAAGTGTTTCAAAAAAGCTTGGCTGATCCCGCGGTTCGCTTCCAGGTCAGTCTGCGCTTGGGTGTTGCACAACTGCGGCCAAAGTAAATCTATAGTCCCGCCCGGCGCGCGTCGTGCTCTAACAACTGTCGTGCAGACACAATAGGACTACTGACCCATGGATTGCAATAAAGAAATGAAATAAATTGGCTCAAACGATCAACTTTTTGACGAAACCACGCGATTTGTGGCCTCGGATTCATCCCCTTTGATGGGACAAATCGATGATTCTTCATCAGTTGATGGCAAAGAGGCAGGAATCAGATGGCTCGATTGGAGCAAATCAGGCTTGGATCACCCGAATACCCTGGCGTTCGAAGGGGGCAAGTGCCTCTTTGGTTGCGCCATGGTCGGTGATTAGAATGTTGATCTCATTGACGGGGCAAATGAAGGCTGGACTGACCTTGCCCAGCTTGCTCGAGTCGGCGGTCACTATTACTTGCTTAGATTGCTTCAGCATTTTGCGAATCACCAACGCCTCATCGGTCTCGAGCGTTGTAGCTCCCCGTTCCGAGTCCAGGCCCGTCACGCTGAGAAATACCTTGTCCATATATACGTCGTCGAGAAAGTTGAGCGCGGCGCTGCCGGTGAGAGAGAATGACCAGGCCCAGGGCACCACTCCTCCCGTGAGATATGTGCGGATTCCGGGCTGATTGCACAATTCCATCCCGATATTGATTGCGTTCGTCACCACTTGAATCTTGTCGCGATGGCGCAAGCTCCTTCCAATGTGCGTGGTGGTTGTGCCCGCCGTGAGACCCACGGTTTCATTGGCCTGGATCAGTTCCGCCGCAGCCAGCCCGATGCGTCGCTTCTCCTCTGCAAACCGTTGCTCACGCGCCAGGAAGGAGCTGTCGTAGCGGAATGGCTCGTAGAGCAGCGGCTCAACCAGAGTTGCACCGCCATGCGTACGGCGGATGAGGCCCCGGTTCTCGAGCCTTGCCAAATCCCGGCGGATACTAGGCGCCGAGGAACCCGCCGCCGCCAGGATCTCCTCAATGGTCGCGCTGCCGGTTCGGAGCAGAAACTTGATGATCAACTCCGAACGGCGATTGATTGAGTCGGACATACCGCACCGATTCTAACCCCTTTGCCGTAGCGCTATGCAACTCATTTTTCGCATTTTTTGAATGTTTTCCCGATATTTTCTTTTCTTCGATCACTCTATTGATCAAATAACCGCTGTATGATCGAAAATGTAACCGATCCTCCTGGGAGGACGGGGTCTGGGAACGGGAAATATGCCTAACTTCCATCACGAAATGTTGCGCGAAATTTACGAGCAGCCTGAGGCGCTCATCCACACACTTGGGCTTTATCTTGCCGGTAACTCCCTCAAGCCTGACGTTGCCGCAATGCTGGCGGGCTGGTCCATTCCGGAAGGCGAGATTCTGATTGCCGCCTCAGGCTCAAGCCGCCACAGTGGGCTGGCCGCCGAAATCCTGCTTGAAGATCTTTGCGGCCTGGCGGTCGATGTCGAGTACGCCAGCGAATACAGTTGCCGCGGCAACAACGCCGCTGCGGAAGTGCGCCATCCCAGCGTCCTCGTGCTCTCGCAGTCGGGTGAGACTTCCGACACACTGGCGGCACTGCGGGAAGCGCACCTCCGCGGGCAAAAAACCCTTGCCATCACGAATGCCGCGTCCTCCACCATGGCCGGTGAGGCAGACGTTTCCATGCCCTTGGCTGCCGGAAAAGAGAAGGCTATTCCGGCCACCAAGAGTTTTACTTGCCAGCTGGCTGTGCTTTATCTGTTGGCTCTTTACGAGGGAGCGCGCCTGCGCAGATTCGACTCTGAAAAATTGACCACGCTCATTCGCGAAATTCAGGCGTTGCCCGGCAGCATTGAAGCGCAACTCGACGGCTGGCGCGAACAGATGGCCGCCTTGGCTACCAAGTACAAATCCGCCAATACTTTTCTTTACCTCGGACGCGGAATCCATTACGCCATTGCCCGCGAGGGCGCGTTGAAGTTGAAGGAAGCTTCCTACGTGCATGCGGAGGGCTATCCGACGGGAGAGTTGAAGCATGGGCCAAATGCGCTGGTCAGCGACACGGTGCCTCTGGTGGTCCTTGCCACCGTCGATCGTGCCCTCGATGCCTCGGTTGTCCGCTATGAGAAAACACTGCAACTATTGCGCGACATGCGGGCCCAGGGCGCCAAGGTTATTGCTGTTGCCAACTGCGGCGATGAAGAAGTCGCGGCTTTGGTCAACGATTGTGTTTTCGTCGAACCGGCCTCCGAGTACCTGCTGCCCATTGCAGAAGTAGTCCCGTTGCAACTGTTCTCGTACTTCATGGCGCTGGCCCACGGCGTAGATGTCGATCGTCCCAGAAATCTTTCCAAAGCAGTCGTGGAAAAGCCGGCTGACGCATAGCTCGGCTCCGTTGGAGATGAATAATTATTTTGACAACTGGATAAATTGCAAAGTAGTTCCGGCAACTTTTAACAATTGCTTATATGCCTGATGATGAACAAGATATGCGCCGATCCCAGACCATTCTTACGCAGACTGCGAGCGCATAACTCTTTTTCGAAGCGTCGAGAACTCGGCGATTTTGCCCATTTTCGATCCTCGCAATTGCGGTGTGTTCGCATTCCAAGATTGTTTGGATCTATCCGGAATAGAATGAATCGGCAAGCCACTAAGCCGGCCCCGAGGCCGACTGCGAAGCCGAAACGAGCGGCCTAGCATGTGAAAACCTTAGAACCTGCCTTCGGGCAGGTCCTTCTTTTGGTCCGGCCCGTCTTCCCGCCCTGAAAGTTACTCTCGCATTCACGAGAGCGCCATGTCTTGCCCAAACTGCGAACTGGGTGCGGGCCTAGATCACGCACCCAGTTTCGCTGTCCAGAGGTCGCCTATCACAGATTCTGACAGGTTACGCCGCTTACTGGGAGCAATCCAGTGAGAATCGGGCGCTACCAATGGTCAATGGGAGTTTTGGTATGTTGCAACAGTTGGACGAGGTGCACCTGTCCGAGATGCGGACTAGAACGAAGCCGCTGGCGCGGCGGACACTGCCTCGATGTGCAGCCGCGAGCGGCGGTGGCTGCGATAGGTTGATTCACAAGGAAGGAGATTCTTGTGACCAACCTACGCAGGCGGATGC
>Ga0182016_10003157_pt1 | contig 18931 bp, 26 predicted proteins | sample 712S2MmetaG_FD_120491 | JGI IMG/M metagenome (GOLD analysis project Ga0182016, IMG submission 120491) | Permafrost microbial communities from Stordalen Mire, Sweden - 712S2M metaG | ecosystem: Environmental > Terrestrial > Soil > Wetlands > Permafrost | place: Sweden: Stordalen | collected...
AAATACGGGTTCGATTCCCGTTAGCGCTACCAAATAACCCTTTAAAATCAACTACATAAGCCAAGCTAGATCCTATCGCGCTAAGACGCGCTAAGACGAATCCTAGCGCGCTCATTGCTTGTGCCTTGCCGGCGAGGATGGCTCGGCGGAACGGTTCTTGCGCTGGAACTCGCTCCACTTCTGAACCGCCTCATCGTCTTGACCGTGGATAGCGTGAGAGTATACGTCCGCGGTTACCCTCACCGATGAATGGCCTAACCGTTGGGAGACCACCGGGAGCGGTACGCCGTTGGCGAGCATGTGGGAGCCGTGGGAGTGCCGTAAGAGGTGGAGCGCGGACCCTTTCGGTTTGGGAATCTTGAGCCGTTTAAACAGAGCCGAGACGGTAGCGGAAACGGAATCCGGCCGGAGCGGTGTTCCGTCGGGATTCGCAAAGATTAGGTCAAGGTCCGCTCGATAGTCCGCGCCGTATTTTTGCCGGAACGCCGCTTGCTTCTGACGGTGAGCCTCCAGCGAGGCGAGAGTTTCGGGTGGCAATCCGAGAACCCGAATTTCCTCCGTCTTCGTGGCCTTGAACTCCAAAACGTCATGTACCCTTTTCGTTTTTCCGTCTGGAGTCTCGACAACCCGGAACGTCTGGCAAAGAGAGCGGCCGATTGTTACCCGGCCGTCCTCGATATCGGACCACCGGAGCGCGAGCACCTCGCCGCGGCGTGCTCCCGTTGCGGCGTCCATCTCCAGGAATACCGAAAGGCACCACGGCCCGCTAGCGGCTTGAATCAAGAGATCCTGTTGAGCCGTGGTGAGCGCCACGCCTTTGTGCTTTTGAATCTTCGGAGGCTCACTGAAGGTACACGGATTCGCCGTTACCAGTCCCCACCGGATAGCGCGCCCGAACGCCGAGGAAACCACGCCGGCAATATTGCGAACGGTTTTAGCACTCATCGGCCGCGGCTTCTTATCCTTGCGCGTGTGGCCACCGGAGGCTAGCAGGCGCTTCCATTCGCGGTTGAGGTGTAGCGGGGTAATTTCGGATAGCGCCATACCCGTAAGCTCGGGAGAGAGGTACGCCGCACACTCGCGGTAGCGCTGGATAGTCTTTGGCGCAAGATTCTCCTGTGCATGTTGCCGCATAAACTCCAATAGGAGAGCGGCGAGTGTCTTTGGCAGTTCGGACGCAACCGTAACCGCGCCGGCTTTCGCAAGCTCGTACTTTTGCTGTTCCTCGATGCGCCGAGCGGCTTCCGCATCCATCGCCTCTTTCTTCGAGGCAAACCCGGATTCCGTAATCTGGTTTTGGTGGTCGCGAGTGGCTCCGGGTCCGCTGAACACATAAGACCATTTGACCGCGCCCGATTTGTACTTGCGTTTATAGACTGGCATGGTTGGCCCTGTGCTTTCTGAACTCGCGAGCGCCGAGGATCTCAGCGCCGCAAATATCGCAGACCTTCGTTACTTTCGGCCGGCCGGTTCCCGCGCCGAATGTTGTCCGCTTCAATGACGCTCGGCGCGCCCATTCACTCTTGAGAACGCTATCGGGAATAGTTCGCGGGTTTATCGACATTGACCACCTTCGCGTTGGCTTGGTTGCGCTCTTGCTCGGCTTGCCGCTTTTGCCGTTCCCGCCAGTAGTCGGTTTCTCGGTTGATGGCGCGCTCTCGCTCTTGTGCTTCAAACTGCCATTTTAGAACCTCGGGGTTCGGTAGCGGGTGGCTTTCCGTATGGACAACGCCACCCGCCAGAATCATGAGAAAACAGAAACGCTTCATGGCCCTAATTGTAAACACCATGCTGTTTTGTGTCAACCGGGAGATTCGCAAGCCCACAGGTCCTCTCCCACTGTTCGTAGGCGAAGCGCGTCACAAGCCACCGCTTGCCCACCCGGATTCCGGGTAAGGCTCCGGTTTCCAGCATGGCGTACACCGCCATTTTGCCGATATCAAGCCGCTCGGCAATTTCCTTAACAGATAAACGGTTCTTCATTCACTTAACCCTCAAAAAAAGGCGCGCCGTGCAGATAACGGCCGGCGCGCCGCTCAAAGGTAGACACGAGGTAACAAACGAAAGCGGCCCATCGGAGAGGCGCATCGGAGAGAAAGAGGTAAAGCCCCAATGCGCCCGCCATCCATAGGCCGCGGATGAATGGCTCCATGAAAACTGAACTACGAGGATCGTTGCGGGCTACGCTTGGCGCGCTCCGCGGATGCTTTGACCGATTGCTCTACCGCGGAGTTGTGAGCGGCCCTGATAGCCGCCTCTACGCGAGACTCAACGCCGAGTTCCGCGCCTCTCGCGTCAACGTGATAGTTAACCGTGGTACTCCCGAGCTTGTGAGCCGGCGTGATCGTTCCCGGTCCCCTTGGTTGAAAAATCTCGAATTCTCCAGCCTCGGCTACGCCGTAGGTGTTTCCGGGGTAGACATCGCCGCCCTCTGCCATGAACTGAATCGAGCTACTGACGGACTCGCCGCCGCCCCCGCCGCTGAACAGCTTGGAGAAAAATCCGCCGATAGCGCCGAACGCGCCCTTGAGCGCGCCGCCGAGGTTGCCAAGCCCCCCGAGAGCAGGCGTTGTACCATCGTCACCCGGAGCGGTTCCCGTTCCCTTGCTGCCCTTGATAACCACGTAGAACGGGTTCGGGTCTGATCCGTCAGGCTTGCCGGCCGGAGCGTGAATTCCGAACTTCTCCCCGAGTTTCCCGAGTCCTTTTTGCATCATGGACTTTACGCTACTCTTGACCATTTCATCGCCGATGCTCTGGAACATCTTGCCGAAATCGGTTTTTTGGTGGGTTAGCAACTTCGCGAACTGATCGGAGGTCTTATCGAGCGCCGAGTTAAGCGAGTCGTAAATGATCTGAGCCGCGCTCTTTGCGTCCTCTTGCATTTCCAGGAAAAAGGCTTTCAGGCCATCCTTAGCGCCCTTGAGCTTGAGTTCCTGTTGAACGGCAATCCGGAGGCGTTCGTTTTCGATGTCCCGTAGGGCTATTTCGAGTTCGAGGGTGTCCCCGTGGTCTCGCTTCTGTTTCTGTAGCGCCGCCTCGATATCGTTGAGGTGTTGGAGTTGATCGGCGTAAGCGGTAACCGTCTTGCCGGCTTCCTCGGTGATTTGGTGCTGATGCTCGGCTTGATCTAGCGCGCGCTCCGCGGCGATTTCGGCCGGCGTGGCTCCGTTATGCGCCATCTCGGCATACTTGTTTTCGAGCGTGGCTTTACGTTGAGCCTCCGCGCCCTCGAACACTGCGGACGTGAGTTTTTGAACCGCCGCGGTCTTTTGATTGATCTTGTCGAGACTTTCCGCCGAGGCGTTTGCCCGCGTGGCGTTGAATAGCTCGATTTCGGCTTGGATCTGTTCGCGGGTTGCGCCCTCGGCTACCATGCTCCGGAGCCGGTACGCGAGCGTCACGAGCCGAACGGCTTCCGCGCCTTGCGATTGCACTTGAGCAAGGCTCCGCTCAAGCTCCGTTTGCTCTTTGAGCTTTTGAATGCTACCCGCTACCACATCGGCGTGCTTGGCGTCATATTCCGCGCCGTACTTGTCACGGAGTCCGCTCACCTCGGATTGGTGGCCCTGCATCCATTCCGAATCGTTGTAGTGTTGTCCCAACGCGCCCATGAGTTGCGTTTCCACGTTGGCGCGCTTCGTGGCCTCATACCCCCGGCCGATAGCAGCCGTCAGGAGTTCCTGAGAGCGGATGCGGTCATTGATAGTTGAGGTAGTGCTTGCGAGGTGCTCTTTCCACGTTGCCTCGGCTTCGGCACTGGCGATAGATTGCTCGATGTGGCCTATCTGTGCTTTCTGATCGGCCGTCAATTGCGTATGGTGCTTTTCGAGGGAGCGGTTAACCTCTTCGATGGCTTTCTGTGCCTCGCCGAACGCCTTCGCCACGATTTGCACGGATTCCGGTTGGCCGATAGCCGCGAGCTTCGCCTTGATGCCGTCCAACTGGACACCGAGCGCCTTCATGCGTTCTTGGAACGGCTTATCGAGTTGCGCGTTTTCCAACCCGGTTTGCAATTCCTCTTTGCGCGTTGTGAGCGCAGCGTTCCGGCTCATGTCATTCATGTGCTGAATGATCGCGTTGGCGTCGGACTGCGCCTTGGCAAGGATTTCGGCGTTCGCTTGCTGTTTTTTATCGGCGTCTATCGGAACATTCATTGTTACTGGCATACTGCCGTAACCAATGCTCCCGATGTTCCTCGGTTCCATGTGCGGCACAGACAGCCGCCGTGCTTCATCTAACTTTGGCTGAATGGCCTTGTTGATCGTGTCGAGAAGCGCACGGCGTGCAGCAATAGCGGCGTCCGTGATGGACTTGATTTGTTCCTTGGCGTTCTTCGCCTTCAGGTCTACCGCCTGTAGCTGTTGATCCTCATCTTCGTTGATCTTGCGCAGTTGGGCATTTATCCCGCCATAACTCGTTTCGCCACCGAGTAGCTTTTCTACCTCAGTATTGTCCGTGCCGCCGAAGATCTTACCCACCCAGTTGGCATCCTGTTCCTTGAAGAGTTTGTACATACTCTGGATGTCTTTGTCGATCTGTTCGCCGAGGTGGAGCGCCGCAACCCGCGCCTCTTCAAGTGCGACAACGAGGTTGTTTTGTCGCTTTCCTTCGAGCTTCGCGATATCTTGCTCTAACTTCGCGTTAGTGAGTTCCAATTCTGCATTTGACAGGCGAAGCGATTGCGTGAACGTACCCCACTGGCCGGCCGCTTTCTCAGGAGCGTCTTTCATCTCCTTGAAGAAATCGTGGGCTTTCTTCGCCACCTCGCCGAGTACGCCGGCAAAGGCGATAGCGCCAACTACCGGGAATGCCGTCTTTAACGCGTTGCCAATTCCCGGAATTGTCGCGAGAAAGGCATCCGCCGCGCGCTTGTTATTGGTGAAGTTTCCCTCAAGAGTCTTCATCGCCGCGGAGATGGCCTTGTGCTCACCAACGCCGGCCGCTCCGAATTCCCGAATCTTACCCTTGGCTTTCTCCATGTCGGCAACGAACTGAGCCGTTCCCGCCGTAACATCGATTACAATTTGTCCAGCCTTGATAGGCATAGCTCAGTTACCGACCTTTCCCTTGCCTACCATTTCGTCTCGAACGTCCGCTACGCCGGCCCACAAGTCCTCCGGGTACGTCCGATTGTGTTCCTCGATGAGGGCCTGAATCTCATCGAGAATTCCGCCACTTTCGGCTAGCGCCGAGGTCGATAGCTTTTCGCCGAGCTTATCTATCGCCGCTCTCGTGTGGGTGTCTCCATCATATCTGGCCGGCGTATCGTGCCACCTCTTTAGCCGCCAGACGGATTCCACGCCGAGCGCCGGCAACAACAGGCATAAGGCCCATTTCCAGCCGGCGAAACACCACAACAACACCGTAATAATCAAAACCGCCATGTCATCCTCTCTTTCTGAAGTTGTCTTCATCCGCTACCCGGAGACCCGCGAGGCGATTACTCCCAGGTCTCCGGGCAGGCTGTACCGCGCCGGCCGGCGCGCCTATGTCAGGGTGCTAAATCTGCTTTTGGTACCAATTCGGGTTTTGCGGGTTCGGTATCAGAACCTTCCCGCGGACCTCTCGCGGACCTTTGGCCGGCTCATCCTCGGGTCCTCGCCGATCCTGCCGGAGGCGCGCTTGCCGCTCTTTTTCAATCTCCGCTGAGCGTTGGAGGCGATAGTTCTCCTGATGCTCCTTAGTGAGTGCTACCCGGTCGGTCGGGTCAACCAAAGTCCGGTCGAAATTCCAAACCGCCTCTACCACCAAATCGCGCCGGCATCCGTCACCGTAGTTGATCCAGGTCGGGTCCCAAATCGAACTCAACCCCGCGAACGCCCTTACAATCGGTTGCCCTTCGCAGAGTTCGTCCTTGGGAAACGCCGCGTGCGTGCCGTCATAGATAGATTTCGCCTCGGCACTGAGCGCCGCCAGGGCGTTAGCGGCTTCCAGCATCCGGCTTGCGATTGCCGCGTAGCGCTCCCTGAGAGTGCTCTGCTTATGAAGGCGTTCGCCGTGCCGAAGTGGCAATATCTCCGTTTCAATACACGCGATAGCGCCGGAGAGCGCTTCCGCCTCGGGGCTGAGCTTCTGGATTTCAGCCTCAGCCGTTTTCACCTCAGCATCGAGTTTTTTGCAGAGCGCCTCGGTTACTTTCGGCGTGTATTTCTCCGGCTCCAACACCGCCGCTATGCGTGCCTCGCCAATCTGGCGATGGCCGCGGACGACTGTTTCGCGGGCTTGTACGATTGCTGCATTGACGGAGGCATACTTGCTCTGGAGTGCCTCCATACGCTTCATTTCGGATTCGATATCCATCTCTTCTCTCTTTCAATTGGGCTAGTTGCCCGATCCTTCACAACGCCGCCACGCTCGCCGCCTATTTCGGCCGGCCCCGTGCTCACCTCACCGTCAACCGCGGTTCTGAGTGATCGTTTCGCAGTGTTCGTTAAGCCGGCGTATTTCCGCGTCAATCGCGGCCCTCCGGCCGGCCGTAGCGGTTGACCGCTCCGACTTCAGTTCTCCAATCCGGTCGATTGTTTTGCGGAGTTCGGGAACCGCGGCCCCCGCAACGTTCCGTTTGGTCAAATTTGCAAATTCCATCGTTAGATTCCCCTTCCGTGGTTATGTCAATACTTGGTAGTCCGGAACGGTATCAAGACTCGCCAGAACTTCCCATAAAGCCACAGAGCGAGCCACAGAAAAGCAGCACGCGCTAGAAGTGGCTCAGGAATAGCCAATATTCGCGGGCGATTTCGCGGATCACCTGTGATAGGTGGTAGCTTTACTAAATTGGCCGCTTTAAACGTGGTCAAAGCCTGAAAACTTGGTAACTCACGCGCTCGATGGCGATGGCGGTCTCCGGGAGGCGAGTCCAGAGATTTTCCCTCCCCCCTACCTTATTCGGAGGGGATTGCTTTTAACCGTTAAGCCGGCCGGCCGTGGCGGTTGCGAACTCATACGGCCCTAATTCAGGAACGTTTAAACGCGCTATCGTTGCCTGTTATCCGTCCAGTCGGACCCACGGTGAAGTGTCATTCACCGCGCCGCCGAGATACCCTGCCATCTGGCCAGGGTTGCCCTGTGTTGCGCTCTCGCCAGAGTGGAGGCACTAGACGTACAGGTGAGATTCGGACGCGCCCTGAGGCTCCGTATCGCGGAAGCCGATAGCCGCATCCGATAGGACTCGGGAACCGCGTTCCCGTGCGCGCTACTCGCTTTCGGTCAACTCCGCATCCGCCGCTATGGCATCGAGTTCATCGGCCACCTCTTCGAGGGTTAGCCGGCGTTCGAGTATATCGAGTACCACCGCCGCGGAGATATCCGGGAGTCGATTAACGCACGCCTTGATAACCTTCACCACGTGCCGCAGTCCCCTGCGCTCGCCGGCCCGCCGAGCGCGGTACTCATAAGTGGTTGCCATGTCCGCTCCATTGATCCACGCCGCCAACCGTCCGTCGTGCGTCCGTCACTCGTTGATCTCTCTGGTTAGGCGTGTGGCGTTGTCCGCAAAGTGTGACGTGAGCGCCGTAAATCCCGCCGATTCGCTGGTCTCATCGAAGCCGCGGAACTTAACCCGTGCCGGATAGGCATCGGTTACCTTACCGCCCGCCTCCACTTCCACCACGATTGCCCACCCAAACAGGTGCAGGATTCGGTTTACCCACCACAACAGGCCGGCGTGCCGGAATTCCTCCCAGGTTTTGCGCTCCACCATTACGGTTTCCTCCGTTGCGGCAAGAATCGCCGTGTCCGTTCGCTATGCCGTCACTTTGCTGAACGGGTTGCCGGGTTTGAGGTTCCGTTGACGGTTGCGCGCCTGCCGGCCGGCCGCGGTAACCGCTTCACATTTTCGGCACTCGTACGCTAGGCCATCCCATGAGGCGGCATTGCGATTGAAGCCACTTATCGGCTCCCAATGCTTTCCCGCGCCACAACACCACTTGAGACCACGCCCGCGGTTCTCCAGATATTCGTCAACGGGAATGCCGAGCCTCCCTGCGGCCGGGTTGAAGTGACGTTCGTTATCAGTCATGCCCGCCTCACCGTTTGCCTTGAAGCCTCGCCGCAATCTCATCGTCATCACAGATCGAACAGAGCCGCTCCCATTCCGTATCGGTGATTTCGTTGTCAAGGTGCGCATCAATCAGGCGGTTGATTTCTGCCTCTCGCTCATCCTCCGTATGAGTATTTATGTTTGAGTTTAGAGCTTGAGTTTGCATCATTTTGCTATCCCGTTTGCTATGCGATTTCGTAGCTCGGCTATCCGTTCGCTTGGCTCGGCTATCGTTTTCATTGACAACGCCATCAGGAATGCGTTTGCTATATGATTTCGTGGCTCTGGAATCCGCGGGTGTAATGGCTTCGCCATCGGCGATGCGTTTGCTATGCCACCGCGATTCCGCGCCGGCCTTTCCAGCGCCGGAACGCGCCTCTCTCACTGCGCGTTGATTTTCGCGCTCTCTCAGGAGCCGTTCGTTATAGAGCCGGCCATCCCGCTCGAAGAACTCCGCGCGGACAACCTCGCCGCTCCCGGTCTGCCATTCAGTCTCAAGTTTTGAGAGGTGGGCTAAGATCCGATCATCGTTGGGAAGTCCGCAATCCGGGTTCTTCCACGCGTGCAACAATAGCCGCAAGTAGCCGCGTTCCTCAGCCGCCGTCATCAGGTCTATGGCCGTGGAACTGAGCCAATCCTCGACATAGAACAGGAACGCGGCAAATCGTTCGTTAGTTGCCATGGGTTTTTCTCGTCTAAAGCAAAAATGCGCGATGTCGGGACAGACCGTACTTGCGAAGTACGTCTGTCCTATCGCGCATTCGGTGAAAATAAGTTGGAGTGCTGAGGTCGGTTCGGCCTACTCAGAGACCCGGAACAATGAGCGGGAGAACTTGCCGGAGATGTCGAGCGTTCGCAATCTCATCGAGCGCGGCTTCTGTGTCCAGGGCGAGGCTTACCCGTTTATCCGCCTCGGCGAGCGCCCGAAGCGAAACATCCCGGATAACGGCCCGGTCTTCAATTTCGGCGAGGGTTAACGGGGATGTGGCCCCCGGAGGATCATACACAATTAGCAATCTGACGTTGGACACGGCCGCGGCTCCTTTCGCTCAGTGGTCTCTTTCCTTCCATTAGCTACGTACAGCCAGTTTTCCAGCGGGGACACAGTTTCCTGAGTTTTCCACAGATTTATTTCTGGCGGTTCGGTGATTTCTCCAACGAGAACCCTTTCGAGACGGTCAAGGATTAGCGGGTCATCCAAGTGTCTGTTTAAACGCCGCCAAACCGCTTGTACCTTGTGCTCTGGCCAATGTAGGTAGCGTTCGGCCGTGGTCCGCGTATAGCCTTTGCTACGCGCCTTCATGACCGAAACCTCATCTTGAGAGAGTCCCGTCCGGTAGCCGATTCGGTCCCAATTGTAGAACAAGCCGTCTACTGGAGGTCTAAGGCAAAGGTCATCGGCAATCCGCCATAACCACCAACGGCCCTCGGTTTCGTCCTCACGTCCGTCTGGAACGTACTGCGGCCCGTAATACTGGTAGCACAGGTAGCCGAGGGGATCATCGCGCCAACCGGATTCCTCGGGAACGCCGAGCCGCAATGTGGAAACCGCCCTCTCTTTTGGGTGGTCTACCTTATCCGCATCACAGCCGAAAATCAGCACAGGATTCCAGCGCAGCACTGTACGCCGAGTGGCGGTTGCCAGGAACGCAAACGGATATTCCGCCGCACGCCAAGCAAGCTCACCGCTGGAATTCGGCTTCCAGAGCGCCGCGGCGAGGTACGGCGTCCATGTTGACGGAAACCCGAGAATGCTTGTACAGAACCACCGAAGCTGTACTTCCATTCCGTTCTGAACCGCATCGTAGGCAATCTCGCAAACCGTCAACTCTTGCCCGCGGTAGGTTGCCGGCATAACGGCCGGCTCAATTGACTCCGAAAGGATGTCTCTTTTCATTGGCCCTGCTACGCGCCAACCATAATAGGCTCCGTCGTGTCCCGGTTACCGAAGCACGCCGGCCGAACTTGATCTATTATTGCCACTGAGGCGTGAAAGCCGCCTCGAAAATGCCATACGGCCGGAGATTTTCTTCGCGCCGCCCTTTAATTGTGCGCACCGAGACCTGAAACGCGCCCGCAAAACCACACTCAACCCGCTACACACCCGCGACCCTTGGTAGACGGGGAACTGACAGACACGAGAGCGCACCTTCGATTGAAGTCCCTCTCGAAAGCGGCATCAAGCCCAGTGAAGCGACTCCGGCGAGTGCGCCGAATCTTCCGTTCCTCGGCGTACACCGAATCGAGCACGAATACGATTCCCCATCGGCCGGCCCGCTCGATAGTGAACACGCCCGCGCGGTATGGCCCACCGTCGAGACCCCGCCAAATACGCCGTAGGTGCTTATTGCCATCGTGAGACGGTGAGCCGTCCCTTTTAAGACAACCCTGCAACCACCTCAACGCCCATTGGAATTCATCGAATCGCGGCTCACCTGGAAAAACCGGAACGGGTAGGTTCCTGGAAAGCAAACTCCAATCGCGTGCCCTCATCTCGGGAACGGTCAACCGTGTTCCGTCCGTCATTTAGAATCCCCCGCGCCGGCCGGCGAAGTCCCGCGGCTATAGCCGAAACCCTGCCGTTTCGCCTCGCCTTCAACCCACCCTCCACACCATGACCACGCCTCAGTGGTCCCGGCCCGGTACGGACACCTGAACATCGGCCGGCCGGCTTCGCCGCCTTCAAAACCTTTCTGCCACGCCTTCGAGTCGATTCTGAGATTCACGCGACATCCCCCTGTATAGATGGCATCGGCCGAAGTTTCAGATACGCCGGGTGAAAAGAGTTTGCGGCCGTCGAACGGAGAAATACGCGAAACAGAACCCGGCATACCGCCGTAACGGTGAGCGACTCCCGCGGCCCGAGAACCTGTAATGCGAGGATCACCCGCGAGACAAACGGCATATCGCGTTCCACGTTATGAATGAGCTTATGGCAGGACTCGCAAACCGCGATGAGGTTACGAAACGCGTCCGTGCCACCGTGTTCTACCTTCTTAACGTGGTGTGGGTCCAGACGGTGTTTCCGAGCTTCACCCCGCCCGCAACAAAGGCATTGCCGGTTCTGCGAGTCCTTCAACTTCTCTCTACGGATAGCCCAAATCTGATTCGAGCCGCGCCGAGCGCCGGCCGCGGGCGTGATCGGCTCAACGGTGGCGTTGGCCGTCTGGATTTCGAGAGTAATCATAGGACGGTGGCCCCTGTTTGAATCGGAGTCCTCAGGGCAGGTACCGCGCGGTCAAGCAAGCGCCTGAACCCGCGGCTTCGCCTCAGGAGCGCCATTAAGCGATTAAGCCGCCACTGATTCGCAGTACCGCCGTTTCTCGGTACGCTCTCCCCACTGGCAAAATGCCGTTCCCAATACGGTAGCCATGAATCGAGTTCTCGCCCATACCGCCGCCCTGCATTGCCCTTGATAACCGCATACATCCGGTTAACCCGCTGCTGATTCGGTGTGATCCTCATGCGCTCTCCTTTTCTCGTTTGGCCCGCTTTGCTTCGTTGCCCTTTCGGCTAATCTCCGCTAGCCGCTCCGGAGTGAATTTGGCAAATCCTTTCCGAACGTGCGCCTTTCCGCCGAGTCTCCCCAACGCAACCGCCGCGGGGTTCTTTTCTTTCTTTATTTCCATTCCCATAAGCGATAGTGGGAAATCGCGCCGATAGTTCTCAACTTTTTTTGAGAATTCTCGCGCCGGCCGGCAAATGCTCCCAAACCGGCCGAAATGCGCTACAGTCCGGTCATGACCATTTCGCGGAATGACCGAATGGAGGATTTGAAAGACACTCTAAAGCGGATGGCAGAGGATGTAGGCGAACAGGCCGTCTGGCGGGTGGATATCAACGTGGAAAGCGAACGGTACCAGCACGCCAAGAATACGACTTGGAAGGAACTTCTGGACCGCCGCTTGGTGAAGTGGTTGTGTCCCGGTTACTATCAACTCACCGTTGCCGGGTGGCGCGCCGGAGTCCAACTACTCGGATGGGATAAAGGCCCTGAGCTAAACGGAAAGCTCTCGAAACTCGCAGCATTACTGAAGGATCAAGTCAAGGGACGCCATGAAGAGGCATACCTTGACCTTTACTATGCGGCCCAACAATCAGGATTAACCGAGGATCTAATCTGTAACATCATCGAGGGTAACTTGTTAGAGCACTCATTCAAGATGACGGGAGCAAGGTTGGACACCGATAACACCATTGTCATTCCAATAGATTTCGGCATGGAGCCCTTGTAAGGACCTTGCCTCGCTCACGCGCCTGAGGCTTCTTGTTTCGGTCCCTCGGCGGGTTGCGGACTCGCCGCCTGTAGCGTGCTTATTAGTGACTCCAGAGCGCCGGGTGGAATCTCGAAAGCCCGTTTAAGCTTGCGGCGTGTTCTAAACCATGCCAACCAACTAAATCCGCGCGCCACATCTAGCACCATTTGGTCTAACTCGGGAACGATTTGTTCCAGAAACCAACGCTCAAATTTTGGCCACGCCGAGACGGAACCGGGGTCATTTAGTGCCACCGCTCGCAATTGCGCCGTGAGGGTAGAAACAAGGTCTTGAGATCGCAACCGAAATCCCAAGAGCGGGTCAATGCCGCTAACGAGCGTTACGGCTTCCTCGTATCGCTTTGTCAAAGCGTCAACTGGAATCCAGCTTGACAAGATGTGCCCCAAGAGAACCTGTGCGTGTTCGGGAATTGGGAGGCGCTTCGATAGTTCCTCAACTACTTTCGGAATCCCGAGTAGTCGATTCCGGATTAGCAAAAGATCACTTAAGGCCCTGCCTATTGCCTTACGATCCTCTCGCCTTGCGCGCCATAGCTGAGACAGTTCGTTGAGACTCCACCCGATGACAACGCCGAGCACGGGGAGCGCGTCCTTAAGGTCGATGGGCTTTATCTGAATGATGCCGGCAAACATGGCGAAATCTTTAGCGCCCGCCTCCGTCAGGTTCCGTGAGTCGGAGGTATCGGCCAAATAGGGCCTTTGCCTGCTCAAATGCGGTCGTTACAAGCCATTGTTCTAATTCGTGAATTCGATTCAGTCTCGGCTGGTCACCCGTGGCGATGGCGTTATCGGGTCGGAGGGTCCATAGCTCATTCGCCGCCTTTGCAACCTCATCTATGAACGCAGGAACCTCAGCGCTGAATAGAAATTCCGCCTCACGTGTATCGCGGTACAGTTCGATGATGCTTGAGAACTCGATTTTCATATCGCGGGCGAATCTGGCGAGAAAGCCCATGAGGTTATCGTAAATACGGATGCGCCGGTCATAGAGTTCTCGTTGCTCGCCCTGCTTTTGTAGCGCAAGTACATCGGCTTGTAACTTAACCATGTCGCCAGTTAGATTTACATATTTGCGAGTTATCCAAACAATGGCAAGGGCTAATAGAACCTGAGCCACTCCTGCGAATGCTTGCCACCATGCGGGATCGCCCGGTAGGGAGATGTACAACGCCGTCATATTTACCTCAGAGCAAATGACCCTAGTTTGCCGCCCCGGATCTATTCAACGCTTCCGCAGTTCTGCTAAACACCCGTGGTACGCCGGGTCAGATCTGGATTCCCTTCTTCTGAAGCTCCTCCCTGGACATCACCTTAATGCCATCCATGTACTTAATTGCAAATACGTGTACTTGGTACTCTTCTGAAGACAACGTGAATTTGTATGCCTTTCCTGTCTTGTTGAGTTTCGCCTTGCGCCCGCTTGTCGGAACGTCCCAGCAAAGAACCTTGGGGTATTGCGGTGGTGTATGGCCGTGGGTCTTGTAATTGTAGAAGTTATTCTCAACCTCAACTACGGTGGACGGAAACGGTTCGCTTCCCTTATCCTCTTGGAAATTGACAAGTAGGTCCGGACCCTTCGCCGCACCCACATATGCGAGCGTTTTGAACGTATGAAAGGGAAGCGCATTGAGAGCCTCTAACTTCCAGAGTATTGCGTTCACTTCCATCTCATTCTTTGGCTCTCGGAGAAGCACATTGAACTCATTGTTTCTCTCAAACACCACCCACGTTTGCTCGGCAAGGCCAATCTTGTTTTTCTCCATTGCGAGCACATCGCTTTGTACCTCGATTTTCTTCTTTTCGGGTAATCTTCGGAAGGCGAGGTATAACTCATGTGATTCTATACGCTGAAAGAGTTCGCGAGTTATGTGCTTAAGCTCCTCAGTTCTTGCCGAATCGACAAGGCCACTGCGGGAGATATTCATCTCCTCTTGAATATTGTCGCATTCTAAAACGAGACAGGTTCTTTCCTCTCCAGGGCGCGCCGTCCGAATTGTGCTAGCTCCGTATTCCTCCATGTTGAGCGGAAAGTACGGAATGCCGCGTACAGACAGGAGCAAGCCTGTATTGCAATTCTCTCCAGATAGGGAGTAGTGGGCAGGATTCCAGGTTAAGAAACCCCTCAGTCGAACTTTCATCGCTTTTGCGCTTCGGGGTTCAAGATTAACAAAGAGGGTTTGAGCAGTTTCATCAAATATCACGCCGGCCTGAGCAAAGCCGTCAAAGCTGATGCCGGCGAACTCTGGAAATCCGAAGTTAAGGTCCTCAACCCGGCCCAACACAGATAACGAGATCTGCGGTTGCACCGATCTGTTTCGCGTAAATCCCGCAAATGTCCTATGGAGTAGAAACGTTCTGATCTCGTTAAAGCTAAACGGGTCGTTCTTTTGGTGGGGTGGATGGCCCACAACACGGATGCGAGTCCCTGTAGTTTGCGGTGGGTGCTCGCTGATGCGCGGATTCGGGACTTCCTTGCGATTTAAGGTTTCCCACGGTTCGTTGATCCGAACTTCATACGTCGCATTCGGTGCGACGGCACAAGTTTCGATCTCTACGCGGCGAGACTGATAGGCCAGCTTCGAGCCGAGTCCCTTCCAAGAGAATTCATCTGAGGCAATGCCGATTATACTGGAAAGGCCAAGTCCGAGGAACTTATCGAGACGCCCAGGTAATAGGGCGTTGCCAGTGTAGTACATTCCACACCCATTGTCGGACACCTCGAAGACGTGGCCCTCTTTGTCTCGTGTGTAGCTGATCTCAATCTTTGTTGCTCCAACCTCTTGCGCGCCGGCATTCGAGAGCAACTCCCGAAGTAGGTCAAGTGGGTGCGCTCTTTCTTTAACCAATTGCAAAAAGATCGCTACTTCGTTAACCGGAGGCTTGACCTCCTTGGATTTCGCTTTAAGCGAGTCGCCTAGTGTTGACATTCCTCGACATCTCCCGCCCAGGCGAACGAATTTGTACCGGTTCGCACTAAAGGCACTGTGACGCCTATTAGACCACCCGGCGATATTAGAATCAATCGAGTCCCGGTGTCACGAGTGTTCGCGCGCCCGCTCTCCCAAGGTCGCATCGAAGTCCAAGCTATCATCGATCCGAGATTTCGGCACCTCGAAACGCCCGCACTTGCCGGAGCACTCCACCCGGATGAATCGCCTGTCGAAGTCAACCACCATGAACCGCGCCACGCGTTTGCAGTTTGGGCACGGCCCGGTTTCGGAACACATCGGTATCAAACGGATTCGCATGATGGGTTATTCGCCAGAAAAGCCCCGAAGCGTCACGGCCGCGGTTCGTGCTATGAAATCGGGCGTTTGCGACCGCCTCCAGGCTTCGGCCTCGGCGTCTTCCGCGTCCAAGAATGCCCCTCCGTTTTCATTCACCGCTACAGGCAACAGTGAGTACCCCGCGGCGATGGACGCATAGAAACGGTGCATCCCATCGTATAGGGCATACCGAGAGGCTCCGGAAACGGATTCGTTCACTTCCACGGGTGGCAATGGCGCGCCGGTACAGAACGCGGTCAAAATGGAAACCATGCGCCTTTCCTGGAACCCGTCTCGGCTGTATCCGGGGAGGTTCGGAGAGCGTCTGAGCGGAGAAATTTCGGCGATAGGCACGATACGTACCCGGCCGGTATCGGTGAACGCGTAATGAGGTGTGCGGCGAACGAATCGAAGCATTCCGGCGCGCTCCCACCAATCCGTTGGGACTTCAAATGGCACGCCGGAGCCGGTCTGAAATTCCATTCCGGGTCTCACCGTCCCGACTTTCCGGCCGCGGCGAGGGGAGCGGGCGGGTTGGCATTCCTTCGGAGGATTCGTTCGACCACGCCTTGCGGGATACGATACATCACGTTTGCACGCCGGCCGGTCTTACTCTGAGGCGTATCGGGAGCGAACCGGAGTACGCCGGGTTCATTCATGACAAGCTGCCGAACTCTCGAACGGCTCATGTTCAAGAGTTCGGCGAGTTCCTTGATGGTGTAGTGCTTTTCGAGCATCCTTAGCCATCGTCGCATGGAGAGCGGCCGGCAACGCCGGGTACGTGGAGGCGTGGTGTGAGGGGGGTGTGGAAGGGAGTCGGGCGGGAGTCGGGAGAGCGTCTTTAGCGCGCTAAGATCGCGCTAAGACAACGGCCGGCGAGGGTCGAAACCCGGCCGGCCGAATGGACTGCTTGAACGTAGAATCAATCAGATAGGACGGGTTGAGACGGCTTGGGACACCGCTTTACACCTTCGATTCCCGTTAGCGCTACCAATTCCTCATAGACTTACGGGCAATGCCCCATGACGCCCCATGACGCGCAACGCGCCAGGCGAAACCGGCATACAAACCTCCCCAAACGGCCCTCGAACGCGGTGCCAGTCCGCCTAGCGGTTCGATCCGTTCGTCGGTTTTCTGGCACTTCCAAAACCGCTTGACATCATCGCCGGAAATGACGATGATCGTTCCATGCGGTATCCAGGAGGCAAGGGCAAGTGCTACCAGCACATTATCAACGTCCTTCCGCCGCACCTCACTTACATCGAGACGCACCTGGGAGGCGGTGCAGTCCTTCTGCACAAGAAGCCGGCGCGCGTCAGCATCGGAGTCGACCGAGATCCCGCGGTCATTCGGAGCTGGCAGCACCTTTTTCCGTCGCTTGCTTCTTACATCGAGGGTGATGCGGTCGAGTTCCTGGCGTCCCACCGCCTGTCGGGAGACGACTTGGTGTACTGCGACCCACCTTATCTCCCGAGCACGCGGCGTCGTGCGCGCGTCTATCGGCACGACTACGGCGAAACGGACCACGTTCGGCTGCTTGAGACGCTGCAGAAACTGCCTTGCCGGGTCGTGGTCTCGGGCTACCCGTCCGAGTTGTATGATGAGTTCCTCAGCGGATGGCAATCGCAGAGGTACTCGGCGAAGGCGCATGACGGAATACGACAGGAGAAGATCTGGTTCAACTTCGACACTCCGGTCCGGTTGCATGACACACGGCACCTTGGACGGGACTTTCGGGAGCGCCAGACCATCAAGCGGCGCCTGCAGAGGCTCCAGACACGTATTTCAACACTCTCTCCTCAGGAGCAGCAGTTTCTGTCGGAGTGGCTTGACGATCATTTGCAGGAAGAGGACTGCGATGCAGGTTTTCTACTTCCTAAAGAGTGACCAGGTCGTCGAGCGATACATCCCTGCGCCGGAGGTGTCCGTGTTGCCGGGCGTCGTTTGGGGCAGGCCCGACGTGCTTTTCACTGCGGCGTATTGGCTGACGCAGTACTGGATGCGCGAGGACGGCTTTCCCAATCGGTGTCACCGCCTAGGCCGGACCTTCGAGGAGGAGGTTGTGGCTTGCCTTTTGGAAGGTCATGGTATCCCCGCCGAGGTGGGCCTAGCCGCCTTCGAACGGCTGCGTGATCGAGGTCTAATTGCCGGGCATCCTCCAAGCGCCGAGGTACTTTCCGACAACCTCCGAGAGCCCCTGATGCTAGAAGGCCGCGACATCGTTTATCGGTTCTGGTCGCAGAAGGCTCGCTATGTGTCCAGTGTGCTCACGAGCTTAGGGGAACAACCGGCACCTCTTGACTCGCCCCGCGCGCTGCGGGATCACCTGGTCCAGTTGCCTGGGATCGGCCCCAAAACGGCTTCCTGGATTGTTCGCAACTGGCTCGGGTCAAACGACGTAGCGATCCTTGACATCCATGTGGTCCGAGCAGGACAACTGATGGGCCTTTTCTCGACCATCGACCGCGTCGAGCAGCATTATCTGAGGATGGAGGGGCGCTTTCTGGAATTGGCTGCGGCGATGAACGTGCCGGCCGCCAATCTCGATTCGCTCATCTGGCAAAACATGCGGAACAGCCCCCGACTGGTTGCCGGCCTGTTTGGAGAGCCACTCAACACGGTTCGGCCACTCAAACGGCGCGGCCACCACCTACCCAGGCAAGGCCAGTTGCAACAGGCCTGAACGGCAGTTCTCGCACCAAACGCTCAAGAAGCGGTGCTCCGGTGCGGCCCAGAATCCTGAATTCCAGTCCAAGCGACGCAGCAACAAGAGCCGCATGCCCGAACAGAACACCACCGTCTCGAAGCAGGAGTGAGTGCGGATTGAGGTAATAGTGAGACGCGAGATCAAGATCGGCAAGTAGGGCGACGAGGGTCGCCTCTTGGGTCTGAAAGCACTGCTGCGCTTTTGCGCGGAGTGCTGCGGCCGTCGCTGGGTCTATTTCGATGGAGCCCAGGACATGTCTTGCCGGCACGTAGGCACTCCACGAGCCGTTCGGGTCGCCCAGCAGGACGTGCGCCGGATGCAGAGCGCCGAATGACGCCACATACCGCCGCTGTCGGTTCGAGTCCTCGGCGTTGACTGCTTGGACCGAGGTCGTGTAGTGCAGCCAAGTGGCAAGCTCGTCGGGCGAGATCGGCGTGACAACCTCAGCCGAGCGGCGCTGTGCAAGAGCCGTGATGAAGGAACATCGAACCTCCAACGGCTGTGGCAGGGGCGTCTCTTGGAGCACGGGTAGCTGAGACCGAACGTACGGGCCCGGAGCTTCGAGTCTGATTGGCTCGTCCTCAATACTCGCCATAGCCCAATTCGCGCATGCTCTCCCGGTGTTTGCAACATCCCCGACA
>Ga0182016_10003158_pt1 | contig 18926 bp, 16 predicted proteins | sample 712S2MmetaG_FD_120491 | JGI IMG/M metagenome (GOLD analysis project Ga0182016, IMG submission 120491) | Permafrost microbial communities from Stordalen Mire, Sweden - 712S2M metaG | ecosystem: Environmental > Terrestrial > Soil > Wetlands > Permafrost | place: Sweden: Stordalen | collected...
CAGTACCTCGACCGTGCGGGAGTTTAATTTCCAACCAGCGAAGCAGGAGATTGCAAATGCCAAGGCAAGAGACATTCCTCCGCGAGGCAGCAAATGGTGTTGAAGTTGAGGTCTTGAAGACCTACGACAAATCGTATGCACAGGAGGTCTTCCGGGGCATGAGCACTGAGGCGCTGGAAGCTCTCGCGGCAACTCTGAACCTTGAGGGAAAGTACGAAGTCACAGACATTCCTGCGCCAGATGCCACCGACTACGCGGACTTTATTTGGGACGAGATATGTGAAGGTGCCATTGAAGACGTGCGACAATACCCAGTCTTGAATTCCTTCTTTGTCGTCGTTGAAACCATCGCAGGAAAATCGGAGGAATTGTATGTGTCGCCAGACTGGCCGAGTGCAGAGGTGTTTGCCCGGAAGTGCATTGAGGACAATCTGTAAGCCGCCAGCGGAACGGAGAGAAATGTCAGTTGCGGAGAAAATGGCGCGATGGGCTGCGGCCAACGGGATTGGAGAATTGCAAGCTGTCACGCTTGCCACTCGTTCCAGGCTGAATGATCTCAGCATCGGAACTCAGGTAAACAAAGGCCGGTTCCGCGTAGTTCGCACGGAGTACGACAATACGACTGCCACGGTCACGCCGCTTTCCGGCTGGCTACTTCTTTCTGATGCCATCGTGTTTCTAAAGATGCTCAAGGCTGATACAGAGTGCTTGAGGCGTGCTGGTGGAGAGTCGGGATGACGGCTATTTCCTAGGCGGAGCAGCGAAGGCAGAGAGTGGGAAGAACATTAAGAAATCAACCAGATGGGACCTGCTGTTCGATGGACCTCTCGTTCACATTTGCGTCGGGTAATAATTGTGAAACTGATTCAAGCTCGTGTTCCTGTCATTGATATCTTCGCCGGTCCTGGAGGGCTAGGGGAGGGCTTTTCTGCATATCCTATTGGGGGAACCGAGTCAATTTTCAAGATACGGCTTTCGCTTGAGAAGGAAGAAAACGCTCATCGCACGCTTCAGTTGCGGGCCTTCTATCGTCAATTCAGAAAGGGCGAAGCGCCGGAAGCCTACTATCGCCTTCTAAGGCAGGAAATCACTCTGTCTGAACTGTACGCGGCATATCCCGTTCAGGCCGCCGCCGCCGCCACTGAGGCTCTGCAGGTAACCCTTGGAGCCGACAACTGGGAATTCACCCGCGACAAGATCGCCAGTGCCCTTAATGGCGCCAAAGAGTGGCTCCTAATCGGAGGTCCGCCATGTCAGGCATACTCGCTGGCTGGAAGAGCTCGCAACAAGGGTGTTGTCGGGTACGATGCTCAGGAAGATAACCGGCACTTCCTCTACCATGAGTACCTGCGCATTCTGGCCACCTTTAAACCATCCGTGTTTGTGATGGAAAACGTAAAGGGAATTTTATCCTCCAAGCCATCAGGCTCTTTTCTGTTTGAAAAGATCAAGCAGGACCTGCGTCATCCCGGTGCCGCGATGCAAGCCGGCACTTCTATGGCAAACACCGGAGACTGCGTAAACTATCGTTTGTTTTCGCTGGCTCCTAGCGGGCAGGATTCCTTTGTGCTCCGGGCCGAGCAGCATGGGATTCCCCAAGCGCGTCATCGGGTCATCATCATCGGAGTTCGCGAGGACCTCGGAAACATCTGCCCGGAACCGCTACAGGTTCAGGATTCGGTTCCGCTGGGACAAGTCATCAACGATCTTCCCCGGATTCGCAGCGGTATCACACGTGCGGTGGATTCAGTGGAAAACTGGCTGAACATAATCCATCAGGCCGCTGACCGCCGCTGGTTCCTGACAATCAAGCGCAGAGCGCCACACCTAGCAGACCAACTCGAATCCGCGGTTGCTCGTATCCGCGCTCCCAGGGCTGACCGCGGAGCGGAGTTCATACCTCACCAGACTTTTCCTGTGTATATGCGCGAATGGTATTCAGACCCTAACATTGGAGGCATCTGCAATCACTACAGTCGGCCGCATATGCAAAAGGATCTATATCGCTATTTTTATGCGGCCTGCTTTGCGCAAGCGGAGAATATCAGTCCGAAGCTGAGGGACTTTCCAATTGATTTGCTGCCCAACCACGCAAATGTTGCGGACGCCATCGAAGGGAACAACCTTTTTCAGGACCGCTTTCGGGTACAGCTGCCCGACAGACCGTCAACGACTGTGACCTCACACATCTCGAAAGACGGACATGCCTTCATCCACTACGATCCAACGCAGTGCCGCAGCATGACCGTGCGTGAGGCGGCGCGTGCACAAACATTCCCCGACAACTATCTGTTCACAGGAAGCCGAACGGCGCAGTACACGCAGGTTGGGAACGCTGTCCCGCCTCTGCTTGCAAATCAAGGGAGGCTGAATGCGGCCAAGACTGCATGGAAAGCTGCATAAACGGTTTACGGATTAAACATTCCTGTTGGGCGGTAATGCGACCGCACATAATATTTCAAAAAATCGAGGAGCTATGAAATGGCGCGTATCAATTGGACAAGGGATCAACTGATTCTTGCATTCAATCTGTACTGCAAAACTCCTTTCGGGAAGATTCATATACGAAACCCAGACATCATCTCTCTTGCGGCCATTCTCAACAGGACACCCTCGGCAGTTTCATGGAAGTTGGCGAACTTTGCCAGCCTTGATCCATCTTTGAAAATGCGGAATATCGCTGGCGCAACTCATGGTGGCAAACTAGAAAAGGAAATATGGGACGAATTCAACGCAGATTGGGAAAAGCTGTCATTTGAGAGCGAGGCACTTCGGATCGAAATGTCTGGACCGCCTCAAGTAGTGGATGACGAACAGATTTTCCCGGAGGGAAAAACTCGCGAGGCAATTGTCCGTACTCGTGTGAATCAAGGATTTTTTCGCGCCGCTGTTTTGGCGGCATATGATTCCAGATGTTGCATAACCGGAATCACCGTCAGCGAACTTTTGTTTGCGAGCCATATCGTTCCATGGAGTAAAGACACTAAGAATAGGACAAATCCACGAAACGGGCTTTGTTTAAACGCAATTCATGACCGAGCATTTGATCGCGGACTTATGACTATCACCTCAGATTACAAAGTGATGATTTCACCGCGGATTAGAACCATTTCGGAACCGGGAATCGACTGTCTCATCCATAAATATGATCGAATAGAGATAAATGTTCCTCCTCGTTTCGCGCCCGACAAGACATTCCTGGAATATCACCAAGATGTTATCTTTCAGAAATAATGGATAGCCGAGAGTCATGAAGAGAACGTCGTGTTCTGGCTGCTAGGTCTCTGACCGCATGAAGTTGTTCTCTTTGTAGCCGAACTTCTGGCGTGCTTTTTTGCGTGTGAACTTCCAGTTGATGGTGACCTCGTTACGGTTCATTTTCCGGCTCCAAGCTCTTGCCTGTCTTTGCAGTTGCCCAAGCGACGGGATCCTTCTCCGGCCCAGGCATTGGCGGGAGAATAGACTGATCTCGATCTCCGCCTGATTCAGCCAGCTGCCGTGTTTCGGAGTGTAGTGCACTGTAAATCGCTCCCACAACAGGCTACCGATCTCTTCGCCGAAGCGGTCCACCAACGCCTTGCGATTATGGGAACTTAGGTTGTCCATCACCAGATGGATGGTGTCGGCCTCGGGATAGCGGGCCACGATTCCAACCAGATAGTCGGCGAATTCCGCAGAGCAGCGATTGGAAGTCGGTTTGATGAAATGGCGTCCGGCCTTGGGTTCGACGCCGCAGAAGACATTGGCAGTGCCACGCCGTTCATATTCGCAGTCGGGGCGCAGAAGTCGTCCTGGCCTCATCGGGCGGGGCGGGCGAACATCGGCATGCAGGACCACCGGCTTTTCGTCCACGCAGACCACGGGGGCCTTGTCGGAGAGCGGCTTTTCGTAGATGGCCAGTACGTCCTCCATGCGTGCGATGTACTCCTCATTCAGTTCGGCGATGCACCACATTTTTTTCCCGCCACGGTTTCAGTTCGTGGCTCTCAAGCAAGACGCGGATCGTCTCCCGGCCCACTTGCGGCGCCAGTTTCCGTTTGACCGCTTCCTCGGCGATGAGGCGCACCGTCCACCGTGCTCTTCCCTCGGGTGCCGAACCGCATACCATGGCGATGATCCGCTGGCTCTGCTTGGTATCCAGAACACGCGGTTTTCCCGGTCTCGGCTTTTCGTTGAGAGCCGATTCCAGTCCTTCCTCTTTGAAGCGCCGGGCGATGCCCGAACCGTCTTCGGAACCACACCCAGGTTCGCTGCGGTCTGGGTGACCTTCTGCCCCTGATCGAGTTGGTGCAGGATCGAAGCCCTGCGAAGCACCCGCGCTGACTCCCGCCCTCGGCGCAACATCGCCACAACCAACTGCCGGTCCTTCCTGCCTAACCGAAATAGCGCCTGATGAGTATTTGCCATGCCTCCAGGTTGCGGCCATCTTCAACTTCTGCAAGGTACCTTGCATGGTGCTTCTTCATGCGGTCAGAGACCTAGTAAGGTTCAATCCGGTAAGGCCGCCAACGCCCCTCGCCCCCCGTGTCGCCGCGCGAAGAAAAGGTATCGACAAAAACATGGGGTGACAAGTCATAACCGATGGAAGCCTTTTTGCCTTCAGCGACCAGTGCGACTGACCACTCTTGCAATTCGCCACCCTTGTTCATCTGTTCGACGAATTCGGCTATCACCAGCGTGTTTGCCCTGTCGGCTCCTGGAGGCGTTCTGTAAGTCTTGAGGAACTCCAGCACTTGAGTTGACGCGACACTCTCCCAAAGGAAAGAGTGTTTCCACGCATCCACACCGTCGCCGCGCTTGCGGACCGGCCACCCAGACTCGGAACTCCCATGGCACAGACAAGCGCATTGCTCGCCGCAAGGTTTGCCTCAAGGGTAGCCGTGTCGTTCGGGAACGAAATCGTTTGCGACATGCTGCCGCTGTAGGAGAGCGAAAGCGTTCTGGCCGACCGCATCTTCAAAGGCGATGTTACAAGCAGAACCGGGTGAGACTCTACTTTCATGCCATAATCCCACGGTTCGGCTCCGAGGGCCACCATTTGGTCGAATTCCTCACGAAGTTCTTCGGAAGCGTCGGCAATGTGCCCGAACCAGCGGACCAGATCCTGAGTGGTGTAAAGACGGCACAGGTCGATGTATCCGGGGCGATAGCCAAACCAGCGTCCCATCTGCATCAGGGTGTCGTACATCTTTGTTGTTCGCACAAAGTAGCTCACGCAAAGCCCTTCCAGCGTGAGTCCGCGGGCAAGCTTGTCGCCGCCCACGGCAATGACCTTGAGCCCTGTCTCACTGCGCTCTACGTAATCAAGCGCGTCCTTGGCATTTCCGTTGACGGTCTTCACCTGAATGTCGGAAATAACCTGCGGCAACACCACCTCGATTTCCTCCCACGCGGGAATCTTCTGATTCTCGAAGGCGTCAGGGTCCTTTGCTGCAAGCACTTCTGAAGTTGGCACAAAGTCCTCAATCCAGAGCTTGTGCAGTGTTTCTGTCAGTTCCTCGTGGTCCACCTTGCGGATCAAACGGCGGCGCATGGAGGCCACCTGTTCCTGAACCTGGAACTTTACCGCGTCCTGCACGGCCGTGAAACGGGTGACATGGACAAGCATCGAGGAGTGCTTGTTGCCCTGTCCACGGCATGCCTTGGCTGCGCAAGCCAGCACAAACGCGCCGATTGCCTGCCGGAGCGATGGAGGCGGAATCTGCTGCCCACCATACAACGGTTCGTGGGTTTTGTTGTGTTTGGGCGGCATCCACCCTGACATTCCATCGTCGGAGACATGGTCGCGTATATCGCGCGATAGGGGCAATCCGCCGTTTCGTCCCTCGCTGCCTCGGAGACCGAAGACTCGCGCCGGGCCCACGTAGTTTGAAGGCGCGGAGATGTTCTTGATGAATGATCGAGGAAACAGATCCGGCCCCTCCAGTTTGGTTTCGCCCGCACGGTGAATGAAGATGTTGGCAAATGGTGTGGCGGTATACCCAACATAGGCCGACTTGGAAAAGGAGTTGAGGATCTGACGGATTAAGCTGTTGATGGCCTTCGGCTGATGATTTTCGTCGGGATTGCCGTCCGCATCGAAGACCTGTTCCCCCGTGTCGACAGAGGCGTGGTCCGCCTCGTCGTCTATGAGGAGAAGCGGCAGCTTGGTCACGATCTTGAGCCCGGTCTCTGGCGATATGGCGTCGGCGACATGGTGGCTTCTTATCCACTTCAGGAGTTTGGTCAGAACCGACTTGTTCTTCTTGACCACGAACAGCCAGGGACGCTCCTCTGGCGAAATGGAGAAATGGTTTGCTACAGCGGTATTGAAGTCGCCGTTTTCAGCTCGCGTGGTGGCGCAGTGGGGATGAATCTCAGGATCACTATCTTCCGAGAAAACGCCGATCGGGTTTCCTGGCTCCCGGTTTGGCGAAGTCTCGTAGCCCAGAAACGCTTCTTCGAGACGGATCTGGGTCTGGGAGCGCAGATTGTTGTGCAGGCCAGCCAGTACAATGATGATCTTGTAGCCAGCGTCGGCTGCCTTGCAGATTAACGCTGAGTAGTTACTGGTCTTGCCGCTTTGCACATGTCCGACGACAAGTCCCCGCCGGTCCCACCTGCCGGTGCGTCGTGGATCTTCGAGCAGCTCAAGGATGCCATCGGTCGATCGATCAAGCGCTTCAACGACATTAACGGATAGGCCACGCTCCAGGTACCTCTGCAGGCGCCCCCAATATCTCCATTCTTTCTTGCGCTCGGCGTTGAGCCAGTCGATGTGGTCGAATGTGCTTTTGAGCGTCGACTCCTTCCCAACCCAGTGGCTGAAACGGCGCACAAGCTCCTCCACAGCAGCATCCCGGTCGAAATCTGCATCAGGCTCCATGAACAAGGCCGCATCGAGTTTCTTTCCGATCAACAGTGGTGTGATCTCGTTTCCCTTGTCCTGCTCGTTGCGAAGCAGAATCTGCGCGATTGAAACAATGCCGCCCATCGAATCTCCGTATGCCCTGTCCACTGGCTGTGTCCCGCTGTTCCTGTTTATTCACCCTCGTCTGGCAAACCGGCCACAAGGGAGGGATACTTCTGAAACGGTTCTGTTGAGAGCAGTGTCTTCTTGGCCAACGCTCTGGACATTCCCCTTCGACCGATCATGTCATCAAAGAGCGTCTTGAGTATCTCGACCACCTCGGCCGAAGCCTCGCCGGCAAAGCCTGTGAGCGGAGTATCCCGGTTCTCGGCGGTATCAAGCCAGATTCGCTGCACCGGAACGGTTTCCTCGACGACGCGAAGCATGGCCTTAACAAGCGGCAACAGGGGGCCGGCTGACTCGAACACCGCTGCGACAGCCGGGTGAGAGTGATCCACCCTGTAGCGCATTCCGTCCTTGAACCGCTCCACTGTCCACGCCTGCTCGACCTTTGCTCCACCCGCTCCCGGGACTGGAGCGCCGCGATAGGCGAATACCTTTCTGGCTCTGTTGCGGGTATCCTCCGCAAGCTTCGTCAGCCACGGCTTCAGGTAAACGGGCACCCTGGCCGTCGCCTTGCGAATGTCGATCTTCCAGTCCGCGTCAGCTGAGTTTGGAATGTCCAGCCTGATTCTGGCAAGTTTCTGGGCTTCCTCACGATTCCATGCCCGTCCGTAGCCCAGCCCCAACCAGCCACCTGCCAACAGCAACCGGCCGTTCCGGTACACGTAGAATCCCTGCTGTGAATTCCAGCCATCCGGTCCGGCAGCGGCTTCATGGTCGGCAGGGGAAAGCATGTCCTTGTGCGGCAGCACGTGGCATTCGACTTCCACCTTCCCCGCAGATGTCCGCTGCCGGGCAATTGGAGAATTCCACGACTTGGCGGGATGCCCAGTCAGGAATGGATCCCATGGTTCGACGGGGATGTCATTAATGAGAAGTCGAAGCTTCGGCTGCAAGCCTTCAAGCAACCGATGAAAGATCATCGCCAAGCGGGTCTCAACCACATCAATCATCTTCAGAAAATCGTCGGCGACATAGCCGCTTGTGACAATGCGATCAAGCTTTTCCCATAACACCAGAGTGCCGCTGGATACTCCGTCCAGAACGGACAACCTGCTCCCGGAATCTGGCGCTGGTCCCTCGATCAGGGCCCACACTCCGTCCTTGCGGGCTGCAATCTCGTCAAGATCCCAGCGCAAGCACGAAACAGTGCAACCTGGCTTGCGGGAAGCTACGGTGAGGCTCCTGCATTGAGAGAAGGAAGCCGTTTTCAGCCCTAGCCCGAAGCGCCCCAGATCGCTGTCGGAGCGCTCGTCCAGAGGATTCTTCTCCCCGAGACGCATGGCTGCTTCCAATTCCGGGTCATTCATGCCGTGGCCGTTGTCGAGAATCGAGATAAAGGCCCGCTCGCCGCCTTCCCAGGAGAAATTGATGTGAACCTCGGTGGCCCCAGCAGAAATACTGTTGTCCACAATGTCGGCAAGGGCATCGGCCGTTGAGTAACCCAAACCCCTAAGGGCTTCGAGCATGGCCGATGCTTTAGGCGGCACATTCCTGACTCTCGTATCCATAGCACAACCACCTATCCAACCGTGTTCAACTCAAACTGCTCTGGCAAAGTACTTGGCCAAAATGCGTCTGCGTGAAGGATGCGCGAAAGCCGCCATGGCCTTGACTTCAATTTGTCTTATCCTCTCTCTCGTCACACCCAAGCTCTGACCTATCTCTTCGAGAGTCTGCGGCTCAGAGCCATCAAGCCCATACCGTTGAACGATAACATCTGCCAGTCGTTTGTCCATGCTAGACAGCACTCGCTGGAGCACAATACTCTGGGCTTTGCATGTGTCGTAGTAATCCGGTAGACAAACGTGAGCACAATACAATTTGTCTGCAAGCAAGATGCCATTTTCATCCGCATCATGCAGACACACGGGTTCTTCCATGCACCTGAGCATCAGAGATATCTTTGCTTCTGGCATGAAAACGAGTTCTGCCAGTTCGGAATTTGTTGGGGCGATTCCGTTGACCTTCTCAAATTCTCTTGCAACACGTCCAACTTTGACAGACTTTTCATTCAAATGGACCGGAACGCGAATTGTTCTTCCCTTATCGGCCAGAGCCCGATGTGCGCTTTGACGAATCCACCACGTGCCATAGGTGGAAAACTTGAATCCCCGGCGCCAGTCATATCGTTCGACCGCCTTGATGAGGCCGATATTGCCTTCCTGTAGAAGGTCGTCCAACGTCAAACCGTGCCCCTGATACCTCTGGACAATGCTGTAGACCAACCGCAAGTTGCAGACGGTCATCGTCTCTCTGGCCCGGGAATACCGTTGGATGGCGTTCCTGAAGGTGGAGGCTTCGGGCGACACTTGCTCATGTTCCGTCAATTTCAACAGTCTGGCAGGGGACGACTTGAGATGATCCAGACCAGTAGCCGCGGCTGTCCTGCCTTCCCGGCTCCCTCTTGCGATTTCCTCTGATAACGCCAAAACTTCGCCGTCAATCCCGCCAGTATCGTCGTCATCCTCATCGGCCACGAGGACATCACCGCGTGATGCGTCTTCTCCAGCTTCATCCATCTCTTCCGGGTCAGAGGGATCATCCGGATCGCCATCGTCTTCATACGAATCATTTGGTGCTCCACAATTCTTTAGCGCATCCAGGCCGGCAGGCCAGGTGGTGAGCGTCTGAATAGCCAAGGCCAGTGACTGTTCCATCTCCTTGCCGAGCACAATCTCTTCTTCCGCTGTCAGAAGACGTCCGATCTTGCTTTCCTTGAGGTAGACACGGGCAGGGTCGCATCGCCAAGGATCCAGGTCATCTGCGTAAGTGAGGAGGGCAGCCAGATCGGCCTCTTCCCGATCATCAGGATCTTCTCGGGAAAGATATTCCAAATCTTCGCCGCCATCGTCCGGCAAAGCGTCCAATTCGGCCAACAGCGCCCGAACGAGCCTTTCCGTATTCTCGTCGTGCTCATCGTCCCGAGCGCATATCCGCATTAAGCTCTTTTCGGCGATCCTGCCTGTACGCATTGCGTGGAGCAGCAAGCCTCGAAGCTCGTCCAGAAACTCCCCTTCGACGATTGGGCGCGTTGCCTCTTCGGGCAACATAACGTCAAAATCGGCCCAGTCCTCGTCGTTGTCAATCGGCACATGAAGCGCAATCGCATTGTGGATGGCTACCGCTTCGTCGGCAATGAACGGGTCCCCTTCCGGGGCAGCTTTTTCCTCCTCAACCTCCCAAGCCCCCAGGCTTCCCGATTTCCAATCGTCGTCCAAGGATGCCGGTTCCAACCATTCCGCAATGTCAGCTTCGCTTGGCGCCACAAACTCTTCGGCAGGTTCTGGAGGAAGCATGGCTGCCGACAATACCTCAGCCGCCTTCATTGAGCCGGATGCCCGCGCAATGGTCAAGGCGTCACGGCCGACAGGGTCACAAAGCGTCAGATTTGCCCCTGCGTCAATGAGAGCTTCACAAACCTCCGCCCGGTCTTTTGAGGCCGCCAGCATTAGCGGCGTCAGGCCCGCAACATCCCTGGCGTCAAAGTCGTCGCCCCGGCTGATATGCATGCGCACCACCGACACCGCACCTGCTATTACGGCCATGCGAAACAGCGGGTTTAGAGTCTTGCCGCTCACTCTGTACATTCCTCACAGCGGAAAAGGGTTGAAGCAAGTTTACAGCAAGTGAGGTAATGTCGTGTGTTATCTATATCTTGCACTGAATACGTTTCGTTTGTTTCCAGTCGCCTGAACGGGGCAGCCTCAAATGTTAAAGCTCGCCCTTGGTTGCGTTCAGGGGCCGCAGCCCGTTCAAACCGCCCCCGGTCTTCTCCGCAAGTCTTTCGTTCTCGGTCCGGCTCACCGCGAATGCCTCTCTCTCCTGTTTGTCGCGGCGGACCGTGAGCAGTTGGGTGCCATTGGTGCGCTTGGGCACGAAACAGTAGTTGTAAAACGCCTCGAAGAGCGCACGCTGCGGATCCGCTTCTGCGCGACAAGTTCGCCGAGGTAGCGCGTGTATAGTAAGGCACACGCTACGCAGATTGATCCGGCACTAGCCAACCAGTGCCGCGTGTTCGCGACTTTTGCAATTTCGTGGTGCGGCCAGTTTGCAAGACGCTTACCTGGAAAGTCGAGGCCACTCAGGTGGAAAGCTGTAGGGAAGAGTTGCCGTACCCGGCTTGCCGTGGCGGCGCAAGCGATGTGTAGCTATTCGGGCTTGGCTACACGGCCCGACCATGCTTCTTCAACGAGCGTTCAACGCGCTTCAATATATCTGACGGTGAAATCGTCAACGCGCCGGCCAGATTGAACAGCGTCCGCAACGAAGGGCTCTTTTCTCCCCTCTCCAGAATCCCAATGTAGTTCCGGTGGTATCCGCTGACGTGGGCCAGCTCCTCCTGGCTCATGCCTCGACCGAGCCGCAGGGTTCGGAGAATCCCGCCGAACGTACCCTCGATGCTTGATGACGAATTCTCGGATGTGGACTGTTTCGGAGACACAGTCTACATCGTTCGCGTTTGCACACTATAGATGCCAGCCACTATAGTGTGCAGTAATTAACCTCTGAAATCAGGCTCAGCTCGAACGCTGATTGGGACGGATTAAACGTCTGGGCCACGCCAAGGCTCAGCTTTATTGGAGACCGATGGACTTTTTCAGCAGGAATTTGACCGAACTTGCGAAACAAGGGGCACTGGGGAGCTTTCACGGACGTGAAAAGGTTCTCCGGCAGGCAGTCACGGTGCTGGCGCAGGATGGGAAGTCGAACGTCGTCTTTACAGGCGAGCCAGGCGTCGGAAAGACTGCGGTCGTTGAAGCATTGGCTCAGAGGATTGCGACTGGAAATGCGCCGGATTCCTTGCGGAATGCTTCCATCCAGGAACTGGACGTCAATGCGCTTGAGGCCGGAACGATGTATCGTGGCCAGCTTGAAGAAAAGGCCAAGACGCTTGTAGATTACCTCCTCGCCCATCCAAATGTGATTGTGTTTATGGACGAACTTCACTCGATTCTGGGCGTCGGAGCGGACCCGGAGCGGCCCAGCCCCTTTGCTAATTTCCTCAAGCCCCACCTCGCAAGTGGCAAGATCAGGATGATCGGTGCCACAACGAACCGAGAGTTCGACGCGATGGATCGAAAGGATCCTGCGTTCGCTCGCCGATTCACGAAAATCAAGGTTCCTGAACCATCCCGGGATGAGGCGATTGGAATCTTGAGATTGGTTGCAGAACCCCAAGCTAAGAAGGCAGGGCTAATCCTCGGGGATGGCGTGGTAGAGACTGCCGTGGACCTGTCGATCCGCTTCATACATGATCGTCGATTGCCCGACAAGGCCATTGACCTCTTGACTGGTTGTATCGGTGCGAAGACCGCTGTGCTGGCATCCGGACCTCCAAAGGACGCTTCCGCCCCGCCAAAGATGTTGGACCTGATAGACCGTGAGCTGGCAGCTATAGAGCGCCAAGACTGGACTGGGGCGTCAGTGCTCGTGACGGAGTGGTTCAAGAACAAGCGCGGGTCTGGAGTCACTCTCACCGTTAAGGACCTTCAAAAGCTCGTGTCGGAACGCTTTGGAGGAATGGATTCTGGAGATCCAGCAGTCGTTCAGAAGGTTCTCCGCCTCGAAAGTGATTTGCGTGCGGAAATCATCGGTCAAGATCGGGCAATTCAAGCGGTCTGCTCCGCGATAAAGCTGATGATTGCCCTCGGCCGGTCGGCACGCCCAATAGGGTCGTTTCTGTTTATTGGACCCACTGGTGTTGGTAAGACGGAGTTATGCAAAGCTGTCGCAAGACAACTCTGGGGAGAAGCGGGGCTACTCCAATACAACATGAGCGAGTACGGGAACCCTCAAGATGTAGCGAAGCTCACAGGGTCGGCCCCCGGACTAGTCGGCCACGAAGAGGGTGGGCTCTTGGTGCGCGCCGTCGCCAGTAAGCCATCGAGTGTGGTGCTCTTTGACGAAATCGAAAAGGCGCATACTGACATTCCCAACCTTCTGCTGCAGATACTCGAAGAAGGAAAGCTGCAGGACGGAACCGGAAAGGTGTGCAGCTTTTCGCAGACCCTGGTCATCTTGACAAGCAACATCGCTGCAGACTGGATTGCAAAGCTTCCGAAGCGCGATCTCATAGATCGCTATGACGATGTGCAACAGCAGCTGCGGGAACTTCTCAAGCAAGAATTCCGCCCCGAACTATTGAACCGCATCGGTGAAATCGTCATTTTCGCGCCGCTGGAGTATGCGGACCTTGAACGTATTCTCACGCTGCTTCTCGCGGAAAAGAATAGACAACAGAAGGATAACAGCCGTCCTTTGATCGAACTGACAGAAGGAGCGCGGACGCTCGTAATCGAGAAGGGATTTGACCCGTCTTTGGGAGCTAGGCCACTGCGGCGCGCCCTGGACCAACTCGTGATGAACGAGGTCGCTGCCTACATCCTTGACCAGACGCTGTCTGGCAGCCTGAGCGCTAATACCGTGTTCTTAGCGGACGCGAAAGCCGGGCGGATTACGATCACAGCCAGAGAGCAGGTGCGGCCGTGAATAACTGTGAGAACCTTCAAGATGATCTGCACGGTATCCTCGAAGAGCTACGCGAGTGCTTCGATATCCTCGACATGCCGACCGAGAGCCAACGTGCCGCTGCCCTAGCATCAACGGTGACAGCTGATCGCCCAGCCAAGCTGGTAGTGGTTGGCGAATTCAATTCTGGCAAATCCACGCTGGTAAACGCGCTCTGTGGATGGAACCTGCTACCGGCTGGAATCACGCCGACGACCGCGACCATCAACATTATCTCTCACGCCGACACTGAGCGGATTGAAGTAGTACAGAACGACGGCTGCGTGAGCGAGTTGCCGTTTGGTCAGGAGGCCTTGCGGCAACTTACCGCCCGAAGTGGCGATCATGCAGATGTCCGCGAGGTGCGCATTGCAACTCCGGGCATACCGCGTGGCCTTGTCTTGATTGATACACCTGGAGTCAACGACGTTAATCAAACGCGTTCGGAGATTGTGTATCAGATGATTCCTGAGGCTGACGCTCTGTTGTTTCTGATGGATGTTCAGCAAGTCCTTAAAAGGAGTGAAGTAAGCTTTCTACGAGATCGTGTTCTCGCATCGAGCATGGTGAAGACGATCTTCGTTCTCAACCATACAGATCGCGTCTCGAAATCAAGCGAGATCGACGCTGCCGTAGCCTACGTGCGCGCCAACCTGTCCAGTATTTATAACTCCGTCGCCGATTCCCTCGCTGGAAGCGGCTGCGAGCACCTTGCCTCGAATGTTCGTCAGTATGCATCCAATATCCCCATCTTCACCGTGTCGGCCAAGACAATGATGCACTCCGCGATAGCCAGGCAGGATATAGCGGGCGATCCAATGGGGCTGCGTTCAACAATACTTCAACTTGCATCGCCAAAAACGAGGATGCGGACGATCCTGGCCGGAGCCGCCGGACAGGCAGCCCCGCTTATCGCACGACTACGTCGGGAAGTGGAGGAACGGAAAACCAGCGAACTAACAGCACGGGAAGGCATTCTTTCTGCGCTGCACAAAGACTCAGACGTGTTGCGAAAGACACTTGGGGCCTGCAAAACGGTCCTGGAGACCGTCGAAGTTCAAAGGCGCGAACTGAGTGCAGAAGCTGAACTCGTCATAGATGGTGTGTTTGCGAATGCCGCAACAGGCGTCGAAGCGCAAGTTGCAACTCTAGGAGCAGACAGCGCTGTGCAAGCAATCCAACAGGAGATTGGAAGAAAACTCGAAAGCCAGATGGAAGCGCTTAATGGGCGTGTTCGCCAACTCTCCACGGAGTGCAGACTTAAAGCTTCTGCGTTCATTCCGCTAACTGCTGCGAAAACCATCATCATCAATGACTCCAGTCAGATCGGCGAGAAGCACGGAGACCGGCTATCAGAATGGCTCAAAGATCCAGTCGGCCAAATGTTTGGCTTTGGCCTGATCATGGTGTTTGGGTGGATAGGGTTGGCAGCAGTTGCATTGCCGTTCGTTGCCAAACTGTTCGGTGCGTGGCGGGGCAATATGTCCATCGATGAAATGCGACAACGCATTTTACAAGCTGGACGTGACACTCGGATAGGCGTGACCGGCGCTCTGAATGATCGACTGGATTCGATTGCAACAAGTGTCCTCGACATTCTCGATGAACCCCAGCATCGTATCCGCATTGGTTGTGCAGCGATTTGCGGAACCGAGCGGTTGCCCGAAGCGACGCTGACGGCACTGAGCATTCGCACTACCTCCCTCGATGATGAATTCGGACACCTTGCCTCAAGTTTGCAATAACGCCTTACGCGAGCGGGCGTTCTGACTAAGGCTTTCGGGGAGTAACCTATTGAGACTCTGAGCCTCAGTTGGGAAGCGCCGAAAAACGTATGCCACTTCGGAAAGTAGTAATGACGACTGAAAGTCAGACCGTTCCAGATGCAGACGTAGAAGTCAAACCCGCTATTCAGCAAAGCGTGGATGACTTATATCGAATAGTCGATGACTTTCATCTTGACGTCGACGGCGACCTCTCACGGTCGTTGCAGCGCCTCAGACAGCGAGCTGCTTCGAACGAGATTACGCTCACTGTCTTGGGAGAATTCTCTTCCGGTAAATCAACTTTCATCAACGCACTGCTTCGCACGGATATTCTCAGAACCGGCATTCTGCCAATCAATGCTGTATGTACCTACATCAGCTTCCGCTCCAAACCGCAATGCGAAGTTGCGCTGAAGGGCGGCCATTCTATCCTGGTAGATACAGATACGGTGTCGGAATATTCTTCCGAGGGTTCCCGCTGTGCCGAAGTCGCAAGGATAAAGCTGCAACTTCCTTCTCCACTTCTCGCGGATGGATTAATTGTCGTTGACACGCCCGGAGTAGACGTCAATATAGACTCGCACGAATTGATGACGGCAAGTGCCATTGAAGAATCAAATGCTTGCATATACATAATGGACTGCAGGAAGCCCGGCAGCAAAACGGCTGTTGATTTCCTGCGCAGAATTCAGGGCAAGATTGGCAAGTTCTTCTTCGTCCTCAATCGTGCGGATATTCTCGATAACGAAGAGCAAGAAGAAGCGCTTCTGTACGTCAAGAAGGTGCTAGCCGAAGAATGCGGGGTATCTGATCCGCGAGTTTCGTTGTTGTCGTCAACGCTGGCAAGAGATACCGGGGCTGAATATTGGAATCGGTGCTTCGAAGAACTCGAGCAGGACCTTCGCAGTTTCATGCGTAACGAGGCACTACTCATTATTGCCAACGAGGTTGCACGTCATGCCATTGTTGTAGGTTCACGTGCAGAATACCTCCTGAATTCGAAGTGGAGCCTGACTGAACATGAGCTGGCGATACATTACAAGACGCGGCTCCCCGACTCGAAGGAACTAATTGCACGTCTTCGGGCGGAAACGGATGCGCTGGTTGAGCGTGCTGTTCAGGCAGCTCGTTCTGGCTTCAAGGAGTATCATCAGCAACTCACTACGCAACTCCGCATTTTAATAACAGACGCGATTCGCTCTGCGGATTCCAGAAAGGCATTAAACGTATCTACGCAGCAAGCATTTGGAAACGCCTTTGAATCCGCATCCCAACGGCTACAGGAATATCTCGTGAGCAATCTGCGAATGACGTATGATGAGGCACACGCGACAGTGGCCCGCGGGGTATCAAACCTGCTCAGCCGAATCGCTCTCTTGGAGGAACGTGCGTTTTTATCGCGCATTTCATCCTATTTATCAGTATTTACTGGTGGGGTCGCAGCCCTTGTCATTGCTCTTGCCTGGCTTACAGCGGCTAGACCCGATGGCAAGATTGCCTCCTCTCTTTCTTGGGGCATCGGCAGCAGTCTTCTATTATTCGTTGGCAGCGGCATGATCGCCGGCCTAATGGTAGCCCGTCTAATCTGGGGTAGGAGATTCCGCCAAACAAATCAGACGAGGACGGTGTTTTCTGCTTCAACAATTCCATTCGAGGCTCCGCGCGGACTCTTGGGTGAAATGTTCAGAGCAGTGTTTCCTCCCAGCATAGAGAAGATGAAGCGTGACCTGCTGGCTCGATCTCTCAAGGTATGCGATAGTTACTCCGCAGAAACTACTTTACAAGGTGTGTCCTGGATCGAAAGCGAATACGGCTGCATTCTTTATGATCTTCGAGGGATAGTAGATGAGACGGTTAGCCAGTATGAAAAGGTCATAAGTAGGGTTGTTAGATCACAGAAGTCGGTGGCAAACGCAACAGAGCTTCGGCTTGGCAAGTTGAGATCCGCATTAAAGGAATGCAAGAGGATTCAAGCGGAGCTAGCGCAGGCATCCGGCGCAATTCGCACATCTTTGGGCGGGCACGAGGGGAGCATTCCGACCTCATTAGCGTTCGTTTCAGGCGGTGATGCTGATGTGGCATTGGCACCATTCTCAGACGGGGGCAATGCTGACGATCACAGCCAGGGGAATGACAATCGCGACAGAACTGCACAGCTCTTTCTTTGGTGGGGTGCTGGCGTTGCCGCAGTTGTCATGTTCTTATCCGCTTTCCTACTGATTCCTTCCTTTGCGCCGCGCGAAGAAGCGGTTGCTACCGTGGGGCTGCCGCGTTCTTCGGTCCAACCAGCCGAAAAGCCAAGAAGCATCAGCACCAGCGACAGCTATAGATCGACTCCGGGCGGGACAAGTACCCCAAGTTCGGTCCAAGTAGCGTCGTACCTAGCCAGTTCTAACGATGGGTCATCAGTACCGGAGCAACCCACAAGCAGCACTGCCCAGCTCAGTCAGCGCTCAGACGCTCAGATCGAGACAGACGTGGTGCATATGCTGGGCGCCTTGAAGGCGCTGAAGAGCGACCTGATCACCGTGACCACCATCCAGAGTGAGGTTACGCTCTCAGGGACCGTATCGAATGATGCCTCCAGCGAGTTGGCGGAGTGGACCGTCAGCCATGTGTCCGGCGTGACTACGGTACATAACAACCTTCAACTGCGAAGAGTTGATGGAAAGATCCGTCAGGCTCCAGCGCAAGTGCAACAGTTGACGCCTGAACCTGCTCAGGCGCGCTCAGGTCTTTTACATTACTATGGACCGCCTGTCGCTTATGGTGGGCAGGTTGTCTTCGACAATCTTCCCAAAGCGCGGCTCAGATTCACGTACGACCGCACGGGCTGGCAGTTGACCATCAAGATCAATCCCGACGGAACAAAATGGGTGACGCTTACTTCGCTGAAACAGGGCATCCAGACGAGTTGCGACTTGGACTGGGAGATTGTCGAGTAGCCCTGGAGGTGACGAACCGGCCAATCGAGACTTTGTCTGGAGAAGCCATCAGTCTGATGAACTACATTGACGAGGATGCCGTCACCCCGCGCCGGGTGCTGGCCCACCGTCCCCACGCTCTCCGACGAGGAGTGCGCGCGTCGCCGAGTGCCTGCAACAGGCCAAGCCCAACGCCGAGGATGTAGCCCAGGCCTGGCCGCCTGGTAGGCGCGCGTTGCCTACCGTCGCCATTGTCGGAGCCGGCCTGCCGTGCAGCTGGCTGGCCCTGAACGCGGTCCGCGCCGGCTGCCGCGTGCTGCTGAAAGAAGTGATACCCAACCCAGCAACCTGCATCATGCCCGCGAAGCCCTGCGCCAGCAAATCGGCCCGGAAGCTCTGCCCAACGTGGCCTTTGTCTCTGCCATCGAGGACGCCGTCCGCGAGGTCGATCTGGCGATCGATTGCGTCCCCGATGAACTGGAGTCTAAGCTGGAGATTTTCTCGCTGCTGGACCGCATGGCCCCGCCGTGCACGGTTCTGGCCACGCCTACCACGCGCCCGTCTCAGCCTCACCGGCCGCGCTCAGAATGCGCTGGAACGATCTTGGAGGTTGAGAATCTTGCAGTGAAGAGCGAACGAAATCTCAGCCAAAGGGGCAACTCCACTTGCGCCCAAGCTGCGTCTTTTGAAACCCTATCCTTATCATCGAGGAAA
>Ga0182016_10003159_pt1 | contig 18922 bp, 22 predicted proteins | sample 712S2MmetaG_FD_120491 | JGI IMG/M metagenome (GOLD analysis project Ga0182016, IMG submission 120491) | Permafrost microbial communities from Stordalen Mire, Sweden - 712S2M metaG | ecosystem: Environmental > Terrestrial > Soil > Wetlands > Permafrost | place: Sweden: Stordalen | collected...
GGACCCGGAGATCGAGGTGATCGGCACGGCCAGCGACCCTTTTGTCGCGGCAGACCGCATCGCCGAACAAGTGCCGGATGTGATCACGCTTGATATCGAGATGCCGCGCATGGATGGGCTGACTTTCCTGAAAACGATCATGAGCCAGCACCCGATCCCGGTGGTGATCTGCTCGAGCCTTGCCGAGGAGGGCGCGCAAAGCACCTTCAAGGCTCTGGAATACGGCGCGGTCGAGATAGTCACCAAGCCGCGGCTGGGGACGAAGCAATTTCTTGAGGACGCGCGCATTACCCTTTGCCAGGCTGTAAAGGCGGCCGCGGCCACGAAGATTCGCATTCTGCGGCCCAGCCATACGGTCGAGCCTAAGCTGACCGCCGACGCCATTCTCTCGCCCGCCACTCACGCCATGGCCGAGACCACGGAGAAAGTGGTGGTGATTGGCGCCTCGACCGGTGGCACGGAGGCGCTGAAGACTTTGCTCGAAACGCTTCCGGCCGACACACCGGGGATCGTGATTGTGCAGCACATGCCGGAGCTGTTTACGCGCGCCTTTGCCAACCGGCTGGATGGGTTGTGCAATATTACCGTGAAGGAGGCCGAGACCAACGACACGATTATTCGTGGACGCGCCCTGATTGCGCCGGGGAATCACCACCTGCTACTGAAGCGTAGCGGCGCTCGCTACTACGTGGAGGTCAAGGACGGTCCGCTGGTTTGCCGCCACCGTCCCTCGGTCGATGTACTGTTTCGCTCCGCGGCGCGTTATGCGGGGCGCAATGTCGTAGGCGCGATCCTGACCGGAATGGGCGACGACGGGGCGCGCGGAATGCTTGAGATGAAACAGGCCGGCGCCGTCACCATCGCTCAGGACGAGGCCACCTGCGTGGTCTTTGGCATGCCCAAGGAGGCTATCAAGCTGGGTGGCGCGGACAAGGTGCTGCCGCTGCAATCCATCGCTGGAGCCATTCTGGCCGCGGCGCATTGACGGCAAGGGAAGGCCGCGGCATTGCTTCCGGTGAGCTTGCGCGGCTATCTCTAACAACTCTTTCCCAATTTCCGTGTCTAATTGCACAGGAAGTTGTGTGCAGAAACCCATGAATCAACTTGTGTCGAGAATTGCTTTTCTGTATTTCGCGGTAGTTCTTGCGTTCAGCACGGCCTGTGTTGCCCAATCCGGCGCATTCATCGTCTCGCAGCACGGTCACGCCGTGGGAACAGCCAGCTATAACTTCACCGCCGGCCCCAAGGGCTACAGCTCAACGTCGGTTGTCCGCATCGCCATGCAGGGCCTCGATTATTCCCTCTCCAAAACCGAAATTCTCTCCACGGCCAACCATTTGCGCCACGTTCAGTTGAGCGGCGCGGTCAACGGCTCGGCAGTCAACGTTACCGCGGCTCCCGATGCCGCGCAAATCCTGCTGAACATCTCCGCAAACGGGCACAGCAACACCGCCCGCCTGGCCCAACACTCCGCCGCTGTGTTCCTGGCCGACTTCGATCCGGGGGCTCTGGAAACGCTGCTGGCGCTGGCCGTGGCGAGCAACAATGCAGACTTGTGGGCCATCCTGCCCAAGCAAACCGGCTCGCAGATTGGCTCTATCGAGGCGATCGAGCTTGCCACCTATGCCGACGAGAAGGGAACTCTCGACGGCAAGCAGGTCGTGGTCCATCACCTCGTCGCCAATATAGCCGGCGAATCAACTCAACTCTTTTCCGGTCCTGAAAACCAGCTTCTGCAAGCCGAACTTCCCCAGCAGGGGTTTGCATTGATTCGCAAGGGCTTCGCCCTGACCCCACCCGCCAAGGCCGGGGCTGCGCCCGATCAAAGTGGGCCGTCCGCACAGCAGTAATTTCCGCCTGCGCACCCCGGTTCCGCTACAATCCAGAGCTATGGGCGAGCAACCTAAGCAGACCGTCTCGATCGACTTCACGGTCGGCATCGGCGATGGCAAATTCAGAGGTACCGCAGTGGTGCCGGCAGGCCAGACCAACCTCACCCAAATTCTGCCCGTCATTCAATCGCTTGAGGATTCGCTGATCGCAGGCGTGGGCGCGCAGTTAGGCCAGGCCGGCCTCGCGATCTCCTGCAAGGCGGGCTGCGGAGCATGCTGCCGCCAGATGGTTCCCGTGAGCATCTTTGAGGCCGAGGCGCTGAGCGCCTGGATTCGCACACAACCCGAAGCACGCCAGCAGGAACTGGCCGGGCGCTTCCATCAAGCGCTGCTGAAGCTCTCGGCCGCGGGGCTCATCGATCGCATGGTCAACGAAGACTGGTTCGCCGAAACAGAATCCGCCCGCCAGTTGGCCCTCGAATACCTCTACCAGCGCGTCCCGTGCCCTTTTCTTGAAAACGAGTCCTGCACCATTCACCCCATCCGCCCTCTCATCTGCCGCGAATACCTTGTAACCTCTGAGCCCGAGTACTGCTATGATCCGGCTACCCTCCAGACCGTCCCTGTCTCTCTGCCGCTCTACTTTTCTCGCGTCCTCAATCGCATCGGCGCTGAACTTGAACACGATAGCCGTGGCTGGATCCCGCTTGTCTTCCTCTTTGCCTGGATGAAAAGCGGCGCACAGCCAGGAGACTCCATCTCCGGTGAAGGTCCACAGGTTCTCTACGAATTCGTCAAGCGCCTCAGCGAGGGCCAAATCCCCTCGCCCCCCGCTGAACCTTCTGTCGAAGACTCGGCCGGAGAGTCGTGCTAACGCGCTAAATTGCTGACTTACTATTCTCTGTTCTGGACTCTAGACAGCCCGCCCCGCCCCTACTCCCGAAGCCCACGCCCACTGGAAGTTGAATCCACCTAAGTGGCCGGTGACATCCACGGCTTCGCCGATAAAGAAGAGTCCCGGCACGGCCCGCGCTTCAAGAGTGCGCGCCTGCAAGCCAGCGGTATCCACGCCGCCGGCTGTCACCTCGGCCTTCTCGAAGCCCTCGGTTCCGACGGGATGAAGCGGCCAGCGGTGAAGCCTGCGCTCGGCGGCCTCAATTGCTGAATTCGACCAGCCAGCCGTCACGCCGGCCTGCGCCAAATATCCCGCGAGGCGCTGCGGCAGCACCTCGCGCAACGCCTGCCTGAGCGCCGCCTCATCCCGCCTTGCTGCCGGCTGGAGAAGCGCGCGCAGGACACCGCCTGGGGGAGAATCGGGGGCAAGATCCAGCAGCAGTTCGTCTCCCGGCCGCCAATGGGAAGAGGCCTGCAAGATTGCTGGCCCGCTCAGCCCGCGATGCGTGACCAGCATCTTTTCGCGAAACTTCGCGCCGCCGGCTGACGCCACTACCTCCGTAGCGACGCCTGCCAGCGCGGTCCAGCCGGCCTCTTCGCCGCCGAGAAGGAGCGGAACCAGCGCCGGCCTGGGCGCAATCACTCCCAGCCCGAACTGACGGGCCAGATCGTAGGCCAACCCGGTAGCTCCCATCTTGGGAATCGACAGGCCGCCGGTCGCGACAACCAGAGCGCCGGCTTGAAATTCGCCGCTTGAAGAGGAAATTCGGAATCCACCGGAAGTGTGCTCTGCCTGAATCCCGTGCGCGTTCAGCACCAGCTCGACGCCGCCTCTCTCGCACTCGGCCAGAAGCATGTCGAGAATTGCCCGCGCTGAGCCGTCGCAGAAGAGCTGGCCCAGCGTTTTCTCGTGCCATGGAATTCCGTAGCGCTCAACCAGTTCGATAAAATGGCGGGGCTGATAAAGCGCCAGCGCGGGCTTGGCAAAGTGCTTGTTTTCAGAGAGGAAGTTGCCCGGCCCGCAGTGCAGGTTTGTAAAATTGCAGCGCCCGCCGCCGGAGATGAGTATCTTGCGCCCCGGCTGGCCGTTATGCTCCAGCAGCGCTACCCGCCGCCCGCGCTGCCCGGCCGTAGCCGCGCACATGAGCCCGGCTGCGCCAGCGCCTAAAATGACGACGTCGAATTGGCGTGCGTTGGCTGTCATAGAGTCTCGATCAGGATAGCCGGTGAGATTCAGTTTCCGATGAACCAGTTCGCCTATGCTTACGCGAGAGCACTTAAAGAGCAATTTGGGTCAGCACTTCCGAAGTATCCGCGGCGCCTACTGCTGGCGTCTGTCCAGTCCTCGCGTGCGTCACCCGCGAAAGCACGGCCTCAAGCAAAGGAGTAATTCGTGTAAGCTGCCTGGCTCGAATGATGAGATCCCAGAGGGGCTCGAATTTCTTCCAGCCCGCGGCATAGAAGAAATGTTTCGCCTGATGCTTGAGGGAGCCATGATGGAGCGAGGCCTGTGCGATGGACCCCCAGCGATAGAACTCGCGATATGCCCAATCGTATCCGGCCTTCAAGTCTTCGGGCTTGAGTTTCGCTGGACGATAGACTACGTGCCGCGTGTCATAGAGATTCCAATCACGCGTTATCATGCGTCCTTCGCGCACCATGCGGGCGTGCAGTTGCGTTCCTGGGTAGAGTGTTTGAATATGAAAGGTCGCCGTAGTAATACCATGTTCGATGGCCCAGTCGACTGTGCGCTTGAAAACATCGTTCCCATCGTCATCCATGCCAAAGACAAAGCTGCCATTGATCATGATCCCGAGCGAATGCAGACGGTCCGCAACGGCCTTGTAATCGCGGCCAAGATTCTGGCGCTTGTTGCTACGCCTGAGGTTTTCCGGAGCAAGAGTTTCAAAGCCGACGAAGATGCTGCGCAGGCCCGCCTCGGCCGCGCGCTCGATGAGGTTGCCGCGCAAGATGGAATCCACCGTTGCCGCGCCCTGGAAGAGCCGGCCCATGCCCTTCATGCCGTCAAAGAGCGCCTCGGCAAATCGCCGGTCGCCGAGCAGATGATCGTCAAGGAAATAGAGATGACGTCCGGGCAGCCGCTCGATCTCAGCCAGCGCATCGTCAACCCGCTGCGTGTAGAAGCCCTGGCCACCTTGAAAAAATGCATCTTTGTAACAGAAATCGCAATGCTGCGGACATCCGCGCGTGACGACGATGGAGTTAGGCACTAAATAACGGTTGCGCCGGATGAGATCGCGGCGAATAGGCGGCACGCGCTCGAGCGTTCGGCCTGCCGCGGAGGTGTAAACGCGCTTCGGCTGGCCCGCGCGAAAATCTCTCAAGAATTCCGGGAAGGTCTGTTCGCCCGGCCCCAGGAATATGGCGTCCGCATGAACTGCTGCCTCCTCTGGAAGGGAGGTAACGTGCAGCCCTCCGAGACAGACAAAGGCGCCCTTGCTTCGGTAATGGTCGGCGATTCTATACGCACGGCAGGCGTTGGTAATGTAGACCTGAATAATGACCAGATCCGGTGTATCGTTGAGGCTTAGCGACCCTACATGCTCGTCGGCAATCACAGCAATGTCATCGGGCGATAGATATGCGGCTAATGTAGCCAGACCGAGCGGGGGAAACAACGAATACTTGACCGGCCGCCAATAAGGGCTGGTTGCCTCAGTGAGAGCAGGCAAAATGAATTTGGCTTTGATTGAGCGGGGAAGCGGACGGGAAGCTGGACGAATCACAGCGCACCTCCCGCAAGCGGGGTCGTGGAGTGCGTGGTGGCGGGAACCGCGCCAAAGCGGCGTTGCCGGCGGTTGAATTCTGCCAGCGCTTCATCCAGGTCAGATGGGTCAAAATCTGGCCACATTCGATCGGTAAACAGAAGCTCGGCATAGGCCGACTCCCAAAGCAGAAAATCCGAGAGACGCTTCTCACCGCCGGTGCGAATCAGCAGATCCACATCCCCGCTTTCTGCAGTGAGCTCCTGTACGATGTTTTGCCTGACATGGTCAGCAGAGTGCGGGCGATCATGGGAACACTCTGCGGCCGCGCAAGCAGCTGCACGGGATATGGCATCGCGCGACGAGTAATCGATGGCGACGCGCAGATGAAGCCGGCGGCCTTCGGCTGTGGCGCGTTCCGTCCTGGCTATCTCGCGCAGCGCCGCAGCCGGCAAACGGTCGCGCCGGCCGATGACCTGAAGCCGCGCGCCACGCTGCTTGAGGTTTTCCGTCTCCAGACGCAAGAAGGCCCGCAGCAGCCAGAAGATGCTCTGCACTTCCTGGGGCGGACGACGCCAGTTATCCGATGAGAATGCGTAGAGCGTCAGACGGCGGATGCCCAGGTCAGGCGCGCGTTCCACAACGCGCCGCGCCGCGGCAACGCCGGCACGATGCCCTGCCACGCGGGGCAAGCCGCGCCGCGTGGCCCAGCGTCCGTTGCCGTCCATGATGATGGCTACGTGCAATTCCTTTTCAGTTTCGCTTTGCATTGCAAAGTTACCTCGCGTAAAACTAGTTTGAAATAACTCTGTGCAGCGTCCTCTCTTCGGCGGAGGGTTAAATAACACTCGCCGCCGAAGGGAGGACGCTGGACTACTTTCTCAATGGGTTACAGTTTTCTCGGCGGTTTTTTGCTTACACTGTGTTGCTTTGAACCGGCGGTGCGACCTGCTGGCCGGGAGTTTCCGCGGGCGAGAGCGAGCTATACCAATCGATCTTGCGAGTGAGATACATGGCGGCTGCCACTGCGAGGAAGCTGGCAATCGCGCCCACCAGCAATGCGTCGTCTTCAAGGCGGAGCAGCATATAGATCAGCACATAAAGCAATGAGAAGGTCGCCAGGGCTCTGAATCCTTGCAATCGGCTGGCGAATACCCATCCCGCATTGGCTGAAAGCAGCGCCACGGTAGCGCCTCCTGCAAGCAAGTAAGCAAAATCGAAGCCGATCTTCTCGGACAGCGATAGCAGGAGCAAATAAAAGATGATCTGAGCTGCCCCGACGAGGACATATTGAGCGGGGTGAACCCGTTTTCCGGTCGTAGCCTCAAATACAAAGTAGGTAAGGAAGACCAGGCCCAAGAAGAGAAGCACGTACTTGAGCGATCGGGTGACAGATCGATAGGAATCGACCGCTTTGATCGACGAACCTAAGATGAATTGCTGGCCGCCCGCACCGGCGTTGGTTTGTTGAGCGGCGCTCTCGACTACCCGGCTTCTTTCGTCCACCAGGCTGCCGACAAAGAGCGTTGGGATGGTCATGAGCAGGGCCAGTCCGCAGACTACGATGAGTTTTACGCCCATGGACCGGGACTTGATTCTGGGCTGCGGGCTCGGCTGGAACATTGAAAAATCACTCACTTGCTTCTCCTTTCGGGCTATCTTTGCATTGCAAAGTTACCGCGCATAAGACTATTTCGTAATAACTAAGTGCAGTTTCCTCGTTTCGGCGGTGAGTTATTTAAACTCACTGCCGCGGAGAGGACACTGGACTACCTTCTCAACGAGTTTCAGTCTTCATGATAGGGTTCTTATTTCATACGGTCTTTCCTGGAGCCGGCGATGCGACCGGCTGCTCTGTAGTTTCCGCGGGCGAGAGCGAGCTATACCAATCGATCTTGCGGGTGAGATACATGGCGGCGGCCACTGCGAGGAAGCTGGCAATCGCGCCCACCAGCAATGCGTCGTCTTCAAGACGCAGCAGCAGATAGATCAGCACATAGAGCAGTGAGAAAATGCCCAATGCTCGAAGTCCCTGCAACCGGCTGGCGAATACCCATCCAGCATTGGCGGATAGCAGCGCAACCGTAGCGGCGCCTGCAAACAAAAATCCCAAGTCAAAGCCGACTCTCTCGGCAAGGGATAACAAAAGCAGATAGAAGATGCTCTGAGCTATCCCGACCAGAATATATTGCGCAGGATGAACCCGCTTGCCGGTAGTCACTTCAAAGACAAAGTAGGAAAGAAAGAGAAGTCCCACAAAGAGTGCCGCATATTTGAGGGACCGGTTGACGGATTGATAAGGATCGGCCACCTCGATAAATGAAATTCCCAGCGCCGTTGCATCGAGCCCGGAGATCGAGCCGCTTTGTCCCTCGGCGCGCACTCCGCGGGCTATGAAAGGAACGGACCACTCCGCCGTGAATCCGTTGCTGGAGACGGTGCGGCTGGTGGGCAGGAATCCGCCGTCGAATCCCGGGCTCGGCCAGTCGCCCTGCACTTTGAGGTAGGTCGTCTTGCCATAAGCGAGCACGGCTATGCGTTGGGCGCCGGAAAACCGCAAAGTGGAAGTTACATTGAACTGCGCATCTCGCTTAGCAAGGTCATCGGCTTTTGCACCGAACAATGTCAGCTTGATGTGCTGGTTTTCATCGGCTCCAAACGAGATGTCTTGCGAGATGACCGCCGGAACCAGCGTCACGGTCTTGCCATTTGCCGTTAGCGTTGCGTCGGCCAGTGCACCGCGAGCGTCGCTGGCGCCCACTACGATTTCGGCACGGCTCCAGTCGAGTTCGGCGCCTTGCGGAGCTGCGGCGGGCACGCCGGTCAGATCGAATGCCGCGTCGAATTTCATGTCTGCATGGAAGACTGGCACCTTGAAGAGCGAACGATGGCGCTCTTCGGTTGCGGTCTTTAGATCGGCCGAGGCTCGCGCGGGAAACACGAGATACGTGCCATGCTTTGCCACATCGCTCGGAGATTGCGGCGGAATGTTGTAGGGGATGGCGAGGACCGGCCCGAGAAAGGTTTCCTGGCCGCCGACATAGCCGCTGATCTCTTTTACAACGTCAGCGGCGCGGGTGGTCCTGTCGTCAACCAGACTGCTGACAACCAGAGTAGGTATAGTCATGAGCAGAGCCAGTCCGCAGACCACGATGAGTTTTACGCCCATGGACCGGGACTTGATGCCGGGTTGCGGGCTTGGTTGGAACATTGAAAAATCACTCACTTGTTTCTCCTTTCGATTTAACTTTGCAATGCAAAGTTTAATAGCAAAAAAAGGCTCAGGCCCGCGAGGGCGCCAAGCCGCGTGCCGGTTCGGAGGCCGGCTCTTCTTCGTTACTCAGTGCGGCATCCTGGACGACCTGCTCGAGCGTGGAAAGATACTCAACGAAGCGGGCGCGGCCTGTCGGCGTGATGCGGCAGATGGTGAGGGGGCGATTGCGGTCGATCTTCTTGACGATCTCAACCAGCTTGCTTTCTTCAAGCACGCGCAGATGCCGGTTCAAATTGCCGTCGGTAAGGGCGCAGAGCTGCTTGAGGTCGCCAAAGGCCAACCCCTTTGGATTGGTGATGAGAGAGGTGAGCACGCTGAGCCGCGCGCGTTCGTGAATCACTCGGTCGAGGCCTTCATAGGCGAAGCGGCCTTCGCTGCTTGTAGGTTTAGATTTCATCCGCGCCCTCCTTTGCGGCAAAGAGGAGGATGGCGGCGACGAGCAGTTGCCCGGCGCAATAGGGAATGCCCATGGCCCACGGCGAGAACGCACGGTTGTCCGCCAGGGAGATGCAGGCCAGGCCGGTGAGCAGGTACCACGCGCCGGCGGCGGCCACGGGGCGCGGCAGAAAACGGCAGGAGGAGAAGACGCCGAGGCTGTAAACGACTTGCCAGAGACCGGGAAGCATCCAGAGAGCGGACGGCGCATTACGGACCAGCACCAGCGTAATGAGGATGCCCGCGCCGACCGAGGGCAGAAACTGCTCGACGGCCATGCGGATCATCTCATCGGCCATGCCGGAGTGAATGCGGCGGGTGCGGGCGTGCATCTCCGTTCCCATGAGGGCGGCGGAGAGAACGGCTGTCGAGATCCAGATCCCCAGGTAGGCGGAGATGTGACTCGCAGGATCGGGTAGCCATAGCGCCTGCGCCCCGGCAGCCGCAATGGCCAGAATGCCCGTACCCGCAAGAGTGGCCGGTCCGTAGCCGCGAAACTCCGTACTGTGGGCAACTTGCCTGCGGATACTGCTGATATCGCCCAGGGCTTTGTTCAGATCGTTCATGGCGAACTCACTTTGTATTGCAAAGTACATCAACTGGGAGCGGTTGTCAACCATGCCCCGAGAAACGGCTATGCGATAAGCGACCGGGGCGGTCTGGGCGTGTCTGGCGACTACCCGCAAACTGTTTCGTTTCAATGCCGAGGCCCAGCGAGTCGCATCCATCGTGGTGAAGGAATTATGATTGGACACCATTCCAGCCGTTGAGGTGCAAAGCCGATGTTTTTTTCGTATTGCCGCAGCAAGCTGTTCCTGCTGTTCGTCCTGCTGTTCGGTGCTATTTCACTGAGTGGCCAATGGGCTCCGCTCGTCTCCGACTCCGACGCTGCCCAGCGTATTGCCTGGTGGCGCGAGGCGCGGTTTGGCATGTTCCTGCATTGGGGCGTCTACTCGATACCTGCTCGCGGCGAATGGGTGCAGTGGTCCGAGCAGATTCCGACGGACGAGTACGCTAAGCTGGCCGATCAATTCCATCCCGAGCACTTCGACCCCGACGCCTGGGCAAGCATCGCCAAGGCCGGCGGGATGAAATACATGGTTCTCACGGCGCGGCACCACGACGGATTTGCGCTGTTCGACGATCCCGGCAGCAGCTTTACGGCGATGAAATCGGCGGCCCACCATGACTTTGTGGCCGACTATGTGAAGGCGGTGCGCAATGCTGGGCTGGGAGTGGGGCTATATTACTCGCCGCTCGACTGGCGCTTTCCGGGCTTTTACTTTCCCGGTATCTACAGGCCGAACGCCATCGAATTGCGGGAACAATATCAGCGGCAGATTGACGAACTCGCCACGCACTACGGCAAGCTGGACATCCTGTGGTTCGATGGCGGGGGCAATGAATGGCTGGGGTTCGGAGGCGTCGAGTTTACCGGCGGCGGGTGGCAGGCGCGTCCCAAGGGCAAGCCTTACTCCGGGAGTTTCGACTGGGAGGACGTGAAGACTGTAGGGCATCTTCGCCAACTTCAGCCAGGCATCATCCTGAACGACCGGACGAATGCGCCGGCCGATTTCCGCTCGCGCGAGGGCGACGCGGCGCTTGGCGACTTTGACAACCAGCACCCGTGGGAGCTATGCACAACCATTTCAGAGGGCGCATGGGGCTACCAGGCTAACGCCAAAGTGAAACCGCTGGCGCAACTCTTGCGGCTGCTGGTGGGCGCGGCGGGGCGGGACGGCAACATGCTGCTCAATGTGGGGCCGCGTTCAGATGGCCAGATCGACCCCGCTCAGGCGGATAGGCTGCGCGAGATTGGTCAGTTTCTCAGCCTGTACGGCGAGAGCATTTACGGCACGCGGGGCGGACCCTGGCTGCCCGGAGCGTATGGCGTCTCGACCCATAACGGAAAACTCGTGTATGTGCACGTTTTGCATCCGCCGCAGAACTCCCGGCTAGTGCTGCCAACGCTGCCTGTGCGAGTCATGAAAGCAAGCGTGCTGCATGGAAGCGATGTGCCGTACGAGCAGAACGGGAAGTCGCTGACTCTTACTTTGCCGCCTGGCTCACCGGACGAGATCGATACGATTGTGAAGCTGGAGCTCGCCGAACCCTGGACAACGAGCGCCGTGGTCCCGGTTCCGAAGCAGTAACTGGACTGCGGGATATTGCCTTTGGCAGAAAGCGCTAAAGACGCCGGCTGAAGCGGTATTTTTGGCATTTTAGGGCAAAAACCTGAAGGTAAAGATTACCGATCAGTTAATATAGGGGATTTTTAAACTATTCATACGTAGGTATTTACGAGAAAATATGGAATGGATGGATACCCCCCGGGGGTTAGGGGGGGTGGGGGTCATTTTGCGGGGGTGGGCTTGGGCGGCTTCGGCTCGCGATGGACGGTGCTGAGCGCGACCTGCGCCGCGTAGAGGAGCTGGCCGCTTCTCGATTGGGGAATGGCGCCGATGAGGATGCCGTGGGCCAGACATGCAATGAAGTCGCGGATGTTTTCGTATCCGGCCAGAATCGGCATGGCGTTGCAGTAGGCCGGGCCCGCCTGGTGTGCGGCGAAGAGCTTGTCCGCGTGGGTGCCACGGCTCTTCTCCATATAGGCGTTGTAGGAGCGCCGCCAGGCGGCGCAGCAACGCTTGACCGCTTTTTCGTGCTCGGGCCCGGGCTCGGGGCTGGGGGCCGGCGCAGGCTCCGGAGCCGGGGTGGGTTCGGTCAAGCTGAGTTCGGCATTGGATGTTTTGGTCACAGTTGGATTCTCCCTGTGGATAGTGTGCGCGGCTCAGGGGTAATTTTCTGCAAACCCCCGCGGTGCGGCCAGCAGCCTCCGGCTTGGGGAACCAACAACGCTGCATTCCACCCGTGGTTGACCCCGGCGCGATCCGCTCGTATCGTTAGAGGTTGACTATGAAAATTTCCCCAAACACGCTGCGGATCGGCATTGCCTCCGCCGTCATCATTGGCACCATCGGCTGGCTGGCCTGGTCCGGCTACGGCGCCAACAAGAGTTACTACGTCACCATCGCCGAGCTCGGCGGCCTGGGCGACAAGGCCTACAGCAGCCAGTTGCGCGTGGAGGGCTTCGTCCAGCCCGGTTCCATCGAGCAAAACGGACCCCACGTCGACTTCGTGCTCAACGAGTTTGAAAGTCACAATCCCAAGGCCGCTTCGGGCCGCATGCTCAAGGTCAGCTACAAAGGCTCCGAGCCGCCCCCGGACACCTTCAAGGACAACTCCCAGGCTCTGGCCGAGGGCTCCTATGGCCGCGATGGCGTCTTCCACGCCAACGTGCTTCAAGCCAAATGCGCCAGCAAGTACGGGCCTGCGGGACCCAACCAGCCCGGTGCCAAGCCCGCGCAACCCGCCGCCCCGCCCGCCAAATCGGCCTCTACTGCTGACGCTGCTCCAGCGTCCAAACCAGCCAGCTAGCTCTGCGCAGGAAAGGAGCTTTGATGATTTGGAAGAAGTTTAGGCCATATATTCTGGAGATTGTCCTGATTGCGGAAATATTTTTCGCAATTTTTGCATCTCGCTTCAGTTCCAGGGGTTTCATCAACGATGTAGTAGTGATCTTCGCAATGGCCTCAGGTCTTGAAGGTTCGGGCGAATTGAAGAGACGTGACCGCTGGAAGATTCATCGTAACTTTTTTTTATGCATCATCATTTTGTTCACTTCTAGTCTAATCCTGCTTATCACCCAGGCCGTCCGAGACGTTTATATTCAGATTGGGTTTTATTCATGTTTTGCGGTACTCGCAGCAATATTCCCGGTTGCCTACTACCTGAGCCGCAACCATACAAAATCCACTTCGCAACCGACGGGTGCCAATGTATCCTGACGTCATAAACAACTCTGTCCAAGCCGGCCAGCCAGGTATGGGCTCGCAAGGAGTCTCGGTGAGCAGAGAGAGGTTTCTGACAGTTGTTATTGTGGCTATTCTTTCTGGGACTGTATTATTTCAGATATTTGAGTCGAGTAATGGTTTACAGCATTTTATCAAGAACGCAGTAGAGTTTGTGGCGTTTGGCTTAGGTTATCTTGGTCTTGGGGAATTATATCGAGGTGGACGCAGGAAGCTTCATCGAATTCTACTGAATTGTCTCATTCTTTGGTTTGCAATCATATTGATTCTGACCGGCCTGCTAACGCATTACAAGATGGTTGCTTACGAAATTATTATGGATGATTCGATCTTTCTATTTTCTCTGCTTTACGCAACACTATTCCCACTTGCATTGTATCTAAATAGAAATCAACAAAGAAAAACTTCGCAGTCGACAATCGACAATGCAGGATAGGCCAGCAACCAAACCCGAAAACATCGCCACCCGCGCGGCGCTCACCGCCCGCCTAGACGGCGTCTCCAAGCTCTTCGGCTCCTTTGCCGCCCTGCGCCAGGTCACGGTGGACCTCGAGCCCGGCCGCTGCTACGTGCTGATCGGCGAAAACGGCGCGGGCAAATCTACCCTCCTCCGCATCCTCGCCGGTCTCCTCCGCCCCAGCCACGGCACGGTCAAGGTCTTCGGTTCGCAAGAGCCGCACGACGCCCGCGCCCGCATCGGCTATATGTCCCACGCCCCCATGCTCTACGACGAGCTCACCGCCCAGGAAAACCTTAGTTATTTCGCCAGCCTCTACCCTGGCCGCCCCTGTCTCGCACCCGTTGAAGCCCTGCGTCAGGTGGGCCTCGATCCCGAGCTGCCCCGCACCCTCGGCCAGTATTCCCAGGGAATGCGCCAGCGCACCTCGCTTGCCCGCGTGCTGCTCCCCGTTCCCGAGCTGCTCCTTCTCGACGAGCCTTTCTCCAACATGGATGTCGAATCCGTCAGCCAGATGGTCAAGCTGCTGGCCGGCTTCCGCCAGAGCAACCGCACCATCGTCCTCACCACACACCAGCGCGAGCACGCCGCCCCCATCGCCGATTGGGTGCTTGCCCTCCGCGCCGGCCGCGTGGCCTCGTTCGAGCCAGGGAGCCCAACTTTATGAAGACAAATGGCGCGCGCTTCCTGGAATCCCTCGGCATTCCCTTCGAACTCCGCGAGTACGAGGTCGATCCGAACGATCTCTCCGCCCTCACCGTCGCCAAAAAGATCGCAATGCCGCCCGAGCAGGTCTTCAAAACCCTCCTCGTCACCGCGGGGCCGAACATCTACCGCTTTGCCGTCATCCCCGGCGATGCTGAGCTCGACTTCAAAAAGCTCGCCCGCGCCTCAGGCCTGCGCAAGCTCGAGATGGCTCCCCTCAAAGACGTGCAGCCCCTAACCGGCTACATTCGCGGCGGCGTCACCCTCTTCGGCGCGAAAAAGCCCTACCCGGTCTACATCGACGAAACCGTCGTCCTCTTTGACCAAATCAGCGTCTCCGCCGGCGCGCGCGGAACCCAGCTCATCCTCTCGCCCACCGACTATCTCCGCGCCGCACAGGCCCTGGAAGTCGAAGTCCAGACCGCCGACATCGTCAAAGACGCATCTCCGGGTGCCCCAGGTCCCTCGCCTTTGGGGACATGGGAAGGAAAACCCACGAACTCCGAGGGACACAAGAAATGACCCGCGCCCTCTGGACCCATCTCGTCAAAGACCTCCGCATCGAGTGGCGCTCTCTCGACGCAATTATCTCCATGCTTTTCTTTTCCGGGCTGGTGGTCGTGCTCTTTTCCATCGCCTTCGACCCGCGCGGAGCGTTTTCCCAGCAGATTGCCGGCGGCGTTCTCTGTGTAGCCACCATGTTCGCCTCGGTCAGCGCCCTCAACCAGGCCTGGGCACGCGAGATCCGCCATCAGGTTCTCGACGCGCAGCGCATGGTGCCCTCGCCCGGTTCGGAACTCTATCTCGCCAAGGTCATCGTCAACTTCTTCTTTGTCACCATCGTTCAGGTGATCCTGGCGCCCATCTTTCTCGTCTTCTATAACCTGCGCATCGTGGGCCAGGCCTGGCTCCTGGTGCTGGTGCTGCCGCTGGGCACCTGGGCGCTGGTCGCCAACGGCATCTTCTTTGCCGCGCTCTCCATCCGCAGCCGCAACCGTGAACTGCTGCTTTCGCTCATTCTCTTTCCCATCTTCATCCCGGCCTTGCTGGCCATGGTGCAAGCCACTACCTCCATCCTCACCGGCGAAAGCGACCCCACCCTCTGGATCAAGCTCCTGCTCGGCTACGACATCATCTTCACCACCGCCAGCCTGATGCTCTTCGATGTCGTCTTCCACGCGGAGTAGCCCCGTCCACCCCAGGATGGACCCCACTCCGCCCCCGCCGTCGTAAACTGAAAACGTCTCGTCAGGATTCCCCATGAAGAAACTCGCCATTGGTCTCTACGTCGCCGTCACCGTCGCCCTCATGGTCTGGGGCTACTATCAGGCCATCTACGTTGCCCCGACGGACGCCATGCAGGGCGAAATCTTCCGCATCATCTTCTACCACGTACCCTCGGCCAGCGTCGCATTCCTCTTCTTTGCCGTCTCGCTCATCGGCTCCATCGGCTATCTCGCTTTCCGCCGCAATCGTGACGGATGGGCGCAGATCGCAGACGCCTGGGCCCTGGCCGGAGCGGAAGTCGGCGTCGTCTTCTGCACCGTCGTCTTGCTCACAGGTCCCATCTGGGGCCGCCGCGCCTGGGGCATCTGGTGGACATGGGATGCCCGCCTCACCACCACCCTCGTTCTCTGGCTTATCTACGTCAGCTACCTGCTGCTCCGCCGCTTTGCCGCCGGTCCGCAAATGCAGACATACGCAGCTGTCCTCGGCATCTTCGGCGCGCTAGACGTTCCCATCGTCTACATGTCCAACCGCTGGTGGCGCACCCAGCATCCCGCGCCTGTCTTCGGCGGCAGCGAAGGTTCCGGCATGGACCCCTCTATGGTGCATCCCTTTCTTTGGAACATGCTGGCCTGGTTCTGTTGGGGTGTCCTTATCCTCGGCATCCGCTATTCCGTCGAACGCCAGCACCAGAAATTCGCCGCCCAAGAAGCCCAGGAAGCCCTCAACGCCTGATTTCCGTTAGAAATCCAGCTCAAAAGGAAAAGACTATGGATCAAAGAGCGATTCTCGACCACCAGTTCCTCGTAGCCGCCTACGCCATCACTTGGGCCGTTCAACTCGGCTATGTAGCTTGGCTCGCACTCAAGTGGCGCGCGCAAAAACGAAACGCAGCCCGCAACCGGCAGTAACCTTCTTCGATAATTCAACTCATCTTTTGTATTTAGAACAACTTAGCTATATTTTCCGCAATTGATATGCATTTTGAATGCGGCCGTTCCAGTATGGGCAACCATGACCGGCGGCATTCACGTTCTCCGCACTCCGGCCGATGACTCCATCGTAGAGTGTTCACATCGGCCCCAAGGAGAATACACATTGTACCCGTTCCTGATTGCCCTTGCCTTTGTCGTCGTAGTGGTTGCCCCCGCTATCGTTCTTGCTTTGTTCAGCCCCTCCATCGACGAAGTCGAATAGCTCCCACCGCCTCTAAGAAATTGCCCTTCGCTCTCCCAGCCATTAGACTGATGGCTTGAGAGGCCCGTCATGTTGGTTGTCATGAAAGCCCAGGCGACGCCAGAGCAAATCCAGGCGGTCTGCGAGCACATTGAACAGTTGGGTTTTCGCGCCCATCCGCTCCCCGGCGCACAGCGCACCGCCATCGGCATTACCGGCAACAAGGGCGAGGTAGATCGCGGCAATCTCGAATCGCTTTCCGGAGTCGCCGAGGTCATCCGGGTCTCCAAGGCCTACAAGCTGGCCAGCCGGGATGTCAAAGAAGAAGACACAGTCATCGGCTTCCCCGGCACCGACGCCGCAATTGGCGGCCGCAACCTCGCCATCGTCGCCGGTCCCTGCTCCATTGAAAGCCGCGACCAGGCCTTCGCCATCGCCAACCAGGTCGCTGCCTCCGGCGCGCAATTCTTCCGTGGCGGCGCGTTCAAGCCCCGCACCTCGCCCTACGCCTTCCAGGGCCTGGGCCTTGAAGCGCTCCGCATCATGGCCGAAATCCGCGACCGCTACGGCCTGCGCATCGTCACCGAAGCCATCGACAGCGAATCTCTTGCGCTGGTTGCCGAATGGGCCGACGTCATCCAGATTGGCGCGCGTAATATGCAGAACTTCTCTCTGCTCAAGCGTGCCGGCCGCCTGCGCAAGCCGGTCTTGCTCAAGCGCGGCCTCTCGGCCACTCTGGAAGAGTTTCTGATGGCCGCCGAGTACGTGATGAGCGAGGGCAACTATGAGGTCATTCTCTGTGAGCGCGGCGTCCGCACCTTTACCGACCACAGCCGCAATACCCTCGACCTCAGCATCGTTCCGGCCGTGCATCACCTCAGCCACCTGCCCATCCTGGTCGACCCCAGCCATGCCACCGGCAAGCGCGAGAGCGTACTTCCCATGGCCCGCGCCGCGGTTGCCTCGGGGGCGGATGGCATCCTCGTCGAGGTTCATCACCACCCCGACAAAGCGCTCTCCGACGGCCCCCAGTCCATCTATCCCAGCCAGTTTGCAACCATGATGGACGAACTCCAGCAGATTGCGCCGGTGGTTGGCCGCAATCTGCCACGCGGCATCCACATCGAAGCCACCGCAGGCTGAATCGGACTGAACCACGTCGCGATTCAGAGTCATGCAAATTCAACCGCAGCTATGGGTGTGGTGTAATGGCGACGATGGTAATCACGGGAGTCCGTTTCTTGCCCATGATTTCATCTGGGCCGTAGTGCCAGAAGATTCGGTAGGCGCCGGGCGTCTTATTTTGCGCGTAGACTTCAAAGATATTCTCGCCACGGGAGCCCGTCAGTGAGAGGAACTCGTGCGTATGCAGGCTCGGATGGTGGGGGTCCAACTCCAGATAACCGAGAGCCTTGCGTACCTGTGCGAGGGTTGCGGCCTTCGACGGCGCGCCTTCGAGCTCTGTCAACTGCTTGTCTGCCGTGGGTGTGAATTTAATCTTCGCTCGCATATTTATCTTAATTCCTCGGACTTGACGGCATCTATCTATCGAGCTCCGACGCCATAATCCTCAACACTCGGGCCGATTCGCGGCCTATTCGCGCGCGTGTTTGGCAAACGAACCGCGGTAAACACTCTTCCCTTCAGCCGACTCGCGCAAGCCTTGCTTTACGCTGGCCAGAGCCGAGGCATTCTCATAGAGCCACATCTCGGAGGCGGGTACAGTCTTGACCGGATCGAGAATCAGTTGGCCAAGGGGATTGCGGTAGATGTTGTAGGCCGTGGCGCTGCCCAGCGCCTCGCCCAGCGACAAGCGCTTTTTTGCATCCGGCTGCGCGAACTCCGAAACGAGCACAAAGTCGGAGTTTTTGAGAACGGGCAAGGTTGACATGGGGGGAGAATAACATGAGTAGGATTTAGAATCAAGTGGGCTATTCCCACCTGGAATTCTCCTGCCTGGCATCGCGGCGTTAAGGTTGGCCAGCCATCGTGTCGAGACATTGGGCCAGATGAGTCCGGGGAAGGGACGCCGGCTCTTCCATCGCCGGAGAAGCTTAGATTTTGGAATTGGGAATCCCGCACCCGCCGCATAAGATGTTAGATAGAGATGAAGCGAAATCGAAAGCCTGCCCGGCCGAAGTTGAAGACAGCCGGCAATTGAAAGCCGGAGTGATTCCATGAACTCGTCGAACGCCGCAATCGCTCGCCTGGCCGTCTTCACCCTGCTTGCGCTCGGCCTCACCGCTTGCCGGCGAAACGACTTCCCCCAGTACGCGCCCGGCTACCGCGAATTCGCCTACGTGACCAACGGCGGAAGCGGAACGGTA
>Ga0182016_10003161_pt1 | contig 18920 bp, 12 predicted proteins | sample 712S2MmetaG_FD_120491 | JGI IMG/M metagenome (GOLD analysis project Ga0182016, IMG submission 120491) | Permafrost microbial communities from Stordalen Mire, Sweden - 712S2M metaG | ecosystem: Environmental > Terrestrial > Soil > Wetlands > Permafrost | place: Sweden: Stordalen | collected...
ACTGCACTGGAATACCGAAATCACCGCGCTGGAGGGCGGCGAGTGCCTGAAGCGTATCACCTGGCAGAACCGCAGAACCGGCGAAAGCGAAAACCGCGAGGTGGGCCACGTATTCGTCATGACCGGAGCGTCGCCGCGGACCGAATGGCTGCGTGGATGCCTGGCGCTGGATGACAAAGGCTTCATCCTGACGGGCCGCGATCTGGAGTGTGCCGGCATTCCGGACGATCATCCACGGTGGCCGCTGGACCGCAGCCCACTGATGCTGGAAACCAGTCTGCCGGGCGTGTTTGCCGTGGGTGACGCGCGCGCGGGGAACGTAAAGCGAGTGGCCTCGGCGGTGGGCGAAGGCGCCATCAGCATTTCCCTGGTGCATCGCGCGCTGGCGGAATTGTAGCACGCACCGCGGCCCGCCGAATCATCCGGCATATCGCGATCTGTTTTATTACTTTCATCAAGGCGTCACACCCCTGTGATGTCCGTTCCGTATACTCTCCTCATCCATATGAAATTTCTCTGGCTTCTTGCCGCTGCCGCTGCGGTTGTGTCCGCGCAGCAGCAGCCCAGTCCGCTCGACTTCTTAAACCACGACCGGCCGGTGCTCGACGCGCATAACTGCTACCCCTACGACGGCCAGTGGGCCGACCGGCTGGACCGCGCTCTCAAGAGCAGTTTTCCCATCGGGATCGAACAGGACATTGCCTGGTTTGTGGATCCAACGACCGGGAAAGGACGCCCGGTAGTCACCCATAGTTCCAAGACGACCGGCGCCGAACCCACATTGCGCGAGCACTTCTTCGAACATGTCCGTCCGATCGTCGAAAAGGCGCTGGCGCAAAACGACCGCGCCCACTGGCCGCTCATCGTACTCCATTTCGATTTCAAGTCCCTCGACCCGGCGCTGCTGCGCGCCGTCTGGGATCTCCTCGGCGAATACCAGGACTGGATCGTCACGGCGCCGCAAACCTCCGACCCCTACACGCTGGCGCCCTTCGATCCGAAACCGCTCCTGGTCCTCACCGAAGATGCCGATATCCAGGAACAAGTCTTCTTCCGCGACATTCCCAAAAGCGCGCGGCTGCGGGTCTTCGGTTCGGCCCACACGGCCACGGTCGACGGCAAATCGCGTGAAGAGCGCCAGCATCTGGCGGCCACGCTTCCCCCCGAAAAGCTTCTCACCGGGCGTCCCACCAACTACCGCCGCTGGTGGAACAATCCGTGGGGCGAAGTGGAAGAAGGCGGACAGACGAAAGCCGGAGATTGGACACCCGCCGCCGCCGCCCGCCTTCGCGCCCTCGTGGACCATGCCCACAGTCTGGGCTACTGGATTCGCTTCTACACTTTGGACGGTTTCGCGCCCGCCGGCGACCGCGGCTGGGGCGCGGGCTACAACTTCGGTTCGCACGAGCGGGCCGAAGCGCGATGGAAAGCGGCGCTCGATGCCGGAGTGAACCTGATTGCCACCGATCAATACGAAGATTTCGAAGCCTTCATGAAGGAGCACAATTACAAATGACTAAGCGCCTCTTAGCGATCTTGCCGATTCTGTTTACAGTCTCCTCCGTAGCCCTGGGTCAGACCGACTCCGGAGCGATTCGCGTTCTTGTGGAAGATGCCAGCACGTCGCCCGTTCCCGATGCCGTCGTCAAATTAACCAACACTGCAACGGGCGTGTCACTATCGCGCTCCAGCGAATCGGACGGTTACGCCAGCTTCGCTCCGGTAACCCACGGCAGCTATGTCGTGGACGTCGAAAAGTCCGGTTTCCAGAGAACTCATGTAACGGATCTCCTGCTGGATGTCGACGAACACAAACTGGTGCGCGTGGGCCTGCAAATCGCCTCCGTGAGTTCCACTGTGGAAGTGTCCGCTTCCACCAATATCGTTCAGTCGGAACAAGGCTCTCTGGGCCAGGTGGTGCAAGGCAGCGCTGCCGTCGATCTCCCGTTGGCCGCCCGGCGATACACGGATTTCGCCTTGCTGGTGCCCGGCGCGGCGGAGACCGTGCTCCCCAGTTCCACGCGCGGCTTCGGCTGGTTTGTGGTCAACGGAAACTACCAGACGCAGAATAACTTCGTCCTCGAGGGCGTGGACAATAACCAGGGCACCAATAACGCGCAGTCGCTCTCCGCGCAGGTGATCTCGCCTTCGCCCGACGCCATTGCCGAGTTCAAAGTGCAGACCAACAGCTACTCCGCGGAATTCGGGCGCTCCGCCGGCGCGGTGGTCAATGTGGTCCTCAAGTCCGGCGGGAACGCGGTCCACGGCTCGGCCTGGTATTACAATCGCGACTCCCTTTTCGCGGCCAATGCATGGGCATCAAATCTGGCCGGCGCCGCGAAGTCGAATCTGAGTTGGAATCAGTTCGGCGGCACGGTTGGCGGTCCCATTCGCCAGAACAAGATCTTCTACTTTGTCGACTACGAAGGCTTCCGCGAAGACTATAGCAACCCGTTCATCGAGACCGTGCCCACCGCGGCCGAGCATAACGGTGTCTTCTATCGCACCATTTACTTCCCTAACACCAAGACTCCCATCCCCAACAATACGGTTCCCGCTTCGCTCGACGATCCGCTGGGCCTCAAGCTGATGGCGCTCTATCCCGCCGCGAATATTCCCGGCACCGTTTCCGCCAGTGGCCAGAACATCAATAACTATGGCGTGCAAGCCGCCGGCACCGAGCGCGACCACAAGGGAGACATCAAGGGGGACTACAACATCAGCGAGAAGGACATCCTCTCTTTGCGCTTCAGCTATTCGCGCCAGGACATTTTCAACAACGGCATCTTTCCCGGCATTGCCGACGGCGTCGGCAACCAGGGCGGCCAATTCAATACCAACTCGAGCTACGGCGGGACCTGGACCTACACCCTCAAACCGACCATCGTGAACGCCCTCCGCTTCGGCTACACCAGCACCAGCGCCAACTTCACGCAAGCTTCGGCCAATGGCGAGGGTGCGGCCGCGTTCGGATTTCAGATTCCCGCGGCGGCTATCCTTCCCGGCAACGGCGGGCTCCCGCTCATCAACCCCAGCGGCTACAACCAGCTCGGCACCCGCAATTTCCGGCCCCAATACCAGAACCCCACTCTCTACCAGGTGCTCGATAATCTTTCCATGGTGAAGGGCAGGCACAACATCCGCGCCGGCTTTGAAACGCGCCAGAAGAGCAACCCCAACCTCGACTCCAGCCGCACGGTGCCCGAGTACGATTTCAACGGCAACTTCACCGGCGACGCGCTGGCCGACATGCTTACCGGTCAAGTCTATAACTTCGCCACTAACAACCAGGTGACGGAAGAGACTCTGCAAAAGGCCTACGCGGTCTACGTGCAGGACGATTGGAAAGTGGCGCCCACCCTGACGCTCAATCTCGGCTTGCGCTGGGAATACGAAACGCCGTTCTACGGGGCGGCGCCTTTCCAGAACATCAACTTCAATTTCCAGACCGGACAACTCATCAACGGCAACGGTAGTCCGACAGACTATCTGGTGAATCCGGACCACAAGGATTTCGCGCCCCGCATCGGCGCCGCCTGGCAGGCGATTCCCAATAAGCTGATCGTTCGCGGCGGCTACGGCATCTTCTACTCGGGCGAGGACATGTCCGGGGGAGATGTGGACCTCTCCCAGAATCCACCGCACCTCACCCCCATCACCCTGACCGAGGTTTCCGGCGGGCCGCCGCCCTTGACCCTTTCTCAGCCCGTGCCGTCCAATATCTTTAGCACCTACAACACTTCCATCATCTCGCTCACGGCCCGCCAGCAGGATTACCACGCGGCGCTCATTGAGCAGTTCAACCTGGCCATCCAATACCAATTGCCATTGACGTCCACTCTGGAAATCGCCTATGCCGGCAATCGCGGCTATCGCGAGTTTGCGGAGAACGCCGGCAACCAGGTGCCCTTCGGTCTGGATGGCAGCGTGGCGGCCAACCGTCCGTATCCACAGTGGAATGGGATCACCGTCGGCTCGCAGGTGGCGCGGAACTGGTACAACTCGCTCCAGGCCAAGTACGAAAAGCGCGTGAGCTCGGGCTGGTACACGTTGGCGTCCTACACCTTCGCCAGCGCCATCGACGAAGCCGGCGCGTGGGGAGCCAATACCCAGCCGCAGATCTCCAATGACTTCAGTGCCGAGATCGGTCCGCAGGCGCAAACCCCGCGCCAGAGATTCACGTTTGCGAATATCTACGAACTGCCGATCGGGCGCGGCCACCACTTCGGTTCCGGTTGGAGCCGCGCCACAGATGCTTTCCTGGGTGGCTGGCATCTCTCCAACATTCTGACCATCCACACCGGCTTGCCCCTCAACGTCTCGCTGACAAGTACCGGCGTAAATCCCGCCAATAATCAGAACTACAAGTTCCTCAGCCTCAACGGAGGCACGCTGCGTCCCAATCGCATCGGCGAGCCCCAGACCGGCATCAGCCCGGAAACGAACCGCCTCGACTTTCTGAACCCCGCGGCCTACCAGGTTCAAACTCTCAACACGCCCGGCAATGCCAGCCGTGATTCGGCCCTCGGCCCCGGTTTTGCCAACCTCGACCTGAGCCTTGGCAAGCGCTTCGCCTTTACCGAGCGCCAGGCGGTCGAACTGCGCTTCGAAGCCTTCAATTCCCTGAATCACACCAATTTTGGAAATCCGGGCACTTCGTTCGGATCTTCCAGCTTCGGAGTCATCTCCTCGGCCGGCAGTCCGCGCATTGTGCAAATGGCGGTCCGCTACCGGTTCTAATCATGCGCCGGCACGCCTTCCTCTGCGTGCGCTGTCAGACGCGCCGGCTCCCGGCTGTGAACAGAAGACGTAGCGCGACTTTCGCAAAACCGGGCCTATTTTCTTCGGGACCGGCCTGTAAACATTGGCCCCGAAGCGATTTACAGCCTCAACTTCAATGTCGCTCTGATCAAGAACGGCAGCACCCGCATCGTCAACGGACTCAAAGAATCAGAACTCCTGATGTCGGCCGGGAATTTCGGATATTTGGGGGAAATTGACCTGAGCCATGACGTGGCGCAGACACTCGTGTCTGCGGCGCCGAGACTCTTCTCGGCGCTCCAGGACGGTGGATGCCGCTCGCGAAGAGGGTCAGAACTCCTGATGTCGCCCCGCAATTTCTCCCTGGCGGGGAAAATGGGCTGAGCCATTCCTTTCGATGGCGAGAGCTTGGCAGGTGGGGCAGGCGGTGCCGCCTGCCCGCGCTGAATTAGGCCCGCTGCTCGAATAGGATCGAGCGAAGGCGAGCACCGCCTGCCCCACCTGCGGGCTCACCGCAAATTCCACGAGATCAGGAGTTCTGAGGGTCGAGATGAGTCTCGACCCAGCAGGCAGGAGTGCCTGCGCCACGAAAACGGGCTGATCCCAGATTCCACGACGTCAGGAGTTCTGAGAATGATCTTTCGCGAAGTCGCCAAGGTCGCCAAGATCGCCAAGTAAACGCTTTTCGCCCGCTGATGAGCTGCCCGCAAGGCCACTTTTTCGGCGCACGGTCGCCGAAAAAGCGTAGCTGGTTTCTGTCGCGAAACTCACTTCAAATGGCAAGAACCGCTTGCTGGCGGGGTGCCCTCTGGGCCGGGCTCGGAAAACTCTGCGATGATTCCACGGGACTTGTTACCGAGCCGCGACCGCAAGGGAGCGGTGCTGCTCCGCCGCGCAGCAGTTTCGCGACAGAAACCAGCTAAACTTTTCCGCCCTTCCTGCCGATAAGTAAATCGATGAGATGGATGTGTATCTTCTTCGCTTCCCTGGCCCTGGCCCAAACTCCACCGCCCCCTGCTCCACCGCCGCCTGCCCCGCCGCCCGAGACGCCCGCCCGCGTGCCCTCCGCCGCTGAACTCATGCGCGCCTCCGTGGACAAACAACGCGCCGCCATGGCCGCCCAGCAGGACGCTGTCCGTAAACAGGCCCAAGGCGCGGGCGCCACCCTCGTTCCCTGGTCACCGCCGCCGGCACCCGCGGACGCCGCCGCCGAGCCGGCTTGCGACCCCATCGGCGCGGACATCGTGACACCGTTCGTCGAGAACGCCGCCAAGGCTAACCACCTGGAAGTGAAGCTGGTCAACGCCGTGATCGAGCGGGAATCCGCCTTCCGTCCCTGTGCCGTCTCGTCCAAAGGTGCGCAGGGCCTGATGCAACTCATGCCGGAAACCGCCAGCGAACTGAGCGTAAAGGATGTCTTCGATCCCAAGGAGAATATCGCCGCCGGCGCCAAGTACCTCAAGGAGCTTCTCGATAAATACAAGGGCGACACCAAGCTGGCGCTGGCCGCCTATAACGCCGGCCCCGCCGCGGTGGACGCCATCGGCGCAATTCCCGATATCCAGGAAACGCGCGACTACGTCGACGCCATCATCAAGAAGATCAAATAGCGCTTATACGTACTGGCCGGCGGCGAAGCCCGAGGCCCAGGCCCACTGGAAATTGAAGCCGCCCAATTGGCCGGTGACGTCCACCACCTCGCCGATGAAGTACAGCCCCGGTACCCCGCGCGCTTCCATGGTCTTCGACGAAAGCTCGCCGGTGTCCACGCCTCCCGCGGTCACTTCGGCCTTCTCGTAGCCTTCCGTGCCAGCCGGCGTCACGCGCCAGCAGCGCAGCGCGCCGGCAATTTGCCCGATCTCGCGGTTGCCCATCGCCGCCAACACTTTCGATTCTCCGTGCACTTCGAACCAACGGTCGGCCAGTCGCTTGGGGAGCCACTCCGCCACGAGGGTGCGTGCTTGCGACCGGTCGCCGGCGGCCCGCCGCTGCTCCATAATCGAGGCCAGGTCCACGCCCGGAAGCAGATCGATTTCGAGCGCGCTACCCGGCTTCCAATACGACGATGCCTGCAGCACCGCCGGTCCGCTGAGGCCGCGATGCGTGAAAAGCATCTTCTCGCGGAACGATCGCCCTCCGGCCCGCACTACCGCCTCCGCCGAAACGCCGGCCAGCATGCCGAATTTCGCCTGGTCCGCGCGCCGGAACGTCAACGGCGCCAGCGCGGGACGGCACTCCACCAGCCGCAGCCCGAATTGCTCGGCCACCGAATAACCCAGCGGTGTCGCACCGATCTTCGGGATCGCCAGGCCGCCCGAAGCCATCACCAGTGACTCGGCCTCCCACGAATCGCGATCGTCCACCACTTCGAATGCCGCCGTTTTGCGCACCGTGCGCACTGCGCGGCCGGTCTCGATGCGGACTCCCGCCGCGGCGCACTCCGCCTCCAGCAGCGCCACAATCTGACGCGCCGAACCGTCGCAGAACAGTTGACCGGCCGTCTTTTCGTGGTACGCGATGCCGTGCCGTTCCACCAGCGCCACGAAATCCCGCGGCCCATAGCGCGCCAGCGCCGACTTCGCAAAATGTGGATTGGCCGACAGAAAATGCTCCGGCCGGGTGTGCAGGTTGGTGAAATTGCAGCGGCCGCCGCCCGAAATCAGTATCTTGCGGCCCACCTGGGCATTGTGTTCCAGCACCGCCACGCGCCGCCCGCGTTTCCCTGCCTCGATGGCGCACATCAATCCCGCAGCGCCCGCGCCGATCACCAGTACGTCAATCGAGTGGGACGGCAGCGCTACCTCTGGCAGCAGATCTGTCTGGAAATCAGTGCCGGAACGGCGTGCAGCGGAGTGGCGTCGGCGAAGTAATTGTTGTCGCCGAGCCGCCGGTAGACCTCGCCGGCGATGCCCGCCGCCAGCGGACCGATCGCCGGCTTTCCGCCTGTCAGCAGCACCACCACCACCAGTTTCCGCTTGCCGGTCTCATTGAAAGATCCGAACCATCCCAGGTGCGTGTGGTTCTCGCTGCAAGTACCGGTCTTGCCGGCGATATCGCCATCGTCGCGCGCGCGGTGCGCCGTGCCGAATTCCACCGCCCCGCGCATGCCCAGCGCGATCACCGGAATCAGGCCGGCGATATCCAGCTTGCGCTTCACACGCGGGACGAAGTTGCGCGCTTCTTCCTGCGATTGCGGATATTGCAGGTAGTACAGCGTGCCGCCGTTGGCGATGGCGCTCATCAGCGCCGCCAGTTGCAGCGGCGTCTGTTCGATCTCTTCGCCGAAACTCGTCAGCATCCCCACCCCGCCGTTGCGCGGAATGGCAGCCGGAAAATGGCCCGCTTGTTCGCCCGGAATGTTGAGCCCCGCCCGTTCCCCGTATCCCAGCAGGTGCGCGTAGTAGCTGAACTTTTCGAAGCCGAGTTTCTGTCCCAGGGTGGCGAAATAGTAGTTATTGGAGTGCGCCAGCGCGTAGGTGAGATCCATGCGCATGCCCGGCAGCCGCAATTTGGCGGGAGGCTCGATCACCTTCGCGCTCAGCCCCGCCAGCGCCACCGAGACTTTGATGGTGGAACACGGCTGGAATCCGCTGCTGGTGGCGATCCTCTGGTTCACCATGGCCAGAATCCGCCCCGTGGTGGGATCCACCGCCACCACCGATCCGTTGTACGAGCCCAGCGCTTCCACGGCCGCCCGGCGGATGGTCAGGTCTTCGCCATCCACGCGGTCGCCCGCCGTGGAATCGGCGAAAGTCGGCTCCGTCCAGGGTCCACCCGCGATTACCGCAGGCGCCGGAGCCGGCGTCTTCTTCACCGGCTTGATAGGCGTCAATGGCTTCGCTTGCGCCATGACTTTCAGCAGCGCCGCATGACCGGCAACCGGTCTATGAAGAGTTGCGGCTTTGCGAGGCGGCGCGTGAGGGGGAGTTCGTTTCGCGGCCGCACTCCAGCCGATCGATACGGCCAGACAGCCAACCAGCGCAATGCCCAACCAGCGGAAAACGAAAAGTACCGGTGCCCGATTCATAGTTGACACGTGACAGTCGCGGAGGAAAGGAGGTGGAACTTTCGCCAGAGCGTGGGCCGACTGCCGGCCGGAGCAGTCAATTTCCAATTGTGCCTGAGAAGCCTCCATCCGTCAAGGCCTTTTCCCTTATTCTAACATTGAGTGGCCAATTCTCCCGATATTCTCCAACATGACATTCTCCAACAGGAAATCGCGATGTGCCGCCTGTGCCCGCGCTTGCGCGACCATACCGCCGAAGTCGCGCGCGTCAAACGGCGAGCTTACCGCGAGTGGGAATACTGGGGAAAGCCCGTGCCATCGTTCGGCGACCCGGCGGCGCGCGTCCTCATCCTGGGCTTGGCGCCGGGAGCGCACGGCTCCAACCGGACCGGCCGTATGTTCACTGGAGACCGCTCCGGCGACATCCTCTACAAGGTGCTCCACCAGGTGGGGTTCGCCTCGCAGCCGGTCAGCACATCGCGCGACGACGGCCTGGAACTGCGCGGGGCCTACATCACTGCCGCCTGCCATTGCGCACCGCCCGGAAACAAACCGCTGCCCGAAGAGATCCGCAATTGCCGTCCCTATTTCGAGCGCGAATTGGAGTTGCTGCCCGCACTCAAAGTAGTGGTAGCGCTCGGTAAGATCGCCTTCGACAATTATCTGGACGTGCTGAAATCGCGCGGCGTCATCGCCAGTCGCACGCCCTTCCAGTTCGGCCACGATCGCCAGTTTCGCATGGGCAAGGGACAACCGGTGCTGGTGAGCTCGTATCATCCCAGCCAGCAAAATACGTCGACCGGAAAGCTCACCGAAAAGATGCTGGCCGATGTTTTCCGGCGGGCGCGGAAGCTGGCGATGGGTGTGCCGCGCACAACTTAATTGATGAGCCCATTGGGTGGGGCAGGCGGTGCTCGCCTGCCCGCCCACCCCGTGGCGAACGGGGATCATAATAGAGAAGAGACCACACCAATGGATCGACGCGATTTTCTAAAAGCCGGCATCGTTACCTCCAGTGCTCTGCCCCTACTGCGGGCGGACGCCCCCATCGCCAAACGCCCTTACAACAAGGACGTCAGCCTTTCGGTGATCGGCTTCGGCGGAATTGTGGTGATGGGAATGGAGCAGCCCGAGGCCGACCGCACCGTGGCCGACGCCGTCGCGCGCGGCATCAACTATTTCGACGTGGCGCCTTCCTATGGCGATGGCGAAGCCGAGGAGAAGCTCGGACCCGCGCTGGCGCCTCACCGCCAGAATGTCTTCCTCGCCTGCAAGTGCGAGCGGCGCGACGCCGCGGGCGCCCGCCAGCAGTTGGAGCAATCCCTCAAACGCCTGCGGACCGACCATTTCGACCTCTATCAATTCCATGCCGTCGGCAGCATGAACGATGTGGAACAGATCCTCGGCCCCGGTGGCGCGGGCGAACTGTTCTTGAAGGCCCGCCAGGAAGGCAAGATCCGCTATCTCGGGTTCTCCGCTCATAACACCGAAGCCGCGCTGTCCCTAATGGACCGCTACCGCTTCGACTCCGTGCTCTTCCCCGTCAATTACGTGAATTACGCGCAGGGAAACTTCGGGCCTCAGATCCTGGCCAAGGCCAAGGAGAAAGGCCTTGCACGTTTGGCCCTCAAGGCCATGGCGCACACCACCTGGAAGCAGGACGAACCGCACACCTACGCGAAGTGCTGGTACCACCCCATCGAGGATCCCGACCTGGCGCGCAAAGCCCTGCGATTCACGTTATCCGAGGACATCACCGCCGCCATTCCGCCCGGCGACGAGCGATTGTTCCGGATCGCGCTGGCGGCGGCGCCCGGCCTGAAGCCACTGACCGCGGACGAGCGCCGCGATCTGCTGGCAAGCGCTCGCGGCACGACTCCGATTTTTCACGCCTGATGGTTCTGCGCTACCAAAGCGTATGAACTTGGGAGGTCCGGATCTTCCTGTCGCGACTGATAAGAGGCGCTCGAAGTGCCACCGCCGTGGCTGCGATAATTCGATCCGGCAGGTCCGGAACCTCTTGGCGGCTCTCGAACTCAAGGGCATCGACGACCGCGCGGTCGAGGGGCGCTAATAAGCACGGAGCTGCCGGGTCGTCCAATGCATGGATCAACCGGTCACGTGCCGCGATTGGCAAACGGCCCTTCTCGACCAGATAGACCAGACAATCGTGTGTGTATCGACCACAACCGCAGGCATCAGATGTCTTCCCTGGGGAAGTTCAGCCACATGTCCCGCTGATTCTGCTCGATCTCCTCCGGGGACAGCGAAACACCCAGGTCTGCCCACAGACCTCTGACGGTCTTGAAGGGGCTCTTGCTCCCTGCTTCGTCACGGAGTCTGGCGGCATGGTTCAGAACTTCTTGTTGTTTCTCAGCCGGTAACGCCGGCACGGCTTCCAGAATCGCCCGCTCGAGTGACATGAACAACCTCAATCTCATTATCCGCCGCCGCGCAAGTAATGCAAAATCCGGCCTCAACCATGCAAGCTGTGCTGTCCAGCCGGCCTATCCTTCGAGTTTCTCCGCCCTGATCCAGACTCTCCGGCAGTCCTACGCGATCTGGCAGCGGAACAACAAAACGAGACCGCGATGGTGTGGCGCTTCGCTCGCCCATGCCGTGTGTCTGGGGCATTCAATAGGCAGTCCCCAACTGCCGGCATGCTGTAATGGCACAGCAAAACAGGACGATGAAAGCCCGAATTCTGCGGGTGTCCGACTTCAGACTTCAGTCCCAAAACTTAACCTTTGCGTGACGCAGGAAGAAACCGGCGCCGACAAGCGCTGCGCGGGGAACGGACGACTGCGCGAACTGTTAAGATGGCGTCAAATGAGCACCGTGAGCATCGAAATTGACTCCAAGTGGGTGAAGCGAGCTCGTTCTCCTCTCTACTGGGTCGTGGCCACGTTCCAAGGCGCCGCGATAACCTTCGCTCCGCTATTTCTCTATGAAGCCGGCAAAGGCCGGTTTCAGAAGTATGACTACGTAGTGGCGGCTTCGTGCTTCGCGACTATTCTGCTCGTCGGGTTCTTCTATGTCCGTCTCGGCAACGAAGTGATCCGTGAACTGAGGAGCATGAAGCCGTAGGTCGTTGGCCGGCCTATACCCCCCAGCCGAGAAATGAATCCGACGGTCCTGCTGACGGTGCGGTCGTCGCATAGATCCTCCGTGACGCCGTTCCGGTAAGCGTCGTTGAGGACTTACAGAGCCCGACGGTGTGGCTCTGGAGGCGCGCTCCGAGTCGCCATGGAACCATGAAAAGCAGGCCGACCAATCGGCAACTCGACCACGGCCTATCGAGAGCTGCGCCCGACTATTCCGGGCATGGCTGAACAGCACCCCAAGCGGTGGTTTTCAGCCAGGAACTTCCCGCTTGCTGTGCCCTAAGTTATTTAGTTTCAAATCCTTGTGATTGGCACGTGGTTTGCTCCGTATCAAGTCGGAAGTATTGGAGGTTCTTATGAATCGGACAGTGCAGACAATATCGTTCAAATCCGCGATCCCGGCGCTTGCTCTCGGCGCCCTGATGTTACTCGGTCCTACAGCCGCCCTAGCCCAGCGCGGCGGCGGGGGACACGGTGGACACTCTGGCGGCAGTTATTCCGGCCGTTCGTTCTCAGGCGGCGGTGGACGCAGCTATTCTGCCCCGTCCTACGCGGGCCGCGGCTATTCCGGCCTCGCGCGCAGCTACGTGGCCCCTTACGCGGGCCGCGCCTACGCCGGAGCAGGCGCTTACTACTCTGGACGGTTCTACGCCGGCCGAGGCTACTACTACGGCGGACGCTTCTGGGCTCGCCCCTACTTTGGCGTCGGGATCGGCATCCCGTTCGGCTATGGCTACAGTGTAGGCGCAGGCTGTGGATACTATGACGGATACGGCTACTGGCAGCCGGCGCCTTGCTATCCGAGCGTCTACCCGGGTTACTGATCGCATCGCACTCTGACGAATCGACGAGCGCGCGAGCGGCGAGGCTGCTCGCGCGTTTCTTTGTGTCTGGGCGGCGTGGCGGGTAACCTGCGGTTCATGCAACCGAAGCCAGGTTCGCAGCTTGCCTGTCCAATTGAAGCAGGAGACGCTGAATCGTTTTCACCTCGTGCTCCTCGAAATACGGTTCACCGCATTGGCCGCATACCCAGGCGGGAACCGCTTCCAAAGATAGATGATACCCCTTGCGGTCAATGTGAAAAGGCGCCTGACTTCTCCGCATTTTTCCCTGGCAGGGCATGCACTTCATGAAGGCCACCTGATTTTGAACTCCGAATCCCATTCGTCTATTTCCGGGGGCGTGCCTGCCGCGTGCCGGCCGAAAGATCGACGTAGTCTATCTCCCCTCGCAAAACGACGCGACGCACCTCCTGCGCACCGATCATTCTATCGGGACGAGACATTTGTCTGACAGCGTGCGGAAGAAATAGCAGTTTCTTCCGGGCAGCAGCGCTGACCAGCCGACATCCACTCGTTGAGGACACGGCGTGCTGAACTTGATTGTATGCCAGGCAGGGCGCCCGTCCGCGTCCGGATATTCGGTTCGCAGCCTTTTGCCACTTTTCCACCCACCGACAGCGCCACGCCGCGATTGGTGGCGCGTTTACATGGGAAACATTTCGCGTACCAGCGCCAGCCCCTCGCCGGCGGAGTGGATCCGCCCCTCCAACTGGGCATCCTCCACGGCGGTGAGTATCTTCGAAAATAGCGGTCCGGGATGGTATCCGGCGGCGATCAGATCGGCCCCGGTCACCAACGGGGCGGGCTTCAAATGTTCGTCCGGGAACTGCTGCAGCTTGTGTTTCGCCAGTTCGTGGTTCTCCAGCCGCCGATTGCTGGCCAACGCGTCCAGGCGGTGCAGTTCCAGGTGCTCCTGAAATTCGGGCATGCGCAGGAAGCGCTTGAGGGTGCTCTGGCGCATCTGCGGCAGATCTTTGAAACGCATGTGGTTGGCCACTAGGGCCTCCACCTGCTCCATCTCCTCGTTGGAAAAACGCAGCCGTGTCAGAATCTGATGCGCCAGGCGGACGCCTTCCTCCACATGGCCATCGAAGCGGATGCGGTCGGCCAGCCGGAACGTCGCCGGCTTGCCCACATCGTGGAGCAACGCGCCCAGCGCCAGCGTGAGCGTGGGATGGCGCAGACCTTCCAGCAGCAGCAGCGTGTGCGCCCAGACGTCGCCTTCGGGGTGATACTCCGGCGGCTGTTCCACGCCTTTCATGGCTGCCACTTCGGGCAGGATGACGGCCAGCAAGCCGCTCTCGTCGAGGAGCTCGAAGCCGCGGCGCGCGCCGCCTTCGGTGAGGATGCGCGCCACTTCATCGCGGACCCGTTCGGCGGAGACCGTGCGGATCAGGGCGTGGTCCCGCTCGATGGCGGCGAAGGTGGGCGCATCGATGGCGAATCCCAGACGAGCGGCAAAGCGCACGGCGCGCAGCAGGCGCAGATGGTCTTCGCGGAAACGCACCGCCGGGTCGCCGATGGCGCGGATCGTGCGGCGCTCCAGGTCGGCGCGGCCGTCCACATAGTCCAGCACGCCGCCGGTCTCCGGGTCCATCAGCAGGCCGTTGATGGTGAAATCGCGGCGCAGTACGTCCTGGCGCGCTTCCTGCTCGAAGTGCACGCTGGCGGGGCGGCGGCCGTCGCTGTAATCGTTATCGCTGCGAAATGTGGCCACTTCCACTTGCGAGAAGTCGTCGCGCACCAGCACCACTCCGAAAAACGCGCCCACCTTGCCGGAGTTCGGAAAGAGGCTCATAATGCGATCCGGACGGGCGTCGGTCGCAACGTCGAAATCCTTGGGTTTCGCGCCCAAAAGCAGGTCGCGTACGCATCCGCCCACCAGGTACGCCTGGTGGCCTGAACTGCGCAGCTTGGCAATCACGCTATGTGCCAGCGCTTCGGCTTCCATGAATGGTCCTTACCCATGTTAATATGTGTTTGCCAAGCTCCACCGGAGGCGGGGGACCCAATTCTTGGGGCGCAGTCCCAATCGGGACGGAGTACTTTCAAGCTCAAGCCCGTCAGCTAACCTCGCAGGCGATTTGAAAGGGTTACCATAGTTTGGTGACCAGGGAGAGACGTTTTAGGTGACATCGGGACAACGCCCGGCAACGGTCAAGGTGGTGGTCGCAACCACCGTGATGTTGTCTTTCATTTCCTTCTGGCGGGCCGCCGCCATCGTGCTCAGCGACCTGGCATCGTCGGCTTACTACGTCGGCGGCATCGCCGAACAGGCCATCGGCAAGGCAGCGCCCTGGTTCATCCTGGCGATCATGCTGTTTTCCTACGCCGTGCGCGCCATCTACATCGAGAGCTGTTCGATGTTCGTGCGCGGCGGCGTGTACAAAGTGGTGCACGAGGCCATGGGCGGCACCCTGGCCAAATTCTCGGTCTCGGCGCTGATGTTCGACTACGTGCTCACCGGGCCCATCAGTGCGGTCAGCGCGGGCCTGTATCTGGGCGGCCTCATCAATGAGACCGGCCAGCATCTGCACATCCCCGGGATGCACGTCTTTCCGCCCTATTTCGCGGCCGGCTTCGCGGCGGTGGTCACCATCTATTTCTGGCGCAAGAACATCATCGGGATCCACGAATCCAGCGAGAAGGCCCTGCGCATCATGCAAATCACCACCGTCATGGTGGTCATCCTGATCGTGTGGTGCCTGGTCACGATTTTCAAGGGCCCCTTCCAACCGGTGCCGCTGCCGATTCCAGCCAATCTCAAGTTCAGCCCCGAAGCTCTGGGATGGTTGAAGGGCACGGCGGGGCCCTCCATCACGATCATCGCCGTGATGATCGGGCTGGGACACTCTCTGTTGGCCATGAGCGGCGAAGAGAGCCTGGCGCAGGTGAATCGCGAGATCGCGCACCCCAAGCTGAAGAATCTGGAGCGCGCGGGGTTCGTGATCTTCATCTACAGCATGCTTTTTACCTCGCTGGTTTCCTTCTTCGCGGTGATGATCATCCCGGACACGGCGCGGCAAGGTTTTCTGGATAACCTGATCGGCGGGCTCTCCATGTACCTGGCCGGGCCGATCATGGCGCGCCTCCTGTTTCATGGATTCGTGGTGCTGGTGGGAACCCTGATTCTGGCGGGCGCTGTGAATACGGCCATCATCGGGTCGAACGGCGTGCTCAATCGCGTGGCCGAAGACGGCGTGCTGCCGGACTGGTTCCGCCATCCGCACAAGAAATTCGGCACTACGTCGCGGCTGATCAACCTGATTGTGCTGCTGCAACTGATCACCATCATGATCAGCCGGGGCGATGTCTACATGCTCGGCGAGGCCTACGCCTTCGGCGTGGTGTGGAGCTTCGCTATGAAGGCGCTGTCGGTGCTGGTGCTGCGCTACAAGCAACCCGGCGCGCGCGATTGGAAGGTGCCGCTCAATTTCCACATCGGCAAAACCGAAATCCCGTTGGGACTGATGATGATCACGGTAACGTTGTTCGCCCTGGCCATCATCAACGTGCTCACCAAGAAGGTGGCCACCATTTCGGGCGTGACTTTCACCATTGTGTTTTTCATCGTGTTTGAGCTGTCGGACATTGCCAACCGCAAACGCAAGGCCGGGCACGGCAACGAGATGGAGAAGTTCCGCCTGGATCCCAGCGACGAAGTTTCCTGCGAAGGCGTCAGCGTGCGGCCGGGCAATGTGCTGGTAGCGGTACGCAATCCCAACCGTCTGCAGCACCTGCAGCGTGTGCTGGATAAAACCGATACGCGCAAGATGGACATCGTGGTACTTTCGGTGCGGCAGGTAACGCAGGCCGGTTCGGGCGAGCACGCGCTCGATACCGATCAGATTTTTTCGGACGACGAGACCAACGTGTTTACGCACGTGGTGACCCTGGCGGAAAAGACCGGCAAGCACGTGGAGTTGATGGTAGTGCCCGGTTCGAACCCCTACGAAGCGGTGGTGCAGACGGCCGCGCGGCTGCAATCGTCGCGCATCGTGATGGGGCTTTCGCCCAAGCTGACGCCCTCCGAGCAGGGCGCGGAGGTGGGGTACCAGTGGGAGCAACTGCCCGAGCCGCGGCCGTCGCTTTCGCTCGAAATTGTCCTGGAGAACCAGAAGGACACGGTGTTTTTCAACCTGGGTCCGCACCCGCCGCGCCTCTGGCCGGAGGACATCGACCTGGCCCACCGCCTGTGGCTGGAGTTGAGCGCCAAGGGCCCGGGCGCCAAGCTCCATCATCGCGACATCATCGGCGTGGCCCTGCGGCGCATGAGCACGGAGCTGCATTCCGACCGGTCGCCGGAAGTGTTCGGAGACATTCAGCGGGAAGTGACCAACGGCCACGGGTCGGCCGAGCCGCCGGAAACGCCGGAAACGCCGGGAACGCCGGAAGCCGAGTGACCGTGTGCGCTACGCCTTTCGCAGCCTTGCCAAAAGCCCCGGCTTCGCGGCGGTTGCCATCTTCACGCTGGCGGTAGGCATCGGCGCCAACACCGCGGTTTTCAGCGTAGCCAACGCACTGCTGCTGCGGCCGCTGCCGTACGCGCGGCCCGACCGTCTGGTGCTCCTCGATCTCCAGCGCAAGGATTCCGAGACTGGCGGCAGCCCGCTCTCCTGGCCGCGTTTCACCGAGGTGAGCCAAAGCCAGCGCTCTTTTTCGAACCTGGCGGCGTTCACCAGCGAGAACTTTACGCTCACCGGGCGCGGCAATCCGGAGCAGCTCGCGGCCGCGCGCGTGACGTGGAATTTCTTCAATACGCTGGGCGTGCGGCTGGCCGCGGGGCGCATCTTCCGTCCGGAGGAAGACCGGCCCGGCGGCGATAACGTCGCGATCGTGCCGAGCGGCCGGTGGGAAGTGGGCCGGCATCTCACTTTGGATTCCAAGGACTATACCGTGATCGGCGTGCTGCCGCCCGGATTCCAATTCGGCCTGCTGGGCGCCAACATCGCGGTGTACGCGCCGCGCGTTTTCGATCTGAACCTGGTGACCCCGGCGCAGGTGCAGGCGGGAGTCGGCTTTCTGAGTTTCGTGGCGCGCCTGCGCGACGGCGTAAGCATTCGCCAGGCGCAAGCGGAAATGGACACGCTGTCGGCGGAATATGGCCACGACAATCCCAAGGCGCCGGATGCCGGTCCCGACACCACCATCCTGATGGGCAACCTGCAGGACCGCATGGTCGCCGACGTACGAACTGCCGTGCTGATTCTCTTCGGGGCGGTGGCTTTAGTGCTGCTGATCGCCTGCGCCAACGTCTCCAGCTTGCTGCTTTCGCGGGCTCTGGGCCGCCAGCGCGAGATGGCCGTGCGCACGGCCATGGGGGCGCCGCGCAGTGCGCTGGTGCGGCAACTTCTCACCGAGAGCCTGATTCTCTCGCTGGCGGGCGGCTTACTGGGCGCGGCTCTGAGCATGTGGGGCACGCGCGCGCTGGCCGCCATGGCGCGGGGCACACTCCCGCTGGCCTCGGAAATTCGCGTGGATTCCGCGGTGCTGGCGTTCACCCTGGCGGTGTCGCTCGCGGCCGGCGTTCTATTCGGATTGGCGCCGGCGCTCGACGTGTCGCGGCCCGATATCAATGCGGTGCTGCGGTCGGAAGGCCGCGGCTCGACGGCGGGACGCGGCCGCAACTTGTTCCGCAATCTGCTGGTGGTCTCGCAGGTGGCGCTGTCGATGCTTCTGCTGGTTGGCGCGGGGCTGCTGGTGCGCAACTTCATCCAACTGCGCAGCGCCAGTCCGGGCTTCGACGCTCGCAATCTGCTCACCATGAACGTCACGCTCCCTCCGGCGCGCTACTCCACGGGGCCGCAAATGATCGCTTTCTTCCGCGAGTTGGTGCGCCGCGTGAGCAACGTGCCGGGAGTGCGTTCGGCGGCCGTTTCGTCGGCGCTGCCGCTGAATCCGGTGCGCTTTTCTCCGGCGCTGCCCGAGGGCCAGCCGGCGGTTCCGCTGACGGAGCGGCCGCTGTTTGCGATTCAAACGCTCAGCCCGGAATATGTGGCTGCCATGCGCGTGCCGCTGCTGGCCGGCCGACAATTCACCGATCGCGACCAGCAGCCGCCGCGAGTGCTGATCGTCAACCAGACTCTGGCGCATCGCTTCTGGCCCAATCGGAACCCCGTCGGCAAGCACATTATTCTGGGCCGCGCCACTGAACCGTCGGAGGTGGTCGGGGTGATCGGCGACGTGCACAATACCGGCGTGGCGGCG
>Ga0182016_10003164_pt1 | contig 18913 bp, 13 predicted proteins | sample 712S2MmetaG_FD_120491 | JGI IMG/M metagenome (GOLD analysis project Ga0182016, IMG submission 120491) | Permafrost microbial communities from Stordalen Mire, Sweden - 712S2M metaG | ecosystem: Environmental > Terrestrial > Soil > Wetlands > Permafrost | place: Sweden: Stordalen | collected...
AGCAGGGCGGCGCTGCAACGGCCTCCTATGGAGGCCCTTGCCCAAAGCCCCGCCCTTTGGGCGGGGATTTTTACTCGCGGTCCGATGACATTTGCGCCGCTGTCCAGGTCGTTTTTTGCGCCATCGGCCAAGACAGTAGCGCCCCAATTGCTCGGCCATTGGCTGGTGAGGCGTTGGCCCGGAGGCTTTAGTGGCGGACCAATCGTCGAAACCGAGGCTTATCTGGCCAATGACCCCGCCTCGCATGGCTATCGCGGCGAGACGGCCCGCAATCGCGCCATGTACGGTCCGCCTGGCAGGGCCTATGTCTATTTCATTTATGGCGTCCACTATTGCGTCAACGTGGTCTGCCAACCGACCGGATGCGCCGAGGCCGTGCTGATCCGCGCCCTCGAGGCGGAATCTGGCGAAGAGTGGATGAGGCAAAATCGCTCCCGCGCCACTACGCTGCAACTGACGAATGGACCTGGAAAATTATGCGCGGCCCTGGACATCGACCGAAAGCTCGATGGGGTGGACTTATGCGACGCATCCTCCCCGCTATTCGTCGCGCGCAACCCAAAGGCGGCCGCCTGGCGGCGGCTGCGAGGCCCGGTCGTGACGGCGAAGCGGTTGGGGATTACGTTGGCGGCGGATTGGCCGATGCGGTTTTTTCTGGAGCAGAGTCCGTATGTTTCGCGGCGGACGCGGTAAGGCGGGGTGCCAGCCAACGCAGAACCCGCCCGCAGAGGTCGGGCGCGTCCATCACATCGATGTGGCCGCGGGGCAGGCGCCAAAGTTCGGTCTGGTTCCAAGCCAAGTGAAGCTCTTCGATCGTCTCTTTGGGGATGAACAAATCGTGCGTCGCTTGGATCAGCAATATGTTTTCCGGCGCAATCCTCGGCTGGATGGCGGTAAGGTTAAGCAATTCCTTCTCCATTATCTCTCCTCGCAAGGCCTCCCGAATGCTTTGGCAAAAAGGCAATTCGGCGATGATCCGGTCCATGCGGACCACAGGCACCGTCAGCACCGCCGCCGCCCAGCGCGGGTCATGGCAGACGGCCAGTCCGGTGAGCCATCCACCCAGGGAAATACCCCACGGGGCCACACCCGGGCATCCCTCCTTCATCAACCACCCTGCCAGGGCGCGTAGTTCCGCGACCGATTGCGCCGCCGCCTCGGCGGTCCGCAGCAAGTCCGGGCAAAGGAAGTTGCTCCACGCTCCGAGTTGGCGCGGGCGCCGCTCAAAGTGGTAAGGCAACACCCATGTGACCGCATTGAAACCGCTCCGATTGCAGCGGCGAGCCAAAAAGGGGAAGCGCAGTTGATGATTGAGAATGTCATTCCAACCATGCACCAGTATGATCGTGGGATGTTCCTGCCAGCGCTCCGCGCATCGGTAAAGCCGGCCATGCACCACGTTGTTCTCCGTGAACGGCCCAAGGCGGGGCGTGGAAAAACGGAAACGATCGCCCGCACTGAATTCCACCTTCGCCGGATCGGATTGCGCCGATATGAAATCCGGGCTTTGCAGAAACCGCCGCGCTGCTTGCAGGTTGGCGCTGCGACCATCCGCCTTGGGCATGCGGGCCGCCGCCAGCCGAATCGCCAGCCAATCAAACAAATTAGAAATGGGCGCGAGCATAGGTTGCCATCCAATAACTGATTCCTTCTCGAACAATGGGATTAAGGTTCATCGAATTCTTTCCGTCAAGATTCTTGCTCCCGGAAACGTTTTGCCTGTTGACACCCGCCCTAATGGGCGACACACCGCCCTATGTCAATTGTCGAATATTCAGATGTGACCCCGATGCGTGTTTCGACCCTGATGCGCGTCTGCGTGTGACCCTGATGCGCGTCTGCGTCTGCGGGTCCTCTTTGCGCCGACCCCGTGCGGTGTCTCGACCACCAGATGGTAATGGTCGGACATCAAGCAATGGGCCGGCACTTGCCAACCCGGTTTAGCGCAAGCTTGGCCGAGGGTTTTCAGAAAGGAGGTTGGATCGGCCTGGTCGCGAAAAAATGTCATCGCGGCGATCCCCAACCATAGAGGCACTGAAATGCACTTTAAAATCTTCTCTGTAGTGCAAATCCGAAGAAGTACGCGTTTGTGGCAGAAATTTTCACCACGAAGGACACGAAGGACACGAAGTTTTGAAAAGAAGAATCCGAACCTCTTTTTCTTCGTGCTCTTCGTGTCCTTCGTGGTGAATTTTGGGTTGCAGCTTGCCGCGCTGTGTCTTTGTGCCTCGGTGGTTTCCATCCCGAATCTGTGAAAGGGTCGTAGGGGCCTTGGTTAGGGTGGGTTGCTTTTTGGCCCTGGCCCGGAGCCGCCTCGCCGCCATGCTCTCCGAAGGCGGGGCGGCCGCTCCTTTTGATCGCTCTCCATTTCAAGGCCCAAGGGTCAAGAAGGCACGAAGGCAGGCCACAGATGAACACAGATGGGCACAGACAAGAGAAGCTTTTTGATCTGTGTTGATCTGTGTCGCTCTGTGGCTCCTCGTGCTCGTCGGACTTTCGTCGGCAGATCCATTAGGGCCGTAATTAAACAATTAACAATTTGCAGCTTTTCGCGGCAGCTCTGGAGGGCCTTGGTTAGGGCGGGGTGCTTTTTGGTCCTGGCAGGAACCCCCCTCGCCGCCATGCTCGCCGAAGGCGGGGCGGACGCTCCTTCTGATCGCTCTCCATTGCAAGGCCCAAGGGTCAGGAAGACACGAAGGCAGGCCACAGATGAACACAGATGGGCACAGACAAGAGAAGCTTTTTGATCTGTGTTGATCTGTGTCGCTCTGTGGCTCTTCGTGATCGGCTGATTTTCGTGATGAAATTTGGTTGCGGCTCGCCGCGCCGCCCGGGACTCGAAAAGACTTTAAACCTCAGGACGACACCTTAAACTTCGCGTCATATGAAGAAAACCGTAATCAAAGCGGCCAAAGGCCCTCCAGCCGTCGGCCCCTATAGTCAATGTGTCCGGGTGGATGATTTGCTGTTTTGTTCGGGGCAAATCCCCATTCAACCAGAGACGGGTGAGTTGGTCGTGGGCGATATCCAAAAGCAAACCCAGCGCGTGCTCCACAATTTAAACCTCCTCCTGGAGGACCAGGGTCTGACGGCGGACCATGTGGTCAAGACGACCGTTTTTCTGACAGATTTGGCGGATTTCTCCAGGATGAACGAGATTTATGCGCAGTTCTTCACCCGGAATCCGCCCGCCCGTTCGACCGTGCAGGTTGCCGCCTTGCCTCGGGGAGCCAAGGTGGAAATTGAAGCGGTGGCGCATTACTGATTGTTATGCCTTTGGGCTTTGAACTGGCCATTGCTTTCGTGATGGGGGGATTGGCGGGCGGGTTGTTGGTGTTTTTCCTGCGCCGACCCGCGCCTGCGCCGGATCACCGGTTGGAAGAGGAACTACGCAGTCAATTGCAACAGCGAGAAGGGGAGTTGGCGGCAGATCGCCAGCAGTTCATGACGCTCAACGCCTCCTTGGCCGAGGCCAAGGCCAGGCAGGAATCGGCGGAACGAGTGCTGGCCGAAAGCCGGGAGCAGTACGCGGCCAATCTCCGCGCGGCCAAAGAAGAACAGGACAAGGCCTTTTTGCAACTGCGCGAAACCTTCCAAGTTCTGAGCGCCGAGGCTTTGGAAAAAAGCGCCCCACAGTTTCTCCGCCTGGCCAATGAGGCGTTTGCCAAATTGCAGATCGGCGCGGACGGCAGTCTGGCCAAGCGCCAGGAAGCGATTGCGGCGCTGGTCCAACCGCTCAAGGAGCAATTGGAGAGTTACCAGCGGCGCTTGCAGCAGAGCGAAACCAGCCAAGCCGCCGTGCTGGGCGAAGTGAAAAAACAACTCGAAGGTCTGGCGCAAAACAGCCAGGCGCTTTCCACGGAGACTTTCGCGCTCCGTAAAGTTCTCAGTTCCAACCAGGCGCGTGGCCGCTGGGGTGAGGAGACCTTGCGGCGGGTGGTCGAAGCGGCCGGTTTGAGCCCGCATTGCGATTTTAGCGAGCAAGCCCAATCCGACGACAAAAAGCCGGACCTGTTGGTCCGTTTACCGGGAGAACGGCTCATCATTGTCGATGCCAAAGTGCCCGATTTGGATTTTTTGCATGGGATCGATGCCGCCGATGGGAAAGCGCGCGCGGCCGCTTTGGGCAATCACGCCGCCAAACTCCGGGAGACGATCAAGGACCTGGCCAAGAAGGATTATCCTGCCCAGTTCCCGGGTTCCCTCGATTATGTGGTATTATTTTTGCCCGCCGAATCGCTGTTCAGCGCGGCATTGGAAGGAGACGCCGAACTGATCCTGTGGGCCGCCAAACGCCAGATCATGCTGGCCACGCCGGCTTCGCTGATCGCTTTGCTGCGAGCGGTGAGCGTGTGCTGGCAGCAACACGCCCAAACGGTCAACGCGCGGGAAATCGCCGAAGCCGCGCAGGAGTTGTTCACCCGCGTGGCTAAGTTCACAGAACATTTCGAGCGCATTCGCGCCGGGTTGGACAAAGCCAATGGCGCTTACAACGACGCCCTGGGAAGTTATGATCGGATGGTCCGTCCCGCGGGGGAAAAGTTGGCCCGTCTCGGGGGAGGCGCGCCCTCGGCCTTGCCGAATATTGCTTCCTTGCCGCCCCGTTGATTGGGGAAAACGCCGTTTTGGTGAACTGCAAAAAATTTGCTTTTTTTTGGCTTGCGAAACCGCGGCGGGGAAAGCAGTCTCGGACAATCAATTACACATCTACCAATTGCACATTATGAGCGAAAAATGTTTTCACCCCAGCATCGAAGGCGCCCAGCACGGCGCGAAATCCCTGGCCCAATTCCTCGACTATGCCAAGGCCTCCGGGGCCACCGGCGCCCAGCCTTCCAATTTCATGCTGAACGATGGCGATAAATTGAAGAAGCCGGCGGAAATCAAAGAGGCCTTTGCTTCGCGCGGCCTGACTTTGGACGGCATTTCCGCCCATTGCCCTTTCTGGGTGCATACGACAGCCTGGACGCAAAGTCCGACCATCCGCCCGTTCCTGCCCGCGGACGTGGCCAAAAAATCCGTCGCGGAAATTGAGAAATGGAGTGAAACCTACCTCCTGCGACTGCTCGATTTGGCTGCCGCTTTGGAAATCAAGGTCATTCCCATGTTTTGGGGCGTGGCTTTCGGTTGGGAATTGGCCACGGGCTATCCGTGGGGTTTCTGGAAGGGCGGAGATTATGACTTGCTCGCCGAAGGACGGGAAAGGTTCGTGAAAAAAACCGCCAAGCTCCGCGCTCACGCCAACAAAATGGGCGCTTATCTTGCCCACGAAATCCACCCCGGCACCGCCGCCATGTGCGCGGATGATTTCAACCTGCTGGTGGAAGCTTGCGACGGCGACAAATGCCTGACGGTCAATGCCGACCCTTCGCATTGCTGGGAAGGGGAAAGTTGGGAAACGCGCTTCTTGAAAGTTGGTTCGCGCATTGCCTCCTGCCATGTGAAGAATTTTGTCATTCGGCCGGGTTTTCCTCTGCGCAAAATGGAAGCAGGCTGGCAAGGCCGGGCCATGCAATTTGTGGATATTCCCACCGGTGATTTGAACATGACCCGCTACGTGGAACTGCTCATCCATACCGGCTATCCGCAACGTTATTGCGCGGCGATGAAGACCAAGACAGCCCCTCTCATCGTCGAGGCCGAGAGCGCGTACCGCGACCTCGATCAGACCAGCGCCAACGGCATCGCCTACGTGCGCGATAACCTGTGCTTCCCGATCGCCGCCGGTTCGTTTGAAGAAGGCATGGGCGCCTAGTCCCGCCTTCCACAACGGCGACGATGCGCCAGTTGTTGCTTATCCCCGACCCGCGCCCGTTGGATGAACGGCTGGGCCGGGGATTTTTTCGTGATGCGCCCAAAGAGCCCGGGGTTTATTTGATGAAAGACGCCGCGGGCCAGGTGCTCTACGTGGGAAAAGCGCGAAATCTGCAACAACGCCTGCGCAATTACCGCATTGCCAACCCTGACCGCATGCCGCGTCGCCATCTGCGTCTTTTGCGGAGTGTGGCGCGGATTGACATCGAAGTTTGCCCCAGCGAAAGCGCCGCGTTCGAACGCGAAGCGAGTCTGCTGCGCTCGCTCCGGCCCAAATACAACCGCGCCGGCGTATGGCCGGGAAAGCCGCGATTTTTCTTGTGGCGGCGATGGGAGGAAAGCGTGGAGATGACCGTAGCGGAAGCTCCACGGGAAGGCTGGCAGCAGAGCGCGTCCATGGGCAGCAATGCCTTTCGCTTGCATCGGACTTTAGCCCCACTCTTGTGGCTGGCGATGCACCACGAGCACGGCGCTGCAGAGGTGCCGGCCGGATGGTTCGGCCGCCATGTTCCAAACACGGTGGCAATTCAGTGTGGCGACATGGCCGGGACCATTACCCTTGCTTTGGCAGGCTTGTTTAAGGAATCGCCGAATAGCCTTGGGCTTTGGCTGGAATCACGCTTCGCCACGCGCAACCACCCATTTGATCGCGCCCTGATTGCCGCCGGGTTGGAGACTTTGGCGGAATTTGCGCCGCGTGTGTAGGTTCGGGAAAAAGCGGACCAGAAGCAAACGAAGGAATAAAGCGCGGCCAATTGAGCGTGTGAATCTGGTTGTTCACCCTTGGCTGGCGGCGGGCTTTTTGCTATGGAAGAGCCATGAAGTTAAACGCAGCGTTTTTGGGAGCCCTGTTTGTTTTGCCTTGTCTCAGGTCAAAACCACGCCACAAATTCGAAACCCATCCGCTGAAGCAAGCTTTGGAATCGCAGGACCACGGCAAACCCGTCCGCTACCCGAATATCCGGATTCGTGAGCTGTAATGGATTCCAAGTGCGGGGAGTTGCCGCCGTCGTTGTTTTTTATTTCGTACTCAGCGCGGCGGCCGCGCCCATGCGCGGCGCGAAAACACGGGAGCAACTGGCCAGTCAAATAGAGGGATACATTAACCAGCCGAAATTCGCCGCCGCCGCCTGGGGGGTGAAGGTGGTCTCTTTGGCGACCGGTCTGACGCTTTACGAAAACCACGCGGATCGTTTATTGAGTCCGGCCTCCAACACCAAGCTCTATACGGGCGCGCTTGGTTTGGCTCGGTTCGGCGGCGGTCATCGCATCGTAACGCCACTTTTTGCCACCAGCCAGCCTGACGCGGCGGGAATTTTACACGGCGACCTGATTGTTTCGGGGCGAGGCGATTGGAGTTGGAACAGCCGTCGTTTGGGGACGGATTTTTGGGAGATCTTTGCGCCGTTTGTTGAGACGCTGGCCAGCCGGGGCGTGCGCCAAATTACGGGGGAGATCATCGGCGACGCGACTTACTTTCGCGGCAAGCCGACCGGCTCCAGTTGGACGATTGATGATCTGGACGAGGGCGAAGCGGCGGAATTGAGCGCGCTCGCTTTGGACGACAATTCGATGCAGGTGAGTGTCACGCCGGGTTCTGCCGCGGGGCAGCCTTGCCTGGTTACAGCCCTGCAACCAGCCACCGGACTCGAATTTAGCAACCAAACGATGACGGTGGCCAGCCGAGGCTCGGAGCGGATCGAAGCCTTCCGCCCCTCTGGCGGCAAGAATGTTTTCATCCTGGGCACCCTGCCGGCGGGCGGGAGCAAGCAAATACTTGACATTGCCGTGCCTGAACCCGCGTCCTGGTTCGCGGGGGCGCTGAAAATGGCCCTGGAACGGAAGGGAATCACGGTCGGCGGCGAGGCTCGCGGCGTGACCTGGCCACAGTCGCCGTCCTGGGAGGCGCGGAATTTGGTGAAACTGGGGGAAGTATCCTCCCCGCCCTTGAGGGAAATGGTCCGGGATTTCATGAAGCCCTCGCAGAATCTGGAAGCCGATACTTTGCTATGGGATGTGGGCGAATCCGCGCGGGGTCCGACCACGCCGCCGTGGATGAGTTCCGAAGCGGTTGGGTTGATGGCCTTGCGCGGGTGGTTGAAAACAGCGGACATTCCCATGTCTGAGGTGCAGTTTGACGAAGGCTCAGGACTATCGCGCAATAACTTGACAACCGCCAACGCCACCGTCGCTCTGCTGCGCTTCATGGCGCGGAATCCCGAGGCTCAAGATTTTCTCGAATCATTGCCCATTGGCGGCGTCGATGGTTCGTTGCGGTATCGGTTTGAAAAGAATGCCGGCACACGGAATGTCCGGGCCAAAACCGGGACCCTGCGTTGGGCCAGCGCCCTCTCGGGCTACGTCACTTCCGCTGCCGGAGAGCGATTGGCCTTCAGTATCATGCTCAACCGCTTCGAGCCCGCTTCCGGGCACAACGCGCGGGAGGAAGTCGATGCGCTGGTCCTGATGCTGGCGGACTTTGCCGGAGGCTCCCACGAATCAAAGTGAAAACGCTGCGATGGATCATTCTGCTGGGCCTGGCCGCGCTGTCTGCCGGCGCTCAGGGATTCCGGCCCGACAAACTGGCCGCGATGGATGCAGCCATTGCAGCCGCGATTACCAACCATCAGTGTCCCGGCGGCGTTCTTTGGCTGCAACATGGCGCGGTGGCCTACCACAAGGCTTTTGGGAGACGCGCGCTCGTGCCCCAACGCGAAGCGATGACCGAGGACACTATTTTTGATGTGGCCTCGCTGACCAAAGTCATCGCGACCACGCCCGCGATCATGCTGTTGGCCGAACGCGGCCAGATCGACCTCAACGCGCCGGTGCGCAATTATATCCCGGAATTCACCGGCGAGGGCAAAGAGCGTGTGAAGGTGCGGGAATTATTGACGCATACTTCCGGCCTCCCGCCTGATCTGGAAACAAGAAGCGGCTGGCAGGGACAGCCTGAAGCGGTGCGCAAGGCCTGCGAGGTACCCTTGGATTCCGTCCCCGGCGCGGAATTTCAATACAGCGACATCAATTTCATTTTACTCGGCGAAATCGTCCGGCGGGTGAGCAAGACGCCGCTGGAGATATTCGTCCGGCAGGAGATTTTCGCGCCATTAAAAATGGTGGACACCGGCTTTTTGCCTCCAACAAACGAGTGGCTGCGGATCGCTCCGACAGAAGTCGTCCACGGCCAGCCGTGGCGGGGTGTCGTGCATGATCCCACCGCCCGGCACATGGGCGGGGTGGCGGGTCATGCGGGCCTCTTTACGACGGCAGGCGACTTGGCCCGCTATGCGAAAATGCTGCTCAACCTGGGCGAGTTGGATGGCGTCAAGGTCTTCAAACCGGAGACGGTCAAGTTGATGACCAGTGTGCAAACCCCGCCGGGAATGAAAGCCCGCCGGGGATTGGGCTGGGACATTGCTTCGACTTTTAGCGGGCCGCGCGGTGAAATCTTTCCTATTGGTTCCTATGGGCACACCGGTTGGACGGGCGGTTCGGTCTGGATTGATCCGGGTTCAAAAACATTCATCCTATTCCTTTGCAATCGCAATCATCCGACCGAGTCCGGCAAGGTCCAGTCCTTGCGCCGTCAACTGGGCACGCTTGCGGCTGAGGCGGTTGGATTGGCGCCGGCGGCAAAAGGCAACCAACCGAGTCAGCTATGAGGGGGCGCAATTGAGAATAAACCCGGCTTCGATACGCGGGTGCTCTCCAAGTCGCGGATCATGGCAAACGGCGCTTCTCTTCCGCAATGAAACTTTCTCTTGCAGCGTCTTGGATTGTTGGGTCTGTCGGCGCCAGTTCTATCGCCCGCTGCACGGCGGCACGGGCTCTCTTGTCTTCGCCGGCCGCGAATAATGCGTCAGCCAGACTATCCTGGGCGTTTGCCGAAGCGGGGTGTGCCCAGGCAGCGGTTTCAAAGATGGTTAAGGCGTCGTTCACTCGACCCTGGCCCAGCAACTGGTAGCCAAAAGTGTTAAACAACCCAGAATCCACGCAGGAGCCAGGCGGTTGGTCGCCTGCGCATTTCTCCAGGACAGCCTCGAGCCCGCCGATCCCGCTCTTCCTAGCCAGCGCGAGGGATTCACGCGGCCCGGGCGGCGCGCATTGGGCCTCAATGTGTTTCCAGACGATCCCGCTGTTTTGCAGGACTGTCTCTTCCTGCGAGTTAGCGGCGGGCGCATTCGTTTTGACCTTTGTCTCGAGAAAACCAAGCACGATCCCACACATGTCCTCGAAGCCTCTCCGCGCAGTCTCACGGTTCCAACCCGTGTTCACATAGTTGGTCTTTATCGGCACGTTGAATCTTGATGCGATCATGGCGAAAGACGTGAAGTCGCTATGGTGCATGTGCCTAATTTGAACCAGCGTGCGGTCCGCGTAACGAAAGGAAAAAATCGGACCGAGGTCCAAATCCGCATCTTGCTCTCCCTGTGCCCGCCGCAGATCCAAGAACGCCGCGCGCATCCGATTGGGAGCATAGCCGTACGAGTTTGTGAGGACCTCTGCAGAACCCTTGAAGCCGTAGGTGCCGTCCAGGGCGACCACGGCCAATACGTTTCCATGCCGGAGGCCCAAGGCCGCCGCTTCCACGGCACCAAGGCTGTGCCCCATGACCGCTACCCTCGTTCGATCCACGTTTTCCCTTTCCGCCAGAAGGCCGAGGGCAAACTCCAAGTCTCTAACGACTGTTTCAACGTCGGACGGCGCGCGGTCCAACGATGGTGTCTCATCGGTCGGTCCCACTAGCGAAATACTCGCCACGACGTAACCGTGGCTGGCCAAATACTCAGCCAGAACAAAGTTTGAGTTAATATCCGCATTTAATCCCCCCGCGTAAAGCACCACCGGAAATCGTCCAACAGCAGGCGGTTCATTCAAACGCGCGTTCATTTGGGCGGTACGTAAAGCTTCAAGTTGGGAGGAGGGGACGGAGCTTTCCGCGCTCAGCCGATTACGCCCATTCATCAGAACGTTGAAGGTGGAGAATTCCTCCGGTGCGGCTTGTTGCTCATAGTCGCTGAATTTCATTGCCCCGCCGGTCGCGCCGGAACTGGACGGGTACCAAATGTTCAGTTGCACGGGCCTGCCATGCTGGTCAGGCGCATAATTGCCGGCGAAATGGCGCGTGACATGCCAAGTCCTGGAAGCGTCAAACCGAAAAACTCGTTCAAAACCCACCAGGTACGGTCCGGCAAGAAGTCTTCCCCAAAGCGGAGCCACGCTCGCATTGGGAGCCGTGACCGTGGAATTCGTTTCGCCAGCCCTAGTATCCGCCACTCTATGCAATAGCAGCGCGCCGCACAGAGCCAACCCGGCAAGGGCGTGAAATCTCTCCTTCATAATGTCGCTTGAAACCGACCAGCATTTCCTTTTCATACGTCATGTCGAGACCTTCATGGCCCGTTCTGTGGATAACCCAGGAGTCGCGCCTAAAGTTTCAACAAAAAGGGCTGTTATGCGGGTGAGGATTATGTTATGTTTCCTCCCATCGTTGGCCTATGAAGAAATTATTAATTCGCGTTTGGTTTGGTCTTTTTCTTTTCCTCGGGGCCGAGTACGGTCGCGCGGCTGATCTGGCGTGGCTCACCGACCTTTCCAAAGCCCAAGCTCAAGCCAATGTCGAGAAGAAATCGGTTCTTTTGGTGTTTCATGGCTCGGATTGGTGCCCGCCCTGCATCGAGTTGCAGCGCCAGGTTTTCCAATCTCCTGAATTTGCGGAGTACGCCCGCAAAGCTCTGGTGCTCGTGGACGTGGACTTTCCGGAGAAGCCCACGCAAAGCGCCGAATTGAAGCAGGCCAACCTGGCGTTAAAGGCAAAATTTAATACGGGCGATAATTATCCGACGCTGGTGCTGTTGAACGCGGCCGGCGAAACTGTGTGGCAGGAGGCTGGTTATTTTGGAGGGGGACCGTCCGAAGTGCTCGCCAAGCTGAAACGTCACGCCCTTTCCACCCCGGAGACGGCGGGTTCTTTTGGTTTCAAAAGCGTGGAGGTCGCGGAATTCGCCAAGTTGGCCGCGGATAAGGAGAACCTGATCTTGGATGTGCGCACGCCGCAGGAATTCGCCGCCGGCCATTTGCCGGGCGCGCTGAATCTGGACGTGAATGCTGCGGATTTTGTGGAACGCGTCAAGGCTTTGGATAAGAGCAAAACCTACCTGGTGCATTGCGCGGCCGGGGTCCGCAGCGCCAAGGCCTGTGAAAAATTGGCGCGCCTGGAATTTCCCCGCCTGTACAATTTGTCTGGCGGCATTAAGGCTTGGATCAAGGCTGGCGAACCTGTCGAGAAATAAGCCGTCTTGCTAAAGGCCAGGGGGTCCGACCGGGTTTAGGCCGCCCAGGCTTTGGTCCGTGTGTTCTGCCTTTGGAAACCTAGACAGAGTGGCGATTCTTCCCGTTAAAAAATCTCAAAAAGGAGCTTGACGGGTGTAAGGCATTCCCTTACACTCCTCGTCGTACTCAAGGCCGGGGCTCACCTCAACGCCAATGAAAACGGAGAAATCGCAACCTGAGGCGGAGTGGGCGTCCTGTTGTCAAATGTACAACGCAAAGTCTTATAGGAAAAACCCGAGGATAACATGAAAACTAAGGAAAACTCCGCCGGCTATTTCGTTCTTCGCCACCTGCGCAAATGGACCATCATTGCCGCAGCTGAAATCGCGTTGAACTGCCAAGCCCTCACTGTCGTTTCAGGCCCCTCCTTTACGCCGGCCACCAACGCTCCGTTGGCGGGCGAGCTGGCTTTGCAGACCGACGCCCCTTCTCAGGTCAGTGTCACGGTGTTTGACGGGATCGAGACTTGGCAGCGGGATTTTTTTGACTATGGCACCAACCATAGTTTGTCTCTGCTGGGATTTAAGCTCAACCGGACAAATCAGATCACCGTCACCGTGCGGGACGCATACCGGAATTCATTGACGGTCGCGCCACCATTGACGTTCGTCACGGGACCTTTGCCGACAAATATGCCCATGCTAACCTTGATTACCAACGATCCGTCCCGCATGGAGCCTGGCTATACTATGTTTCGAGTGCAGAATAGCACCGTTGGCGGCGCTTGTGTGCTTATCGTGGACAATTTCGCGGAGGTTGTCTGGTACGCCTATGCCGGCTTTGTGGGTGGGAGTGCCGGCCCAATCCCCACGCCCTCCGATGTGCAGCAATTGACCAATGGAAATCTGTTTTTTGTTGAAACCAGCAAGACCGGATTTGCCGAAGTCAACATGCTTGGGCAGACCGTTGAGACATGGTCCACCCCGAGCGGCTATCTGGCGGACGAGCATGAAGACCTCCTGACTGATCACGGCACCATTCTTTACGTCAACATTGTCGCGGAGGACGTCACCAACTTTCCCAGCAGTGCCACGGACTCAAACGCTCCGACGGAGAACGCCCTCGTCGAGGGTAGCCGGGTCGTGGAGATTTCGGCGACCAATTCAGCTCTTCTGAATTTCTGGACCCTCATCGACATGCTGGATCCGGTGCGAATCGACTATCTCTGTTTTCAGCTCTTTACCGTATTTGGCAACGACCCTGAGCACGCCAACGCCATTATTGATCAACCCGCCGACGACTCGCTCATTGTTTCCCTGCGCAATCAGGACGCCGTCATCAAATTCACACGCGCGGGCCAGATCAAATGGATTTTGGGCCCGCCTGAGAACTGGGGCCCCGAGTGGCAGCCCTTTTTGCTGACGCCCGTCGGGACACCGTTTGAGTGGAATTATGGCCAGCATGCCCCCACCATCACTCCCCAGGGCACGCTGCTTCTTTACGATGACGGCAATTGTCGGGCGGAGCCGTTCGCGCCCCCGGTGCCCGATCAGGACAACTATAGCCGGGCGGCTGAGTTCAGCATCGATGAAACGAATATGCAAGTTTCCCAGGTTTGGGAGTTTACCGGGACCAATACCGACCGGCTCTTTACCAGCGCCGTGGGCAACGCCACCTGGCTCCCGCAAACGGGAAATGTCCTGGTGGATTTCGGTTACGTGTCTTACGAGAACGGCCTCCCGGCCGAGACCTTGGCCACCAACGCTACCATTGTCCACCTGAAGGAAGTAACCCACGAAGCTGTCCCGCAAGTCGTCTTCGACTTGGAAATGGCAGACCCCACCAACAATGTCAATACCAATTCGTCGGGGTACCTGGTTTACCGCAGCCACCATATTCCAGACCTTTATGTCCATCCGGCCAATCCAGTGGCCAATTTGATCGTGCAAATAGAGGAAGGCCAAACCACCGTGCAATTCACGGCGGATCCGGTGCGCAACTATGTGGTGCAAGCGTCGGAGGATTTGGTCAATTGGAATGTCCTGGGCGTGGCCACGCCGGAAGATGACGACGGGGACTTCTATTTTATCGATGACAATGGCAACCCTCCGGCCGCCGAATTCTATCGCGTGCTGACGGAATAGGCCGCCATTTTGCCGTCCCGTCGTTGCTCGCAGGAATGCCGTTGCTTCGCGGAAAAGGTTGTCGGGCCGCGCGGAGGTGTAAATAAGATGGTGGCGCGTCTTGGTTTCGGCCACACTGGGCGTCCGGCCGGGAAAGGTTGCGGCTGAGTTTGGGCAACCCGGCGGTCGTGTTTGCGGCGCGACGTCCGCTTCATCGCGCCGCGGCAGCTTGCCCTCCATTTTGCTCCGTCACTCAAAGGTTGAACCGTGAGGAAGGTCTGTGGTCCACCCCAATCCTGAGCAACTTTCCGGGGAGCGCGACCGTCCCGGTCGCTTCTGCCGGGCGTCCCGCTCGGCAGTTCCGTCGGCGGGACGCCGACGGAAGCGGTCGAGACGACCGCGCTCCCCGGAATAATAACGCTTCACCCCTTCGAGCAAAGTTTGATCCTGTCGCTTAGGATTGGGGTGGTCCATAGAGAATGAAAATGGACCTTGACAAGTGTGCGGGAAACCCCTACACTTCGACCCCAGACTGAAGGATGGGCCCGCCCCAAAGCCGTTGAAGATGAAGAGATCGTCAAAAGGGACGGGGCCGCGCCATCTGTCAAACATACAATAAAAACGCCAGGACATCATGAAAACTAAACATTGCTCCGCGGGGCATTTCGTGCTCCGCCTTCTCCTCAACTGGACCATCTTGGTCGCCGCTGAAATCACGACGACCAGCCAGGCCCTGACTGTGGTTTCGGGTCCGTCCTTTACCCCCTCCGCGAACGCTCCGTTGGCCGGGACTTTGGCCGTGCAGACCGATACGGCTTCGCTGGTCAGTGTCTCCGTGTTCGACGGGATCGAGACCTGGCAGCGCGATTTTTTTGATTTTGGCACGACCCATGAATTGACGGTCCTGGGCTTTAAGGCCAACCGGACAAACCAGATCACGGTGACTGTGCGCGACCAATATTACAATAGTTTTACAGTCGCGCAGCCGTTGACCTTTGTGACGGGCCCTTTGCCGGGCGATATGCCAGTGCTCCTCCTCATCACGAACAATCCGTCGCAAATGGAACCTGGATACACCTTGTTTCGGGTGCAAAACAACACCACGCTCGCCGCCTACACGGTGATCGTCGATGATGCGGGCGAAGTGGTCTGGTACGGCCAGTCCAGTACTGCTGGAGGGGGGTTGGGGCCTTTCCCCACGCCCTCGGACGTGCGGCAACTTCCAAATGGGAATCTCTTTTTTCCTGAAACCGACCAGGCTGGCTTTGCCGAGGTCGATATGCTCGGGGACACCGTTGCATTATGGTTCGCGCCCGGTGAATATCTGGTGGATCAACACGAGGACCTGCTGACCGACCACGGCACGATCCTTTACCTGAACGTGACCAGTCAGGTGGTGGAAAATTTCCCCAGCAGCGCCACGGACCCCACGGCGCCGACCGTCACCGCCGAGGTGAACTGTGGCCGGGTCGTCGAAATTTCGGCGACGAATTCAGCTTTCCTGAACGTCTGGTCTCTCATCGACATGTTGGATCCGGTGCGCATTGATTATCTCTGTTACCAGATTCCAAGTTTGGGCATCGACCCCGAGCATGCCAACGCCGTCATTGAGAGCCCCGCGGATGACTCGCTGATTGTCTCCATGCGCAACCAGGATGCAGTGGTGAAATTTTCGCGGACTGGGCAGCTCAAGTGGATTCTAGGTCCGCATGACAATTGGGGCCCGGAATGGCAGCCCTACCTGCTCACGCCCGTGGGCAGTCCTTTCGCGTGGAATTACGGCCAACATGCCCCCACCCTCACTCCGCAAGGAACGCTGCTTTTATACGATGACGGCAATTGCCGCGCGGAACCCTTCGACCCACCCGTGCCCAATCAGGACAATTATAGCCGTGCCGCTGAATTCAGCATTGATGAAACGAATATGCAGGTCTCGCAAGTCTGGGAGTTCACCGGCGCCAACACCGACCGGCTTTTCACGGGCGCGGTTGGCAATGCCACCTGGCTGCCGCAAACGGGCAATGTCTTGGTGGATTTTGGTTACGTCTCCTACGAGAACGGCGCTTCCCCGGAGCCGCTGGCTCCCAACGCCACGGTGGCGCATCTGAAGGAGGTCACGCACCAAGCGGAACCGCAAGTGGTCTTCGACCTCGCCTTGGTTGATCCCGCCAACAATGTCAATACCAATTCAGCCGGCTACCTGGTTTACCGCAGCCACCACATTCCAGATCTTTATGGGCACCCGGCCAGCCCGGTGGCCAATTTGATCGTCCAAATTGAGGAGGGCCAGTCCACTCTGCAATTCACGGCGGACCCGCTTCGCAATTACATGGTGCAAGCGTCGGAAGATTTGATCCATTGGAACGTCCTGGGCACGGCCACGCCGGAGGATGAGGACGGGGATTTTTATTTTATCGATGATAATGGCAACTCGCTGGCCGCGGAATTCTATCGCGTGCTGACGGAATAGGCCGCCATTTTGTTGTCCCGGCCTTGCTCGCGGGAATGCCGTTGCTTCGCCCCAGTGGTTGCAGCTTAATGTCGCCATGCAACTGAGATGGTGGTTCGTTTTGGTTTCGGCTTCCCTGGCTATCTTGCCCGGGACCGTTGCGGGGGAGGTGGTGCGGAGCGACGTCTGCGTTTTCGGCGCGACGTCCGCCGGGGTCGCCGCTTCCGTGCAATTGGCCCGGGAAGGTCGGAAAGTGGTCCTGACTGCGTTTGGCCACCACATCGGCGGCATGACCTCCGGTGGCTTGGGTGAGACAGACATTGGAAACAAAGGCGCCATTGGCGGTTTGGCACGTGAGTTTTACCAGCGAGTCGGGCGTCACTACGGAACCAACGAAGCTTGGAAGTTCGAACCCAGTGTGGCCGAGCGCGTTTTCCACGAGATGTTGGATGAGGCCGGTGTGACGGTTTATGCCGGGCAGAGGCTGGCCTCCGTGGAGATGAATGGCCCCCGTCTCCAGAGCGTGAGCATGGAAGATGGGACAGTTTTTCAGGCTCATGTTTTTATTGACACGAGTTACGAAGGGGATTTGATGGCCAGGGCTGGTGTTTCCTATTTTGTCGGCCGCGAAGCCAACGGCCTTTATCACGAAACTCTCGATGGCATCCGTGGCGTGACCCCCAAACACCAATTCCTGGTCGCGGTCGATCCGTACGCGCGTCCGGGTGATGTCGCGAGCGGTTTGTTGCCTTTGATTCAAAATGAACCGGGAGGACAAGCCGGTGAAGGGGATAAATCGGTCCAAGCCTATAACTTCCGGTTGTGTTTGACTCAAATCGCGAGCAACCAGATCCCGATTACGCCGCCGCCTCAATATGATCCCAATCGCTATGAGTTGCTGGCGCGATACATTGAAGGCCTGGTGGCAGCCAAACGGCCGTTGCATCTGGGTGATTTCATGCACATCCAGCCCATGCCCCACGGCAAAACAGACATCAATAATGACGGCGGTTTTTCGACTGATTTCATTGGCGGAAATTACGCATACCCTGACGGCAGCTACAGCGAGCGGGAGCGCATCTGGCGGGCGCACGAGGATTACATGCGTGGCTTTCTCCATTTTCTGGCGACAAGTCCGCGGATTCCCGCGAGCCTGCGCGCGGAGATGCAGTCCTGGGGCCTGTGCAAAGATGAATTTCTCGATACGGGAGGCTGGCCGCACCAACTCTACATTCGCGAAGCCCGCCGCATGGTTTCCGATTACGTGATGACCGAGAACAATTGTCGGAATTCTCTGCCAGTGCCCGATCCGGTGGCGTTGGCCGCTTACACCATGGATTCGCACAATTGTCGCAGAATTGTCCGAAATGGACTGGCGGAAAACGAGGGTGACGTGCAGGTGGGCGGTTTCCCGCCCTATCCCATCAGTTATCGGTCGATTGTGCCCCGAGAGAAGGAGTGCCAGAATTTGCTCGTGCCGGTCTGCCTTTCCGCCAGCCACATTGCGTACGGTTCGATTCGCATGGAACCCGTTTTCATGGTGCTGGGCCAATCCGCCGCCATCGCCGCGGGGGTGGCTTTGGAGGAAAAGGCCGCGGTGCAAAGCATCAGTTATGAGGAACTACGCCGCCGCCTCCTGGCCGCCCATCAGATATTGGTCTGGCCAAGCCACGCGCCGTAGTTTCGGGTAAATAAAAGGCTCACCGTCGGGGTGAGTTGCCCGGAAATTTTTCCGTCAGACGTTTGCGGAAAGAATGTTGCTTTTTCCGAGATTGCAGACTTCGCAAAGCGTTTGGAGATTTTCGTAAATCGTCGAACCGCCCTCGCTCCACGGGATGATATGATCGACGAGCAGGATGGCGCCTCCTTCTAACGCAGGGCTGCGGCCGCAGGATCAGCACCGAAACGAATCTCGAGAAAGAACGCGCCATCGTGTCCTCAAGTCAAGAAAGCGCGAAGAAGGTCAGGCTGCAATGGGCAACTTTGCAGAGACCGTGGATGTGGAATCGCCGTTGGCGTATGTCACAACCGAGCATTGTCGCGGTGAAGGCGGTTTGGGTGTTTTCTTTTGGATTTCCTTTGTGTTTAGGGTAATGAAGAGGCATGGCGGAACGCATTTCAGTCAAACCGGGTGTTTGCAACGGACGCCCAGTGGTTCGCGGCACGCGCATCACGGTGCAGACGGTTTTGGAGTTCCTCGCCGCCGGTGACTCGGTCGAGGATGTTCTGGAAGAATACCCGAAACTGACTC
>Ga0182016_10003167_pt1 | contig 18908 bp, 15 predicted proteins | sample 712S2MmetaG_FD_120491 | JGI IMG/M metagenome (GOLD analysis project Ga0182016, IMG submission 120491) | Permafrost microbial communities from Stordalen Mire, Sweden - 712S2M metaG | ecosystem: Environmental > Terrestrial > Soil > Wetlands > Permafrost | place: Sweden: Stordalen | collected...
ACGGTAGCTGCGGATGCCGAAGTAGACGAGCAGGAACGACGCCACCATGTTCACGTACCCGAGAAGCAGGCTGTGGCCGGATCCAATCTTGTCCGAAAGGAGAACGGTGCCGTCCATAAGGACGGAGATGATGACGCCGGAGATGAGGCCGAAGGTGAGGACGGTTTTCTTCATGGGAGGCTCCTGTTTTGAGTGAGGATAGACTGAGGCTGGAGTCACGATGCGGTTTTGCGGGGCCGAATGTCGTCATCCTTTCGGATGATTTTTGGGCAAGGGGGCTGAAATCATGCTTTCGGGGGACGCGTTTAGGGCAAGAGGCCTAGTTCTTTGCCGCGCAGGACGGCCTGGGTGCGGCGGGCAGCTCCGAGTTTGTCAAAGGCGCGGGCGCAGTGTGTCTTGACGGTGTTTTCGGAAACGAATAGCTCCGTTGCGATCTCGCGATTGCTTAGGCCGCGGGCGACGAGGGTGAGGATTTCGAGTTCGCGTGCCGTGATGCCGAGGGTCTGCTGGCGGACAGTATCGGGGGCGAAGGGGGTAGTGGTTTCGGCGGGGACAAGCACCTCCTTCACGACAACCGTTTCCCGAATGGTCTCGCGACTGCGTGTGATCTTGAGGCCGAGCCAGATGCCGAAGGCCGCGAAGAGCATGGCGACAAGCGCGCTATAGAGCTCTACCGAGTGCTCAATGATGACGAAGCGATACTGGGTGTATTGGAGGGTGGCGATGAGCACCCCGCCGACGAGACCGAAGATGAGGACATGGCGCTTCATGACGGGTTGCGAAGAAGTATAACGGAGAGAGCCAGGAAGTGGATTGACAGCCGGAGAAAGCAGCAGTGCGAGCCATGGTTCGCTGGCCCAATCGGGTAAGGCGGCTCGATCCACCACAAGGAGCGGGGACCTCAGGCGGTGCGGGCGCTGGAGCGCATCTTGTCTCCAAACTCAGCCCAGACATCCTTCAATCCAAATACGAAATACGATTCAATCATCAGAAGAACCATTGTCGCGGTGGCCACGAGTCCCACTATCGCGATGGGCAGCGGACGGACAAGATATAGGATGGCCATGCAGATTGGCAGGGACACCAGCATCACGGCCAGAAGCTTGATCACCGGCGCGAGAGTGATCGATGCATGGTTATCGAAGAGCTTTTTGTTCTCCCTGTAGATCAGCCCCATCTGGGTGACTTCTGAAGCAAGCCATACACATAGGAAGCCATACAGGCCAAACTTCCAAACGAGAGGCACGCTGAGAGCAATCATTACCAGGTTCGTGAAAAAGACAATCATCGAAAGACGCTTATGCATATTCGTGGAGAATTGAAAGAACTGCTTGTGGTCGCGCATGCTGATTGCCGCGGAAATGAGAGCCATCAGGCCATATGTATACGGCTCGAAGAGTCCCGGCCTGTGCAGCCAGACTGTCAAAATGATTGGAGCAAACAGGAACGCGCCGAGGTTTGCGACTGGAATCCCGGCAAACACAATCTTCTCGGATTGGTGAAAGATATACAACATCTTCTTCATATCTCGATTTGCAAAGCTGAAGGTAATCTCTGGCGCAATGGCATTGGTTATCGGAGACAACAACTGACGAGCGCTGGAGAGGACGGTTCTGCTGGTATTGAACAAGACGACGACGGAAGGACCCAGAATCCATTGCAGAATGTTTACAGGAACCTGATAAGTCAGCACCTGCTGCGCGAAAATCATGGCAAACATTCCGCTCGGTTTCAATGTTTGCCTCGCGACCTTCCAGCTTGCTCCCTGGAGGCCTAATGGCAAGTCTCCCAATCTCTTCTTGAGGTCATAGATTGAAAGCAGCGTAATTGCCACTACAGCGATTAACTGCCCGAATGCGAGAAAACGAAAATCGGCCCGAAACATTGTCAAAACGAAACAGACAATTGTTGCTCCGAAAGTCCGCGCGATTCCCCATGACAACCCGCGATGGGTTTGTTCTACGACCATGAACAAGTTGTTGTAATAGCCGGCGAGTATATTCACCAACACCTGAAGGCCAAGGAAGAAAGCCGTCAGGGTCACATCCCTCGGTGCAATGGCTGAAAGATGCAGCAACTTTGGCAAGGGCAGGAAGAAAACGGAGGAGGTGGCCAGCAATCCGATACAGACCATCCCAATGAGCAGCGCCAAAGTGGAACCCTGCAATCTGCGGTATTCCTCAATTTCGCCCCGCGTCCTCAGCATCGTTAGCTGATTGCTCGCGTATGTTGTAATTCCAAAATTGAGAGTGGCCAGGTAACTCAGCGTTCCTGAGAGGACAATCCACTCACCGTACATGCTTACGCCGTAGTAATGAAGGAATGCTGGCGGCAACAAGAGCTGTGTTACCAGCGTTAGACCAGTGCTGGTGCCCAACGCGCCGAGCATCTTAAGAATTCGCTGTATCATCTTCCGTCAAATGCCGCGAAAACCGCTCTTGACTCGGCTCCAGAGTATTTCTGGGGCGCCCGCCACGGAGGTTCTTTATCAAATAACGTCAGGACTCGCCGAAGCACATTACCCAAAATCCTATCGGCGGCCCGCCTGTTGAGCAAGATTCTCGACGATTTCCAATGTCATTTTTGCCGTCGCCTCATAATTGAACTGTTCATCGAAACATCGCCTGCTAGAAGCGCGGAAACTGCTAATGTCAATGCCGCTGAGAGCCCGCCACTTCGTCAGACTCGTCTCAATTCCTTCCACGGTGTCATTGCATACCAGCCCGGCTCGATAGTTAGCGACTTCTCTCCAGATATTCACCTTGTCTGAGACAATCACGGGCAGGTTACAAGCCATTGCTTCTGCAACGACTATGCCAAAATTCTCCTGGTGAGATGGAAAAACGAACACTTCAGAGGCCGCCAGCGCGCCCCATTTCAGTGTGCCCTTCAGCATACCAGCCCAAGTGATCTTATCCGCGATACCCACCCTGGCCGCAAGTGTTTCCAGTTCCTTCTGCAAGCCATTTCTGTCCGGGCCGGCAATTACCAGGCGCCATAACCGATCCTTTGCAAGTGTCCTGGCAAAGGCCTCAATCAGGATATCTATTCCCTTCTTAGGATGGATTCGGCCCAGTGAGATCGCAAGCCGCTTTCCGCGGAGATCCGGCCATCGAGTTAGAAACTCTTCCGCTGCAACCGTTGTGTCGCAATCCGGGCCAAATGTGCCAAAGGGCACAACAGCCTCTCGCACTTGATATCCTGGGAACGACTCCCTGGCCAGAGTTTTTTCCTCTTCGCATGTGAAAAGAACCGCAGCCGCGTCTCGAAGAATTCGCCTCAGAAACAGATTCCAGTAAATGATCTTCTTTATATGCTTCAAAGGAAATCGTTTTTGAAAATATGGGTCGAGCATTCCGTGGGGGAATACTGCATAGGGCATATGCGCTTTCGCGAGGGCACGATAAGCTGCGAGTGCGTTGTACTGCCAAATGCCATCGATAAAGACGACATCATACTGGGCGAGGTTGTCACTGAACCACTTCGCCGCATGGGGGGAGTATCCGTATACTCCCCAACCAGGTCCCAGAGCAAAAACGCGAGCAGGAAATTCATATTTATCGATGGAATCAGGTGAATCGAGAGAAGCTACATCAAGCTCGTGACCACCAATTCGATAAATATGGCAAAGCTGCCTGAGCCCCTCTGCAGGCCCGCCACTCGCCGGGTTTACGGACGGGATAACATGAAGGATTTTCATCAATGGACCTTGTGCAGTGGCGTTTCCGACGTTTGAGATTTAAGCGCCCGTGTGCCCGCTCCGGCGGCTTAAGATTTGGTTTTCGCTCCGATTCAGTATACCTAGGCGATCCGTTACATCCGGAGTTCATCACTCCGTTGCAGTCGACCTGGCACGCAATACTCTGAGGGGATTCCCTGCGCATACGACTTTCTGTGGAACATCTTTGAGTACAACGCTGCATGCTCCCACGACCGCCCCACGCCCTATTGTTACTCCGGGTCCGACGAACGTATTGGCAGCTATCCATACTTCTGACTCTATGTGAATCGGTTTGGCAAATTGATCGAATGCAGGGCGCGTGTAGTCGTGAGAAGCCGCACAAAGGTACGCATGCTGTGAGATCACTGTATTCTCACCGATAGCAATCTCTCCGAGCGTGTAGAGCGTTGCATGATCCCCCACCCAACTCCAGTCACCAATGGCCAGCTTCCACGGGTAAGTCACGCTCGCAGTTCGTCTGATGAGAACACCTTTTCCAATCCTGGCCCCGAATATACGCAGGAGGAACCGGCGCCATCCAAACATTACTTGGGGGGAGGGGTGAAAGAGCAGCATTTCCACGAGCCACCACAGCTGAACAAACCACGCCGGGCGCCCTCGGAATCCGGACGGAACCTTGAATTTCGAGAGGTCTTGAATCCGCCCTTCCATATCTCGCTCTCTTGACAGGAACCCATTTCCAGCGATGGCCTCACACTGCATTTGGAATTAGCTAACCCCATGGACGGAAAGGCCATGACGAATTGCAAGCTCCTTATACACCGACTCCACGCGTTCTCCGTAGCGATTCCAACCACCTATACTCTTAACGCGTTCCAGAGCCGCTCGCGCCATCTGGTCGCGCTGTTCGCTGTTATCCATCAACCATTGCAGCTTCTCCCGGATCGCTTCGGGGCTTCGTATCGGGACGATAAACCCTTCGACACCGTCTGTAAAAAGGTCCTCTGCTCCGGTATTTGTTGTTGCTATCACTGGCAGGCCGCACGCCATCGCCTGCGCCTGCACTAATGCCAGACCTTCCTCCACTGACGCTAACACAAGGACTGAGGATTGAGTATATAGCTGCCACAGATCTCTCCGCGGACATATCCCCTTGTACTCAAATATGCTGCTGTATTGATCGAGCAGGGGTCGAATGAGAGGATCGATCTCACCCACAAGCCACAGTTCAACTCTTTGATTCTTCACCAGGGGTTCCACGGCTCGAAGAAGGTACCCGATTCCCTTCCTCGTTGTTATCTGTCCGACATGGATCACACGAAAGGTGTTGTCACGCTTAACATCTGGCTGGAATTCAGATAGGTCCACACCATATGGGCATACAAACACTTTTTCATCGGCTATACCATGTTGCAGAAACGATCTTCGTGCGAACTGTGAGGGAACCGTAATCGCATCAGCCTCTTCATATTCGGCCACGCATCTTTCAAGGCGGTCCGGCGAAGACTTCGGCGGAGGGACACCCCAGAAGTTATGCTCATGCATAAGGATCTCTCTCTGGGCTAGAATGTGCGAACTCCCCCGATCGCAAATCCACAGCTTGCCGCTCTTCTTCACAGATCGACCCGCCCTGGGGCCAGTTCCATCTAGTCCATGAAAAATGTCCGTCCACTCAGTGTCCAGCGAGCGCTCCAACCATGCCCCCAAATCCCGAAGTAACACTTCGTCCAACCAGTAGAGGCTTGAAGCGAGGCCGAGTCTATTGCCGATCGCGAACGGGATTCGATATCGAGCACGTGTCTTAACATGAGGCCATAAGTCCGAGTCGACCCTGGCGCGAGGATTGCTTGTGAAGAGCGAGAGGCTGTGCCCGAGTCGGAGAATTTGGCGTCCCAGGTCGAAATGATGAAATCTCCCAATTGTGAATACCGAGACATTCATTGCATCTCTTCCTCTCGCGATCACATAGGTCTCAGCATTGACTTCGGACTCCAGACTATTGGACGCCAATCAGACCAGGCCAGGCTTGTTCTATCGCTCGGGCAACTGCAAGATGACCTTTTGCGTTCAGATGTATCCCATTGTCAAGGGTGATTTCCTTGGGCGAGTAGGATGCTTCAGTATTAGTCAGATCGAACATACTCACATGATGATCGTTGCTCCAAGCCTGGAGTATCTCCGCGGCACCGTTACTCTCAACCGGGACATCCTTTCGAATCGGAATGTAGATAATAATCAGCCGAGCGCCTTGACTCGTCGCCAAATCGTCGATCCTTTGAATATTTTCAAGGTTGCGCCGGGTCACGTCATTTGCGCCTGCCACAGTGCTGTCTCCTGCGTCGGACTTACCAATGATATGAAATATGCGTGGCCGGATATATCGCGAATATAGTTCACCGATCGCAGACGCGGGACGTCGCTGAGGTAAGTCGTCCCCAACCATTGCGATCGTCGAGCGTGGCTGGGTTAGATCGCCGTCGTTCAATACCAGGAAAACCAAATCTGAATGAAACGTTCCTCTTGATTCAATGTAGGACAATTCGTTATCGGGCGCCCAGGCACTGGCGGAGGCATTTAACACTTCAACCGGGCGATGCACGATAACTGGAAGCTCGCGGTGCAAGATTTCCGTGAAGATTTCTCTTTGGTCCACTCTTGTGGTTCCATAGGTGATCGAGTCTCCTACAAACAGCAGACGAAGCGTTCCTGCCTGATGCGCCGCAGTAACATCTTCGGATCGCATTCCGTAGTGGTTGATGTGGGTATGAGCGAAAAACCTTACGACATCCTGGTCAGGCTTGACTATGTAGTCGCATGCTGGGTCAGCTTGAATGAGGACAGGGTTACCGAGTCCGAGACCAAACCGCAAGATGGCCTCACTTACGCAGGCTGCCACAATGAGCACCAGCAGTAGTTTTGCAATGACGCGCGTTACGCCGCGGCTTGTTTCCGAACGCCACCAAGAAGCGTTGCGCCACTCAATTCTCGACGTCAATTTCTTCATGAAAGAGCGCAATCTCTTCGTCTCCTTTGACAGGAATCATTCTCACAATCCCGCCGATGACATAAGAAAGTAACAGGATTGCGATCGGAGCACGCAGAACTAACTCGAGTAATTTACCCATGTCGGTCTCTCGAAACCCGAAGCAGAAGCTCCCTGCTGCGACAATTCCCCATGGCTTTTTGATGTCGAAGATGCTTTCGTACAGGATGAATATGGCGGGGATAACCAGGAGTGAAAGGGCCGTAACTCCAGTCCACCCAAACGCACCATAGCTATCGCTGATCATCGTAATCAGGAATCCACCGTTTTCAACGTCGTCCGGATTCACTCCAGTCACTCGCCCCGTGTATGCTTCGCTATTGGTCTCCGGCTTATTTTTGTAAACAAAGCGCGGCAAGTCATGCAAGATATCGATCTTGAGAGCTGTAAATCCATAGTGAGATCCGTTCGCACAGGCATTAATCATATTGCTATCGGCTCGGATCAGAGAAAGACGGTTCAGGACGAATGTTCCGGGGCGCTGATAATAATCTTCTCTTGAGCCGGAGTCAGCGCCAGCACTGCTGGCCTGCTTGACGACAGACCAAGCCGGCAATGTTCTGATGAAATTGTAGCTTTCGTAAACTCGCCCTTTAAAATCCAGTTCTCTCATCGGTCCCCGAATATAAATCTCAAACGGTGACACGACAAATGCGAATACAGCTATCCCAACAATCGCGGCCAGATAATGCTTCCTCCGGAACCGATACCCGCTTGCATAACAAGTAAATGCGTAAACGATGGATGGCTGAATCATACGCGAGCGAGTCGTCTCAACAAAACCGAAGAGAACGATAATGATCCAAGGGACAAATGCATTTATGCCAAAGCTGTGCTGGCCGTGACTGCTCCTTATTTTACTTTGGACCGCAAGCACAATTGAGAAGAACAGCAGGGTTGAGAACGCGAGGCCAACACTATGTGCTGCCGATGCCCTCTCTCCCGGATTAGAAGACGCCTCGTAGAATTCATATACAAACGTCGCCAGAACTCCCACAATCACCGAGATTGAGTATTGCAGGCTTGCCTGGGCGACCGTACTCGGCTCGAATGGGACTGGTAGTTTGACTCGGACGTTGCTATAAACAAACGTACCAATCATCAAGCAGAAATAGAATACAAAGTAGACCTTGATGGTAAGTTCAGGAGATTCGAGCGGCCTATTTGCCGGCTCCATCAGAATTACTTTTGAAAATTGTGAGATCACAATGGTGCAGCAAGCAAAGGCCGCGAACGCGATGCCACTGATGGAGCTAACTCCGCCGAGTATGTTGTAAGTAATACCTATGCAAATCATGGTTCCCGCCACAAAGGCGGCAAAAAGAGGCTCTGTCCCAGTGGCGATTTCTCCGACTGCCAGGAGTGCCACTGTAGCCACCAACAGGACGGTCGGGATCTTATAGGGCTTGAGCATTTCTGTTCCTTTTTGTATCGCCGACCGTGCCGGGGGGTTACTTGAAGATCGTGGCTGTACCGCTAACTCCATACAATAGCGATGCTACGACGCCTGCGCCTCCGGCTGCCATGCCTGCTTTGAAAGCGTTGGCCGGCACGAACAGGATGTCGTTCGATAGGAGAGCGACGTCCTGCTGCTTTCCGAACATGATCTTCTTCAGATCGAGCCTGATCTCAACCTGCTGGTTATCCCCGGTGGTCCGGATGATTCGGGCCTTGGATAGCCCAGCGCCGTAATTTACCCCACCGGCCATGGCAAGGGCACGCAGGACAGTTATGGGCGCATTGTTGACCAACGGAATCGACGCCGGCGTCTTCACGTAACCCAATACGAAGACATTTCCGACCTTGGAGACAATTACGGTATCTCCGGGCATCAGTGGAATGTCACTTGCATTTGCGGTTCTTGCATCAGTTCCCAATTCGACAGAGATAGGTTCAGGATCCCCAACTCTGCGCACGGTCACCGAATGACTGGCAAGAGGCGTGAAGCCACCGCAAGCGGCGATTGCGTCCAATAGCCGCACTTGCCCAAATGCAGGGATTGGACTGGGCTTGAGAACTTCGCCAATCACCGTGATTGAGCGCGTCGGTGAATCAACCAGCTGCACACTTATCTGCGGGTCGACGAGGAAGCCGCCTTGCTTTAGAGCACTCTTCAGAAACTCGGCCGCTTCCGCCGGCGTGAAGCCTGCGACCTTGACCGAACCGAGATAGGGCAGATATATCGCGCCATTTGAACCGACCTTGACGCCCTGAAGCATAGGCGAAGACGCTCCAAAAGCGATGGCTCCGGATGAGGTTTGAGTCGAGGTTGTTAGTTCGGGCGCGCCGTATGTCGCTATGGAAATTACGTCCCCTGGCGCGATTTTCACCTCTCTGGACGGGGCATCGAATGCGGAATCGGGCGCACTTGCCACCTTCGGCGGGGATGCAACGGCAGGTCCCACGAACTGGGCCGACGACGGCGCACTAACAAAGCTAAACACGGACGAAACCAGTAGTAAGGTGCGTAGCTCGCTCTTCATCCAAGCCTTCATATCTTCTCTCCAGTCTCCGTACGGGTCCCGCCGGGACTAATTCTTATAGTCGTAAGAGTAGTAGCCGAGATACCCGTAATATTCCGGAAGACTTGCGTCCACACCATTCAGAACGAAACCGTACACTTTGATGCCGACATCTTTGAAAACTTCTCCGACACGGGAAAGCATAGCTCTGGTGCAGTAACCCTGGCGGATGACGAGCACTAATCCGTCAGATAGCGACGCGACAATCAGAGGATCGGAGACCGATAAAGCCGGCGGGGAGTCGAAGATCACATATTCATAACGCTCTCGCAGTACTTCGACGAATTTCTTCATTTGATCGGAAGCGAGCAAATCGGCCGGCAGCGGGGGACAAATACCGGACGGGATTACATCGAGAGTACTGAGTGTCTTGTGCGTTTGAATTACGCTATCCAGGGGCTCCAAGCCGGTTAGGAACTCCGACAAACCTTTTTTGCCACTTAGTCCGAGTCGCCAGTAGACGCTTGGACGACGCATGTCCGTATCCACCAAGACTACCCTTTTTCCGCCTTGAGCCAGCACCGCTGCCAAGTTCATTGAGAGGGTGGATTTTCCTTCCGCGGGCTGACAACTTGTTACAGCTATCACTCGAGACTCTCGCGATGTGCTCGATAGTTGAATCGAGGTACGAAACACGCGCATAGACTCTGCGAAGGAAGACCTGGCATCCCACAGGATTTCCGGTCCGTCACTTGCTGCCGGATCAGGGCCCCTGCCCTTCCAGTTGGTTTGCGGAACAATCGCAATCGCTGGTACGCCGAGAAGCTCCTGGATTTGCTTGGAGTCGCGCATCCGCGTATCCATTCTCTCCAGCAGGAGCGCTAACGCCAATCCGCCGAAGAGTCCAAAAACAAAGCCTAACTCGCCCATTGTTACTGGAGATGTGCTGGATGGCTCGATGGGAAGAGACGCCAAATCGACAACGCTGATATCGGCTGAGTCCAATCCCGCGTCCACGGCAGCTTCGCGCAACCGCGCCAGTATGCTTTCGTACATATGGCGGTTCGACTCATATTCTTCGGACAATATCTCGTACTTCACGATATCGTCGCGTTGTCCATATAACTGGTGAACCCGGTTTTCGAGGACGCTCTTAGCCTGATCCTCTGCAGCATGGGAAATGCCATATGCATCTTTGGCTTTATTGATGACCGCCGATTCCTCTTGTGCGATTTCCTGATCCAACGCCTTGATCTGTCCGGCGAGCTTTTTGATTTCGGGGTAATTTGGTCCGTAGTATGTTTGGTCGCGCGCTAACTGTGCGCTCAGTGTTGCTCGCTGCGCACGCAAGGTCTCCAACAGGCCTGTCGTGCCTTCCATGCTGGCTGGAGTGGCGCCATCCTGAATGCGATCGGGCGGGATGGATTGAAGGATGTGGTACCTTGCTTCGTTCAGGACTCGTTGTTCCGTAGCGTCGGAGGCGCCCTTTTCAAGATTGGTGATCTCTTGCACGATCATGCTGTGGCTAGGGTCAAGCGAAGAGATGCCGAGCTTCTTTTGCAGATCGACCATCTGATCCTGAGAATCCTGCACAATCTTTCGAAGATCGTCTATTTGTCCTGACAGCCAGTTTGTTACCTGCTTGGTGCTGCTGTAATGAGCGGTGAAGTTATTCTTGATAAATTCAGTTTCCAGGGCATTCACAATGTCAGCCGATAGCTGGGGTGATTCGCTAACGTAGGAAATTGTGATCATCTGGGTGCGGGGTACTCTGGAGATGGTCAGGTGTTGACGTAGATTACCCAATACGGCGTTGCGTACGTAGGGATCATCGAGAGTGTCCTCAGTGAGTGCCGCTGCATTGGGGCTGGAAGAAACTAGTCTCTTTACGTTCTGGGCACCAAGAAAATTCGGATCCTTGTATAACTTCAACGTTTTGGCGACTGTGATCAGAAGGTTATCGCTTTGGAGTATGCGGCTATCGCTTTCAATAACGATATCGAGTGTGCTGCCGCTTCCCAGGACCGCACCGATTGACTGTTTCAATTCCGATGCAGAACCGGGCTGTATCTGCATCTCTCCTGTAGCTGTGTACTTTTTCCCTCGGTACAGGCCGAGTAAGACAGTCAGCGAGGCCAACCCCAGAGCCATACCGAGTATCAGATAGCGCCTCTTGCGGACGATGAGCCACAGATCCGTGAGGACAAGATCTTCCTTTGCAGAGGACAGTGAAACATTCTTGGCGCGAGTTGACTGTTGCAATCAAACCTCTCAATGGTCAAATCTGCCGGATGATTCCGCAATCGGGAAGGTCTGACGCGATGCTCCGGGTGTTAAGAAAACTGCTTTCCGCAACTACTCCGAATATGGCACCTCCATGGCAAACAACCCAAGGGATCTTGCACGATATTTACAAGCACGAACCTATCGTCGTGGGGATGGTCCCTTTCAATTCGCAAAATGCAACACGAGCAACCAAAATACTGCAACTGATGATAAAGCAGGCTGTGGAAAAGCTATTCGCGGCCTGCTCAATAATTCGCCGTTCGGACTCACCCAAGGTACGCGGAGAGACGACTCCCAAACGCACCCAAACCACGGAAATCCGTTGAGTTTTGCTGCATCTGTGAAAGTCGTCCGATGCCACCTTCGGTTCCACTCGTGGAGCTGGTTTTCTTATTGTTCAGGATCAGCGGCCAAGCGCGCAATCACAATACCCCTTTTGAATCACGGAATGTGACTTTCGGACATTCATCGAACCGTAAGTCGTTTGTTTTGATAGGTGGTTTGGGCTCTTTTCCGTGTAACATTTTTGTTTTCAGATAGATGGGAGGAAAAGGGGGAGGGGTGGGGTAACCAGCCTTAGTGGCGGATGGAACAAAAGCGTTCATTTCAGCCGTATCTCGGCATGGCGAGTCGGGCTGCGCCTCATGAACTAGGCCGGTTGAGGGTTAAGGCTTCCCACCCATTGTGCGAAGAACGCACATGGATGGGGCACCCAGCCTTGGTGGCGATGTAGCAAGAGCGTTCATTTCAGCCGTAACGGGGCACGTAGCCTTTTTGGGCGGATCGGGCGCGGGGTTCATTGCGGACGCAACTTGCCGAAAGCCAGTCGAATTGCTCGCGACGAACGAGATCTTAACGGTCCATTCTCGATGCGATTTGGACTCAGAACACTAGTTCTTCGGCAGTACTACAAACGGCCCGTTCATCTCACCGCCGCCCTCGAACGCCGCCTGTCCCAGCGCCGGAATCCCAATATCCCACACCGGACCCGCCAACTCCGGCATCGGCCGCGCCTGGAACAGCTTCTTGCATTGCTTGGCGGTCCATTTCGCCCACGCCTTGGACTTTTTCCGCCGCGCGCTGTCGGTCGAGATCCCTGTCCCCGCGTACATTTGCCGGTACAACTTCGACAGGAACATGAATGCAATGCGCGCTCGCAAAGTTGGTGTGCAAGCAGACCGCTTCCAGATCGCGCTCCAGGTATAGAACGTGTCCCAAACCTTCTGTGTCCGTTCGCGAATCTCATCCGAACTCATGGTGGGATGCGGCGTAAACATCTTGGGCCGGACTTCGGTGGGAATCATCCAGTAGCGCGTAATCGGCACATCGCCCACCATGGTCGGATGCGTCGACTGCTCCTTCTCCCAGCGCCCGAAGTCCACGGTGCCCGGGAAGGGCGTCATCATGACAAACTGAGCAAACGTCACGCCCGCCTTCATCGCCATCGCAACGGTTGCGTCAAAAGTTGCCGGCCGATCCGTAGGCAGCCCGAAGATAAACGACCCCAGCACATGCACACCATGCTTCTTGAATGTCTGCAATTGTTTCGCCAACGCCTCGCCGGAGTAGTTCCAATCCTTGAATACCGCCTTAAGTCCCTCCGGAGTTACTGCTTCCACACCTACTAGCGCGCCCTTGATGTTGGCCTTCCGCATCGCATCGAGATAGCTGCCATCTTCACCTGCTTCCATCGTCATCTGGGTAAAGAAGACCATGTCCTTTGGCAGCTTGGCCAGTTCATCCATCAGTTGCAACCGCTCGTTGCGAATCGCCGTCAGCTCTTCTACCTTGGCCGTATTTCCCTGCTCGCGCGCCAGCCGCAAATCTGTGAAGGTCACTGGATAGAAGTTATCGTCCGCGAGCGCAATAAACCGGAACCCCAGCCGCCGCAGCGTAACGATCTCGTCGATCACGCTCTGGAACTTCCTCTGCCGCGGCTTCTGCCCGTCTGTCCGCCACACGCTGCAGAACGAGCAGTGCTTCGGGCATCCACGAATCGTCTGCACCGAGGCCCACATATACTTTGCCGGATCCATGAGGTCCCAGCGCGCCGCCAGAAATTGGCTGCCTTCAATCCGCCCACCCTCGTAAACGCGCTCCAGCTTCCCAGCCAGGCAATCCCTTACCGCGTTGCCCCATGCGACATCGCCGTCGCCCTTCACCACGGCATGTCCCTCGCCGCGCTCCAGAGCCTCTTCTGGAAACAACGTAGCGTGAATCCCGCCGTACACCACCGAAGCCCCACGCGCCCGCGCCATGCGTCCTACCTGGTATCCGCGCAGCGCGTTCCCCGTGTGCACACTGATGCCCACAATATCGCCTGGGTGAATTGTTTCCGGGTTAATCTGCTCCAGCGACTCGTCTACCAGAATGGGATCGCCCACTTCAGGTGGTGTCGCCGCCGCAAGCACAAAAAGCCAACGCGGTGTGATTACCGCAGTACCAAAGGAATTGTCACTGGGATTGACCAGATGAACGCTCATACGATCCGACCTCTCTCGTCCGGGTGAAGCGGGCATGCCGTAAAGTGGCCTCAGAGAGCGAATTCGTAATCGGTCGAATCGATGGCGGACTTAACCTGCCGAATGATAGGCGACGCCGAGTTTTCCCGTCGGACAGTGTGGAAATCTTACAGGCAAGGACCTTAAAAAGGTGAGCAATACTGATCACTTTTTCCCTTCCTGAACAAAACTTCAGACAATTTGCGCAGTCTTAGCGCTTTTCTCAACCAAATCGCAGGTCATAGCCAGCCGTCCACAGCCGCAAAGGCCCTGACTGTGTTCGATTCCGGACTGCTCCCTCCATGAACGGACACAACAGTTCCTGCCGCATTATTCTCTTGCATCCCTATGTCACTGGTGAAAAAAAACTTAGGCGTCTATCACTTTGGCCGCCGGGATGCACAATGAATTCTAACCGATGATGCTTCAGGAGGGATTTTCAATGGGTAAGCTAGGCCAGGATATTCGTTACGCACTGCGGCAACTCAATCGCAGCCGCGGCTTCGCGGTAGTCGCCATTCTCACCCTCGCCCTCGGCATTGGCGCCAACACCGCCATCTTCAGCGTCATCGACTCCATCCTCCTCGAACCCTTGCCCTTCCCCAACCAGGACCGATTGGTGCAGCTCCAGGCCGAGCCCGGCTCTTCCACCGCCAACTACCCTAAAGCATGGATCCGTGAATATCAGCGTCGCGCAACCAGCCTGTCCAGCGTTTCTGCCTACACCCTCAACTCGGAGTTCAACGTTACCGGGATCGGATCGTCTGCCCGCGCTTTCGGGAGCACCGTCAGTGCAAACCTCTTCAATACGCTTGACGTACAACCGACACTGGGCCGATTCTTCGTTTCATCGGAAGAGACGCCGGGGCAGGACCACGTCATCGTTCTCTCCAACGGCTTCTGGCGTCAGCAATTCAATGCGGACCCGAACATTGTCGGCCGCACCATTCTCCTTGACGGCATCAATCGCCAGATTGTCGGCGTAGCTCCACCGCAGATACGCTTCCCTGACGCAGATACGCAATTCTGGATTCCACTTGCCTTCAAGGAAGGCGACCGGGTAGACCTTTGGGGGAACTTCGAATATCTGGCCATTGCCCGCCTCCGGAATGGCATAAGCCCCAGTCAGTCTCAGGCCGAGATTCGCTCACTCCGCAGCCAGATGATCGCCCTCTTTCCCTGGACCATGCCCGATGAATGGGCCAACGCAGTCACCGTCAATCCGCTGCTCAACTCCGTGGTGGGTGACATCCGTCCCCGCCTGCTGTTACTTTCAGGAGCCGTCGGCCTGGTGCTGTTAATTGCCTGCGCCAACGTCGCCAACCTCATGCTGGCACGGGCAGCAGCTCGCCAGAAGGAAATCTCCCTCCGTTCCGCGTTAGGGGCGAACACGGGACGCCTCATCCGCCAGATGCTTACTGAAAGCGGCGTGCTTGCAGTCCTCTCCGGCACACTAGGCGTGCTGCTGGCCGCTCTGAGCCTGGACGCACTCAAGCTGGTGCTGCCGCCGGATACGCCGCGTCTGGCTAACCTCGCTCTTCATGGCCAGGTATTCCTGTTCGCAGCAGTGGTCTCGCTCCTCACGGGTGTGCTCTCCGGACTCGTGCCGGCTCTGCAGGCAAGCAACAGAGATTTGCAGGGCAGCCTGCGGATGAATGCCGGAAACGTCTTTGGCACGGCGCATCGATTCCGCATCTCCCGGCTGTTGGTGGTCGGCCAGATCGCTCTCGCCGTCGTCGTCATCACTGCCGCGGGAGTTATGCTGCGCAGCCTGATCCGGCTGGCCAATACCGATCCGGGATTCCGCGCCCAGCAAACACTGACGGCGCAAGTCTCATTGGACCGCTCCGCATGCGCTCAGAAGGGTCCCTGCGCAGGCTTCTTTGAGACTTTGCTCGATCGCACCCAGGCGCTGCCGGGAGTCGAGTCCGCCGCCCTGGTTGATAAGCTCCCGCTTACCGGATTTGACGACTCGTTCGTGTTCGACGCGGAAGGCCACCCACGCACTCCGCGCCAGGTCGCCTTTCAGGGTTCGCGGCGTATCGTCTCTCCTGGATATTTCAAGTTGATGGGCATTCGCTCCATGAGCGGCCGTCTGCTGAATGCCGAGGACTACTCCGGCACAACGCGCGCCATGGTCATCAATCAAACCGCGGCGCGCCTGCTCTGGCCAGGTCAAGATCCCATCGGGAAGCATATCGAGGATGTGAAGGATGGGACCTTGCCCGGACAACTCGACATGAATGTGGCTGCGATCGTTGTTGGGGTCGTCAGCGATACGCGCCATCAGAACCTGGACACTGTCGCCGGCAAGGAATCTTACGTTGCGCTGACTCCTAAAGATGAAATGCCGGTCATGAATATCCTGATTCGTTCCCACGTAAGTTCGACGGAACTCGCATCGAGCCTTCGCGGCCTTGTTGCCGAAATCAATCCCGCAGTTCCGGTTACGAAGGTGCGGACGCTCGAAAGTGTTGTAGTTTCGTCCACCGCTGCCCCGCGAGCGCTAACACTTCTTCTCACCACTTTCGGTGTACTGGCATTGCTTGTCGGCTCCATCGGCGTCTACAGCCTCATCTCCTACACGGTCAGTTGGCGCACCCGCGAAATCGGTCTCCGTCTTGCCCTCGGCGCCAACCGTATCCAGATCGCGCGCCTTGTCCTTGGCCAGAGCCTTGCGCTCGCCGTCGCCGGTTCCGCATTAGGAATCGCCGGAGCCGTAGCCGCCACACGCCTAATGAGCCGCTTCCTTTTCGAAACCAGCCCGCTCGATCCGTTAACCTACTCGATCGTTCCTGTGCTCTTTTGCCTTCTAGCTTTGCTAGCCGCCTGGGCCCCCGCCCGTCGCGCCGCCAGCGTAGACCCCATGATCGCCCTCCGCAATGAATGATCGGAAAAACTGCGCAACCTCTCATTCCAGGAAGCACCGACATGTATGCGAAGTGTGCTGCAGGCTGGAAGTCGCGCCCAGATAAGAGCCTTCCAGTTATACGTCGAGATCGTCCGCATCGCTGGCGGCAACAGCGGTCCCGCGACGCTTGGCTAGCAGGTAGCCGCGAAGGAACGGCTCGAGGTAGCCATCGAGCACCTTGTCGACATCGCCGACCTCAACCTTGGTTCGATGATCTTTGGCGATGCGGTAGGGCTGCAACACATAAGACCGGATTTGCGACCCAAAGTTGATTTCGAGTTTGGAGTCCTCAACCTTCTTTGAGACGGCGCGCTTTTTTTCCAGTTCGTATTCATAGAGCCGCGAGCGCAGCATCTTCATAGCCTTCTCGCGATTCTTATGTTGAGAGCGCTCGTTCTGGCATTGCACTACGATCCCAGTTGGAAGGTGAGTCATGCGCACGGCGGAATCGGTGGTGTTGACGTGCTGGCCGCCCTTGCCGCCAGAGCGGTATGTATCAATGCGCAGGTCTTCGACCTTTAGATCAACCTGGATGGTTTCGTCGATTTCGGGCGACACGTAGACGGATGCAAAGGACGTGTGGCGGCGCTTGGCCGAGTCGAATGGGGAGATGCGGACCAGGCGGTGAACGCCGCTTTCGCCAGCTAGTTGTCCGAAAGCGTACTCGCCAAGGATGGTGAACGTGGCGGATTTAATGCCGGCTTCGTCGCCGTCCTGCAAATCGTTGACCTCGGTTTTGTAGCCCTGCTGCTCGGCCCAGCGCAGATACATGCGCATCAGCATCTCGGCCCAGTCCTGGCTCTCAGTGCCGCCAGCGCCGGGGTGAACAGTGACGATAGCATTCAGCGGATCGGCTTCACCGTTGAGCATCGTCTTGGCTTCAAGAGCTTCGTTGAAAGCAGACAAAGCCTTGATGTCGCGCTCCAGATCGGCGAGCACATCTTCGCCCTCTTTTGCAAGCTCGAAGTAGGCTTCGATGTCGCCGGTGCGGCGCAGCATCTCCTCATCGTCGGCAACCATTGTTTCGAGGCGCTTCCGCTCGCGCATGAGGGGCTTGGACGCGTTGGGGTCGTTCCAAAGGGCCGGATCGGCAAGCTTGGTTTCTATGTCTGCGAGTTCCCTGCGGATGCGAGCAGGGTCAAAGATACTCCCGCAGGTCGCGCGTTTGATCGCGCACGGGAGCATATGCGAATTCGAGATCGTTCAACGACGCCATATTTTGCTCTGGACCTGACTTTGGGTTAAGGTGCGATGCTGTGTTTTCTTGACTGATCTAGAATACACCGCATGGGCTCACCAGACCGGTTGATTCAACGCCGACGGTCTGGTGCTCAACTTGACATTTGTATATATTATCGGTGTAATTTGTAATACACGAGGACCTGAAAATGAGTACGGCAATTACCTCCATTCGACTGGATACAAAGTTGGCCGACGAAGCCGTGCGGGTTCTGGGCGCTAAATCGCGCACGGAGGCTGTGCATATCGCGCTTGAGGAGATTGTCAGGCTGAATCGCTTCAAGAAGCTGATGAAACAAAACGGCGGCAAACTGGCCTTCGCAAACTACGACAAGTAGGATGGTGATCTTCGATAGTTCGATTCTCATAGATCAACTGCGTACGAACTGTCATGCTCAACGCATGGCTGCTCTCGACGAACTGGTGCGCTACTCCTCCGTTGTTCTTGCCGAGCTTTGGCGCGGGGCGACAACGCCTACCGAGCAGGCACTCCTTCGCGCCTTAGAGAGGAACCACCCCGCCTTTCCTCCAACTGAGATGAACTGGGCGGAGTCTGGCCAGCTTCTCCTAAAGATGCAGCGCGTTCACGGCTTCGAGGGGCGCAAGCTGCGCGATCTGCATTTCGATGTGCTGATAGCGCTGACCGCTCGCTCCCATGGCGCAACGCTTATTACCGCCAACCGCGCCGACTTCGAGTTGATTCGCGAGTATCGCGCGTTCAAACTGGAGATCTGGTAGTGGATCTTTCACGGACGGCGAGCGGTTACGCCGGACACGGCACTGC
>Ga0182016_10003169_pt1 | contig 18907 bp, 24 predicted proteins | sample 712S2MmetaG_FD_120491 | JGI IMG/M metagenome (GOLD analysis project Ga0182016, IMG submission 120491) | Permafrost microbial communities from Stordalen Mire, Sweden - 712S2M metaG | ecosystem: Environmental > Terrestrial > Soil > Wetlands > Permafrost | place: Sweden: Stordalen | collected...
CTGCTTACGAAATTGTGTGAACTCTTGAAAGCACGGGCTGCAGGAGCTGAAGTGATTGAGCCAACGATCCGCTTCTGATAGTGGCACCTTGTGAGCGGCTATTCCTCGCAGTACAGCAGAGTCGGGACAACCGACACGTTGCGGGTTTGGAAAATCTCGGGATAAACCCCTCCCCAGTAGATCCAATATCCGCTTTTCTTCGCCGTTGAATTCTTCTTGTGCCTTCAGAACTTGCCTGCTTCCAATTGAACTCGTCTCACAAAAGAAAAGCCAAGTTTAACGCGACCAATCAATGCAAACCACCTTAGCGCGACGGAGATCACGGATCGCCACCCAGTCGAGCACGGAGCTTACCGATTGCATAACGAAATCGAAGTTTGACCTGGGGTTCCGTCAGGCGCAGTTGTGTCGCGATTTCCTGCCACGAATATCCGTACTGTCGAGCAGCCCAGACCTTGCGGGTCCACTCATCCATGTTCCGAACGGCCTCTTTGAGCTGAATCGATTGCTCCAGATCGCGTACCGCCTTTGAATCGTGGGCCTGCCGCAAACGCTCCAGATCATGACTCGAAGGAAGATGCTGCATCATCTGTAGCCTTCTGCGCTCCTTCTTCAGAGCGCGATTGAACCGATGATGGAAAGCACCGAAGAGATAAGCTTCCATGTTCTTTATTCGCCAGTTTTTCCCGTTGTACCGCTGAATCGTCTTCGCGACCGAACGCAACACTCCCTCCCAGACCTCAGAAGCAAAAGCCAGCGCTTCGTCAGAGCTTTTCCCCGGCTGCGCTCTATATGCGTGAGCCTGAACGCGTGGCCACAAGCGTCGCGCCACAACGATCAATTCGCTTATCTCGTGCTGGGGAGCCGCGATAGGGGGGATAAACTTCGAAAGAACCCATTCCGGGCTCAACTCGCGGCTGGACATCTGAGAGGGCCTCAACCCGACTCACAAATTAGATGGCCAGAAGTACAAATCGTGACATGCCGACTAGTGAGTGTCAAGCATTCTCCTTGTCCAGCGGCCCATTCCGCCCACTGGCGAAAAATAATTCTTTTCTGATACTTTTTTCCGCTCCGGGTTCCTTGACTAGATGTAGGGCGTTGACCAATCTGTGCCCGTTAGGGAAGGAGCTTGGAGCAATGTTCCCCAGGGTCGAAGTACGTCACCTGCAGGCAGTCCTTGTCCTAGCCGAGGAGCTGAACTTCACTCGGGCCGCAGACAGATTGCACATCACCCAATCTGGATTCAGCAAACAGATAAATGAAGTCGAAGCACTGCACAAATTTCAATTATTCATTCGCACGAACAAGAAGAACGTAGAACTCACCGAAGTGGGCCGTATCTTCGTCGAAGAGGCTCGTCTGGCAATCTGGCACATAGATCGCGCCGTTCATGCTGCTCGTGAGGGGAGCGACAGCATTTTGACAATTGGGCACTCGCCCGATGCCGACCACTCCTGGATTTCGGCCATTCTCGCAATCCGTCTGCCCATGTACCCTAAACTCCGCATTCAGCTCATTAGCGAGTTCTCAAGCGAGTTGGTCCATCGCGTGATGGCAGGCGACTTGAATCTGGCATTGGTGACAGCACCGCCGGAAAGCTCTCGGATCACGGCTGCGGCATTCGCTCAGACGCATCTCTACGCCGCACTCCCGCAGGCCCACGCAGCTGCTCAAAAGGAAGACATTGCTTTCCAAGATTTGGCAAAAGACGAATGGATTCTGTTTGCTCGGCGATCTCATCCCGTCGTTCGTGCTGCAATCATGGAAGCGGCACAGCGTCAGGGCGTCGCTCCGAAACACGCGCACGATATCCTTACCGCCCAAGAAGCAATTCACCTCGTATCTCAGCACGTTGGAGTGGCAATCGTGACCAAGCCTGCCTCAGTGGGCCTCAGCGTTGAAGGTGTTGTTATAAGGCCGCTGTCGGATCCATCGTTGTCATTCGAAACATGCTTGATTATGAGATCCGATGATGATTCGCGATTGGCGAACGAGTTCGGTCGCGCCTTCCTCCGCAGATATGCACCCCAGCGTATGCCACCAAAGCAAATGGACTTTTGGCTGTCAGCCTGAGCTGTCGTCTCGAAAATGGCGAACCGGTTCGGCGTCCCGTTGACACCACAGGTCTCAGTGCCGTCTTCGTCACAATGTATCTCTTTCTGTGACCTACCAACGGACGGGTCGCAGTCAACCTAAACAGCCGCAGGCTAACGTCAAGGGCACTTTCGCGGCATAAACGATGATTCCCTACGGGCTGCCCCTCATTTATTCCACGTTTGCCCGTGACGCCGCGCCTTCTGAACGGCTGTTCCTGTTGCCTCTCGCGCCCCCGCCGCGGGGTCACTTCAAAGAAAAGAGGCACATTATGACGACGAAGACTCTCAGCAAGTCCGACCTGGCACAGTTCACCGGCAGCGACAACTGGTATCGCCATTCGATCAACCGCAATGTTCTGTACACCGCCGGCGCGCAGCACGTTGCCGAACACGGCGGAGCGTATTGGCTTCTGGACGAAATCGCGATCATTCAGCCATTCAACAAGGCTGTCGCCACCGAGAAATTTCAAGTCTGGAAGCTCGCCGTACGTCCCGACCGAACCGCTTCGCTTACTTGTGACGATGGCGATGGCAACATCGTGTTCACCAAGGAGATCGAGCACACCGATTTCCCGCTGGACGGAATCATGCTGTATTTCGCTAACAACGTGATCCATCTGCCAAGCGAGTACTGACCAGCTTTAAGCCGCGCTGGCATCTTCGCTGGCGCGGTTTCTTCTTGGCTTTGTGAGGGGGTTTCCAAGGCAAGCATTTGTAAAAGCGGACCAATAAAATAGCAACGAACCTGCCAGATTATGCGGAAATGCCCCAGGCGCGATTGCTCCTCGATTTCGCGAAAACGAAATCCTGTCCAACCCTTCCATGCTCAGCGGCCCCAAGAAAAATCCTGTCGATTTTTGTATTTGGTATCGCTGCTGGTAGTACGAAAATTCCCGCGCAAGAGGCCAAAGCGGTATCCCTGCCAACCCAGCGTCAGACTGGTAAAATCCGGATTGCCGTCGATCATCAAACCGTTTATAGTGAAAGCGAACAAAAGGCGAATACATGGGGAGACCTTATAAATCCGAACTCCAGAAGTTGCCGCGCACCTATCTTTGGGCTCTTTCACTGGACTGTGCGGCCCTGAAAGAAAAGATAAACGAGCTGGCCTCATATCCTCTTGTCACGATTGGCTCCGGGGGTTCACAGAGCACGGCAACCTTGGTGGCGGATCTCCACCAATCGAAGTTTGGGCAAGTGGCAAGAGCGGATACCCCGCTTGGGGCCTGGAGCTACGCGAAGATACTCAAACGCTCTGCTTTCTTCATCGTCAGCGCTGGAGGAAAAAACCCGGACATTCTGGGTATTGCGAAAGCTGTCGTCGAATCGGAACCAGCATCGTTGGTTGCGGTGTGCGCTACTAGAAATTCACCATTGGCACGTATCGTCAGGGGATTTTCGCGCGGGTTCTGCTTCGACTTCGACTTGCTTAGTGGCAAAGATGGTTTCCTGGCAACGAATAGTCTCTTGGCGCTGAGCGTGTCCGCACTCCGGGGTTATGGATTCGATGACTTGCCTCAATCCTTTGAAGCGGCACCTCAACAGGCTGGCCGGATCGAAAAGAAAAGGCAATTGCGCCAACACTCTAATCTCCTCAATGTGCGGCATTTGATTGCGCTGCATGGCGCACAGAGCAAGAGCGCCGCTTTCGATCTCGAGTCGAAGCTGGTCGAGGCAGGACTTGTTTCGGTGCTGGTCGCCGACTACAGGAATTTTGCGCACGGGCGGCACCATTGGCTCGCAAAAAACCCTGATTCGGCTGTCGTGGCGCTAGCAAGCAAGGAGGAAACTCTTCTTGCAGAGCGAACGCTGGAACTGCTCCCCCGTGGCATTCCATCTCTGCTCATTGCGAGCCCAGCGTCTGCCTATGCTTCATGGGTTGGGCTCCAGTCGGCGGTGTTCGATTTAGTGGGGAAATTCGGAGATGCAAGAAAAATCGATCCAGGGCGTCCGGGAGTGCCTGAGTTTGGCCGGCGTATTTACCACCTGAACGCTTTTAGACATTCAAAGGCCGACCTGAAATCCACAGCTATCGCGCGAAAAAAGAAGGCAAGAGGGCAGACCGATACTGAATATTTACGACAACTAGATATCGCTTTTTTGAAGGTGTGTGAGAAATATCGAAAAGCAAAATTCCACGGGCTGATTCTGGATTATGACGGCACGGTGTGTGACCATGTGAATAGATTCGGAACGATTCCAAGCGCCATGAGTGACGCGCTCAACCGTATTGTGAAAGCAGGTTTCCTGCTGGGCATCGCGACAGGACGCGGTAAATCGGTCAGACAAGCTTTGCAAGCAGTGATAAGCAAGAACCTGTGGCAGCGAGTAGAAATCGGCTATTACAACGGCGGCGTGATAGCCGGGTTGGGAGATGATACTCAGCCGACGACCAATTGTTCCATTGCCCCCCACCTACAGACTGCAATCGACGCCCTGGATGAGTTCACGCAGTACCCATTTGAACTGAGTATCAGACCGCAACAGATCACCGTCGAAGCACGCGTTACCATCGGCATACAGGAGTTGTGGTCCCGTGTGGCACAGCGTTTGGAGGAAGCAGGGGTGAACGGCGTTAAAGTCGTAGCATCGACTCGGTCGGTGGATGTCGTGGCTGAAGGGACGAGCAAGCTGGCGCTGGTCCGCTCATTGGGAGAGGCGAGGCCCAATTCGAGATTCCTATGCATAGGCGACAGGCCGTGTTGGCCCGGTAATGATGCCCAGTTACTTAGCCAGGAGTTCTCTTTAAGCGTGGATGAGGTAGATGGTAGTCCATCAAGTGCCTGGAATCTGGCACCAGCTGGAGTTCTTGGGGCCGCCGCTCTTCAGTTTTATCTTTCCAAAACAATAACGAGATCAAACCATTTCTCGATTCGGTTGGGGCACAATTGAAGGATCAACTGGCTGAAGAATTGCTCGCAAAAGTAATGGGCTGGAAAAACCCGACAGATTTTGTCGAACACGGACGACCGTTGATGGCTATGGCCGTTTACAAGTACGACGAGTATCAGCAGTTCTCTCCCGGTATGCGCTTCATCGAAAGCCTCGCTTTATGGCTAGGGCAGTTCAAGACACTGGCGGAGCGCGCGACCGCACTTGCATTCGTCAGGGAACGTCTGGTGTTCGTTTCGTCAGCCGAGATGAATCATCTAGTTAGCATTTCATATCCTGACCACGTTCGCCCATTCCTGCTTTCGAAAGCGGCGGCAGAGTCAGGCCTATCGAGATGGCACATTGGAAAAGTCACAAACAGTTTGGAATTTCGGGTGCGAGAACGCAGGTCCTTATTCCTAGGATTGAGCGACGGGTCTCACACGGATGTGTTTCGGCGGGCAAATCCCCACCTTCAAAACGAACAGGTTCGTCAGAGCCACGAACTGACGGCAGAACGTGCAAAGGACTTGCGCTACGAACTCGTCAAAGACTTAACAAAACTATACGGACGTACCCCGACCGACCAAGAGTCAGTTTTTCGCTCCGTTATATTGCTCGACGATTTTTCGGGGAGCGGCATGAGTTACATTAGCAAGAAAGAGGACGGATCGTTCGCCGGCAAGGTGGGGAAATTTCTGGCGTCCCTGCAGGATTCTTCAGCACCGCCGTCGCAATTGTTCACGACCGAATCCCTCGAAGTGATTCTGGTTCTATACATGGCGACGGAGACTGCTGAGCGTGTTCTCTTGCAGGGACTATCCGAGCTGTGTCTGCCGTATCGGCATGATCCGAAGCTTCTCATCGTCCAGAGGTTTCCCGAGACTCAGCGTGTGATCCGAGGCACGCTACCAGACTTCGATGCACTGATTGACACGCACTACGACAGCGAGAACGAAACGACGAGCACGGCTCTGGGAGGAACCGATCTTAAATACGGGTTTGCCGGGGGTGCTTTACCCCTCGTCTTGAGTCACAACACGCCGAATAATTCGCTCGGCTTGCTTTGGGCCGAAGGTTCAAGAATGAAACCTCTGTTCCCCCGTGTCACTCGCCACAAGGATCTATGAGAGAGCCCCGAAATCCATTCCGGCTCCGAGCTTCAGAGGCGATCGAGTCCGACACCACTTTTTTAAAGCTGTTTGGTCCCGGCATGCTCGAATTGCTGCCAAGTGGGCAGCATCTTTGGGACAAGCCTCAGGTTTTCCGCAGCGCTCCCGGAGCCGGCAAAAGCTCACTACTCCGCCTTTTTACTCCTTCAGTCCTCTTGACACTCCATTCCTTTCGGCGAAATGACGATCTGAAAGAGCTCTATCAAAAAATGGCGGAGATTGGCGTCATTGGTGAGGAAGGGCCGCAGCTCTTGGGAGTGTTTCATTCGTGTGCGAGAAACTACGCCACACTAGAGGATCTGGAGTTCGATACTGCTCGAAAAGAAAGATTGCTGTTTGGTCTACTGAACGCCCGGGTGGTTCTGGCCGCGCTCCGCTCTGCACTAGTTTTGCATCGGTTGGATTATCCGGCCGATCTGGGGAGGATCACATTCGGAGCGAATGTATTCGAGGCGTTCGGGAGCACATTCTCAGTGGGCAGCACCGGAGAAGATCTGCACCGGTGGGCGACGAAGCTCGAAGGAGCGGTTTGCGATGCCATTGACAGCTTTGGCGGGTCAGACTTAAAGCGTCTTCCCGGAAGCGAGACGTTTTCAGCCCTAAGCCTGCTTCACCGCGAGAGCCTAATGATAGATAAGAAGCCCGTCGCGGAACGTGTGCTGCTGTTGCTCGATGATGTTCATCATCTCACCCACAGACAAAGGAGCCGAGTATTGAAAGTGGTGGCCGAATTGCGAGCGGGTGTGGGCATCTGGCTGGCCGAGAGGTTTGAAGCTCTCAGTTCCGACGAGATGTTGTCATCGGGCATGTCTGAGGGCCGGGACTACGAGGGTGAAATACTCCTGGAACGATTTTGGCGAGAGCACCCCCGCAAGTTTGAGACTTTGCTTTTGAACGTTGCTGATCGCCGCGCCAACGCCGCAGTGGACGTGGAAATAAGTTCTTTGGATTCTTGCTTGCAAGCGTCGCTTGATGGACCGGAGTGGGTAGCGAAATATGAGGCCGCGATCCCGACGATACGAAGCCGGGTCATTAAGGCAGTGGGCGACCGGTCTTTGTTTCAGGCATGGATACAAGCTCAGGAGGATGCCGCCGGGACGGCACGGGACCGATCTATCAGTTGGCGAACGTTGGAAATTCTGGTTCACCGAGAAATCAAAAGGGAGCAGGGTTCGTTTGATTTTCCATTGAGTGCTTCTGAACTGACGGAACGGAGTGATTCACAGTTGAAAGCTGCGGCGGAGTTGTTTCTGTCGCAAGAGTTCAATCTGCCATACTACTTTGGCACCAGGAAGCTTGCAACGCTCGCGTCATGGAATATCGAGCAGTTCATGCGGCTCGCTGGCGACGAATTCGAGGAAGTGGTTTCATCCCGCACGGTTCGGCGGGCGGCGACGCTCGATGCAGGGCGGCAGGACATCCTGCTTCGCGCCGCTTCGGCCTCGTTTTGGAGCGAGATTCCGCGAAGAGCGAGGAACGGCGAAAAGGTGTTGAAGTTGGTGGAGTCCATTGGCCGGTTCTGTCGCCAGCGGACGTACGAACCGTCGGCTTCGTACGATCCAGGCGTTACTGGAATCGCGATATCGATGCAAGACAGAGAGTCTCTGCAGGACGAAGGTTTCTTGCAGCGGAATCCCGAGTATTCCGTCTTGGCTGATGTTTTGGCCGCGGCGATTGCCAATAATCTCCTTGAGCCGCGGCTCGATTCGAAAGCCAAAGGCTCTAGCTGGATGGTCTTGAACCTTAACCGACTTCTGTGTGTCACGCTAGATTTGCCACTCGGCTATGGAGGGTGGAAGGAGCAGCATTTGCGGGATCTTTATGTCTGGATGACGGCTGGATACAAGCCTAAACAGGCCGCTCTCCTATGAAGCCAGTTCGAAAAGATCGGTGGGCGTCTTACGTGCATGTGAGCGGAGACGGGGTGCACACTTTCTTGCAGGAGCATGTAAAAACTCGGGACGGTAACAACAAAAGCTGCTTGATTGTGGGGAAGGGTTTTGATCCGAGGATGCTCGGCGGTGCTACTGCGCTCACCGCAGTTCTGGACCCACGGCAGCTTTCGATTATAGTGTTGGTTTTTGACGAGGGGCCGACTTCACCGTCGCGCAAATATGACAAGCTTGTTCAACAGAACATTGATACTTTGATGCGGATGGTTCCGTCAGAGCAAGTCAGAGAGCGTACGATTAAAATGTTTTCGTCCGAAGGGCGACGAGTCACATCCCGCTCGGCAGAATCGGTATTTCGTTCAGCGGACGAATTTAGTGGGTTCAGCGATATCTTCGTTGATGTCAGTTCCTTACCGCGCAGCGTCTATTTTCCAGTGGTAGCAAAACTTCTGCACTTGCTCGATGGAGTGAAGGACGGTGCCGCTCCTAATCTCTTTGTAATGGTGAGCGAGAGTGCTGAACTGGATCGTCGCATCGTGGAAGAAGGAATCGATGAGGATGCGGACTACATTCATCCATTCCGAGGTGCGGTGGAGAGGGAGTCGGCTGCTGGTCGCCCAAAGGTTTGGTTCCCTCTGTTGGGCGAGAATCAAAGTGTTCAGCTCGCGCGTATCTATGACCTGATCAATCCTGCGGAAATCTGTCCGTTATTGCCGTCTCCATCAATGGATCCGCGCAGGGGTGATAACTTGGTGCTCGAATATCGAGAACTTCTGTTCGACCGGCTGAGAGTGGAAACTAGGAACTTTATTTACGCCTCTGAAACGAATGCATTCGAGGCGTATCGGCAGCTAAGACGAGCAATTCTGCACTACGCCGAGGCTCTGGAACCGTTGGGTGGATCAAATGCGGTGATTTCGGCAAATTCCAGTAAGCTGCTTTCAGTCGGAGCATTGCTGGCAGCCTATGAGCTAAAGTGCGACGGTGCCGATATTGCTATCGCACATATTGAGGCGCACGGATATATGTTGACGGATTCGGAAGACGATCTCGATCGGTTAGCTAGCGAGAGCAGGCTTCAATGTCTTTGGCTCTCCGGGGGTTGCTATGCATAAAGCAAAATCACCTCGAAAATCAAGGATAGTGGCAGCGGGGTTTTGTGCTCTGGATGTTGTATTTGGTCTTGATGACCCGGCACCGAAATTTTACGCTGGAGGTACGTGTGGAAACGTCGTCGCTGGTCTCGCATTCCTGGGATGGGATGCTATGCCCCTTTCGCGACTGGGTCACGACGTTGCCGGAGAATTTGTACGACAGGATCTCGAGCGATGGGGCGTCGACACTAGCTTGCTGGGCTTGGTACCTTCTGGCGCGACCCCGGTTGTTCTCGAGAAAATCCAACTGGGCAAGAACGGTATTCCGAGGCATCGATTTTTATGGAACTGTCCCGAATGTGGCTCGTATTTCCCGCCGTTCAGGCCCGTGTTGCGCACCCAAGTCGAAGATTTGAAAAAGACGCTAGGACATCCTGAAGTTTTTTATGCTGATCGAGTTTCTCGATCAACAGTTGAATTAGCGAAATATTTTCGCGAGGAAGGATCCTTGGTCTACTTTGAGCCCTCCGCAGCCGGCGACCCTAAGTTGTTCCGAGAGATGTTGCAATTGTGCGATGTGCTGAAATACTCGGCTCAACGGGCGCGATCCTTCTCGGAGTTGCTGCGAGAACACAAAGCGTATTTGGAAATCGAAACTCTTGGCGAAGACGGACTTCGGTTCAGAACACGCAAGGCTTTTGCATCGTGGCACACCATACCGGCATATGAGGTAAAGATTAAGGACACAGCTGGATCGGGAGATTGGACATCGGTTGGCTTTGTGTCCGAGATGTTGGCAGATGGCAAGAAGGGCCTTGAGATGTGCACGAGGCAGAAGGTCTCTTCTTGCCTTGAGCACGCGCAAGCCATCGCGGCGTTGAATTGTCAATTTGAGGGACCAAGAGGAGCAATGTATCAACTATCGAAAGAAAGGTTTATGGACTCGGTGGCGGCGCTAGAAGCCAAGAAGCCGCGGGATACAAAAGAGAGCAGAATTTCCTTAGGCCGACAGTTATCGACTGCCGCCGTCTGCCCAAGTTGCGGCCCGAAGGATAGCCACAGGCTGCACCTCGACAGTGAAAGAGAGATCCATGTTGCACGGACTGGGACCGTTTGAGCGCTCCGAACGGACGAGCGTGTCAGACCTATCCACGCACTGTGGTTCCGAGATCACGCAACTTGCCCGATCCTCGAAGGTTTCAGCTCAAAACGCGCGGTACAACAACGGTACAACCAAAACTGGTTCTTTCGTGTTCTCAGTGGCTCCTTACAGGGCATTGCAGTGCGACCGCTGCCTTGTAATTACTACCTGATCCAATAGATCCGCGCCCTTTCACGGCGGTAACATGGGTTCAAATCCCATCGGGGACGCCAAGATTCCAAAGAGTTTGTCCCATTTCGCTTGTTTCGGTAAGCCGTCCGGTCACGATGGGATCACGATAGATTCGGACTTCTAACCAAAAATAACAAGGCGTCGAACCCAAGAGCGTGGTTTGGATCGGCCCGATTTGTTTATACTGGCCCTGGGACGGAGGAAGATGCGGGAAAATGGCTGACACTCAGTTGGGCAAAACGCTGGAAGATTGGTCCCCCACTTCTAGAGCAGATTTCAAGGCTGACTTGGAAAAACTGACCAAAGTTCCCCTTGAGTGTTTGCACCGTGTGGTTCAAGAAGTTGCAAAGACCTTTCCTGCCAGCAACGTCGGAGAAGTGATTGCCCGCGAAGCAGAGCGATCCTCTTTGAGAAACCCAGAAGAACTCACTGATGCGTTGTCCGCTTTGATATTCCTCTGGTCAAACAGCGGGAATGAGGCGCCAAAAGCAATTGTGCAGGATTTGGCCTCGCTGGGAATTGCCTCCGATGCTACGGGAAACATCGTTACGGAACTCCTAACCTCAGCTATGCCACTTAGACAAGCCGCACGAGCGGTCTCGGCATATCTCAGGGTAGGCGCGCCGCTTTTTGTTTCTATTACGGGAGTTGTGGATATCAGATGCCGCTTTCACGAGACAGAAGGGGGCCTGCATTCGGGAGCCCTACCGACCAGGCTGATCGATACTCACGCAGTCGTAATGGCGAGTTTGCAGATGAGGACCGAAGACGACGAAGGGAAAACAGTCTCGTTCGTAATGGATGAAAATGATCTTAGTCATTTGAAGCGGTTTGTTGGAAATATGGAAAAACAGCTCGAACTGAGCAAGAGTTTGGTCGGTGGGCGGAGCAAAACCGATGGCTGAAAACGATTATCGTGAATATAAGAAAGAGGAAGAGGGCAACGTCAGCACGAACGCAGTTGCGGGTCGCGTAAATCGTGCGAATGTTGTAGTTGGTCGCAGGTTAGTGGTGAGGCATATGCGCCCTGTCCGAAGCGTTTCAGCTGCTACGCCTGAAGACTATTTGGCGCTAAAAGAAACGATGACTGCAGTGGCTGAGGGTATTACCCAGGAAATCCGCAACCAACACGAGACAACTAGGGCCGCGCTCCTCGTTCAACATCAACAGACAAGAGACGCCGTTCAACATGCTCGCCGGGATCTCTTGGACGCAGTCAAGGCATCCCCTGCCCAATTCTTAAAATTGATTTCTGAGTTTGGTTCGCTGTTTCTCGTTTTTGCCCTGGCGGTTTGGCGTATGCTCCACATTGAATTGGTGAACCCAGCATTCGCGATCTTCATGCTGTTTGCTTTTGCGCTTTATTGGGGTATGGCACACTTGGGGGAAAAGGACGAGAAGAAGACGGATGCGAAACCATCTAAATGAACGACTGGCAAAAGCTAGGCACGCTCGCCATCTGGGTGATTTTAAATGTCGCATTGGCCGTTGCAGCGATGTTTCTGATCGAACGTACGCTTGAGGGTGCTTTGAAGGCGGTAAAAGTTGCTTTGAAGGGTGAATTTACAACTGATGTTGGGAGACTGAATCTTGCTGGCATGGTCGTATTTGTGGTCTTGGCGATCGTCTTCCACCTCCATGAGGCGTTTGCTAAGCTGTTAATCGAGGACAACCCAACAGCCTGGGACGTGGGCGTCCTCGCGCCAGTCACCTTGTTTGGCTTGTTATTTATTGGGTCCCTGATTTGCGTCGCAGTCGTAGAGACAGCAAAGAAAAAGTGACCCACTGAAATATCGTCAGCTTCCCCAAGAAGGATCGCCTCCTCCCGGCGGTAACACTTCTCGTCAACTCATTGGCGCGGTTGCTACTTACTCCGCTCGGTTTCAATCCGATCACGCTGTGATCACGCCAAATCTCAAAAGTCTTAAATTAGACGGATTCGATCACGAGCCGATTTTTCGGCAAAGGGTGAAAAGCGGTGGAGAACATGGACATCTAAGTCCGGGACTTCCTCACTGCCCTTCACCCTTTTCCGACGGCGAATCTCGTTGACGCAGCTCGCTCGTAGGCTGCGTGTGAGCTACCCTCTACGGCTCGAAGTCATGGCCGCCCACCGTAAAGGCCCGCTCACCACGGGTCGAAGGATTGGCGGCTAACTTGATGAACTTTTTCGCCAGAGGCGCCGACACTCTTTTGCGTATTCCTCGGCTCTCAGGTGCGCGTCGAGTCGCTGTTGCAGCGATAGCTCCGGCATCGGCGCGGAGTCCTCAGCGCTGTGTCGTAACCCGCTACGGCAATCTCTTCCGCGCAATCGGGCGCCTGTTTGATTGACTGCATCCGCATACGAACTGGCAAGGGCAGCCGCATTCTTTTTACTCGCTGCGTCCTCGGTTCGCCGTGGTTCTGCAGCGAGTGCTCGGCTCACTTGCGCCAGCACGGCAAGCGCGTTTTGAATTTCTTCTTCGCTGTATTCCATAGCTGCGTCCTCGATTCGAGTGTTGCGGGTTCTGGGTTCTCCGACCAGCGCAACGTGATTGATGAGAATTCGTCGCTGTTCAAACGTTCCATTGTCCAGCGGAGAATATTCGCACTCATAACCCAGCGACGTTCCCCTGATTCCTGCCGCCTTCACTGCGTCTATCGCCGTCACGTCGGCTACGACGACATCAGCCACGAGGGGATAATTGCCGTCTTCCAACGGTTCTGTACCCTTGCGGACGTTGACCATGTGGCCGACCGCAGTGCCTTTCCAGGTGAAAGGCGTTACAAACTGCCAAGGGTGATTGAGGGTGACCGGTTTCGACTCGCCCGATGCTATCGTGAGTGGGGAAAAAAGTTCCTCTGCGCTAGTGTAGACATCCACCATTCTGCTCGAACCGCCGGGGAACAACTCGCTCTCGCGGTAGGCTTTCCAGCCTGTTCTGGCGACAGAGACGCCCGTCGCGACGAAGGCCCCGGAAGAAAGCAATTGGCCTGTATGCGGCCCATATCGTTCCTCTGTGACAAAGGTGCTCACCGCGAACCTCCGTCCCGCGTCTTCACATTGCCGATGATGATGTCAGCCATATTCATTGACCGATCATGGTTGGCCACAGGCACCACAGGACGCCCGAGAGTTTCCGGCATCGTCGCCGTAAGATGCTCGCTACCGCTGACGCCCGCCCCTTCGGGAATGCGAGAGCTGTCTCCCCGCGAGGTGTTGGTTTCGATTTGACCAGCTCGGCCCCAATTCAATTGAGCATCGTGCGACGTAACAGCGCCTTCCTTTTTCGCGGACGTGCTCGGCGAATTATTGCCGTTGCGAATACGTGCACGCTCCAGCGCGATCTGTGCCATGCGTGCGTTTCTTTCAACTGCTCCAGGGTCTGACAATTTATTTCCCTCCTTTGAAGTTTCTGACTGACTCTTCGATCTGTCGCTTGTGTTCGCGTGCGATTTCATCCAAGGACCGCGGACGCAATTGCTGTGAAAGTTCTGCCGCGCTTGGTCCGCCAATCGGCGCATTGGCAATGGCATAATTCTTTTCTCTCTGATCGCTCATGCCCTCACCTGATTGAGAGTGCTGAGTCTCGTTTTTGCTCTTTCAAGCTCTTCGCGTGCGGCCACCAATTCTTCGCGTGACTCTGCATAGCGCTCCTGAGCCGCTTTCAGCCGGTCTTTTCTGCTGCCGGGCTCGGCATCCTCGTACATCATGGAGACACCACTTCGCTGGACAAGAATTTCCAAACGGCGCACTTCGGTACCGTTTACTGAGCAAACGTTCGCCCACTGCTGGACTTCCAATTCGCGCCTCTCGACCAGATCCCGAGCCGCGGTTAATTGAGGATGCAGGATCATCTCGATGCGATGCAGCTGCCGCTGCGCAGCGGCAGCTTCGCCCGCGCGGTCACGAAATATCGCCGTTGGCTGAGGTGACCTAAATGCGGTTTCTGGCAGAGATGCAAGCGAGACTGGTAGATCAGCGGAAACTGCGCTGCTGTCCACGCTGGCGTCCAGGAGATCGCCTTCTAAACCGCCAGCGCCGAAAACTGGAAACTGATTTGCACTCATTCTTTTTCCTCCATCGCCCCAACCGGGCGGTAACAGTTCACTGCATCTCTTTGCCCATCAGCGCTGTAGCAGCTTTCCGAAAATTGCCGTCACGCCTAAATCACGATGGCCATCGGATTTGCTCTCCTCGCGCCTGTGCTATCCACGCAACTGCCAACCGGCGCCGTCGTGCTCGTTCTTTTTCTTTCTCCGCCAAGCTCGCCTCGATTGCGGCGTGACAATCTTCTGCGAGTTTTTCTTCTGCCTGCTCTGGCGTCAGATCGAACAAGATGCTTTGCAGTTCCACTTGCTGCTCGTGATACGTGCGCTCCAAATCGCCGAGCAACAATTCGCGTACCTCGTTCACCGCCGGACTTCGCCGAATGATGCGATGCCTCACGGTTTCAATCTCCCGTCACTTCTGGATCGAGCACGATGCGGTGGTCCGCGTCTGGTTCTCCGGCATCTGTGCTGAGGGTTTTCGGAATATTCTGGTTCCAGTTGCCCGGATCGTCGCCCTCGTCGATATACCGTGCGTACCGAACTCCGATGCGACCACCATTTTTCTGCCTGAAGGACCCCCACTCGATTTCGCTGTAACCCGATGGTTCGCGCTTAACTACAACCAACTCGTCACCGACGCGAACGTGTTGCTCCGTCACGCAGGTAATGATCAAATCGCGGACTTGTGACTCTGTTTCCTCTTCGAGCGCATCCAGCCGCTTACTGATTTTGTCGTCTGCCATCGTTCCTCCGTGCCGCTTCTAACTTCGTAAGTCGCGCTTCCACAACTTCGTGGGCATGCGTTCGCAGAAGCAAACTAAGAACAGCGAGAGATGCCCGCACGCGCGACGGCGCCGGTTGCTCCGCGTCGCGCAAGATTTCTCCGAGAGTTCTGCTGGCGTCCAATGCGAGACCGCGGACTTCGTTGCATGCAGCAAAGAAAATTTCGTTCTGCGCATCGAGCAGCGCGGCAGAAAATGCCGGGTCCTGCTTCCACCGTTGCAGCGTTCGTGCTGAGACTCCAATGGTTTGCGCGGCTTCAGCTACAGAGTGGGACTGGAGCAGTGCTGCGACAGCTACCGCTCTTTTCCTGCCGATCCGGCCCGAGTTTTTGGACGTGGCTGCCATTTTGTGTCAGTTTCGGACTTCGTTCTCGATGAATTCGGTCATGGCTCAGTCACACTCTCCCGCTAAACCGCATCCTCTTCAGAAAACACAGGGGACAGATTCGGTCTGCCCCTGTGCTATCATGCCTTTGACGAGACTGTTATCAGCAGCCTCGCCCCGTGAGCTGAATTGAGTTGTGCTCTTGCCCCGGCCAGGGCAATCTCTGAAGCTGCGCTTCCCGTCGCGGCTTTTCTCTTTCTCGCATCTCTTGTGACTGCCCTGATTTAGCATCGCTTTCCCTTCATGCCTAACTTGGTAGTTGGTTATTGGTAGTTGGTCGCGGCTCAGCCTGTCTCCCAAGTAACGATCTTGCTAATCACGGAGTACACTTCAGCATCTGAAAGCGCATTCCCGTTGAAGTCCTTTTCCACATCAACAACGGTCACGCGAGCGAACCGACGAAGAAAAATATTCGGGCTCATCTTCTGGCCGCGCAACGGTGGACTCCCGGCATTTGCATCTACCCATGCACGCCAGTAGTTAGAACGTCGGCTTGTCGCTTTCGGAGTTTTGGCCTCGCCGAGATTGAAGAATTTCGTAATCTGCGCGAGCGTGTTCATGCGGGAATCGTCCACGATGTCCCACTGGCTTTGACATACCCAGCGCCGCCAATGCGAATCGAAGTAGGTTTTCACGCTCCGACAGAAACCTGTGTACTCGCCAGGTTGAATGTGATCGTAACTGCGCGAGGAAATCTCCGGCTCCGGCTGTTGCTGCTTGGGAACGATTGCGAGCTTCGGCATTTACTTCGACTCCTCGCAATCGCTGCCACAGGGCGATATCAACTTCGCTCTTCGTGTGGCAAAGCCCGCGTCTGGCGCTGGTTTACGCACGAACGCGGGCTCCGCTCGCAGCGCCGGTCACGCTGCGATCACGTTGGCATGTTTTAACGCTCGGCTCTCCCGCGGCAAGGCCGTCGATCCGCGGTCGTATATTTTCCGAGAGGATGCGGCGAATCTCGCTAAGTGGTATCAACAGCCGTGCGCCAACCTTGCGGCTTTCAACTCGGCCGCGATACGCATATTGTCGCCAGGTCCATCGGGAGATGCCGCTGAGGATTTCTGCTTCGTCCACGCCCATGTATTCGGGCACCACAGCGTCCACGCGCTTGATTGCTGGCGTGAGAGTTTCAGCCGTGCGCTTCAATGCTTTGCGGATTGCCATGTTTTTTGCTCCTACCTAAAGCGGTACATGAGTTGCGAATGCTTGTCTTTTCTGCCTTCGAGTGCTAGATTAACGCAAGATATGCAACACTCCTACAAGTGGACTAGCAAAGTAGCTCTCAGCACTCTAGCGTCAGAAGTGCAGGACGTGGAGATTGAGGGCAAACAAATCGTCGGCCGCTGGGGGAAGGAGTTATGGCATCGCGTGAGTCCGTCTCGTAGAACTCTCGTCGAACAGTTCGTTAACTCGCCAAACGACCCTCAGGGCATACTGCGATTCACGCGAAAGTACGGGCCATTGTCAAAGCCCCACACAAACAAACCTTTTCGGCAGCCAGTGCAACAATGGCGATCGCATCAAGCATGGTTGAGACGGAATTGGACCATCACTCCACTTGGCTTTAAGGTCGGGATGAAGGACGGCGAGATGCTGGGAATCACCCCAGAGAAGCTATCGCTTACGGTCGAGAGTTTGGAGCGGTTCCTTGAATTCGAGATTTGGTTCTCACCTATAGCACGTCGCCGACGCTGTAAGCGTCCACGCTGCGAGACTCCGTACTTCATAGCCAGCAATCCAAAGCAACTATTCTGCGATGAGAAATGCGCGGAGTGGGGCCAGCACCAGCACAAGCAGAAATGGTGGGCTGAGCACGGTGAACAATGGCGCAAACGCCGAACAACTAAACAGACAAAGGGAGGAAGTTGATCATGCCAAGAGCTAAGAAAAACGGCCGCGACGGGATCTTCATGCGCCGCGGGAATTACTACATCAGTTTCAACGATCAAACGGGACGGCGCGTGCAGCGCAAGGTGAACGCATCCACACTCACCCAGGCCCGCGATCTCCGAAATGCCGAAACCGCGCGAGTCGAAAAGGCCCGGACCTTGGGCTATGCGCCGCCTACCAAAGACACGTTTCTAGAAATCATGCCCCGGATACCTCAACCACCAGCGCAGTCGCCTCACAGCGGCAGCCTATGAACGCACGCGAGGCATTGTAGAGGGTCATCTGAAGGATAGTTTCGGCTCGGCAAGACTGGCAGATGTCCGCCGCGGGCTAGTGGAACAGTACGTGACCGAGCGCAGCGGCGAAGTATCGCCGGGAACCGTGATTCGGGAACTGAATGTTTTAAAACACTTGCTCAACTGTGCTGTGGCGTGGGAGCTGATCCCCGTCAATCACGCGCATGGCGCCAAGCCCCCGAAGGATCGTGCTGGACGGCTCCGTTACCTTCAGCCAACAGAGCTGCACGCAGTACTTGAAACCTGCCCCATGTGGTTGCGCCCCATCGTGGCCCTGCTCGTCACGACGGGGATGCGCCGCTCCGAAGTACTCACCTTGCGTTGGCTGGATGTTGACCGCAACGGCAAGCGGATTATGCTTCCACAGACCAAGAATGGCGACGGGCGCATCGTTTGGTTGAATGATCTCGCTTGTCAGGCTCTCGATTCTGTTCTTCCCCAAAACGGTTACAAGCGCACGGATCGAGTGTTTCCTGCCAGTGCCCATATCAGCCCGGAAAACGTCTCGCTCGCATTCTTGCGTGCGTGCCGGCGGGTTGGGATCGAAGATTTCAGGCTGCATGATCTGCGCCACACGGCCGCCTCGTGGCTGAGGATGACGGGCTCCGACATCGGAACAGTTGCCGATCTTTTAGGCCACAAAGATCTGCGGATGGCGAAACGATATCAGCACCTCAGCCCAACTTACCTTCAGGCCGCGGTTCGGGGACTCGATACCGCTTACGGGCAGTTGCCAGCCTTCGCGCAGTTGCCAGCGCCAAGGGAGATACAGATACAGCGAAAGGCGATCACGATGTGGTCACGATAGAACCTAAAAACGAGTACAAACAGGTGCAAGCGAGTGCAAGTTAGAAACAGGCACTAACTGCGCGGTTTTCAGTGATTTATGCACGTTCTTACGAACACTTACCAACTGGTGCTAAGTGCCCTAAAATGCTCTTTCACGGCGGTAACATGGGTTCAAATCCCATCGGGGACGCCAACAATTCAATGCGTTCGCGGCATCCGCGCCGGTCTTCCCGCAACAGTCCGCAACCATCATGCGTGACCCACCGTTTCCC
>Ga0182016_10003171_pt1 | contig 18903 bp, 17 predicted proteins | sample 712S2MmetaG_FD_120491 | JGI IMG/M metagenome (GOLD analysis project Ga0182016, IMG submission 120491) | Permafrost microbial communities from Stordalen Mire, Sweden - 712S2M metaG | ecosystem: Environmental > Terrestrial > Soil > Wetlands > Permafrost | place: Sweden: Stordalen | collected...
AGACGGCGGCAGCCGTTGACGCCGAATACACGGAAATGCACTTGGCGCAATCGGAGCATTCCCGGCTGGCCGACCCAGTGACTGGCAAAATCCTGAAACCACCGTTCGGCGTGAATCTGGAAGCGACCAATTTGCCGGCAGCCAATCCGAAGGAAAAATGATGAGTTGCTGATAATTTATTCAGGAAAATGTAACAGTCAGGAAAGCGATTTATTGAAACATTTAAGCGGTGGCGGTGTCACATGGACTATACAGCCACCAGAAAGGTTGAAGATTTTCGTCCAATTTGCCAGTTGGACGGACATTGATGGATGGAAAATTGATTAAACCAAGCAACCCTTCGGGGAATCAAAAATAATATATGAGCATGACAACCACGGTTGACGCGCCTGCTGCCACCCAAACCACCGATGCCGACGTGGCGCTACTGCGGGAAGCTCCAGCACGCTACCAGCAGCTTGCCGCGGAACTGGGCAAACGCATCATCGGCCAGGAAGAAGTCGTCCGTGACCTGTTTGTCGCGCTCGCCGTGCAAGGCCACGTGCTGATGATCGGCGTGCCGGGACTCGCCAAGACATTGCTCATCCGCAGCCTTGCAGAAATTTTGGACCTGCCATTTCAGCGCATCCAGTTCACGCCCGACCTCATGCCCGGCGACATCACCGGCACGGAAATCATCGAGGAGGCCGATGACGGCGGCCGGCAATTTCGTTTTGTGCGCGGGCCGATTTTCGCCAGCCTGCTGCTTGCCGATGAAATCAACCGCACGCCGCCGAAGACCCAGGCCGCGCTGCTCGAAGCCATGCAGGAACGGCGCGTCACCGTGGCCGGGCGCAGTTACGATCTGCCGTCGCCGTTTTTTGTTATGGCCACGCAAAATCCAATTGAACAGGAAGGCACTTATCCGCTGCCGGAGGCGCAACTGGACCGCTTCATGTTCAACCTGCGCGTGGATTATCCGTCGCACGACGAAGAAGTGCGCATCCTGCTCGAAACCACCGGCGAAGAATCCGCGCCTTTGGAAAAAATCTGGACCGGTGCGGAAATGCTGGCTTTCCAACGCATCATCCGCCGCGTGCCAGTCGCGCAATCCGTGGCCGATTACGCCGTCTCGCTGGTGCAGGCGACGCGGCCGGCAAATCCGAAGTCGCCTGACTTCATTCGCCGATATGTGCAATGGGGTGCCGGTCCGCGAGCGTCGCAATATCTGGCGCTGGCCGGAAAAGTTTTTGCCGTGCTTGACGGGCGGTTCAACGTGGCGAAGGAGGATATTCATTGCGCCGCGAAACTCGTGTTAAGGCACCGGCTGATTACCAACTATCGCGCTGAAGCCGACAGCCAAACGGTGGACGCGATCATTGACCGCCTGCTGGAAACTCTCAAATAGACATGTGATACTGTTATGCGTGCGCCGCCCATCCTTCACGTTCCGCCGATCATCGGCCGGGCGCCGCACCGTCAATCTCGTCCGCTGTCCGCGCCGCCGGCGGTTTCCAAACGGCTGCCGCCGCTGGACATGAAACTGCTGGCGGAATTGCCGTCGCTCGAACTCCAGGCGCGCTATCTCGTGGACGGTTTTCTGAACGGACGGCATCGGAGCCCGCAAAAAGGTTCGTCGGTTGAGTTTGCCGAATACCGCAATTACCAGTTCGGCGACGATCCGCGCCGCGTGGACTGGCGGTTGTTCGGCCGCACCGAGCGCCTGCACATCCGGCAATACGAGGAGGAAACACAACTCCGCATTTTTCTCGTGCTGGATGCCAGCGCGTCCATGGATTTCACATCGCGGCCGGCGGCGATGAACAAGATCCAGTTCGCGCGGCTGGCGGTCGCCGGCATCGCTGCGCTCGCGCAGCGGCAGGGCGACGCCTTCGGCCTCGGCCTGGCCATGATGGAATTGAAAGATTTTCTCCGCGCCCGCTCATCATTGCCGCATTGGAAATCTTTCATCGGCCGGTTGGAGGCGGTGATGCCGTCCGGCCCGACGGCGCTGGCGCGCGTGCTGGAATCGCTGGCCGAAGTCATCCCCGCGCGTTCGGTGATTTTTGTAGCCAGCGATTTTTACGAGGAACCGGAGCGGCTGCGGGCTGCACTGCAACGGTTGCGTTACGACCACCACGAAGTCATCGGCTTGCAGGTGCTGGATCCCTTCGAGCTGGATTTCGACATAGACCATGCCGGGACTTTTGTGGACGCGGAAACCGGACACCGGCTTAAATTGGATTCGCCGGCGGCACGCGAAGGTTATTTAAAACGGTTCCAGCATTTCTGCTCGGCGCTCGACGAAATGTTTCGCGTCGCAGGTGGCGACTTGGTGCGGATGTGCACGAATGAATCGCCGGTGGCCGCGCTGACGCGCTATCTCGCCGCCCGCTCACAACGATTGAAATGATTCCATGAACTGGCTATTTCCAGGATTTCTGGCGGGCGCAAGTTTGATCGCGCTCCCGGTGGTTCTGCATTTTCTGCGCCGGCGGCAGAATGTCGTCGTGCGCTTTCCGTCGCTGCGATTTCTTGGTGAAACCGCGCTGCGAGACACGCGGCGGCATGAATTGTTCCGCTGGCTCACGCTGCTGTTGCGCTGCCTCGCCATTGCGTTGATCGTCGGCGCATTTGCGAGGCCATTCTGGCAGAACGCCGCTGCCTCGCACCGGCAACTGATGGTCGTGGCCGTGGACAATTCCATGAGTATGCAGGCAAAGGGTCGCTGGGAAAATCTGCAAGCTTGGGCGCTCAAGCAACTGGACGAACTGAACCCCGGCGACCAGGCTGCGGTGTTGGTGATGAATCCCGCACCTTTCTGGCTCGTGCCGCTAACGGATGATTTGAACCGTGTGCGTTCAGTATTGAAAGACGCGCGGCCCGGCTACGAAAACACCCGTTACGCCGGCGCGCTGAAGATGGCGGGCGAGACGCTGGCGCTGCAGCCAGGCGCAACCAAGACCTTGGTCTGGCTAGCCGACGAACAACGCGCAGGCTGGCGTGGCGTGGATTTTGAGCAAACGCTGCCCGCTGGCGTGAAAATTCGCTTTGCTGATTCCATGCCCGAACCCGGCCGGCAGGCGGCGATCACTTCGCTGCAATGGTCCCTGAACAAGCCCGGTCTGGTCGCCACCGTGCGACTGTTCACGCCGTTGCAGGATCAGCGGCGAATCACCGTGAGCGCCGGAAAAAAAATTATCGCAGAACAAACCGTCTCACTCCATACCGGCGACAATCAAATCATCCTGCCGTTTTCGCCGCCGGAAAATGCCGATGGCTTTAGCGTGGCGATGGACGCGGATGATTTGCCGGCGGACGATGTCGCCTGGATTGTTCCGCCCAAACCGGCGGCGGATGCCGTGCTGCTTGACGCCGTGTCCGGCACGGATTTTCTCGCGCACGCCCTGCGCGCGACCGAGAATCTCGGTGCCGCCGCGCTGAAAGCCGGGCCGTTGCCGGAAAAAGACTGGCCGGCAAATTCGGTGGTCATCCTGCGCGGCGACTCCGCATTTAATCCGCCGCAACTCGAATTGCTCGACCGTTTTTTTGACGCGGGTGGCGCGCTGTGGATTTTCGCGGACGGTTCCGCCGCGCAGCTCGGTTGGCTGGAAAAACACGGCATTGATGCGACGGCACGGAAAAGTTCAGAGGCTCCGTGGCATTTGCAGGATTGGGATCCTGACCATCCGGTGCTCGCGGCTTTCGTCGGGCAAAGTTTGCTGCCGCTGCTGAGCGTGGAATTTCACCACGGCTTTGATCTAGCCGGCGGCCAGATTACGCCGGTGGCGGACTGGCCAGACGGGAAAATGGCGCTGGCGGAATGGAGCGGCGGCGGGCATCGCCTGTTGCTCGCCGGCTTCCCGCTGAATCGCGCGGCGACGGACTGGCCGGCGCAGCCGTCGTTCGTTCCGTTTGTGCATCAGACCGCACGCTGGCTCGGTTCGTTCACTGACTCGCATGATGACCGGCGCGTGGGCGATACAATTCCCCTGCCGGCTGCGACGGGAACCTGGCGCACGCTGGATGGCCCGATGCCGCAACCCGAACGCAATGTCGGTGGCAGCATCCGTCCCGACGCGCCGGGGCTTTATGAATTTACCGGCGGCGGCGTGCGGCAGGTTTTTGCCGTCAACACGCCCAGCGAGGAATCCGATCTGTCACCGTGGCCGAAACCGGAGCAGTTTGCCTCGCTGGAATCAAAAAATTTACCGGAAAGCACCGAACGCCGTGCGGCGACTCCACTCTTGAGCAGCGAAGCCGCCGAAAACCAGCAGCGCCTGTGGTGGTGGATCCTGGCCGGGTGCGGCTTGGTCATCCTCGCCGAACTGGCGCTCGCCAACCGAACCGCAACGTAATATGAACACGAACCAAGACACGGTGGAACATTTGCTGCGCCAGCAGCGCCGTTGGAATCAATACGCGTGGTCGTTGATTGTGATGGCCGCCGGTTTAGCCGCCACGCTGGCTTTTGAATGGCACCGGCATCCGTCGCTGGCGCGCATTGAAAAATGGGGGCACCTGCCGGAATGGTGGCTCGGCGGTCTGGCCGCTACGCTGGTGGCTTCCCTGACGATTTATTTTTTCCGGCGCAAAGGCGTTTTGCAGGCCGCGCAGGCGATGGACGCGCGCTGGAAGACAAAGAACCGGCTCGAAACCGCCGCCGCGCTTTCGTCCGCGCCGGACGCCCTCGCCCGCGCGCAACGCGAGGAGACGGCGGGCTTCGTCGAGCAGGCGCACCTCCGGCCGCGGGGAGTTTCGCTGCCTTGGCTCGGCGGTTTGGTGGCGTTTTTCACGTTGGCGCACCTGCTGGTGTTCGCCAGCTGGGCGCGTCCGTGGAATGGCATTATTAACGGCAGCCACCACAACCTTCCCGCCAAAAATGAGGCGGTAGTAAATCCAAAACTGGCAACGGACACCACGCCCGCCGCCCGCATTGAATGGAATTCGCCGGAGGAGGAAATCAAGGCCGCCGCCGTTGAAGAGGTGCCGCTCGAAGCCGTGGCGGATTCCGCCAGCGGTTTTCACGACGCGGTGCTGGAAATTTCCGTGAACGGTGAATCCAAGTCGCACACGCCGATCGAACTGGCGGAACTCAAAACAGCCGGCACCCACACCATCCAGACCTCGATCTACATGGACCAGCTTGGCGTGAAGCCTTACGACATCGTGTCCTACAGCCTGCACGCCCAGCGCAACGGCATCCAGAAGGCATCCGAGACGGTGTCCTCGGTGCAGTTTGTGGAAATCAAGCCGCTGCGCGAAGACGTGCATGAATGCCCGCCAACACAGAATCCCGGCAAATGTTTCAACTACATCACGGCCATCAAATCGGCGCAGTTGCGCGCGATGAAGGAAAATTTCGTCCTCGCGCACTCGGAGCTTTCGCACGACAAGGACGATTGGAAGGATGAAAACCAGCGCGTCGGCGGCGACCAGAAAACGATCGCGGAAAAAACCGGCGAAGTGATCGTGCTGCTGGCCAGCAACGGCGCGCCGGAGGAAATTCTCGGCCTGATCCGCCAGGCGAAACCGGAAATGGCCGATGCCGCGCAAAAAATCTCGGCGACGGAAAATGAACCGGCGCTGGCCCCGCAGGGCAAGGCGCTGGCGTTGATCACGCAGGTGGAAAAATATCTCGGCAAATCGGTCCGCCAGGGACCGTCGCTCGTTCAAAAAGTCCCCGATCCGTTTGACAAAAAAGCGCTTGAATTGAAACGCCGAGACATGACGCCAGCCGGCGAACTGGAGATTCTGGCGAAAGAACAGGCGCGGCTGGCCGACGACCTCGTGACGACCAATGCTGGCACCGAAATTTCCGCCGCCGATAGCAAACCTGATCCGGAAAAAATCACCGGCACGTCTGCCGAGCGTGAACACCAGATCAACCAGCGCGTCGGTACGCTGCTTGACGCGACGAATTTTCCCGCCGAGGTCACGCAACATCTGGCCGAGGGTCACAAACAAACACAGGTGTCGCTTTTGAGCCTAGACATGGATGACGTGGTCGCGGCGCGCGAACCTGCGGCGACGTCAGCGCGCGAACTGCGCCTTGCCGCCGATGCAATGAAACGCGCCGCCGAACAGGTGGCGAAGAATGAGTTGGCCGATGCGCTGCGGGCGTTGAGCGATGCCGCCGGCGGGGCGCGCATCACGCCGGCGCAAATTTCCGACGCAGCGGCGCGGCAACAGGCGACCAACGTGATGAACCAAGTTCAAAATGCTACGCGCAATTTGACCGAGGCGGCGCGGCAACAGCAGGAGACGGGATCGGCCCAGGCGGCGGCGCAGTTGAACGAGCTGGCGAAAGCGCTGGCAGCCGCCGATGTGCAAAAGGTGTTGCAGCAGCTTCGTGAACAGCCGCGCGATCCGGACGTGGCGCGGAACGCGGCGAACAAACTTCAGGACCTGGCCGACCGCGCCGGAATGATGCGTCACGCCGGCCCGTTGTCGCCGGCGGAACTGGTGCGGCTGGCCGACCGGTTGGAACGCGCCCACGCTAACATTCAACGGCTCGCCGCGCAAAATTCATCGGTTAAATCAACAGGAAGTTCGCCGGACAACATCAGCGGCGGCGGGCCGGGAAGTTTCCCGAGTGAAATCGTCAGCGACGTTCGGGAAAGCGCGCTCGAAGCCACGTCGGCACTGCCGCAGTCGCTTCAGCTTGGCGAATTACGCCAGCAACTTCGCGAGGCGCCCGTTCCCGACGCCGACGGAGGCAACGTGACGGTGTTTCTGGAAAAGATTGATCCGCCGCTGGAAGACGTCATCAAACTGCTGCGCGCGGAAATCGCCGGCAACCGGCGACCGTATCAGTTGACCGAGGAAGAAATAGCGCAGGCGCCGGCGGGTTACCGCCCGGCGGTGGCAGCTTATTTCGAGCAACTGTCGCGGGATTATCAGACCGCCGTGTCGACGGGCCATCAATGACCCCACTTTTTGAATGGCAGTTCGGCGGCTGGCTGCGCGGTTTGTCACCGGGCAGCGCGTGGGCCACTGTCGCGGTCGCCGCCGTCGCGGGTCTAGTAGTGGTGGTATGGCTTTACCGGCGCACATTGCGGCAACTGTCGCCGTCGGCGCGAAACACACTTACAATTTTTCGCATCGCCATTGTTTTGCTGCTGCTGTTGTGCCTCGCCAATCCGGTGCGCGTGGAAAAGGCCAAACCGGACGAAGCCGGCAAGAAGACCCTGGCCGTGGTGGTGGACCGTTCCGCCAGCATGAGCCAGCCGGACTATCGCCGAATGACGCGGCTGGCGGATGCCGTGCGGGTCTGGCAGCAGCACGGCGGCGAGGCGGCATCGGCATTTTCCGAAATTAAATACTACCGCTTCGCGACGGAACTGGCACCGGCGGCGAGTTTGGATGACGCGGTGGCCACCGCCGAACCCGGCCCGGAAACGCACTTGTATGCGGCGCTTCAACAGGCGCTCGACACCAATCCTGGCGCGATTGTCTGCCTGACGGACGGACTGGACACCACCGGGAAAGCCAATGACGATCTGGCGAATGGAGCGTTGAGCCGCAATGTGCCGCTCTATTTCGTCGCCGGGATGAACCGACTGACTCCGGCGCACGCCAATGAAGTTGCACGCCTCCGCGAAATGAAGATTCCGGCAAAAGTGCTGCGCCAAACTCAGTTTTCCGCGAGCGCGGTGTTTGAAGTGGCGTCGCCCAAGGAGGCGCAACTGCCAGTGGAACTCTGGCGCGGCGGTCAAAAGCTGGCCGCCACGCAACTGCCGGTCCGGCCCGGCTTGAACACGCTGCCCTGGACGGTGCCGGTCAATTCCGGCGAGGCAGGTATTCTGCCGCTGGAATTCCGGCTGGGTGCCGGCGCGACGGCCCAGAGCGCAGCCCGCACGGTGCAGGTGGCGAACGAGACCACTGTGAACCTGCTTTATTATCAGGGTGCGCTACAATGGGGATTCCGGTTTTTGCGCGGTGCGCTGGAGGGCGATCCCAGTTTTCACCTGACGGCGATTTTGAATCCGGCGCTGGGCGTCAAGCTCTCCGTCCAGGCGGCGGATCAAGACACGCTGCCGGATTTACCGGACGACGTGAACATGTTGAAACGTTTCCAGATCGTCGTGCTGGCGCATGTTTTTGCCGACCAGCTCACCGGCCGGCAACAGCAGGCGCTGACGGATTATGTAAGTGGCGGCGGCAGCGTGCTGTTCATTTCACCGGACACGGCGGCGACGCGGTCGTTCTCCGGCACGGCGCTGGAACAGATGCTGCCGGTGGTCTTCAAATCGCCATCAGGAGCGACGCCGGACACGGCGGCGGCGGCCGAGTTCCAGCAGCAGATGCTCGCGCTCGGCGGTTCGGCGGCGGACAACGAAACCGTTTTCGCCGACCAGTCCATCCGACAGCAGAAGATTCCGCCATTGACCCCATTTGTTTCCGGTCCCGACACGGCGGGGGCAAAATTATTTTTGCCCGGACCGGAAGCGCCGCAATTTTCCACCTTCGCCCAAGTGGAAACGGTGAAGCCCGGCGCGGACATCATCGCGGTGGCACCCGCTTCGCCGGCATACGGCACGGATCCGCTGCCGGTGCTGGTGGCGCGGCAGCGGTTTGGCGACGGCTTTGCGGCGGCGATGAACACGGATTTGCTCTGGCGCTGGAAACTGTCGCTGCCCAGCACCAGCCGGGCGGTGGAAATTTTCTGGCAGCAGTTCATGCTCTCGCTCTCGGGAAATTCCAACGTCACGGGACTCCAGTTGACCACCCAAACGGAAGCCCCGGAGACGCACCGCTCGGTGCATCTTGAGATTGATGCCGCCCCCGAAACCGCGCCTGTCGTTGAGGCGAAATCGCCGCACGGCGTGGTGCAGCGGCTGACACCGATCCGTTCAACGGACACCAATGGCCCGGCCTGGCAGGCCAGTTTTATCCCGGACGAAGAAGGATCCTGGCTGGCCCAAGCCTCCACCCCGGACGGCAGCGTGGCCAGCAGCAGCATCCTCGTGGCCAGCCACGCGCAAGCCCGGTTGACGTTGGAGATGATGAATTTGCCTCCAGATGTGGACGGACTGCGACGGCTGGCGGAAAGCACGGGCGGGGCGATGATCGGGGAGTCGCCGGTTTTTCAAACGCCTCCGCCGGTGGCCGGCGGTTTGCAGAAAATTGGCGTCGCCCGACCATTGTGGGACACACGCTGGCTGGCCGGGCTGTTGCTCGGCCTTTATGCTGTTGAATTGATTGTCCGGCGGATGTTCCGCCTGCTTTAACCCAATGCAATTATGAATGAGATCAACCGGAAAAAGTTTTTGAAGCTGCTGGCGGCTGGCGGCGCTTCATTCTTGGGATTAACGGCGGTGATGGCTGCCGGGCAGAACCGCGGCCCGCTGTCACCGTGGGCGCGGCTTCAGTTTCCATGTCGGGGTGGTGACACGGACGACTGGAATGTTCATCCGAATGGCGACCTGAATCTGATTGACGCCATTCGCGAGCAGTCCGACGCCAACGTGGAAAAGGTCTGGAAAGTGGCGGACATTTCCCGGCTGGAGATGATGACGCCGTTTCCGTTCCTTTTTATGCACGCGGAACTGGCCCCTGATCTGGAAGGGTCGCAATGTGCCAATGTGGGCGAGTATCTCAAGCGTGGCGGATTTTTATTCGCCGAGGATTGCGTGAACGGCAAGCACCGAAGCAACGGCAGCGGCGATGAATTTTTTCGGCGCATGGCGGAAACTGATTTTGGCCGGATCCTGCCCGGTGCCCGGCTGGAAAAATTGCCGCCGGATCATCCCGTGTTTCATTGCCTGTATCACCTAGACAACACCGCCATCCACATGCAGGGCGTCCCGCACGGCCTGCACGGATTGTTTCATGACGGAAGGATGGTCGCGCTGCTGTCGCCGTCAGATATTCACTGCGGATGGGCCAACGGTGACGCCTGGTTCGGCCACCAAAAACAGGTCGCTGCCCTACAGATGGGCATCAATATTTATCTCTACGCCATGCTGGGCGACCGCACGGTCTGATTTTTCCATGAATGGCATTTCACGAAAATATTTTCTCCGGCTGCTGCTGGCACGACCTTGAGGACCGGAATTACGGGCTGGAGCGCCGATTTTGAAAGGCTGCGAGGCGATCGCGTTGGCTGGGCGTCGCTGAAAACTCCCAGTCCGCACTGGAAGCGCCATGCGGGCGGTGATCCGGTGCTGATGAAGTTTTTTCGCGAGGAAACCACGCTCAATATTGATCCAACTTGGTATGTCGCCGATGCGGATGACCTCGCCGAGCAGTGCAAGTAACACGGAAGCCGTCTTGAGCGCTCTTTCATCTGGCAGGGTCGTTGAGGAATTGGCCGAGCCGGAAGCATAAACGACCAGCGGGCGACAGACAGAAATGCGGGCAACTCAAGTCATAACGATCATTACCAACGCCGTATTTGGAAAAAATATTACGAACAAAGACAGTGTGATGCTCACCAATAATAGTATCAATTATAAGACTGCGCAGATGGAAACGGGCCCATTTTGGATGTGGTTCCAAACGTCCTGCCTGCTGGAATGACGATCAATTTAAGGACGACAGCATCGCGGGTCGAGTTTTTGGGCTATGTAGCCATTCCAACCAATGCAACAGGACATTCGGTCACAAATTCTGCGGGTGAGCAGATTAATCTTCCCTTGGTTTGGCCGGCAATGCAAATCATCTGTGAATCTGCACATGTCAATCTGTATGACGGGCAGACGCTGGTCTTATCCCCAAATCCTCCTGAACAAATTCGTTTTGCAGCGTCAAATGAGCAGCGTGAAGCGATTGTGACCAAACATATCCGTGAAGGCACACATGAAAGATAAAAATGGCGAGAGAGAAACCATCGTCTTTGTCACCGCGACCTTGGTTGACTCGGCAGGCAACAGCATCCATTCCGACAAGGTTGTGCCTGCTGATAATTTTGAGGCTTCTAGGACTTCGGTTCCGTTACAATGAACTGATTTAGCTGGTTGAAAATTCCCACCGTTAAGCAGCTTTAAAAAATCGAATCTTGCGCCTAAAATTTGGTTGGTCTTAAAAATCTTCAGTCAAAAATGACGTAATAGCAAAGGCCATTTCCATCCAACATAAAGTCCGGCTCTTTGACTGACCGGCTTTCCTGTGACACTCAGAAGCCGGCCAGACAAAACGCCATGAAATAAAACCTAGACGGCAGCGCAGTCAGCATCCGTTCCCAAAATCTCCGCGACTCCACAGCCGTTCTGTCCGCTCCAATTTCAGAAACGGACGTTCACTGCGCCCAATTTCATCCAATTTGATACGTTCAGTCGAACGTGATTTCTGTCGGCTTTCTGGAATTGGAAAGCCGGTAATTTTGTTAGACACCATCCCCGAAGCATTCGCTTCGGAAAAATGCAGTCGCAATAACAGGCGTTGAGATTCGTTGATTTGCGTTGATGATTTCAACGCTGCTAAACGCTTTTCAACATTTGCCGTCAACACGGCTCAACACAGTTCAACGCATCGCATCAACGGGTTTCAACCAAATTCAACGCGGAAAAATCCATTGCCAAATCTATCCGGCCTAATCGTCCACCTTTGTTATCGAATCTGCCGATTATCCGCTACCGGCGTCGGCACAAAGCCGCCTAAACTCAATGTTGATGAATCCAGAAATCATCAACAACGACCGGCCGGCAAAGCGCCAACGCTCCGGCGGCGGACGCGCCTTTCACAGCCGTCTGGAATCATTCGTGGATTTCATCCGCGAACAACGCCAGCAGCGCCAGACATGGCAGGAAATCGCCACGTTGCTCCGCACCGAGAAGGGCTGCGCCATCACGTTTCAAGGATTGCATCAGTTCTACCGGCGCCACCTGAAACGTCAGGCGCGGTCTCATTGGGAAAGCGAAGCGGCAACGTCACAGCCAGCCAAGGTGAATCCATCAACATCAACACTGCAAACGACAACAACCGAAACAGACAATCCGTTTACATTCAATAATGTATGAAAACAACAAAACATCGCCTGATTCTGCCCATGCAGGCCAAAGGAAACATGGGTAAAAGCATCGAAGCCGCCGCCCGCGCGAGCTGGCTTAACCAACGTGGCATCCCGTGGCAGGGATTTGATCTGGACGGCGACAACCGCACCTTGTCCCGATTATTCCCCGGCCAGGTGAAGCTGACACCCTTGAGCGGTCAGGCCGAAGACCTGGACGAACTCATTTTGATTCTGCGCAAGACCACCGCCCAACCTGTCACCCTGATTGACCCACGGGCGCATCTGGACGCGCAACTGATGAAGGCACTTGCCGCCACACATTTCTTTGACATCGCCAGCAGGCAAAACATCGGCATCACGCTCATGGTGTTTCCCTTGGATGATCTGGACGTGATGACCAATCTTGCCGCCGTCTGCCAATTCTGCGGCAGACAGGTGGATTATGTGATTGTCCGCAACCCGGCGCGGGCATCCAAAAACCGGATGTTTGACAACAGCCCGATGGAAAAGGAATTGCTCGATTGCGGCGCAGTGACCATCACCGTGCCGGTGCTTTCTGAATTTGTAAAACTCCGGCTGGCCAAGCTGGAGGCCGATCACCAGCGCGGTATCCCGTTCAATGAAGCCATCGGCAACGACTCGCTCGGCCTCGACATTATGGCGCGGGGCGTGTTGCAGGACTGGCTGGCGACCATGTTCAATCAATACGACCAGATTGCCGCCAAGCTGTTGCCCGCCATTGAAGCGACCACCATCAAACCCAAAACCGCGCCGCCCATCGGCGAACCGCTGTCCGTTAAACGCGGCGCAAAAGTGAATTTAACAAATTAAAAGGAGGTGTTATGACCAATCCCGATCTGTTTGAAGAAATGCTCGCCGCCTATCCCGCTGAAAAGCGGGAGCTGGCGCGGGCGGTTTATTATCGCTTCGCGGATGGCGACAGCACGCAGTTTTTCAGCCAGCTATTTCTCCTGCTGGACGTGTATGCGCATTACGCCGAACGCATCCCTGCCCGGATGATTTCGGCCAATGCTGATTCGTTGGCGACCTTTCGGGAACTACGCGAGGAAGTCAGCCTGCTGGCCAAGGCGATAGAATCGCGCGATGCCAACATCACGGATCATGCCGTAAAGACGGATGCGCTTTGCCGTGCCACCCAGGAAAAATGCGATAAAACCATTGCGGCCATCGAATTGACCGTGAAAAATCTGGGCGCCCAAGTGGACACCAAGGCCATCGTGCGGGGGGTCAATGCCGCGTTGGCATCCGGCATCCGCCGGGAAGTCATTGAACCGTTCATCCAGCGCACGGAAGAATTGGCCAGCACGGTGATGCCGACACTGGAAAGTATTCGTAGGGCATCGGCCGAAGCCACGTGCGAATGGTCAGAAAGGATTTGGAATACTGCGTGGACAACCAGTTTGGTTTGGAGTATGGGGGCGGCCCTGATTCTCGCCAGCCTAATTTGTTGGGCATTTTCTGCCCACTACGACCATAAAATGGCAGCCCAAATCGCCAACATGGGCCGGATCATGAAATTCAATCAGGCCGCGTTTCATGAACTGGCGGTGGCTCAAGTTCCGGTCAGGGTGGTGCCGGTCCAAAATGAGGACGGGACCATCGATCCGAAGGGATTTGTGCTGTTGATCGAAGGTGCTTACGCCGCCGAGATGCGCCCATTGGACGGGCATAATGATGGCTGCATTTTCTTCAATAGCAGCGTGCCGGCCAGACAAATCCAACACTTGCAGCCGGACAGTGACAGCCAAACACAAGCGACCAACAACTTGGCGCCATAATTTGCCATCTCCTTGCCCCGTGCGATACCAATGCCGCCCAAAATATGCTCGTTTTACGAACGCATCCACACCAGGCCAACCGCGCGCGAATCCAGATTCAATTGTACGTCGCCGGGCGGCGTGTCAATCTATTGCTCGCCTCTGCCGGCTCCGCTCCAAATTGACACGTCGCCCGGCTCCGGGGCTTTTGCGTTTAGGACTTCGCGCGGGGAATGACGTGCCGCTAAAACCATTCGACTTTCGACAACCCGTCCACCAGTGAATTAATTCCGCCTCGGTCAAAAGATGTCACCAATGCGAAAAATGGGCTGGCGACTAAGGCCAATCGCATAAATGCACTCCGCGCTCAATCGCGTCCTGCACGATGCTGTCAGGCCACAATTCGTCCAAAAAATAGGTTTGTTCTTGGCGAGCAGTGACAAAATCGTTTTTATTGGGCGGAAACGGCTGCCGGCTGAATAAAAACAAAGCCCCGGCATTTTTGCCGGGGCTCACATTTGTGTTAAACCGAACGCGGAGTCTAAGCCAGCGGAACTGGCGACTCCATCCCGCGCTGCCTATAGTAGTTTTTTCGTCATTTTCACCTCACAGCCCCATTGCAACGCGTTTCACTAATTGGTAGCCTGTTCTTATGGAATATGACAAAGACAAAGTCGACGAGATGGTGCTCGCGCTTCTCTTCCTGACAATCCATGACGCCGGACGGGCATGGAAAGGTCACGACTGGGATGCAATGAATCGTTTGCACACGAAGGGGATGATCCTCGATCCGGTGGGCAAGGCCAAATCGGTCGTGCTCACCGAACAAGGTGAGAAACGGTGTGAGGAACTCTTCCTAAAGCATTTTTGCTCTTCTCGCTGAGGGGCGAAACCTCAAACGGCACTGACAAATTTGACGCACTTCACACTTGAAACTAAACAGTGTCATCATCATTCCAAGGCATGTCTGGTAACTGCTCTAACCGCTGAATAAATCGAACCTCATTGAACGGCTGCTTGTGCTTGGAAATCTCGAACATTTCCGCCGCGACGATGCAGCTGATCAACCGCTTTGCTTCGCTGGGCGAATGTCCCGCTTGCTGAAGGCGCTCATATGTCTGGCGCGTGGCTGGTGGATTGCCATCACGAATCTGGTTGTCAACCACCTCAAAAAATAGGGCCCGCAATTTATCCGGAGTTTTGTCCATATATCCAATCGCTTAAGCCGCCTAACGAAACAAACTGAGACCCAGCCGACTCGCAACACGGCGAACCAGCAACGGACCGCAAATCCAAAGCGGCTTTGGCTATTGGCTCCGGCGACTTGTTAGGCGGCGTTTTCAAGGCATCCACATTTCGGGGTGCGGCTTATGGTCATAGTTCCATAACGCCGCAGAGTTCGACGGATTAAATAAAATCGTAGGACTCGTTGCCGACACATGACCATCGCACAAAAGCTCGTTGTAGTTCTTGCCGTGCCGTAATACATAAGGCAGTGTGGCAACTTCGCTTGCGACAAGACCACTGCACTGCCCAAAGTCATCGCCTCCAACCGTTCCAATCTTCACTGACGAATCACAAATCGCCACCATCTCGCTTGGCATACTGACTAAACCTTCTGAAACGGTTTGCACAACATTCCCTTGTGAATCTTTCCAGTATAAAACCGGTCCCAATCCGAAATGCTCATGGGTGCGGTCATCTAAACGGACTCCAGCTGCATTGTAGGCGTAGCTGCCAAGGCGGTCAATGGCTCCCGGAATATGCGGGCCAGAAATCTGCCCGCTATAGCCCGGACAGTGAAACGAGCTATTCGTCCAGTTTAATGGGTAATACGGGAGAAGCTTCGATGACCAATAAACCAAGCCAACAGCCCTGCCGCCCTTACCAGTAGCATCGCCGCCCGATGGGCCAGCAGGGCCAAGGTAACGAGGATACTGGTTCTGGCTATCATGCACATACATTTGGAGGGCCAAGCCCATCTGATGCAGGCGGCTTTTGCAGGAGACAGAACGAGCGTAGGACTTCGCCATCGAAAGTGTCGGTAATAACAATGCGGCCAGTATGCCAATGATGGCGATAACGACAAGCAGCTCGATCAATGTAAATCCAGTTTCTTTGTTGCTGTTTGACTTCATACTGGTTTTGACAATGCACAAGGTCGTGACTCACGCCGCCTAACGAAAAAAGCTGAGCCGCAGCCGACTCGCAGCACGGCGTGCCGACACGCTCAACCGCAAACCCAAAGCGGCATCGGCTGTTGGCTCCGGCGACTTGTTAGGCTGCTTTTCCATTTTGACGGTGCCAAGCCTCAATGATGGGCTGCATATCTGGTGGATTCTCATCGTATAGTAGTGCCTCCTTAGGCAGCGTCAACCATTGCTGTGCATCTCTTGTCCAAATATGGGCGACCGGCCGCAACGTTGGAGAGTCGTCGAGCGTGCCAGCGTAGACTGTCACATACTCCTTTGAATCCGGGCGTTCGCTCCAAAGGACTGTGAGGCAATGCGGACACCGATGGATAATTCTCTTTCGCTCGTCGGCCTCTGTTCGTTCGTAGGCCTTTTCTTCTCCTTTAATCACGGTCACGCCTCGATACGGAACTCGTAACACAAGGACAAAGCCAGAACCTGTGACCGTCTGACAATCGGAGCAGTGACAGGCAAACAATGTGATCGGCTCGGCGACAATTTCGTATCGGACGAATCCGCAGATACAAGCACCTTGCGCATTTTTCATCGTCTTCATTTTTCGCCTAACGTAGAAAGCTCCGGCGACTTGTTAGGCTGCCAGGAGTAATTGTAAATAGATTGCATCGAACCGTTGATTGTTCTTTGTGCCGACTTGGTGCAAATGCGCCACCTTCTGAAATCCAAATATCTCGTGCAGTCGAACGCTCGGTGTCTGATCTGCCGAGATGTTCGCCAGAATGGAGCGAAGTCCCAAGTGCCGTGCCGCCTCAATCAACGCTTGGAGCAACTGACTCCCAATCGTCTGGCGGTGAAAATCGTGATGGACATAGATGGAGTCTTCTAACGTGCCTGCGGCGGTATAGGCGGCTCGGAATGAACCGAGTGCGCTCCATCCAACGACGCGTCCGCTATGTTCGGCAACCAACACAGGCATGGTCGGGCCGTGCTCCTGATACCACGCTATGCGCTCTGCTTCCGAACACGGCTGCGTTGTCCAAACGCAAGTGGAGTGTGCAACGTAATAATTGTAAATCTCGTTGATGGCGGCGAGGTCGTCAGGCGTGGCCGGGCGGATAACTATCGGCGTCTGTGAAATGTCTGGTGTTTTCATAAACAGTGCGGCGAGGCAGCCTAACGAAAAAAGCCACCGCCGACTCGCGGCGTGAACCGCGATAGCGGAACTGCAAGCGCCAACGGCGGTTGGCCCCGGCGACTTGTTAGGCTGCGTCATATAATCATCTGTCTTTCTTGCTCTCAAACCGCTCTCCGATGATGTCATAAATCTGACGCATCGGCTTCGGAAGTGTGCCGCTATCGTAGCTGCGTGTCACCCAATTTGTCCCCTGACAAAAACTGACTATGACAAGCCGTTCAATCGGCGGTGACGCGCTCTCTGTTGGAAGGTCATGTATGACGCTGATGCGGGAGATGCCCGTCAACAAAGCCGGGGAGATTTTGGGCGAGACCGATCAGAAATTGTGGCGGGCGCTCTTTGCGCACCTTGAGGCAGCGTGGGCGGAATTGAGTTGGGATGATGTGGTCTGGGTTGGCGCCGATGAAATGAACCGGCGTAAGGGGCACAATTACCTGACGGTGTTTGTGGACTTGGCCGCCAAGCGGGTACTGCTGGCGACCGAAGGCAAGGATGCGAGCGTCTGGGAACGCTTTGCGGAGCAACTGCTTGCGCACAACGGGCATCCCAAGGCGATCACCCAAATTGCCATCGATATGAGCCCGGCCTATATCAAAGGCGTGCGGGACAATTTCGGCAACGCGACCATCTCCTTCGACAAATTCCACGTGGTCAGCCAGGTGACCGAGGCGGTGGAAGCGGTACGGCGCAAGGAAGTGCGGCAGGACCCCATCGCCCGGGAACAGTTGGAAAAGACCAGTTGGCTGTGGCGGAAAAATCCCGAAGGTTGGAAGGACTCCGAACAAGCGCGCTGGGAACAATTGAAAGACAAGCCGCTGGTGACGGGCTTGGCGTACGCCATGCGGTTGCAATTCCAGCGAGCGTATGCGACCACCAGCGTGACCGAAGCCCGGGCCCGGTTTTTGGAATGGTGTGCCTGGGTGCGCGCCGAGGCCAAGGCGATGACTTCGGGCCTGCTGGAGCCGATGCGCCAGGCCGCTGACATGATCGAGCGGCGTCTGGAAGGTATCCTGGGTCATTGGAAGCACGGGTTGACCACGGCGTTCTTGGAGGGACTCAACAGTCTCTTCTCGGCAACCAAGCGCAAGGCGCGAGGCTACCGTTCCACAGAGTATCAGACCGCCATGCTCTACTTCGTAGCGGGCAAGTTAGAAATCCCATATTATAGTTAACTACCCATTACAAACGTCGAGGAACCAAAAAAGCTGAGCCACCGCCGACTCGTGACGAGAACCGCGATAGCGGAACGACCAGCGCCAACGGCGGTTGGCTCCGGCGACTTGTTAGGCAGCACGTCTCTACTCATACTCATCTCGAAACGGAAGCTCGACTGTCTTTGTAAACCTTCCGGCCAAAACTCTCATCATGGCTGGCTATAATTGAAAGCACAATAACGTCATCCGATGCTGCCAACTCCAAAAGTGACTCCGCAAAAGCAATGGCTGCCTCCGCTGTATCGAATCCCCAGTGCATATCACGAATCCCTTGCATCTCGATGCCTTCATCTGGGCCTCTGCCAGCTCGTGCAACAATCTGCTGGTGTAGTCCGAGTGACGCTGGATGCACTCGATGCCAAACGATAACATCATAAGGTGGAAGCTTGAACATAAAATCGTGCGCAGTGCCGCCTAACGAAAAAAGCTGAGCCACCGCCGACTCGCGGCGTGAACCGCGATAGCGGAACTATAGGGTAGAGAGAGCGGATTACCGCTCCCCCTCCCTCGGTTTTGTAAAGATAACTGTGTAAATGGTTTTTTTGTTTTAGTTTTTTGTTTTGTTTTCCCGTGCATTGGGCACGAGATAAAATGAGCTGGGGGCGAGCGGCGAGCCTCCAGCTCGCGCCCC
>Ga0182016_10003174_pt1 | contig 18897 bp, 27 predicted proteins | sample 712S2MmetaG_FD_120491 | JGI IMG/M metagenome (GOLD analysis project Ga0182016, IMG submission 120491) | Permafrost microbial communities from Stordalen Mire, Sweden - 712S2M metaG | ecosystem: Environmental > Terrestrial > Soil > Wetlands > Permafrost | place: Sweden: Stordalen | collected...
AGCAAGCGCCAGCTCGTGACGCTCCTCGATGAAATGGTCGACCGCGGCGCCCCGGTGGCGGCCAATCGCACCCATGCGCTGCTGAAGCAGCTTTTCGATTGGGCGGCGGCTAAGGATTTGGTGCCGGCCTCCCCCATGGCGGGCATCGAGCGACCTGGCGGCGAAGAAAGCCCTCGCGAACGAGTCCTAAGCGCTGATGAGGTGAAAACGCTTTGGACGGCACTCGATAACCCTGAGATCGAGATGGCCATCCCTACACGGCTGGCTCTCAAACTCCTCCTGGTGACAGCGCAGCGTCGCGGCGAACTAACTTTCGCCAAGTGGTCTCATTTCGACCTGGATGCGAAGCTATGGACGATCCCGGTTGAGTTGCTCAAGAGCAGCCACGCGAGGCGGAGCAGACCTGAGCCGCATGTCGTGCCCCTCTCCCCTCTCGCCATCGAATTGCTCGAACAGCTGAAAGGCTGTAGCGGCGGCGGTCCCTACGTCCTGCCGGGGCGAGCAGACAAGAAAAGCGACCGCTCATACTCGGAGCGCGTGCTGTCCCGAGCCGTGCGGGAAAACGCCAAGGAGCTGGCCATAGAGCATTTCACGCCCCACGACCTGCGCCGCACTGCAGCCAGCTTCATGACCAAGATTGGTGTCCCGCGCCTTCATGTGGAGAAGGTCCTGAACCACTCGACCGGCGATATCGCCGAGGTCTATGACCGCCACCACTATCTGCCCGAGAAGCAGGCCGCGCTTGAAAAGTGGGGCGCCCACCTTCAGGCGCTGATCAAGGAGTCGGACAAGGCGCCTTCGCCTGCTGCCAGCCATGAGTGAGCAGAATCCTTGGGCAGAACGGATCGCGGCTGCCGAGCGCACCATCGCTCGTGTCGAGGAAGGCAGCACGTTAGATGCTCAGGACGTCCTGCTGGGAGCCGCTATTGGATTGCGCGATTTGCTAGGTGGACGGCTCCGAAGAAAGCCCTAGGGCTGTGGGCTGTGGGGCCGCCACAGAGTGTATCCATCGAGCGCGATTTTTGGCTCTTTCTGCGCGTCGGTCAGGCTTTCGAAGAATTGAAGGGCAGTGAAAGTCTAAAGCCAGTTGAAGATGCCATCGCGAGAGTCGCTCGAAAAACCGAGATCGGCCGGTCCACAGTAGAAAAAGCATGGAAGAGCATGGGAGGCAGGGAAGCCTGGGACGCCGCCAACGTCCCCGACTCCAACGGGAAATAACCCCGCCGCTTAATTCCCGTTCTGACCGTCGATGATCCTCACACAGCCGCACTTTGCGGACCGTGGAGTGATCAATGCTACCCAACGACATTTCTTCAGAGCGCATCTGGTCGTTCGACGTTACTCGCGACAATCGGATCAGCGATCGCTGCCTTCGCAAGTGGATTGCGGCGGCCCGGTTTCCCAAGCCTGACGGGAACATAGCCGGCAGGAATTTCTGGCTCGGTTCCACATATCGCCAATGGCAGGCAGACGCGCTCTCCGGTCGGTTTAGCCAGCATCGGCGCCCTGGCACCGCTACAAGCGCCGCGGCGTGAATCATCAGTCCCTAAAAATGCCGACGCCTGCGCGGTGCCACCCGGCAGGCGTCTTTATCAGCACATTTCTCAGGATCTACTCGTATGCCTACTCTACCGCTGTCGCCGAAGCCTCGGCAATACAACCGCGTTCAATCTAACGGCATTGCCGGCTACTTCAGCCTCCTGCCGCCCGAACTGCAGCGTCAGCGCGTTAGGCAACTGCTGCGCTCCGGAATGTCGGTGGATTTCGTTTGCAGCCTGACCTCGTGGGGTCCGCGCGCAGTGCGCAATGCACAAGAGGGACAACCGTGAGCGTCCCCAGCCTTTCCCAGGTCGAACTCAAGCGCATCTCACCGGAGTCGGCGTCAGGCGAATTTGGACGCGATAGCCCAAGGGGCGCGCGAAGGTATAGTGAAGCTGCCGGCACACTACGCAAAGTCGGAGCCGCATCAGGCGGCGTCGCAACTGTCGCAGTCGCAACCCGTGCCATTGGTGCGCCCTGTCGAGCCCGCGGCGCCGTATCCGATCGATGCGCTCGGCAGCATCCTGGGCCCGGCAGCGCGGGCGATCATGGAACACGTCCAGGTACCCGACGCTCTCGCGGCGCATTCTGTATTGGGATTCGCAGCCTTGGCCGCACAGGCACACGCCAACGTCCAGACCCTAGGCGGAATTCGGCCCCTCACACAGCGCTGGTTGCCCTATCGCAGGCCAGCGCATTACTTGAGTTTGCGGTTGGATCGAAACTCAGCGACATACACCCGGAGGTAGTGCAGCAGGGGCTGTGGGGCGTTCACAGCGAGATAGACCGAGCTCGCGTTGCCCTCAACGGTGAGAACGAACTCTTGCCCAGGGAGATGCGGCGATGAGTCCGCAGGAGCGTCGCGCCCTGATGATGGCTTATGAGCTAAGCCGTCTGCTCGGCGAACTCACTTACCGCCCGGAGCACGGGGAAGGTTCGTGCGTCGCGGATGCCTGGGACAAGCTGGAGGACGTCATCGGCATGCTTGAGCCCGACGAGGATGCGGCACCGCGCGTTCGTCTCGTCATCGTGGGCGGCAGTGAGGTTCGGTCGTGAGCGCTCAGGATGTCAACCCCTACCCGCGCGACCGTGGGCAGGTGCGCATGATGCGTGAGGCCGGGCTATCGATTCACGATCTGGCGCTGTACTTCGGGGCGTCAGAATCGGCCGTCGAACGCACGTTGGAGGAACAGCGGGCCGAGCGAGGTCCGGAGACCTTGAGGGAACTGACCGTCGATGCGCCGGCCGAACAGTGGAAGCAGCACCAGGCCCGCGCCGTGGAATTGGCGCACAGTGTTTACCGGCTGCTGGGCATGCTCTGCCAGCATCCCGCCCATGGAAGGGGCAGCGCTATGGAGGCCGGCTGGGATTTGGCAGACGAAATATGCTGGTTGCTCGACCCAGCAGACGATCGGCCTGTACCACGGGTGCGGGAGGCGCGGCCATGAAGGCGCGCAAGCAAGTCCCGACACCCGAACAAATCTATCGAAACTTTCTGAAGCAGCCACCGCAGGTGTCGAAGGGAGAGCTGGCACTGCTCAATTCGAGACTCACGGAATTCACACCTTGGCTCCGTCTGAGCCTTGCCACTCTCGCGAAGTCCGGCAACGAGCTATGCGCTATCGCGCGGCGCGGGGACTCTGAAGTGCAGGCGACAGCGGACCTATACGTGGCGGCTGAAGATTTCGCCGAGCGGTTCAAGGAATTGAGCGGCTTGCTGACCACCGTCAGTACAAGGCTCGCTCTGTCGCTCGCCGAGCGTCCCGACATGATGACGCTGATGGCCGAGGCCAAGGCGAGAATGCTTGATTCGCTGCCGCCTGGTGTCGGCCATGCGTAGCAATAAGCGGCGAGCTCGCTTTGAGGCGAACGGGGCGGAGGCATGGCCATGACCGCCTACGGAGCAGGCCGTGTCCGCCGGCCCTGGCGGATGCTGCTGGAGCGTGATGTGGCGGAGATCGAGCGACGACTGCGCCTATATCGCGATAACTGCCCGAAGCGGATCGCTGAGGACATGGGCGTGCATATCAACACGGTGAGCAAGGTCAATCTCGGACTGCATCCGGTGCAGGCGCTCTCGCCGAGGGAGTCAAACACGATAGGCGCCGCCAAATCGCAATTGGCGGCCCCCGCTCCCGGGTAAAACCTTGCGAGAGCATCTTGCGCTTTTGAACTGTCACCAAGTCGTGGTAAAAATCCGTGCGTCTCAAAGGATCGCGGCAGGAAGGCCGCGAGACTGGTCATGAACGACTAACAACTATCAAACCTGGGAGCCACGACAATGTTGCAACGACACGTATTATGTCAAATTATAGGTGTATTGATTGCGCTGACCGCTGCGGCCGCCGCCCGTGCCGCCGCCGCCGGTGCCGCGGACATTGCGGCCAATGACTATTGCGGCTCGCTTCCCGGCTACAGCGCCCTCAAGGCGGCACTCGAAGCGGCGACCGCCAGCGAGAGCAGCGGCCTCAACAATCAAATGTGGGGCACAATCGTTGATCGCGATGGCGTTGTTTGCGCGGTTGCCTTCACTGGAGTCAATCGCGGAGCGCAGTGGCCCGGCAGCCGTGTCATCTCCGCGCAGAAGGCCAACACCGCTAACGCCTTTAGCCTTGATGCCTCCTCGAGCAGCAACGGCTCGGGACAGGCCACCGGGCTTGCGCTCTCTACTGCAAACTTGTATTCCGCAGTCCAACCCGGCGGCAGCTTGTTCGGATTGCAGGCTAGCAATCCGGTCAACGTATTCGTCGCCTACGATGGACCCGCATGGGACTATGGGACGTCCGGTGATCCTATGGTCGGCCAAAAGATCGGAGGCGTGAATGTATTCGGTGGCGGACTCGCGCTCTACGCAGCTGGCGGCAAGATCGTCGGTGGCGTCGGCGTGAGCGGTGACACCTCTTGTGCCGACCACGACATCGCTTGGCGGACACGTCACAACCTTGGCTTGGATCACCTCGGTTCAGTTGGCGGCGTATCTGGAGACAAGACGCATCCGGATAACATCATTTACGATATTACTTCGAATCCAAATGGGGGCACTGGCATCAGCGCGGGCGGTTTCGGTCATCCAACTTGCATCAACACAGGAAACCAGGCCAGTCTTCCGTCCGTCACCCCATAGAAGTCTTGTTCTCGGGCAATGATACGTTGACGCTCTGCTTGGCTTCGACTCCCTGCCGCGAGCCCGACGCGGCAGGTTCGCTGCGACTCCGGAGAAAGACCGCTTAGCCCAATGAGATTGCGTTGTTTGTCGGCCGTTGGGGCGATCGTCTGAGCCAACGCAATGTGCAGCTGCTGGTTGTTTACTGGGCAAAGCGCCAGGGGCTAGCATTACACGTGCATCTCCACATGTTCCGGCACTCCTGCGCGATGCACGTGCTCGAGCGCTGCCAGGATATTCGCGCCGTGCAGGAGCTGCTCGGGAACGCGAGCATTTCCACGACAGCGATCTATACGCACCTGGACTTCGAACATTTGATGACGGTGTACAGGAAGGCCCATCCGCATGCGGTCAGTAAGGCCGCGAGCCAAATCAGGGCGAATGCGCCAGCTATCGCCACCGAAGTCGCGCCGCTGGCTCCGGCGCCAACCGAGCGGCCTGCACATCAGTCACGTGATCGCGCAAATCCGATAGGCGCCGCACTTGCGCGACACCTAGAACAGTGAAGTGGATCGTTAGCGACGCTATTCGCGGACTCCCGTATTGCCCCTATTTGCCGCCCATCGGTATGGCATTGGCTGGCGGCGTGACGTGGGCGTAGTCGTACCCGGTGGTGTAGTGGGCACCGTCGACGGTTCCTTCGGATTTCAAGATCATGTTCTTCGAGGACACCCAAAGTTTTTGGTCAGTCACCTCGTCCTCCTGCTTCATGCGTACTTCGTAAACTGCGGTAAGCTCCCCGCCTACACTGTCGCTGCCGCTGCGACGGCAGGTCTGCAAACCCGATAGGTCGTCATTTAGATCCTTGATGGCGATGTTCATCGCGTACCACTTGCCGTCCGGCCGCTGCACATATTTGTTATCCACTGTCTGGACCTGTCGAGTCACGGTCTTTTTTTCCTGACCGTCGGTCCGCGTGAGAATCACGCTATGCGGCGTATGTCCGCTGTTCAACATCGCGCTCTTTACTGTAGCGCAGTCGTCGGCAAGCGCCTGCGCCGTTAGAGCTGTGAATGCCAAGGCAATCAGGGCGCGGGGAGTTTCGATGTACATGGGATGCTCCAAGAGTTTATCGAGTACTTCGGCGGCACGCCCTTGGCGAAGAACGGCACCCGGCCCCAGCGCATCATCAACCCTTCCCGCTGCCCGTCGGCCAGACGTACGACCGGCACCTGCTGCGTGGGGGCGACGTTGTACGAGCGGTCGAACTGCCAATGGATCAGGTGAACGGCGAAGTACCGCTCGGCTTCGGCAGTGGCAGCGTTAACGTATCGGCCGCACATGGCACCACTGCGACGCGCCCTTCGAGATGCAACGGAACGGGAGTGAAGCGCTCATTGGAAGCGATAAGGAGTTTTCTGGCCGGAAAGTGGGCGCCGCGATTCGCTGTGCCCTTAGCTCGCGACATCAATCTCATCGACGACGCGCTCGCACTCGGCCCGCGCCTCCCGCCATTCGGCGTCTGCGGCTTTGAACTCATCCAGAGCTGCGTCGGATGGCGGGTCGCCTTTGCCGGGCTGCCACCCGCCGTTCTCGTAGATCTTGCAATGAGCGGTGACTGCCATGAGGGCGCGCTGCCGACGTTCGAACGCGCGTAACTCGCGGTCGAGAAGGGCTTGCTCGTCGACGTCATCGTCGTTTGGTGGCCGCGTCTGCATTTTTCTTATCCTATTGTGGACGTTGCGATCGAAACTTAACATAACACGTTCGCTGCGGCCATGCAGCTCATACAGCTTGCTGCGCTGCGGACTACTAATGGTATGGACGCCCCCACTCTGCGCGGCATCGTGTGTGCCAAAGTGGAAGTGCTGAGTTACCACTAAAACAGGCAGGAGCGTCCGAGATGAACATTACGACGGTCGGCATTGATTTGGCAAAAAGCGTATTCCAAGTCCACGGAGTGGATGAGCGCGGTAAAGTGGGGCTACGCAAGCAGCTCAAGCGCTCCCAGGTCATGGGCTTTTTTGCGAACCTACCGCGGTGTCTGATCGGCATGGAAGCTTGCGGCAGCGCGCACTTCTGGGCCCGAACGTTCACGGAGTTGGGGCACACGGTCAAGCTGATGGCCCCCCAGTTCGTGAAGCCTTACGTGAAGACCAACAAGAACGATGCGGCCGATGCTGAGGCGATCTGCGAGGCAGTGGGTCGAGAAAACATGCGCTTTGTACCGATCAAGAACGCCGAGCAACAGGCGTTACTCGCATTGCACCGGGCGCGACAAGGCTTTGTCGGAGCTCGCACCGCACAAGTCAATCAGATCCGGGGGCTTCTGGCTGAGTTTGGCATTGTGATTCCTGCGGGCATTCGTCGCATAGCGGAGCATATGCCAGAGATTTTGGAAGATGCCGAGAATGGGTTGCCGGGTATCAGCCGCGAACTCTTCGGTCGCTTATTCAGCCACTTTCGCGAGCTCGATCGCCAGGTCCGGCAGATGGAAGTGCAGATCCACGCGTGGCATCGTGATGAGCCGGTCAGCCGGCGGCTGCAGGGTATTCCTGGAATCGGACCGATTACTGCGAGCGCGCTGGTGGGCAGCATCGGGAATGCAAGCTCGTTCAAGAACGGTCGACAGCTGGCGGCGTGGTTGGGCTTGGTGCCGCGCCAAAATTCCTCAGGCGGCAAAGAGCAATTGCTGGGAATCAGCAAACGCGGTGATACGTACCTGCGCACGCTGTTGATCCACGGGGCGCGCTCGGTTGTACGGCAACTAAAGCTGAGGGCCGGAGGGTCGCAAGGATGGCTTGCGCGTCTGGCACTACGGCGCAACCTCAACATTGCCGCCGTCGCCTTGGCCAACAAGAACGCCCGGATCGTCTGGGCGCTGCTGGCACATGATCGAGATTACCAGGCAGGGTACATGTCGCAACGCGGCCGCGCGACACTGGCCGTCGCAGCGCCGTAAATGAAATTTTAGAAAATCTCTCCCACCACAGATTGCTCAGGCGTTACTCAAAGTGATGGCATCCCAGGTCAGACCGGGGCCGGCTCAACCTGCTTCATCCAGGGGACCTCAACAGTCCGCACTACTGATCAGGCGTCGACCCGCATATTCCATCAGGGCCCGCGGCCAAGAGCCGCACCAAAGGCCGGATGTATGGCTGCAATCTCCTCCTGTGATCCAGAACGAAGAAAGCGCTTGGCATAGGGGGCGTCCATGTATGGATGGACTCAGCCCTACGCGGGTCGGTACCGTCCCGCCCATGCGCCGCACCGTCTTTGATCCGCTTGAGCCGACCAAAGACCCGCGCTGGTACGTCGTGAGGAACATGCACCGGACGGTGATCGATGCTCGGCGCTGCCGGCCGGCGCCGACCTTAAACGCGCCATGGTCGCCGCGATGCTGGAGCACATCGACGCTGGCTGGAAGCTTGCCGAATTCAGCTCACGCACCGGCTGCTTCTTCTGCACCAAGGATGGTGAGCGGCGAATGGTCGGTCACGCCTGGTGAACCGGGTCCTCTGAGTCGGGAGGCTCTGTATTCCAGGAGGCCCTGACCCAGGCGAGCCACATATCGCGATTCTCCCACGACTCATAGTTGTTGTAGATAATTCGAATGATCGGGTCATCGAGTGGGTCATCCATGTCGCCACTCTAGGCCGCGTCTCGAAGCGGACACGTTCCGATATCGGGCCGGTTTGGCCAAATTGCGACGAGTGGCTGGCGCGGCTGATGCGATAGTCCGCACCGTGTCAGGGCAACCATCACGTGTGAATGTGTCCCGTAATCGCAGAAGGAGTCGCGCCAAGCGCAAGACAGCATCCGCTGTGTCAAGCTCTTGACAGAGCGATGACGCATTTCAGCCGAGGATTACTTCCGATGAGATGACGAGCTTTCACACAGTGTGAAACGCCGCCAAAACTCAAGGAGTAACTGCAATGAAGACCGTTATCCGATCCACCCTGATTCTGACACTGAGCCTTGCCTCAACGCTGGCAGCTGCCGGAGGCGTCCCCGCCGCGACAGATCCGTCGAGCGTGAGGGTCTCGCTGTCCGATCTCGATCTCTCCAGCAGCGTGGGACAGAGCACCGCCCGCAACCGTATCCACAAGGCGGCGGGCATCGCCTGCGCGCGGAGCATGGACCCCTACAACCTGGCGCCTCGCTACGAGGTCGTGAAGTGCGTTGCTGCCTCGGAGCAGCGCGCCCTGCAGCAGATCCAGGTCTCGGCGTTGGTTGCCAAGAAGTAGGCCAAGCATGATGTTGGGGGAGCGGCTGAGGGCCCGCAAGGTCCTTGGCCAATCCCCCAAGTGCTCGGGAGGCCCCTAAACGCAAAGGGCGAGCGCCACATGGTGGAAATCACGCCATCCGATGGCTGACCCCGCGTCCGCATCCTTAGGTTTCCGCACTGCTGCGGGATTGAGATAGCGGCCACACATTAGGTGCCGGCCGGTGCCGATCTGAATGCCGCCTTCATCGCGGCCATACTCGCGCACGGGGGGCTTCGGAATGACTGGTGAGTCGAGCGAACACGGCCTTCCGCCTGAAATGGAAGATCTCCCCTATGCGCGCTAGTGCACAGAGAAACATGCCACTAACTGGTAAGGGTCCAGCACCAACTGATGCACACGAGCATCGTGGAAGGACTAATTGCCACAGGTTCTCAGCGGTACCATTTCAGAGACAAGAATTGAAGGTCAATATCTCGGCCATTGGCGAGTTGTCCACGAAGTGCTGATGGTGAAACTTGGCATCAATGTCGAGGCCGTGCCTATCGATGGGATGGCGAACAATCGCGAAACGATCGCGGGCCAAGTGTTTGCCGGGATGATCGATCGCTACGTCGCGAAGCAAAAAAAAGTGGCATTGGCCTCCGCTATCAACTCGCACTTCAGACCGCACACGCACGACCAGGGTTGAGCAATTCGACGAACTGATCGCGTCTCTCGCGGCCAGACTCGGGCGCTACGCTGACGACATGAAGCGCCCGGCGGCTCCCCGACCTCTAATCTGACACCATGCTGTAGCTCATGGATGGCCGGCGGAGTTGGAACCGCAAGGCTGCGGAAGTCGCCAGCCAACAAGCCTGTCAGGTCTGAGCGCCCTGGCAGCGAGTAAGGACGGCCGTGAGCCTTCCTCCGGCCGTATCCAGCAGCTTCGCGACCTTGCGCAGATGGATGGACTCCCGTCGGAGCCAGGCCACTGCATCGGCGTAGGTCTTTGCCGAGACCTCGTCCTCGCAGACACGCCGCTCGAGGGTCGAATCGTCCTCGCGTAGCAGGACCGCTGTCAGCCGCACCGCAGCGCCCCGCTTTCGCTCCCAGGTGTTGTCGAACCGGGCGACGTTCAGCTTGCCGGGCTTGAACTTGCGCGCTGGATCGATAGTGACCGGCTTGTTCGTGAGCTGGCGAAATTCGCGATCGGCGAGGTGGAGCAAACGGGCTGAGGTGCCTACTGGCATAGATCGTCTCCTTGGGGGGTCGCTTGGGTCGAAAAAGGCGTCAGAAAGAGACGAATGGCCCCCTGAGTGGCCCCCGTAGCCAGAACTTCAGCCGAGAGGCAGACTGCAACCCATTGATTTAATTGGTCGGAGCGAGAGGATTTGAACCTCCGACCCCTTGCACCCCATGCAAGTGCGCTACCAGACTGCGCCACGCTCCGCCGGATTTTTCTCGCTGTTGCACCGCAATATCAGCCACGGTGCGGCGATATGATACCCGCTTTTGGTGCCCCGAAGGGCGCGAGACGGCGCCGCTACTGCTCCAGCGCCTTGAACGATCGCTTGAGCAGTTCGAGCTTGGGCGCCATGAAGTCCTGCGACTGCTCGCCTTCGCGCTGGACGTCCAGCGTGTAGCGAACCTTGGCGTTCGCACCGTCATCGCCGGGGGCATCGGCGGTGGTGCTGATGCGCGTCGCACTGCTGACGTTGTTGACCAGGCCGTTGAAGGGGAACTCGCGCTGCTGCAGCTTGTGCCAGTGACTCTGGAAAGACTGGGGCATCTCCGGGTCGGGCTGGCTGCTACGCCAGAACTCGGCCCAATTCTGTTTCTGCGAGCTTTCCTGCACCGCGAGGCCGCCGACATCCCACACCACCCGCTCGCTATCCTTGAAGAAGTTGAATTTGAGCCAGAGCAGCGAGTCGCGGCTCAGCGGCACCAGGTCGGAGGTGACGATCAGGTCGGCGCGATGGGAGTGAAATTCGACGCGATGATCCGGCTCGATGGCGATTTTGAATTCGCTGAACACCCGGGGCGCCACGTTCTTCTGCGCCAGGAATTCCTGCCACTGCCAGAGCGTGCCGCCCATCGATACGAAGAAATAGTCCGCCATCAACGCCTGCGTGTCGATGCTGATCTGCCGGTGGCCCGACGCGGTGGGCAGGATCAGCGCCACATAGCCCTCCGGCGTTGGCAGGCTCATCATCACCAGCACCGTGTCCGCCCAGGGCTCGGCCCAGACATTGACCTGCCAGGTGCGGCCGTAGGCATCCGTATGCGTCGAACTCCACTGCGCTTTGCCCAGTGATGTGACTTTCACTGATTCGCTGCCCACCTGGCGGCGCACGGCGTAACCCTTGAGCAACAGATCCATGTAGAGACTGGAATCGCCATACAACCTCGCGAGGCTCACATCGTCGGGGCGACGCAGCCGCACGATGCCGTGATAGATCTCGACGAACCCGTTGTGATCGAGCTGGAAAGTCTGCGTCTGCTCGCCGCTGGCGCCCCAGAGCCCATCCTGCGATTCACGCACCACGCGGGGGAACGGCGCGAACAGTCCGGTGTGCAGCAGCTGCGATGATTTCGTGCCGTTGGGAAACACGCGATCGCGATTGTGTTCGAGCAGTGCGTGCTGGCCCTGCTCGATCTTCTCCGTGGTCACCTTGCGGACGTTGTTGAAGAACTCGGTCGGCGCCTGCGGCAGGGGGACGTTCTCGCGCACCTCGAGCGTCTCGCTGGCATCGAATATCGCAAGACGCACGGGCACGCGACCGGCGATGCGGCCCTCGCCCTCTCGCATGCCCGCCAGGCGCTCGATCGGCAGCGCATAGTTCAGGTTCTCGGATTCGGACTTGCGCAGCACCACGCCGATGACGCGCCCGGCCTGATCGATCAGCGGGCCGCCGCTGTTGCCGGGTGATGCGGCGGCGGAGAAGCGCACCCACTTCCACTCCCCGTCCTCCTCCTCGGGCGTCTCGGAGGTAAACACGCCGTCGCGGATTACGACACCTTCGCCGAGCGCGTTGCCTACGGCGAACACCGTATCGTCGAGCGCCGGCGGCGGGCCAATCTCGAACTTGCCGACACCCTTGGGCTCCTGGCTTAACGAGAACTCGACGAAGTCCTCGCGATCGGAGAATTTCCACACCTTGTCGATGTCGTAGACGTTCCCCGCCGCATCGCGCAGCGCCGGCGGACCGAACTGGCTGCCCGAGCCGAGTTGAAATACGTGGCTTGCGGTCACGTAACGATTGCCGCCAATCGAAAATGCCGTGCCGATCGAGCGGTACTTATCGATGCGCTGCTGGTAGGGGATCAGTTCGAGCGGCAGTGGCCGGTCATAGCTGACCGCGCCGTCGTCCGGCTTTTTCTGCACCACCTCGAAGGTCGCAGCGCGGATGCGCTGCTGCACACCGGCTTCCAGCGCGGCCGCGGAGGCGCTGGCGCTGGCGCTGGCGCTGATCGCGAGGCCGAGGAGCAGCGCCAGCCGAGGCAGCAACGCCATGCGCCGCACGACTAGCGTCGCAGGATCCGCAGCACCTCTTCGAGTTCCGTACGCACCTGGCGCACAATCTGCTGACTCTGCGTGGTGTCGCTGCGCGCCTCATCGCCCGTGAGCTTGTTGCGCGCGCCACCGATCGTGAAGCCCTGTTCGTACAGGAGGCTGCGGATCTGGCGGATGATGATGACATCCTGCCGCTGATAGTAGCGTCGGTTGCCACGTCGCTTGACCGGTTTGAGCTGCGGGAACTCCTGTTCCCAATAGCGCAGCACATGCGGCTTCACGCCGCATAACTCGCTGACCTCACCGATCGTGAAGTAGCGTTTTCCGGGGATCGCAGGCAGTTCGTTATTGTTCTTTGGTTCCAGCATAGGCTTCAACGCGCGCTTTGAGTTTTTGGCCCGGTCGGAAAGTCACCACGCGGCGCGCACTGATGGGAATTTCCTCACCGGTTTTTGGATTGCGACCTGGGCGCTGATTCTTGTCGCGCAGGTCGAAGTTACCGAAACCTGACAGCTTCACCTGCTCGCCCTGCGAGAGCGCGCCGCGCACCTCTTCGAAGAAAAGATCCACGAGCTCTCGCGCTTCGCGTTTGTTGAGCCCGAGCTGATTGAACAGCGCTTCGGCCATCTCGGCCTTGGTGAGAGCCATTGACGTTATTCTCTTATCCTGGCATCCAGATTCGACCGCAGATCCGCGCGCACTGCCTCCATCACGCGGTCAGCTTCCTCGTCAGTAAGAGTGCGGCTTAAATCCTGTAAAATCAAGCCTAAAGCGACACTTTTTCGACCAGTTTCTATCCCCTTGCCCTGGTAGAGGTCGAAAACGCGCAGTTCTTGTAGCAGGCTCGCGGCAGCAACACTAACACGTTCCCCGATGAGCCTGAAGGCGATGCCCTCGGGCACCGTGAAGGAAATGTCGCGACGGATCAGCGGATAGCGCGAAGTCTCGCGAAACTGCGCCACTTTCGCAACAAATGCCGCCGCGTAATCGATCTCGAACAGGATCGGTGCATATGTTAAGTCAAGTTCGCGCACCACGCCGGGGTGAAGCTCCCCGATCTGCCCGATCTCGACGCCGCTGCGCACAATTCGTGCGCTGCGGCCCGGATGCAGGCAGGCCTGGCCGCCCGGCTCGAAGCTGAACTCGGCCGCCGCTCCGCCCAGGCCCAGGAGCGTCTCGAGATCGCCCTTCAGATCGAAAAAATCCACCGGCGTTGATTGGGCGCCCCACTGCTCAGGACTACGCGTTCCGAGCACGATTGCCGCGAGCATTTTCTGTTCGCGGTAATCGCCGCCGTTCGGCGGCGGCAGCGGCGGCAGGAATCGACTGGCAATCTCGAACAGGCGCACGCGCGGCTGCTGCCGTCGCAGATTCTCGCGCGCCGCACGCAGCAGGCCCGGCCAGAGCGAGCGGCGCATGACGGCCAGATCCGCCGCGATCGGATTGGCGAGCTCGATCATCTCGCCCTCGCCGAAGAGCAGGCGCTGCAGCGCCGGGTCCACAAAGGCAAAGGTGATCGCCTCCTGGAAGCCGCGCGCGGCCAGCGTGCGCAGCACCACGCGTTGCTCCACCTCCTTCGAAGCCAGCGGCCGCGGCGCGGCTGGCAATGACGCATCGCGCTCGGCGATGAGATCGAAGCCGCCGATGCGCGCGACTTCCTCGATGAGATCCGCCTCGATGGCGATGTCGAAGCGCCATGAGGGCGGCCACACGCGGAACCCACTGTCACCCGCGTCTCCCTGCACTGGCGGACTCACCTCCATCCCGAGCGCCGTGAGCCTGCGTTCGATTTCAGCCGGTTCCACGTCGGCGCCGAGCAACCGGGTCAGGCGGTTCGAGCGCAAAGTCACTTGCGGCAACTTCGGCAGCGACTCAGGCTGTTCGGCCACCGTGATCGGGCCAGCCACGCCCCCGGCAAGCTGCGTGATCAGTGAGGTCGCGAGCTCCAGCGCGCGCTCCTGGATCCTGAAATCCACGCCGCGCTCGAAGCGCTGGCTGGCATCGGTCATGAGTCCGTAGCGGCGCGCACGGCCGGCGATGGCCTCGGGCAAAAACCAGGCCACTTCGAGCGCGATGTCGCGCGTGGCTGATGTCATCGAGCTGCGTTCGCCGCCCATGATGCCGGCAAGGCCAATGACCGAGCGATCGTCCGCGATCACGAGTACATCAGGCTCGAGCGTGATCTCGCGCCCATCAAGCAGCTGCACCTTTTCACCGGCCGCAGCCCATCGCACCGACATGGCGCCCTGCAACAGACCGCGGTCATAGGCATGCATGGGCTGACCCAGCTCGAGCATCACGTAGTTGGTGACATCGACAATGGGGCTGATCGAACGCAAGCCCGATCGCCGGAGTCGCTCGCGTAGCCAGAGGGGACTGGCACGTGAGTTGTCCACGCCGCGCACGATCTGCGCGATCAGTCGGCCAGCGCCGCGGCTGGCCGGCAAGGTCACGGCCAGTTGTTCCCCGGCGGGATCGATGGCCGCCGCACGAGCCAGTTGCGGCGTCCTTAAGTGCATGCCGCTCAGCGCCGCGACTTCGCGTGCGATGCCCAGCATCGAAAGCGCATCGCCGCGATTGGCCGTGACATTGACTTCGAGAATCGAATCATCGAGATCGAGCAGGGAGCGCAGATCTGTGCCCAGCGATTCTTTCTGATCCTTGAGATCCAGGTCCAGCTCGAGAATCCCCTCCGAGCTGTCACCCAGTCCGAGCTCGCGCGCCGAACAGAGCATCCCCTGCGATTCGATGCCGCGCAGCTTAGCGGCCTTGATCTTCACACCGCCCGGTAATTCCGCGCCTACCATCGCCAGCGCAGTCACCAGACCCGCACGCGCATTGGATGCGCCGCAGACGATCTGCACACTCGCGGCGCCCGGCGCATCGCTCATGAGGACGGTGCAGACCTGCAGCTTCTGGGCCTGCGGGTGCCGCTCGGCGGCCACGATCTTCGCTACCACCACGCCCGTGAAAGGCGGCGCGGCAGGCTCGATAGCCTCCACTTCCAGGCCTGCCATCGTCAGCCGGCGCGCCAGGTCGGCCGCATCCCAGGGCACATCCACCCACTGCCGCAGTGCTGAGAGCGGCACCTTCAAACTTCCGCTCCCGCAAACGGCGCGAGGAATCGCAGGTCGTTCTCGAAGAAGAGGCGCAGATCATTGACGCCATAGCGCAGCATGGCCAGCCGCTCGATGCCGGCGCCGAAGGCGTAGCCGGTGTAGCGCTCCGGATCGATGCCGCAGGCCTCGAACACGCGCGGGTGCACCATGCCGCAGCCGGCGATCTCGAGCCAGCCGGTCTGCTTGCACACGCGGCAACCCGCGCCGCGGCACAGCACGCAGGTGATGTCGACTTCGGCTGAGGGCTCGGTGAAGGGAAAATACGAAGAGCGCAGCCGCATCGACAGGTCCTGCTCGAAGAAGGACTCCATGAAGCGGTGCAGGATGGCCTTCAGATTGGCGAAGCTGACACCCTCATCGACGAACAGGCCCTCGACCTGGTGAAACATCGGCGAGTGACTCACATCCGAGTCGACGCGATAGACGCGGCCGGGCGCTATCAGGGCGATCGGCGGCTTGCTTCGCTGCATGGCGCGGATCTGCACCGGCGAGGTGTGGGTGCGCAGCAGATGACCGTCCTTCAGATAGAACGTGTCGTGCATCGCGCGCGCGGGGTGATTGGCCGGGATGTTCAGCGCTTCGAAATTGTAGAAATCATTCTCGATCTCCGGCCCCTCCTCGATGCTGAAACCGGCGCGCCGAAAGATCTCCTCGATGCGCAAGCGGGTCAGCGTAATCGGGTGCACCCCGCCCAGGTGTTCACCCCGGCCGGGCAAGCTCACATCGATGGCGCCGCGCGTGAGTTCCGCCTCGATGGCGCCGCGTTCCAGTTCGACGCGGCGGGCTTCCAGGCCCGCGTGCAGGCGTACTTTGAGCGTGTTGATGCGTGCGCCGGCAGAGGGGCGCTCCGCCGCCGGCAGAGCGCCCAATCCCTTGAGCTGCTCGGTCAGAACGCCTTTTTTGCCGAGCCAATGAACGCGGATCTCATCCAGATCCACGATGCTGACGCTTGCGCCAATGCGCGCGAGCGCGTCGGCCGCCAGCTCATCGAGCTCTCCCACGGCCCGAACCTGTGCGCTCAGGCCGCTGCGAGTTCGGCCTTGGCGCGCTCCGCGATGACGCCAAAAGCGTTGGCGTCATTGATCGCGAGATCCGCCAGCACCTTGCGGTCGATTGTAAGGCCGGCCTTGTTGAGGCCCGCGATCAGGCGGCTGTAGGAGAGGCCATGCTCGCGCGCCGCGGCGTTGATGCGCATGATCCACAGCGCCCGGAACTCGCGCTTCTTGGCGCGGCGGTCGCGATACGCGTACTGCCCTGCCTTGATGACGGCCTGCTTGGCCGCGCGATACACCTTGCGGCGCGCATTGTAGTAACCCTTGGCCTTGCCAAGGACTTTCTTGTGACGACGTCCGGCCGTCACACCACGTTTGACTCTTGCCATGATGGGACTCCTTTATGCGTTCGGCAGCAATTGTTTGAGACGACCGACGTCGCTCTCATTCACCAGACTGCTGCCACCCGAGCGCAGATGACGTTTGCGCTTGGAATCCTTGTGGCCGAGGTTATGGCGGCGGGTAGCCGAGTACCGCTTGAAGCCGTTCGCAGTCTTGCGAAAACGCTTCGAGGCGGCCCGGTTGGTTTTCAACTTGGGCACGATCCTTCACTCCTCATTGTTGGCAAGAGTTCGCAAGGCAGCCGTTCGGCGTTGCCGCCGGACTTCATGCCCGCTTGCTCGCGGATCGCAGTTCCTAAGCCCTTAAGGCCTTAGATACCGCGATCACTTCTTTTTAGGTGCAAACAGCATCACCATTTGCCGGCCTTCCATCAGCGGTTGCTGTTCGATCACGCTGTGTGGCGCGAGATCGCCCTGCACCCGGTCCAGAAGTTTCCGGCCGATATCCTGATGCACCATTTCCCGGCCGCGGAAACGCAACGTCACCTTGGCCTTGTCACCCTCGGAGAGGAAGCGGATCAGATTACGCAGTTTGACCTGGTAATCCGCCTCTTCCGTTCCGGGACGAAACTTCACTTCCTTGACATGGATCTGCTTCTGCTTGCGCTTGGCAGAGTGGGCTTTCTTGTTCTGTTCGAACAGGAATTTGCCGTAGTCCATGACTCGCACCACCGGCGGCTCGGCCATGGGCGAGACTTCAACGAGATCCAGCTCCGCGGAGGATGCCAGCTGCAGCGCTTCCGCGCGCGTCATGACTCCTGCTTGCCCCCCATCCGCTCCGATCACACGCACTGTGGGTGAAGCGATTTCATCATTTCGCCGGACCCGCTTCGCAGAAGTAGCTATGTACTAATCCTCCAAACTTCGGCGCCCATGGCTTTCCAGTTCGATGCGTAAACGTTCCACGAACGTCTGCGGTGTCATCGCACCCAGATCCTTGCCACTACGGGAGCGCACAGAAACAAGATTCGCTGCCACTTCCTTGTCGCCCGCCACCAGGAGGTAGGGCACCCGTTGCAGCGTATGTTCGCGAATCTTAAAGCCGACCTTTTCGTTGCGCAAGTCGGACTGGACCAGAACCCCCTGATTTTTCAGGAATTCCGTGGTTGATGAGACGTAATTGTGTTGCTTATCGGTAATACCCATGACAACCGCCTGCACCGGCGAGAGCCATGCCGGCAGCCGGCCGGCGTGATGCTCGAGCAGAATCCCGAAAAACCGTTCCAGGGAGCCGAATATTGCCCGATGCAACATGACAGGCGTGCGTTTCTGGCTGTATTCGTCGATGTAATGCGCGCCCAGCCGCCCCGGCATGTTCCAGTCCACCTGCAGGGTGCCGCATTGCCAGTCGCGGCCGATCGCATCGCGCAGCACAAATTCCAGCTTCGGGCCGTAAAAGGCGCCCTCGCCCGGATTTAGCCCAAATTCGATGCCCGCGGCCCGCGCCGCCTGCTTCAGGGCCGCCTCGGCCTTGTCCCAGACCTCATCCGAGCCCACGCGCTTCGGCGGCCGATCCGAGAACTTGATGCGCACATCGTCGAAGCCGAAGTCCTTATAGATGTCCAGAATCAGCTGCGTCATGGTCACCGATTCCTCGGTGATCTGATCCTCGGTCACGAATACGTGCGCGTCATCCTGCGTGAAGGCGCGCACGCGCATGAGCCCGTGCAGCGCTCCGGAGGGCTCGTAGCGGTGGACCTTGCCGAACTCGCCATAGCGGACCGGCAGCTGGTGGTAGCTGCGGATGCCCTGCTTGAAGATCTGCACGTGGCCCGGGCAGTTCATGGGCTTGATGGCATAGACGCGCTCATCGGGCGTGCGCGTGGTGTACATGTTCTCGCCGAACTGCGCCCAGTGGCCAGAGGCCTCCCAGAGGCTGCGGTCCATGAGCTCCGGTCCGTTGACTTCCTGGAACCCGGCCGCGTTCTGGCGCGCGCGCATGTAGCCAATCAGGGTCTGGAAGATCTGCCAGCCCTTGGGGTGCCAGAACACCGCCCCGGGGGCCTCCTCCTGCATGTGGA
>Ga0182016_10003176_pt1 | contig 18893 bp, 16 predicted proteins | sample 712S2MmetaG_FD_120491 | JGI IMG/M metagenome (GOLD analysis project Ga0182016, IMG submission 120491) | Permafrost microbial communities from Stordalen Mire, Sweden - 712S2M metaG | ecosystem: Environmental > Terrestrial > Soil > Wetlands > Permafrost | place: Sweden: Stordalen | collected...
CACCTGGGCATGCCGGTTACCGAGCAGGCCCTGCCGCGCGAGCTGCTCTACATTGCCGACGAAGTCTTCTTCACCGGCACGGCGGCGGAAGTATCGCCCATCCGCTCGATCGACCGCATTGTTGTCGGAGATGGGAAGCCCGGCGAGATTACAAAGATGATTGCCGAGGAGTTCTTCGGCATCGCCAACGGCCTCAAGCCCGACCGCTTCGGCTGGCTCACTCCAGTCAAAGTAAAAGCCGCAGAACCCGTTACCGCGTAATTGCGACCACCAACCTCGAGAGCAGGAACTCCGGTTCCTGCTCTTCGCTTTTTTGCCGTGCGGTTCGGCGCTATACTCTGTCTCAGCAGACCAGTTTCTCGAAGCATTTGAGGAGGCTGCTATGAAATCCTCAAGTTCATGGAATCGCAGAGGCTCCGCGGTCACCTCGAACGGATACTTCACAGTCCTCAAATCCTCCGGATGGTTCCCAACCTTCCGCCTTCCAGATGGCTTTCGCTATGCCACTGGAAAATCCGTTACCGATCCGTTGCATCCTGTCGACGTAGTTGCCCGCCTTGCCGTATCCAACCCTACCGCCAAGGCACCTGTCCTACCCGAGTCGGCGATTGCCTTTCGCCAGATCGACTCAGGACGCGTCAGTCTGCGCGGCGTACTCTGGGTTGCTGTCCTGACGATTGCCGCCATGGCGCTCACCTTCGCGGCCTTATTGTGGATCATGAATAGCCCAATGTACGTCCCTTAAACGTAACGATCCCTCGCATTCCCCTGGCCTTTTCATCACTTTGTAAACCTCGAGCCAAGCCCGCCTTCGCTAGAATCCAATCATGAAGATTCGTGCCCGCGTTCTAGCCCTTCTGGCCTTCCTGTTGTCTTTGTTGCCCGCATTTCCAGCCCCTGCGCAGGTCTTCGAAGGCCGTCCCAAGCTCATCGTCATCGTCGTCATTGACCAGTTCCGCGGCGACTACCTCAATCGCGACCGCGATCAATTCAAGGGCCGCGGCTTCAATCTCTTCATGAAGCAGGGCGCATGGTTCACTGACTGCTACTACGACTACGCCAACACCAAGACCGCTCCTGGCCATGCGACCATCGGTACCGGCGCTTACACGGACGGCCATGGAATCGAGTCCAACGAGTGGTGGGATGCCGCACGCTCTTACGACTTCCAGGTCACTTCAGTTGAGGATGAGCGCTACCAGCTCGTCGATCTTCCCCACGACTCCATTCCCGCCAACCTGCCCGGTGCGCCTCCATGGGCCACCACCTGGGCCGTCGGCGCATCGCCGCTCAATCTCCGCGCCACCACCCTCGGCGATGAGTTGCGCCTTGCCACGCAGGGCCGCTCACGTGTCTTCGGCGTCTCCCTCAAAGACCGCGCCGCCATTCTCCCCACCGGCCAGGCCGCCAACGGCGCGTACTGGATCGACAATGCCAGCGGCCAGTTCACCACCTCAACCTATTACATGCAGCATCTGCCCGCGTGGGCCAGCGCCTTCAACTCCGGCCCCCGCATCGCCCAGGCCGAGCACGAGGCCAACGCGGACGGCACCACCCAGTTCTTCGAACTTGTCGGCAGAACCCCCGCAGCCAACAGCTACGAACTCGACTTCGCCAAGGCCCTCATCACCGGCGAAAAGCTCGGCCAGAACGGCGTCACCGACCTGCTCGTCGTTTCGCTTTCTCCCAACGACATCCAGGGCCACCAGTTCGGTCCTGACTCCGACTTCGAGCAGCAGATGATTCTCGCCCTCGACCAGCAGCTCGACGACTTCAACTCCTGGCTCGATCAGAACATCGGTCTCCAGAACGTCTGGCTCGCGCTCACCGCCGATCACGGCATCGCGCCCATCGCCGGCGAAGCAGCCAAGCTGGGCATCCACGCCGACGCCGTCGATATGGACAAGGTGTACGGCGCACTGAACAAGGAGCTCAGCAAGCGCTTCTCCCCCGGCGTCGCCGAGAGCTACCTTCTGCCCGGTCCCGACCTGCCCTACATCGTGCTCGATCAGCGTGTCTTCAAGAAGGCCGGCATCGACGAAAAAACCGCCGAAGAAGCCGTAGCCTCGCTGTTGCCCGCCGCCGTAGCCGCCCAGGACCCGAATCCGACCGCCTACCGCCGGCTCTTTCCGGCTCCGCCCACCGTCGTGCAGCCCTCGCAGCAGCGTCTGCCCACCTCGCCGCACGTCCAGTACACGTTCACCCGCCTGCAAATGGCTGCCGGTCAGCTCCCGCCCACAGAATTCGGCCGCATGATCGCCCACAGTTACGCCGAGCACGGCAACTGGTACGTCATGATGGTTCTCGATGCCTATCAACTGGCCGGCACCGGTCAATTCGCCGGAACCACGCACTTCAGTCCCTGGTCCTACGACCGCCATGTGCCGCTGGCATTCTACGGAGCTCCCTTCATCCCGGGCGAGTATCATGGACAAGTGGCGCCAGTAGATCTGGCGGTCACATTTGCCTCGCTGGCCGGCGTCAATCGGCCCTCCGCGGCAGTAGGCCGTGTCTTAAGTGAGGCCTTGAAGCCGATAACCAGTGGTCAGTGAACAGTGGTCAGTGATCAGTTGGAGTGTCCGGATTTTCATCGCTGTGCGAAGACCGCAGAGGCCACTGGAATAGTAGAGCCCGCAGGGAGCTTGCGGCTGACCACTGATCACTGTTCACTGACCACTGCTTTGAAGGACCGCCGCCATTGAAACCCGACATGAAAGTCACGCTGGCCGGAATGGAACTGGTCAACCCAGTCATCGCCGCCAGCGGCACCTTCGGCTACGGCATCGAATTTGAAGAGATCGTCTCCCTTGAGGGTATCGGCGGATTCGTCACCAAGGGGATCTCCCTCCACCCCATGGCCGGCCATGCCGCCCCGCGCATCATCCAGACCGCTGCCGGCATGCTCAACGCCATCGGCCTCCAGAACGTCGGCGTCGAGGAGTACCTCGAGCACAAGCTCCCGCCCATGCGCCGTTATCCGCGCTGCAATGTCATCGTCAACGTCTTCGGCTACACAGTCGGCGAATACACCCAGGTCATCGAATTCCTCAACCAGGCCGAAGGGATCGCGGCCTACGAGCTCAATGTCTCCTGTCCCAACGTCCACGCTGGCGGTATGGCCTTCGGTTCCGATCCCGTCGAACTCGAATACCTGGTGCGCAAGGCAAGGGAAGTCGCCGCCCGCCCGCTCATCGTCAAGCTCTCGCCCAACGTCACCTCCATCGCCCACATGGCCCACATCGCGCAGGAAGCCGGCGCCGACGCCGTCTCGCTCACCAACACTTTTCTTGCCATGTCCATCGACGTTGAAACCCGGCGTCCGCGTCTCTCCAACATCACCGGCGGCCTTTCCGGCCCGGCCATCAAGCCCATCGCCCTGCGCATGGTCTATGAAACAGCCCAAGCCGTCTCCATCCCCATCCTCGGCATGGGCGGCATCGTCACCCCGGATGACGCCGTAGAATTCCTGCTCGCCGGCGCCACCGCCGTCCAGGTAGGCACAGCCAGCTATGCTGACCCACGCGCCGTTGAGCGCCTGGCCAAGGGCCTCGAGTCCTGGTGCCGCTCGCATCAGGTGGAGCGCGTCGCCGCCCTCACCGGCGCACTCGACATCCCCCGCGGCCAGTAGTTCACCTAAGCGTTTCTTAAAACAGCCCTCGCCGATACGCGCGAAAAACTGCAACGCATTGGACGCAACTAAATTGCGCAAAGTGCAGCCTCGCCAGCAGTTCGACGCCATCCTGTGCAAAACAAGCCTACAACCCATGTGTTAGTTACTGTGTCATTACAGCCTCATTAATTTATTGCTAAAAGTTAATGAATAGTTCTAGGATTCTGCTTTCTTCGTTGCAGAGCGAAGAGGGACCCTATGAACCGCTCTTATTTATCCGCATCGTTTGCAATCGTACTTCTGGCGCTCACCGCCACCGCACTCAGGGCAGAGGAAAACAAATCGACCCTTCCCGCTCAGCCAGCTGCAACAGTCCCTCAGGTCGGCGATAAGACTCCCAATGCCCAACCTCTAGACCCGATGCCCCTTGCCGAGCGAACTGCGCGCGCGGAATCCGGAGATCCCGCCGCCGAGAATAGCCTCGGATACCACTATGCCTTCGGCGTCGGCGTCAAGCATGACGATAAGGAGGCCCTCAAGTGGCTTACCGCCTCGGCCTCCTCCGGTTTTGCCCCGGCTCAGGTCAATCTGGCGTATCTCTACGAAAAAGGCCGTGCGGGCAAGGTCGATTTGACCCAGGCGTTCCGCTGGTATCGCGCGGCAGCCGAGCAGGGAGACGCCGCCGCCCAATACAAGTTCGGCGACATGTACGAACTCGCGCTGGGAGTCAAACGGGATTACCTGGAAGCGGCCCACTGGTATCGCAAGGCAGCCGAACAGGGAAATGCAAACGCCCAGAACAACCTCGGCACCTTGTACCACCAGGGTTTAGGCGTCCAGAGGGACTACGCCCAGGCGCTCTATTGGTACAGTAAGGCGGCGGCTCAAGGCCTGGCGGAAGCCGAGAGTAATTTGGGCGTCCTGTACGAGAAGGGCCTCGGTGTTGAAAAGGACTATCCGAAGGCGCTTGCCTGGTACACAACTGCGGCAAAGCACGGCGCAAGACGCGCCCAATACAACCTTGGCATGTTGTACTTCATCGGCCGGGGCGTGCCACTCGACTACGTCAGCGCCTGCACGTGGCTGCGTCGCTCGGCTGCCGCGGGAGACCCCATCGCTGCCCAGAGCCTAAAAACCCTTGCAGGCATCATGACCCCGCACCAGAAGCTGCTCGTCCTGGCTCAGCTCGCCAACCCGCAAGACGCAGGCACTTCCACCGCGCAGGAACAATCTCATTTCATCTCCGGCGGAATCGAAAATCAGTAGCGTTGCACCACTGCGGCATCGCTCCTCTCAGCCTTCGGCCTTACGCTCTGCCGCCTCACTCAAGCTCAACCATCCACGAAGCTAATCCGTTAGCCCCAATAAGCCGGGTGCCCCTGGTCCGGCGCCCCAGGGACAGGTCCTTGTCCCAGGGGGGGTGATCCCTCGCATTTGGGGACCAGCGAGTGAATGAACCAAAACTGAGCAAGCTTGGAAAGGTCCCGCTGTTGCTCTTTCTCACTTTTTGAAAAACCTCCCAAAATCCGCATACCCCTCAAAAAAAGAGACCTGCAGTACCGGACCGCCTTTCACCACAGCCTATCTGCCAACTTCAATGTGATGTGGATCATCACCCTCCCAGATCGCGCACGTCTGCGGGTGATCTACAACACTTGTGATGGCGCGCACATCCAGTCGTTTATTTTCATCGGTACCTTCATCACGTCAGTCGGCAACCTCCTGAATTTCTTATTTGCATTGTTTGTTCTCTGGAGATTGCCTGAACCTGCACAGCGAGCGAGGTAGGCATGGGACAGACCATTTGGCAGTCGATGGAGAAGAAGGGCTACAGTCGACGGGACTTCTTACAGTTCTGCGCTGCGGCCGCAACCGCCGCAGGTTTTGCGCAAAGCGGCGTCGCGCAAGTTGTTTCAGCATTTGAAAAGAAAGAAAAACCGGCTGTGGTCTGGATGCACTTTCAGGAGTGCACCTGTTGCAGCGAGTCGTTCATCCGTTCATCCCACCCCATTGTGGTCGATGCACTCCTTGACGTCTTGTCGCTGAACTACTCAGAGACGCTCATGGCTGCCTCCGGATTCCAGGCAGAAAAAAGCCTCAACGACACCATCAAGAACAACAAGGGCAAGTACATTGTCCTGGTCGAGGGTGCTGTCCCCACCAAGGATGGCGGCGTTTACTGCATGATCGGCGGCAAGACGGCCGAATCTATCCTGCAAACCGTGGCTGCTGATGCTGCCGCCGTCGTCGCCTGGGGCAGTTGCGCTTCCAACGGCTGCGTGCAGGCTGCCAAGCCCAATCCAACAGGCGCCACTCCCATCTACAAGCTCATTGACAAGCCCGTCATCAACGTTCCCGGCTGCCCGCCGATCGCTGACGTCATGATGGCCGTCGTCACCCACCTGCTCGTCCTCGGCCAGGTTCCTGACCTCGACAGCCAGGGCCGCCCCAAGGAGTTCTACGGCCGTCGAGTTCACGATACCTGCTATCGCCGCCCCAACTACGACGCCGGTTTGTTCGTCGAGTCCTGGGACGACGAAAACGCCCGCAAAGGCTACTGCCTCTACAAAATGGGCTGCAAAGGACCGGTCACGTACAACGCCTGCTCGGTCGTCAAGTGGAACGAAGGCACCAGCTATCCCATCCAGTCCGGCCACGGTTGCATCGGTTGCAGCGAGGCAGGCTTCTGGGACAACGGCCCGTTCTACCAGCACCTGCCCTCATTCCCGGGCTTCGGCATTGAAAGCACCGCCGACACCGTCGGGACTGTCGTCGGAATTGCCACGGTGGCTGGTGTTGCCGCCCACGCGATCGTCACCAACATTCGCAAACGGAGCGTGATTGCGGAAGTCCACGCTGAAGATCAAAAGGAGTCGTGAGAAACTATGGCACGCGTCGTCGTCGATCCCGTTACTCGCATTGAAGGCCACCTGCGCATTGAGGCAGTCGTGGAAAATGGCGTCATCACTGACGCTTTCAGCTCTGGCACCATGGTTCGCGGTCTCGAGAAGATTCTTCAGGGACGCGACCCGCGCGATGCCTGGGCCATTACCGAGCGCGTTTGCGGCGTCTGCACCACCGTGCACGCCCTCACCAGCGTTCGTGCGGTTGAGAGCGCTCTCGGCATCGCCATCCCGCCCACAGCGGAGCTCATCCGCAACATCATGATGGCTACCCAATACGTGCAGGATCACGTCATCCACTTCTATCACCTGCACGCGCTCGACTGGGTCGACATCGTCAACGCTCTCAAGGCCGACCCCAAGAAAGCCGCGGAGCTGGCGCAGTCCTTCTCCAAGTGGGACAAGAATACCCCGGCATATTTCTCTGACGTGCAGGACAAGATCAAGGCCTTCGCGGCTAGCGGCCTCGGCATTTTCGCCAACGGCTACTGGGGCCACCCGGCCTACAAGCTGCCGCCTGAAGTCAACCTCATCGGCGTCGCTCACTACCTCGACGCGCTTCAGTGGCAGAAGGAAATCGTCAAGATCCACGCGGTCTTCGGCGGCAAGAACCCGCATCCGAATTATCTCGTCGGCGGCGTGCCATGCTCCATCAACATCAACGAAGTTGCGGCCATCAACGGTGAGCGCCTCAATCTCGTCTCGCGTCTCATCAGCCAGGCCGACGAATTCGTCAACCAGGTCTACATTCCTGACCTGCTTGCCGTGGCCTCCTTCTATAAGCCTTGGGCAGGCTATGGCGGTGGTCTCACCAACTACCTCTCCTACGGCGAATTCCCGACCAAGGGTTACGGCGATCCCACCTCCTTCAAGTATCCGCGTGGCGTGGTCCTCAATCGTGACCTCTCCACCGTGCACCCGGTCAACGCCACTGACTCGCAGGAGATCAAGGAATACATTGCCAGCTCCTGGTACAGCTACGATGGCGGCGACAAGGAAGGCATCCATCCCTGGGCCGGAGAAACCAACATCAACTACACCGGTCCCAAGCCGCCCTTCGAAACGCTTGAGGGCCAGCAGAAGTATTCATTCCTCAAGACGCCTCGCTGGAAAGAACAACCCATGGAAGTCGGCCCGCTCGCGCGTCTGCTGGTGGCTTACGCCTCTGGTCGCACCGACGTGCAGGATCTGGTCAAGGACACCCTGGGCAAGCTCAACGTCCCGGTCACCGCTCTGTTCTCCACCCTTGGCCGCACCGCGGCCCGCGGCCTGGATGCAGCGCTCGCCATGATGTGGCTCAAGGAGTTCTTTGCCGGCTTGATGAATCAGGTCAAGATCAACGAAGTCTCTACCCACAACGGCGAAAAGTGGGAGCCCAGCACATGGCCCGATGAAGCTGAGGGCGTTGGACTCACCGAGGCTCCTCGCGGAGCACTGGCCCACTGGATCAAGATCAAGAAGGGCGCCATCGACAACTATCAACTCGTCGTTCCGACCACCTGGAACGGTTCACCACGCGACGCCAAGCAGCAACGCTCCTCCTTTGAAGCCTCGCTTATTGGCACGCCGGTGGCCAACCTGGAGCAGCCGTTGGAAATCATCCGTACCATCCATTCCTTTGACCCGTGTCTGGCCTGCGCCGTCCACTTGTACGATCCGCAGGGCAAGCACCTTCACCAGGTTTCTTTCGAGTGAGGCCATGAGTACTCCAAATATCAGCGCAGGCAGCGTTATACCGGGTGAACAGCACCCGGTGGAGTATCGGCGGGTTTATGTGTGGGAATTGCCGGTACGTGTCTATCACTGGATCAACGCAGTGGCCCTTGTGGTCCTCTGCGTCACAGGCTTCCTGATCGGCGCTCCCGTGAGTGCCTTCTACGCGCCCGAGGCCTATCAGCAATACTGGTTCGGCTGGGTGCGTTTCCTGCACTTTGCGGCCGCATTCGTCTATGTCTTCAACTTCGCGGCCCGCATCTACTGGGGCTTCGTCGGCAACCAATATTCAAGCTGGCGCGCGTTCTTCCCGTTCAAGCGGTCGCAACAACAGGAGATCGTCGATGTCATCAAAGCCGACGTGCTTGAAACCAAGATGCACGGGCCCATTTCCACGGGACACAACTCTCTTGCCGGTTTGATTTACTTCTTCACTTTTCTGGCGTTTGTCTTCCAGACCATCACCGGCTTTGCTCTCTATTCAAGCATGAGCAACTCATGGCTGCCTCGGATGTTCACCTGGATCGTTCCGCTGATGGGCGGCGAGTTCAGTGTGCGCTTCTGGCACCACTTGTTCCTCTGGTTCTTTGTGACTTTTATCATTATTCATATTTATCTCGCCTTTTATCATGACTACATTGAGGGTCGCGGCACAGTATCCTCAATTATCGGCGGTTGGAAGTTCGACCGCGAAAAGAAAACCAAATAGAAACAGGCAATTTAATCCGGGCGCCCCATCCATTCTGCGGTCTCATCGCAGAATGGGTGGGGCACCGCAAAACAGATCGTCAACAAACTACCAAGCGGTCAGGTAATATTTGGTAGCCGAAAGATCAAAGCTAGCAGCTAGAAGCTAGCAGCTGACAACGAGGTCCCCATTCCCCAGTCCCCAACCAAAACGTTAGTCCTCGGCCTCGGCAATGTCCTCATGGGCGATGAAGGCATCGGCGTCTATGCGGTCAGAGCCCTCGAGCAACATCCATTGCCTGAAAATGTAGAGTGCCTCGACGGCGGGACTGGCGGCTTCACGTTGCTTGAGCCGCTTGAGAACGCCGATCGCATCGTCATCATCGACGCGGCCAATGACGGCAATCCCATCGGCACCATCACCCGCACCACGCCCCAGTTTTCCCGCGACTATCCCCCCACGCTTACCGCCCACGACGTCGGCATGAAAGACCTGCTCGACATGTTCTACATTCAGGGCGGTCACCACGAGATCATCCTCTACGCCATCACCATCGATCCCAAGCAGCCCATCCGCATGAGCCTTTCCGAAGGCGGCGAACAAGCCGTAACCACCGCTGTAGCCCAAATTCTCGAAGAACTCCAGTCCTCCGCAAACGCCTAAGTACTGGTTGCCCAAATCGGGTTTTGAAAGGGCGCGGCTTTAGCTGCGCCGCAAAAGCCGCATTAAGCCGAGGGCTTTAGCCCCCGAGGGATGATTTGCGCTGGTTGTGTGGCTGGGTGCCCCATCCATTCTGCGGCCTCATCGCAGAATGGGTGGGAAAGAACAAACTCCCCTTCGAGCCGTTCAGGCACTGCCCCTCAGAATCACCGTTTGCTGAATCCCCACCCCCGCGTGGATAATAGGTCCCGGTTTCAATCAGCCAAAATCATCCCACCAGATCGAGGAGAAGCTATGGGTCTGTCAGGCAGCAAGTCCGCCAAGTGCTCACTAATCGCCATCGCATTGCTTTGCGCAGGTTCAGCACTCACCGCTCAGGAGGCGAAACGCGCCATCGCCATTCCTCCCCCGCCCATGGGATGGTCTTCGTGGAACAGCTTCTCCAACAACATCGACTCCGACATCGCTGTCGCTCAGGCAAAAGCCATCGTCTCCACCGGCATGCACAAGGCCGGCTATCAATACATCAACATTGATGAAGGCTGGTGGCTCGGCAAGCGCGACGACGCAGGCAACATCATCGTCGATCCCAAGGCATGGCCCGCCTTGAAGCCCGGCGAGCAAGCCGGCGACATGGCCAACATTGTGCGCTACATTCATTCCCTCGGCCTCAAAGCCGGAATCTACACCGACGCCGGCCGCGACGGCTGCGGAACATTCTTCCCCGACCTCGGCCCCGGCTATCCGGGGGAGGGAAGCGAAGGACACTACGAGCAGGACTTTCTCCAGTTCGCCAAATGGGGCTTCGATTATGTGAAGGTCGATTGGTGCGGCGGAAAGAAAGAAAATCTCGATCCCGCCGTGCAGTATGCCGAGATTGCGCGCGCCATTGCAAAAGCAGTTGCCGCCACCGGCCATCCTCTCTACTATTCCATCTGCGAGTGGGGCGTCGACAGCCCCTTCACCTGGGCGCCCAATGTGGGCGGCGCTCCCGCCGATATCTGGCGCACCAGCGGCGACATCGTCGCGCCCATCGTCGCCAATTCGCCCAACGCGACCCGCAGAGCCGACTTCAAGAAGATGCTTTCGAACTTCGACCAGGGCATCCACCCTGAAGCGCAGCACTCCGGCTTCTACAACGACCCCGACATGATGGTCATCGGCATGCCCGGCCTCACCGACCAGCAGAACCGCGTGCACATGGCTCTCTGGGCCATCTCCGGCGCGCCGTTGCTCGTCGGCGCCGACCTCACCACTCTCACCCCCGACACGCTCGCCACGCTCACCAATCCCCAGGTGCTCGCCGTCGATCAGGATCCGCTCGGCCTGCAGGCCGTCAAGGTTTCTGGCTCTCAGGCCGGACTTGAAGTCTGGTCCAAGCGCCTCGCCGCTCCCGGAGATCGCGCCGTCCTGCTCTTGAATCGTCTCGACAAGGACTCGTCCATCGCCGTCGATTGGAACCAGATCGGCCTCACCGCTTCCTCGGCTACGGTGAAGGATCTTTTCGCCGGGAAGAGTCTCGGCGCATTCGAATCCAGTTACTCAACCACCGTGCCCGCCGCTGACGCAGTCTTGTTGATCGTCCACGGAACCGATCAGCCCATGAACCACTTTCATCCTGCCCCGCCCAACGCAACAGCCACCGCCCTCGCGGGCACAAAAGACCAGGTCTTCAACCTGACCGGTTCTCTCTGTCGGGCCGGATACGTGCCCCTGCAGATCGTGTATTCAAACCTGCTCACCTCCGCCCGCTATGCCGAGCTCCGCGTCAATGGCCAGATCGCCACACGCATCGCCTTTCCACCCACCGGCTCGGCCGAAGCCTCCGTCTGGATCGAGGCGCAACTGAACAAATCCGATCCCGCCTCATCCGGCCCGGCGCCAGCCCCAAACGTTCTCACGTTCTCCATCCCCGCAGCCTCAGAGCTGCACATCGTCTCGGTCTCCATGCCTCAGACGGCGGCGTGTCCGTGACCTCGCCGGGTGCCCCCGGTCCCTCGCACTTGGGGACCGGGGATAGCCGTAGACACCAATTGCCTTTCCCCGCAATTCCGGTTACCATAAATTCATGGACGGTACGACCTGTTGTCGCCTTTGTACGCTGCTTCGCGCGCTCAGGTAGGCCTTGGTTTGACAGTCCGGTAAAATTCCAGGTTTCCCCGATGCCCGCGATGCAGCCTAAGCTGTCGCGGGTTTTCTGTTTTCCGCCGTCCCTATCAAAGCCAGAAGGACAAAATGAGCCAAGCTCCTGAAGTCAAAGAAACCAAAGCCCAGCGCGCCGAGCGACTCAAGCTCGAAAAGAACCCGTGGGAAGCCTTCAACGACGTGCGCGAGTTCGCCCGTGCCGGCCGTTCCAGCGTCGTCCCCGAGTGGGCCAACCTGTACTTCAAATGGTGGGGCGTCTACACCCAGGGTGACGGCGTCGGCGCCACCGGCGGCAAGGGCGGCGAAGGTCTAGCCTCCGACTACTTCATGATGCGCATCGGCATTCCCAACGGCATCATCACTTCCAGCCAGCTCCGCGACATCGGCGGCCTCACCCGCAAATATGCCCGCAACCTCGCCGACATCACCGTCCGCCAGAACATTCAGCTTCATTGGCTGACGATCGAGTCGCTGCCTGAAGTGGTTGACGCGCTCAGCGCCATCGGCCTGTCGCCGAAAGGCGCATGCGGCGATGTCGTGCGCAACGTCACCGGCTGCCCCCTCGCAGGCGTCGCGGCCGACGAGCTCATTGACGCATCGCCCATCGCCATTGAGATCGCGCACCTGCTTACTGCCAATCCCGAGTTCTACAACCTGCCGCGCAAATTCAAAATCTGCGCCACCGGTTGCCCCTCCTGGTGCTCCTATCCTGAGATCAACGACATCGCCCTCACGCCCGCCAAGCTCAACGGCGAAATCGGCTACTCGCTTCGTGTCGGCGGCGGCCTCTCCAACGAGCCGCATCTCGCCCTCCGCCTCAACACATTCCTTCTGCCGCATCAGGCAGTTCCCGCTGCGCGCGCCGTCACTGAGATCTTCCGCGATCAGCAGGCCCTTCGCGTCAGCCGCGACCGCGCCCGCATGAAGTACCTCTTCATGAAGGAAGGCTGGACTCCCGAGTCCTTCCTCAAGGAGCTCCAGTCGCGTCTCGACTTCACGCTCCTTCCCGCAGGCGAAGAGCGCGTTCCTGACGACGTCCTCCGCGACCACGCCGGCATCCATCCCCAGCGCAAGCCCGGCCTCTCCTACGTCGGCGCATCCGTGCTGCGCGGCCGCTTGTCCGGCGAGCAGTTGCAGCAGTGCGCAGAGCTCGCCGAGCGTTTCGGCTCCGGTTCGCTCCGCGCCACCGTCTCACAAAATCTCGTCTTCGTCGATGTCCCCACCAGCAAGGCCGGCGAACTGGCCCGCGAACTCGGCCAGATCGGCCTCCACGTCGATGGTTCCACCTTCTTTCGCGGCGCAGTCGCCTGCACCGGCACTGAATTCTGCAAGCTCGCCATCACTGAGACCAAGGGTTTCACCCGCTGGCTCGTCGATGAGATGGAGGAGCGCCTCCCCCAGTTCGATCAGCAGCTCAAGCTCCACGTCACCGGCTGCCCCAACGGCTGCGGCCAGCACTGGATCGCCGACGTCGGCCTCGAAGGCAAGAAAATCAAGCACGAAGGCAAGCTCACCGACGCCTACTACTTCTGCCTCGGCGGAGCAGTCGGCCAGCAGGCCGCCATCTCGCGCACAGTCGGCTATCGTTGCCCAGCGCCTTTGGTTCCCGAGGCCCTCGAGCGTCTCCTGCGCCACTATCTCGGCGGCCGCCAGCCCGAGGAAAACCTCCGCAGCTGGTTCGGCCGCCACACCAACGACGAACTCCGTGCCCAGCTAGCCGGAGAAGCCCTTGCCCCAGTAGAACGCGATCTACCCACCGCCGCCGTCCCACATGGCGTCGGCGACTGAAGTAGGTTCACGACCGCCCGTTCCGCGAACGATCAAGGAACTGCGGGTGCCCCTGGTCCCTCGCACTTGGGGACCAGGGACTGAGAGAGATGAGTAAACGAATTTCCGAAGCTAGCAGCTAGTAGCTAGGAGCTAGGAGCTGTAACTTTGTCTCTTCAACCAATCTTCCTCAAACTCGAAGGCCGCCCCGGTCTGCTGGTAGGTGCAGGCAACGTGGCCCTCGAGAAAATCAGCTCCATCCTGAAGACCGGCCTGCGTCTCCGCGTCGTCGCGCCCCAGGCCCACCCGCAAATCCGCCAACTAGCTCTTGAAGGAAAGCTCACGCTCGTCGAGCGCCCCTTCGCGCTCACTGATCTCGATGGCAACTTCATCGTCATCACGGCAACTGACGCGCCCGCCGTCAACCAGGCCGTCTACGCCGGAGCTCTCGAGCGCAACATCCTCTGCAACAGCGTGGACGACATCCCCAATTGCGATTTCTTCTTCGGCTCCGTCGTCTCCCGCGGCGATCTCCAGATCGCCATCTCCACTGCCGGGGAAAGCCCCGCCTTCGCCCAGCGTCTTCGCCGCGAAATCGACGAGCAACTCCCCCACGACCTCGGTCCCTGGCTCGCCAACCTTGGCCAGTTGCGCCGCGAAGTGCTCGCCACCCATCCCCGCAGCGAAGAGCGCAAGCTTCTCCTCCACGAGCTGGCTCACCGCCAAATCTGCGACTCACCATCATGCTCCACGCGCCAACTCGCGCAACCCGCACTCGCTCCCGGCCAAGTAGCATTAGTCGGCGCAGGCCCCGGCGACCCCGAACTGCTCACCATTCGCGCCCTCCGCCTCATCCAGTCCGCGCAGGTCATCCTCCACGACGACCTCGTTCCCTCATCCATCCTCTCCCTGGCTTCGCTCCATGCAATGGTCGTCAACGTAGGCAAGCGCTGCGGCACAAAAAACATCACTCAGGACGAAATCAACACGCTCATGATCGACCACGCGCAATCCGGCCGCGCCGTCGTCCGTCTCAAGAGCGGCGACCCACTCCTGTTCGGCCGCGCCGCCGAAGAAATCTCCGCCCTCACCGAAGCCGGTGTTTCCTACACCATCGTCCCCGGCGTCTCCGCGGCCTTTGCTGCCGCCGCCGCACTCGGCTGCTCGCTCACCGATCGCGCCTGCGCATCCAGTGTCCTGCTCACCACCGGTCATCACGCCCAGTCGCACAACAACGCCCCGTTGCCGCAAATTGAAGACGCAACCCGCGTCGTCTACATGCCCGGCCGCGACCTCACACTGCTCGCCGCCCAGTGGCTGGCTGAAGGCCTGCCGCCCGACTTCCCCTGCGCCGTCGTCTCCCACGCCGCCCAGCCCGATCAACAAGTCCTCCACACCACGCTCGCTAGTCTAGGCCAGGCCAAGCCCACCGCGGCGCCAAGTCTGCTCATCGCCGGCTGGGCCGTCAGCGAACAGGACGTCAGCGAACTCCTTGCCTCAGGCGTCCTGTCGGCCGCGGCAGACTAGCCGTTTTCGACGCGCCCCTTGATATCCCGATACGCCCCCTCGATCAAGTCACGCAGAGCTGCGGCGTTCGTCGGCGTTCCCGGCCTCAGCTTCACGTGCCGCATCCGTTTGCCGGTCCCCGCCAGCAAGCCAGCAGGATCTTTGAGCGCCGCGCCGTGAAAAAATCCCACGTTCACATGCGCCGTAAAGACATTCACGTACCCGAAAGGCGCATCTCCCAGGCATGCAACAGGACACCCATCATGCACCAGTTCGCGCACTTCGTCCCCGCATTCGCGCATCACCTCAAACCACTCCCGCGCCATCGCTCCCAATTCGCCTGCACGCTCGCTCAGCCACGCGTCCACGGCGGGATCCCGCTCTTGGGCCCCGTCAAATCGCAGCAAATCGTCTCTCACCGTCGCGCCCTCTCTCCTTTTTTTCAATTTAAGCTAACCCAACAACCGTCCCAAAGCAAAGAGCGGATCTGGACTATCTCTGACCTGGGACGAAACCATGCCCACCCGGGAAGCGATGAGCTGAAAGCTGATAGCTGATAGCTGACTTCCGGCACCCGCGTTTTTCTGACCACTGATCACTGACCACTGCTTTTTCCTCCCCGCACGAAACTGTTACCCTAGAACCATGAAATTCGGGGTTCTGGTTTTTCCCGGTTCCAACTGCGATCACGACACGCAAAACGTGATCGCCGACGTCGCGCGTCAGCCTGTCACCTTTCTCTGGCACGACTCCGACGATCTCCAGGGAGTCGATGCGGTGCTCGTGCCCGGCGGCTTCGCCTATGGCGACTACCTCCGCACCGGCGCAATCGCCCGCTTCGCTCCCGTCATGGAGTCCGTGAAAAAGTTCGCCGACGCCGGTGGCCTTGTCCTCGGCATCTGCAACGGCTTTCAGATCCTCACCGAGTCCGGCCTGCTTCCCGGCGCGCTCATGCGCAACGCCGGCCTCAAGTACATCTGCAAGCAGGTGCATCTTCGCTGTGAGACATCGAACAGCCCCTTTACAAGCCTTCTCGCCAAGGGCGAAGTGCTCCAGATGCCCATCGGCCACATGGAAGGGAACTACTTCTGCGAGCCCGATGAACTTCATCGCCTCGAGTCGGAAGACCGCATCGCCTTCCGCTACTCCACGCCCGCCGGCGAACTCACGGCCGAAGCCAATCCCAACGGCTCGCTCTCGAACATCGCCGGCATTCTCAACGCAGGCAGAAATGTTCTGGGCATGATGCCCCATCCCGACCGCTCCAGCGAGCAACTGCTCGGATCTGCCGACGGTTGGAAGATCTTTGCATCCATGGTTGAAGCGCTCGCAACAAAGTGAACATCCAATTGCAGGAAAGTGGAATCTGCAAACGATGATCGACATTCACAACCATCTCATCTACGGCGTCGACGACGGATCGCCCGATTTGAAGACTTCGCTCGCCATGGCGCGTGAAGCAATGATGGACGGCATCACCCACATCGTCTGCACTCCCCATGCAAACGACGATTTCCCTTATCGCGAAGCTGTCATCCGCGAACGATTCGAAGAGTTGCGCCTGCGCCTTGACGGCATCATCGACTTGAGCCTTGGGTGCGACTTCCACATGTCGGCTGAAAACATCTTTGCGGCCTATTCCGATCCCTTCCTCTATTCCATCAATGGCCGGGGATATCTGCTCATCGAGTTTCCCAACACCGCCATCTCGCCGCAGATGTCGGATGCCCTCGACCGCCTGCTCTCGGTTGGCTACAAGCTCATCGTCACCCATCCTGAGCGCTATCCGGCCGTGCAGAACAATCCCGAGTTGCTCGCCGACTGGATGCGCAAAGGCTGTCTGGTGCAGGTGACCGCCAATGCCCTTTATGGACGATGCGGAAAGATGGCGGAAGACCTGTCAAACGAACTGCTGCATCGCCGCTGGATTCACTTCATTGCCACCGATGCGCACCGCCTCACCTGGCGTCCGCCTCATCTGAAGAGCGCCTATGAATATGTATCCAAAAGGGAGGGCGAGGAGACGGCGCGCCGCCTCACGATCGTCAACCCCTGGGCAGCCGTTGAAGGTGCTCCCTGGCCGTCGCAGCCTGAGCCGCTGGGCCTGTCGGATCATGTGCCCTTGAGGTTCAACGCGCGACGCTATAAGGACAGCTCCGCCTCCCTCGACGAAGTGGGTCCCAAATCAACCGCCAGAAGATTCTGGGATCGTCTCTTCGCGCGCTCTTAGAAGCTACGCAAGCCCCAGCCCGCCATCCACCATCAGAATCTGTCCGGTAATAAAGCTGGGCGCTGTCGCAAAGAAAAGTACGGCGCGGGCAACATCGTCCGCCGATCCGTTGCGCTGCATCGGCGTGCGGCCGGCAAAACGCTTTGCATCGTCCGCGGTGCTCTCTTCTGTTTCAATCCATCCCGGCGCAACGCAGTTCACGCTCACTTCGGGCGCAAATCCCTTGGCCATCGCCTGCGTCAGCATGTGCAGCGCAGCCTTTGACGCGCAGTAGTGCGCGTGCGTTGCCCACGCATGCGTGCCGCCCAGCGATCCGATGTTCACAATCCTGCCTTGAACCCGGCGCAGATATTTGAGAGCCTCGCGCGCCACCAGGAACGGGCCGCGCGTGTTGGTTTCAAACACTGCGTCCCATTGTTCAACGCTGATCTCATCCAGACGGCCCGTCTCAAAGATGGCTGCGTTGTTCACCAGCAGATCGATCCGGCCGAAGTGCTCGGCTGCAGATCCGACCGCCTCGCGCACTGAGGCCTCTGAGCGCACATCGCACGGGATCGCGAACGCGCGCCGTCCCAGCGCTTCAATTTCGCGCGCTGTCCGCCCGGCTTCGGCGCTTGATGTTCTGTAGGTGAGGCAAACGTCGGCTCCAGCTGCTCCCAGAGCCAATGCAATCGCGTGCCCGACGCGCCGCGCTCCCCCAGTGACCAATGCCGATTTGCCGCTCAAAGGTAGTGTGGGCATCGCTGATCGATTCACGTCGTTGGGTCACATTGTCAGGCGGAGACTTGAGTGCGCCCTGCCGCGTCCTGATGCACCTTACTGCTTCGGCTGCGTCGCGCTTCCGTCTGGAGGCGTCGAAGACGATCCACTTTTTGATCCATCAGCGGGCTTGTCCGAGCCCTTGTCCGAGCTGCCGCTGCCATTGTTGTTCTTATAAATGGAGTACTGCTCCCCCGGCCGCTTCAGACGAACCTCCATCGACATGTCTGACTTGTCGATCTTGTAATCCTGCCCGTAGGTCTGAAAACCCTTGGCGATCACCTGCAGGCGCACCGTGTCCCCAATCGGGATCACGTCGATCATGGCCTTGCCATCTTCATTTGTCTTCAGCTCCATCGCGCCCTTGTCACGTTCACCCTCCATCGGATGAAAGATCACCGCTGCGCTTTCCACCGGCTTGCCGCTTGCGTCGCGCACAACCGTTACTTCAATACGGGCGGCCGGCGGTGGAATCTTGACCTTGCGGCCACGCGAGGAGTCTCCTTGTTGGGCCACAGCGGATAGCAATCCGGCAACCAGCGCGAGGCCGGCCACCACAGTGCAGAAACGGAGAGAATTTCGCAGAAACATGCGCTCATTGTAACCTTTGCGACGGGTGATCGGACAGTCCACGGCTCGTTCAGGGGCGCTGCACCCTTTCTTTGAAGTCAGGCATACTTTATGAGTCAAAATCACTCATATTTTAATCAATCTCCCCTTGACAATCCCGCTTGCAGCCTCTATCTTTAGCAATTGGAAGGCTGGAGTGCTAGCGCGCTTCCGGCTCAACTGCTCGTTTTGGCCTCTGCGACGCCTTTTGGGGGGCTGCTCAGGGCAGATTCCGACAGCTTTTTGTCCTAAATCACTCAAATCCCACCTGCCAGGCTCAACCTGGACGGTGTGTGAAGGAGA
>Ga0182016_10003185_pt1 | contig 18864 bp, 15 predicted proteins | sample 712S2MmetaG_FD_120491 | JGI IMG/M metagenome (GOLD analysis project Ga0182016, IMG submission 120491) | Permafrost microbial communities from Stordalen Mire, Sweden - 712S2M metaG | ecosystem: Environmental > Terrestrial > Soil > Wetlands > Permafrost | place: Sweden: Stordalen | collected...
CGCCCCCCGCGCGGGGAGCGACTTGAAAGCGCACTTCACCCGGCACATGATGGAGTTTCAATCCACGCCCCCCGCGCGGGGAGCGACGGCCGAATACATCCCCGTGATTTGGTCTGTGGTGTTTCAATCCACGCCCCCCGCGCGGGGAGCGACTATGCGACATTGCAAGCGCGGAAACGATAGGGAGTTTCAATCCACGCCCCCCGCGCGGGGAGCGACCCAGTGCAGCGGCAATGACGAGTCCAACACGATGTTTCAATCCACGCCCCCCGCGCGGGGAGCGACGAACATGATAGAACTATGATTACGACATTGATTGGTTTCAATCCACGCCCCCCGCGCGGGGAGCGACGTCCGGCTGCGGCGGCCGCGGCACCAGGTCGGCGTTTCAATCCACGCCCCCCGCGCGGGGAGCGACGTCGTTCGCTGTCTCGTCGTCGGTGGTGATTTCGTTTCAATCCACGCCCCCCGCGCGGGGAGCGACCTCATACCGGTCAGCCGTTCGCCGTAGGCCAGCAGTTTCAATCCACGCCCCCCGCGCGGGGAGCGACCAGCGGGCGGCATCGCTACGGGCGGAAGCGCGAGGTTTCAATCCACGCCCCCCGCGCGGGGAGCGACGCTGGGCGGCAACGTCCTCCGCGAGGTGGTGATGTTTCAATCCACGCCCCCCGCGCGGGGAGCGACTCAAAGTCTCCGCGCCGAACCGAGTCCCCTTATAGGTTTCAATCCACGCCCCCCGCGCGGGGAGCGACGAGCCGGCGGGAGTGAGACCAATCGTCCGAGTCGTTTCAATCCACGCCCCCCGCGCGGGGAGCGACATCTCGAAACTACTACCGTATTCCGTGCTGATGGTTTCAATCCACGCCCCCCGCGCGGGGAGCGACCTACGCCAGCGGAAGCGATGGGAGATTATGACGCGTTTCAATCCACGCCCCCCGCGCGGGGAGCGACGCGGCCAATGCCGCATGCATTTGCTTGTCGCGGTTTCAATCCACGCCCCCCGCGCGGGGAGCGACGGCCGAATACATCCCCGTGATTTGGTCTATGGTGTTTCAATCCACGCCCCCCGCGCGGGGAGCGACGCGGCTTTTGGAACTAATGCGGGAGGCCTTCGCCGTTTCAATCCACGCCCCCCGCGCGGGGAGCGACCGCCACGGTAGCGTACGCGTCCCCGACTGGCGAAGTTTCAATCCACGCCCCCCGCGCGGGGAGCGACATTGCGGCGTACGCTACTGCAGGTGGATCGGGAGTTTCAATCCACGCCCCCCGCGCGGGGAGCGACCTGGCAACGGCGCGCTACGCTGTAGACGTGCCGTTTCAATCCACGCCCCCCGCGCGGGGAGCGACGGCCGAATACATCCCCGTGATTTGGTCTGTGGTGTTTCAATCCACGCCCCCCGCGCGGGGAGCGACTACCTGGGCGATCGTCGACGACACCAACGAGTCGTTTCAATCCACGCCCCCCGCGCGGGGAGCGACGTGTGGGACGTCGCGGGTCCGGCGGTCGAAGACAGTTTCAATCCACGCCCCCCGCGCGGGGAGCGACCATATTTTCCCAGCGCCTCAAGACACAGGCGGTGTTTCAATCCACGCCCCCCGCGCGGGGAGCGACGGCGCGTACGCCGACACGTCATCCCCAGACTGCTGGTTTCAATCCACGCCCCCCGCGCGGGGAGCGACGCCGCGGCCTTGATATCCCCGGCCCCGTTTCCGTTTCAATCCACGCCCCCCGCGCGGGGAGCGACGCCGCGGCGAAGTCGCTGGGCGCCGTATCCGGTGTTTCAATCCACGCCCCCCGCGCGGGGAGCGACGGCATCAAGGCCTGAGCTTGCGCGGTCTGTGCATTGTTTCAATCCACGCCCCCCGCGCGGGGAGCGACAATTGAGCTGGCGCTCATCCGATGACGGTAATGTTTCAATCCACGCCCCCCGCGCGGGGAGCGACCCCTGTGCCTGGGAGCTGAACCCACCAGGTGGGCGTTTCAATCCACGCCCCCCGCGCGGGGAGCGACGGAAGGACTCGCCCTTGGCAGGGTTAGGCTGGGGGTTTCAATCCACGCCCCCCGCGCGGGGAGCGACCACGCGGTTGCCGTCGTAGCCGCCGGCTATATAACTGTTTCAATCCACGCCCCCCGCGCGGGGAGCGACGGGCTGGCAACGCCGCGCTACGCTGTAGACGTGCCGTTTCAATCCACGCCCCCCGCGCGGGGAGCGACATTGCCGCATGCCTCACGCAAGCGTCCCAGGATGTTTCAATCCACGCCCCCCGCGCGGGGAGCGACATGTCGCCCTTTCCGCTGTCGCCTGCCGTGATTGTTTCAATCCACGCCCCCCGCGCGGGGAGCGACATCCGGACCACGCGCGCCCGTCTCGAAAAGGTCGTTTCAATCCACGCCCCCCGCGCGGGGAGCGACAATGCTGGCGGCCGGAGAGGTGCGTGCTCACTGGTTTCAATCCACGCCCCCCGCGCGGGGAGCGACGCGCAACACATTCCATATCGACTGGCCGGCACGGCGTTTCAATCCACGCCCCCCGCGCGGGGAGCGACGTACGCACTCGATGCAAAGGTACGTGCGGCGATGTTTCAATCCACGCCCCCCGCGCGGGGAGCGACTCGCTTACGATGGCTTCCAGTTCGTCCAGGGTGGGTTTCAATCCACGCCCCCCGCGCGGGGAGCGACGGATGGCGCGCAGCATATGACGATCACCTTGGGGGTTTCAATCCACGCCCCCCGCGCGGGGAGCGACACTCGGCAACCGTCTGGCGCGGAGCCGTGGTGGTGTTTCAATCCACGCCCCCCGCGCGGGGAGCGACACGGATCAGGGAGTGGCTGATCAATCACCCGAAGGTTTCAATCCACGCCCCCCGCGCGGGGAGCGACCGGTCTGACCGAACAGAAACGGCAATGGCCCTGGTTTCAATCCACGCCCCCCGCGCGGGGAGCGACAAGGTGGGTTGGTTAGGGCCGGATGAACGGGATGTTTCAATCCACGCCCCCCGCGCGGGGAGCGACGCGAATCGCACGCCGCGGAGGTCAGAGAGGTCGGTTTCAATCCACGCCCCCCGCGCGGGGAGCGACAAGATATCGGTAAAGATCGATACACCAAAGGTTTGGTTTCAATCCACGCCCCCCGCGCGGGGAGCGACCAATATGCCGCGACGACCAGCGATCAAGGAGAGGTTTCAATCCACGCCCCCCGCGCGGGGAGCGACTTTCATTTCCTTTACCTCTCTTAGTGGACATGCGTTTCAATCCACGCCCCCCGCGCGGGGAGCGACCAATCGCGTCTTCCGAAAGCGTTTTGTTGCCGAGTTTCAATCCACGCCCCCCGCGCGGGGAGCGACGGGGCGAGCGGGTTCGACGGAGCGACATTGTGGTTTCAATCCACGCCCCCCGCGCGGGGAGCGACCCAGGAGCCGTTGATCGTGTGTACGTACGGCGTTTCAATCCACGCCCCCCGCGCGGGGAGCGACCCGAACAGATCGGCAAGCTGTTGTTCGACATGCTGTTTCAATCCACGCCCCCCGCGCGGGGAGCGACGGTCAACACCACCAACCTGTCGAACGACGTGTTGTTTCAATCCACGCCCCCCGCGCGGGGAGCGACCGGCCTGCCATAAGTAGCTCAAAGTGCAGGCCATTTCTGCATCCTAACGCGTACCATCGATTAACCACCCAATTCACTGCGTACAAGAACCGCACCGCACCACTCAGTTCGCACAATCGAGAGGGCTTACCCTCCGGCGCGGATCGCCCGGCAATTCTCTGTGTGCTTGAGGTCCGCGCACTACACAATTAACGGTCCGCCCGGGTCATACGACGGCTTTGTGCCCACATGCTCTACCCGCCCCTTCCAGTTGTCACCGAGAAAGTAGAATCGCAAACTATCTCGGTCCTCCGCAATCTCCTTCACAAGCCGCGACCTAAGCACCACCCAGTGCGCCATGTCGATCCAACACTCAAAGACCGAGTTCTGCACTCGCTGCCCATGGTCCTTGCAGGTCTTCGCTACTCGCCGAAGCCGCCGTCGCCCCTCCGCACTCTCCGTGTTCACGTCATACGCAACAACCACGAGCATCATAAGATCACTTCCAAAGAAAACTCGGGTATGCTTCCAAATCCCCGCGCAGATGCCGCGCCAACAACGTGGCCTGCACAAAGGGCACCATCCCGAATGGAATCTTCTCTTGCAGGAAAGGGTGAATCATCTCCTCCTGTTTTCGTTTCTGATATGCAACCAGCACTTCCTTGCGCGTAGCATCGTTCATGACCACGCCGCCAGTTTCCACCCGCTGGAAACCGGCCGCTGTCACTTGGCGCCGGTTGATCAACGTCAGCACCAGTCGATCAGCAATCACCGGCCGAAGCTCCTCCACCAAATCCAGTGCCAAGCTCGGCCGCCCTGGCCGCTCCACATGCAGGTAGCCCACCGCCGGGTCCAGGCCCACCGTCTCCAATGCCGCCGTCATATCGTGCGTCAGAAGCGTATACACAAACGACAGCAGTGCATTCACGTTATCCAGCGGAGGACGCCGCGACCGATTCCTGAAAAAGAAGCCATCCTTATCGCCCACGATGAGCCGGTCGAATACCGAGAAATAAGTACGAGCCGCCTCGCCCTCGTGACCGCGCAGTTCCGCTACCGGCATCGTCAGCCTCAAATCTCCTGCCAGGTTCGCCATGCGTTCCGAGGCCCGCTCCAGAGCCTCCGCGCCCTCACCCGGCATACTATCGCGCGCTCCTCGCAACAAAACATTGCGGCAGTTCGCCATCTTTGCCAGCACCACCGAGAAAGTCACCGACGATGCGTTCTCGGGCAAGTCCGCCGACCGGTACTGACGCCGCCGCAGCAATACGTTGCCCGAGACCGGGCCTTCCACACGGGCCAGAAAGCGTCCATGTTCAGTCAGGAACGCCACCTTCACACCGTGCTCGGCGCACAATCCCAACAGAAACGGACTGCAGGAAACCTGCCCGAAACAAACGATGCTGGACAGCGTCTGAATCGGCACCCGCAGCTTGCTTTCCTTCTCAACCCGCACATCGACGCTCTGGCCGTCACAGGCCAGCCATGCGCCCTGCGTCGTCACATACAGACTGTTTAAGAATTGGCGCATCTTGTCACTTACGCATGGCTCCCGCCAGATAAGCCCGCACGTCGCGCGGTGTGTCCAGCGCGCGCGGCAGGCAGATGTTTTTCAATGAGCAGCTCTCGCAACCGCGCGTGTAGACCGGCAGAGGCGTTTCCCGACGGCCGTAGAGATCCTGCATACGCGCGCAGAGCCGCTCCGTCTGGCCGCGAAGTTCGGGCGTAAACGCGACCTCCTGCCTTCGCCTGGGTGTGGCGTAGAACAGTGCCCCGCCGGGAACCGCAACCCCGAACATCTCCTCAAGACACAACGCCTGCGCACATACCTGCACCAGATCGCAAATCTGCTTCTTCGGCTTCCCTCGCTTGTACTCGACCGGCGAAGGAAGCCACCGGCCGGACTTGCCCTCGAGCGCCACGCCGCCCGGCTCATCAGTCCCGGCGGCGCAAAACTCTACCGCATCGGCCTGCCCCGAAATGCCCAGCCGCAGATTGTGCAACGGCAACCCCCGCACTACTATTAGGGATTTACGGCTCTCGGAGCCGGGCTCGTGCACCCGCTCATGGAGCACGCGGCCCTCCGCCGTCAGCGGATTCTCTTCCCATTGTTGCTCGATATGAATGAGGGCCCACTGCCGCTCGCAGAACGCCATATGCTGGAGTCCCGATAGCGGCAGCAGGTCGTCTTCGGAGAACATGGAGGCCTCAAACGATGCGGCGGAGCGAAACGCCAGATGGCAGGTCGCCCTCCGCCGGCGTTGTGACCGTGTAATCGGAAAACAGGCGCGGCGTTTCCGGCCCTTTGATCTGGACGGACTCAAACAGCTTGTGAGCAGGCGCGTTTCCGAGGGCCGAATCGTGCTCAAAGACGAAAAGCCCCCGAACGGTCATCTCGCCCCTCGCTGCTGAGCGATCGAACTCGAATAGCGACGATAGCGCCTCGAATAGGAGGTCCAGGTCTGCTTGGGCGAAGCCAGTGTCGTGCGCCAAAAACGGAGAGACGAATCCGTGAGCGCGGTACAAGCCATACGGGACCGTATATTTGCGACCCATTTGGCCGCTCGCCGCTTTGTCATCATCCGAGGCGCCGGCTCCGGCGTCGCCCGGATTGGTGAGCGCCGTCCGGGTGATTGTGTGTTCTAGCGTATTGATTGGCGACTGCGATCTCGAAAAGCTTATTTGCACTGGCCCGCGAACTTGTCCGCAGTTCCAGAGCTTCGCCGTTTTCTTCGCGCCCTTGGCGCCGCGCGAATCCTCAGGCTTCTCGTCCGCCTCCGACTTTCCGGTGGTCATGACCGCGCCGAACGTTCGAACATCGTAAAAGTTCTCGCACATCCATTTCCGCGCGTCCATATTGGGACGATCGGTCGCCTCGATTCCCAGCGCCTTATAAGCACGCCTTTGTTCGTTGGCGAGGATGCCCCGGTCCTTGACATAAATGTCGTGCGGTGGAGCATAGCTCTTCGTCAGCGCAACGTAGTTTCGAATCTTGCGCTTCAGACACACGTCGGTCACCAGGCCGTACCCGGTTTCCGGATCGACGCGCGGTTGATTGCCTGCATCGGGGTCGCCGTTCGGATTGCCATGCGTCACATCGTATAGGAAAACAAACTCACAACGGTTCTCAATCGCTTTCGTTTCACTCATTGATCGATTCTCCTTCTTCCCCGCCGGCTGCCTCTTGGCTCGGCGCGCTCTCACGCTTCTTAAAATATTCCTGGCGCTGATGGTAGTAGCCCAGCGCGAAAAGCCCCTGCTCTTCCAGCGAAAGGTGCGGCGGGAAAGACTCCACCGCATCGAGAACATCGCCGATCTCTTTCTGAAAGAATCCAGGATTTCTGGCCTTGCCCGCATGGTGCTGGGCAAGGTGGATAAGGGACGGAAACACTGTCACCGGCCGTGTACTGGCGGCGCCATAGTATCGGTCCACAATTGTCTTATTGAGGCTCTTGTTAGCCTCGCCTTGCAGCCTTTCGAGAACGGCAAGCAAGCGCCCGAGGCGGTAGCCGGGATCTGGGGATTCGCGATTCAGTCCCATCGTCAGTTCCTCTCTTTCTTTGTTGCGTTGAAAATACAGTTGAATGAGTGCGGCCCGCTCGCGGTTTACTTTCTGTTCCGCCCGGCAGCGCTGGACGGCCGAAGAAAGCAGCGAGAATGGATATCTAAGGCCGAAAAGGATTGCTAGAAACACTTCACCTGCAAGCGGCGGCGGCAGGTTGTCTGCCTTTCCTTGAACTGCCAGTGATCGCAAGAGAAAGAATAGTGGCAACGGCGCTTCGGAGAACTGCGCGATGGTGCAAAAATACTCTCTGACGTTCGCTTCCACATCGCCGAGAGCCCCGGTGTGCATGCCGCGAACGATAGCCCGGCCCTGACCCCCGGAAATTAGAAGGCAGTAGAATCGTGCCGAGAGCTTGGCCGCGGCGCGGCCTTTGTGCGGCGAATCAAGAAGAGACTTTACCGCTTCGGGATCGGGCTTTTCAAAGATATCCGCAAACCATTCGAGACTTTCGCTCTCCACGTCCGCCCAGAACACCGCAAGCGTGTCGCCCGTAAGCCCAACGGACCGCCGCGGAAGAAATTCACCTGGATGTTCCGGATTCGGATATCGGGCGCTCACCAGCCGCCGGAGTCCGGTGGTGTAACCCTCAGCGCAATCTCTACAAACCGGAGCATTCTCGTTGCGCTCCCAGCCGAAAGATTCGAACGCGGCCGAATTGAAGCTCACCAATGCGATGCCGCTGGATGATCCACCACGAATTTGGACGCTTGGATGCTTGTCAACCGGCGGTCGCAGTTCACCGCAAATGACGCACTGCACACTCGGTTCACCCGACGCAGTTCGCTGGATTGAAAAATAACTGCGCACCTCCGGCTGCTCGTGAACCAGCCGGCCGCTGACCTCGAAACAGACGAGATCGTTCGACACATAGCTCTGTTGCTGAAGCATGGTGACGCACTTGTCGCGTTCCGAATCGGACTGGAGAAACACGGTAACCGCTTTGAGGTCGGCGTTACCAGTGGTCGCCGCCGCTTTTTCAATCTCCGCGAGGAACAGCCGCCGTCGCGGCTCCAAGCGTTGCCTTCGTTTCTCGGTAGCGTCGCCAGCCGGCAAGAAGCCGAAAACATATTCGGGCTTATCCACTAAGAAATCGGCCAGATCACCGGAAGTACGCCCAGTGCGGCGCGGAATCTGCATTGTTTTGGGCACCAGTTTTCCTTTAGGCCCTTGCGGCATTGCGGTCGGAATAAGACCAATGCAGTGCCCTTGCGCATCCAGCGACACCACCCAGGCGACCAGCTTTGGTTCGTAGCTCAGATCTTCAGTCAGCCGCTCTTTTTGCGCGAGAGCCTTGAGCGATGAGAGTATCAAGCGACCCTCCACTCAGGGACGTCGATGACCCCCTTGTCGATGCGAGCGTGAAAGAACACCGCTTGATTGCGAGCAGAAGTATACCGAATGTCATGCAGCATGAGCCCAAGATCGCGGGATTCTTGGTCGAGTGGCGGCGGATCGCCTGTATAAGGCTCGACAATCGCAGGGAATTCCCGACAGCCCAGATACGGCTGCATATGGAACTGTCCCCGTTCCAGACGGCGGCGGAACATTTCGTCGAACTTTTTGGGGTTGTCGGCGCTGCCAGCCCGCGGAGTCATGACCATCTCGGCATCCACCGCGTAATCGACATCCCGCAACGCGACGGTGTTTCGTTGTGCACGATCCTCGTCTGCAAAGTAGTCTTCCATTGCCGTGCCTGACCGGCTTGCGGAGGCTGCTCTCGCCGTGTTGACGCGTGAATTCACCTCGTTGCGTTTGAATTGGACAAACTGCACCGGCGATAAAAGCCGGATGCGCCTCACGTGCCAGAAGATCGCGGGCTTCCAAAGAATGGCTTCCAGAACGCCGCGTGCCGCGGATGGGGTGAGAACTTCATACGAAAGTCTCTCCGTTTTGAACTCGGGACGCGTGAACAACGCATGTTGCCCCCGAACCCGAACTTGATAGTGGCCTATGCTTGAAGACATGGTTGACCTCCAGTCTGGTATGAATTTATCCCAAACCGGAGGCCATGTCAAGTTCTACAAATAGCTATTTGTAGTTTCAATCCACGCAGCCAGCGAAGCCGCGACCAAATTCATCGTATAAGACTCTCGGGATCAGCCGCCAGACGACCCTGCCACGCAAAACCGAAGCGCTCGTCGTAAACATGCCTGAATTGCGGCACCACACGCCACACGTCGCAACCCTCTGCAATCGGCATAATCGCCCCCGCCCTTCGCAGTTCCTCGACATCCTGCCGATACAAGGTAACCAAGTATGGCTGCAATCGGCGCATCGCCATACGCGTAATTCCAGTAAACGCGAGTTCCGACAGCCTGGCCTCAGCTTTGCCGAATGGAGCGACTACTTGTTGACCGGCATCGTCAATCATCTTGAAGAGTTCCGCGGAATCCTTGAACCGGAGGTCACGTTCCGCCGCCAGCACTCCCGGATCGGTTTCCAGCAGACTATACAGGCGTCGGTAGTACTCGTTGAACGTGCTCGGATCGCTGAGATTGAGAATGCCTTCATTCCACATCCCTTGAGAACGTTCAAATCCGGTGCGGAGGATGCCGCGCGGCGGCGGTTTCGGCGGAAAAAAGACGCGCAATTCGCCTCCCTCTTCGATTGAGCCTTCACGATTACAACGTCCGGCGGCCTGTGCCATCGAGCCCGCGCCCGCGAAAGCCCGATACACCACGGGAAAATCGATATCCACCCCGGCTTCGACCAGTTGCGTAGACACCACCAAGCACTCTTCTTTTAGTCGCAGGCGTCGTTTGACAAGGGCGATAATCTCAAGGCGGTGCGCCGGACACATCCGAGCCGACAGATGAATACACGAGTCGCCTGCTAGCCTCGCCAGTTGTTCCGCATCCGCCCGTCGATCCACAATGGCGAGCGCCTGTCTCTCGCTGAGTAGTTCAGCCGCTAGTTGCTCCCAAGTCGCTGAGTCCGTGGATGACGGCATCTGAACTCTGCAGCGGTCGCGTACGATTTCGAACTCGCGCCTGTAGTCCTGGACGATCTCGCGCGCTTCCAATCCAAGTGGCGGTTGTGTCGCTGTGCAGAAGACCGCCGAGACGCCGAAATGCTTTTTCAGATTCCGTAGACCTTCCTTAATGGGCTCCAGCAGTGACGGCTCAAACGTCTGCACTTCGTCGAACACGACGACGCTGTCGGCAATGCGATGCAATTTGCGGCAGCGCGAGGTCCGGTTGGCGTACAAACTCTCGAAAAACTGGACGCTCGTGGTGACTATGACGCCTGCGTCCCAATTCTCGCAGGCGGTTTGATTTGCCGCGGTTTCCTTATCCGGATCGAGATTGCTGTGATGCTCAACTACGGCCTCATGACCAAGAATCTCCCGATATGTTTGCGCCGTTTGATCGATGATGCTGGTAAATGGAACTACGAAGATGACCCGGCGAAGCCCGTGTTCCACCGCGTGCCGTAGCGCGAAAGAAAGAGAAGAGAGCGTCTTACCTCCGCCGGTGGGAACCGTCAGAGAGAAGAAGCCTCGCGGCAGCAAAGATGCCTGTCGACATTGCTCCAAGATGCGGTTTCTTAGTAAGTTGACCGCCGTAGGTTCACTCTCTGCACACTTGGAATCAAGATGTGCGTCGAGGCGAATAGCCAGCGCTTTAAGATCCGCGGGAGGGACATCCCGCTCGCAACCCTGGAAGAACGACTCTGTGTCCAGATAATCGGCGTCAACCAAGGCTGAAAAAAGAAACCGTATCCATAGAGCCCGCGCCGTCTCGGATAGGCCCTTTGGATCGGCTGGCTTGGTCAGGCCTTCGAGTGAAGTTGGAAGCCCTCCCTCGCGCGCCGTATCCAGAAGTTCGCGCTTGTTTTCCATCCTGGCGATGAGTTCCTGTTTATTAGATAGTCCGCCGTGATGTCCCGCCACTACAAACGCCAGCGCGGCCGACCGTTTCTCCCAGGCAAGCAGCGCCCCGACCGAGGAATGGTCGACTTTCGGGCCGGTATGATCGCCGGTCGCGACGAGATAGTCCTGAAACGCTTTCTGGAATTTTCCCGCGTCGTGCCAAAGGCCCGCCATACGACCCCACTCCCGAGCAAAGGGTGCGGCGAACCGCTCCGCGCGGTCCGCCGTGGAATGCAGGTGTTGATCAAGTCGATGCCAGTCCGATTGAGGTTTGTCTTTGTGGCTGTGTGCGAAATGGTCCATCGCAGTATATTCTATGCCGTCTGTGTCGATAGGTCTATCTGAGAGGTGTCCGATGGTCTCGGCTTAATCAAGGGCACGTTATCGGGTGCGGAACGGGCAGATGCTCTTTGCCTTTAAGCTGAGCCTGCGCAGGCCGGCAACCCCGGGTAGATAACCCGGCGCAATATTTTGAGCGCCACGTAAGTCCTCCACGGTCGTGTCGGAGGGAGCCCGGCTTGGTGCTCTCGGTCCCTCGCAATGCATTTGGCGGAGAATTTCTCCGGTCGAATCGTTGGCCACTCGGAGAATGGCCGAGACGGCGGGTGGCGGGGCGAATCGCTTAATCCTGTCAATGAATCCCTTCAGGCAGACAAACAGATGGGTACAGGGAGATGACCCTCGGGCGCCGGTTGAAAATGATCCGCCGATCCAGCGCTTGCCGCAAACGACTGTAGTCAAAATTGTAGCTGTAGAATGCCTAAAGGGGCCTCAGGAATCCACCGGTCACCACAGGTGCGCTAGACCGCGCCAGAGCAAACGTTGCAAATAAATCAGTTACTTACGGATGGTCGGGGCGGGGCGATTTGAACGCCCGACCCCCTGCGCCCAAGACATGTTGATACCCGCATTTGGGCATCAATAGATTCAACAACTTGCCGGACTGACTTGTTGAATCTTGAGGGAACCGCCAGCTACAATTTCGACTACGAGCTGCAATTCCGACTGAAATGCCTACGACAAAATCCAGCGGAGGCCCTGATGAAAATGCAAACTTAGAGGTCAACGTGGAAATTCTTTTGGCCCCGGCTGGGGACTCCCGGCTGTTGCAGGAGTTGGCCGGGCAATGGTGGCGCGACGCGGAGACGACTACTTGCAGCCCGACGTTTCCCACAAAGACTCGGGGCTCGTGGGCCAGATTTGACCAGTTTCCGAACGTGATCCGGCCGAAGCTCTGCCGGCGCGCGTTGCAATAGCACGAACGCGCGCCTTGGCTCGTTAAAAGGCTAGCCGCAAAGACATCTGCAATATGCGATTTGGCGCCGTCGTGTTGACCGAACTGCCGAACCCCGGCGCCTCAAGGACTCGCACCGGAATGCCAAACTGTGCGTGGTTCAGAATGTTGAATGCCTCGATCCGGACCTGCCAAAACCTTGTTTCGGCTCCCGAAATGGTGAATTTCCGGCACAGCGCTATGTCCAGGTTGTAATTGGTTGGCGCCCGAAACGTGTTGCGTCCTACGGCCCCATCGCACCCGTCCACCAAGGAACCAGGCTCGAAGCAATTCCCGCCAGAGAGACCTTGTTGATTGAGCAGCAGAAAGGGGCTCCGGGTTAACGTGAAGACCGTACGGCGATCGCCGGCCGGTGCCAATCCTTCCGTGGTGGCCAACCTGTCAGTTAGGTCTCCGTCTTGATTCGCGTCGATGGCGCTAGTGGCGGTGAACGGCTGCCCGGTTTGAACGGTGTATACGCCGGACAATTGGATTCTCTGTAAGTAACGGCCCGCACTTCGAGGCGCATTCGCCAGGAAGTACAACGCCAGCCGCTTACGCACGTCGAAATCGGATGACCCATGTTCCGAAGGCTGGAAACTGTCTTGTGGAAGCGCAGGGCCGTTCGCCGTATCGAAGAAATCCGAGGCGTCATCGAGCGAATGCGACCACGTGAATGCCGAGCCAAACTGGTAACTGCGCCCCGGGCGGCTCCGCAGTTGGAGTTGCAAGGAATTGTAGCTCGAGTTCGCCGTGGACTCGAATAACATTTGCGAAATCTGTGGAGAACCCACGGGGCGCGCCGTGTTAGCAATATTGCCAAAGCTGCATTGTTTATTTGTGAGCACGACCTGCGTGCAGAGGAGAAAACTCGGGAACCGGCTCCCCGCAACTCCGGAAACCCCTTGAAAAGAAACTGGGTTATACACTGGCGGTTCGGGCGTCGAGTCATACACCGGCAGGTCTGGCGTCAATACCCTCAGCAGATGGCGGCCCAGCGTACCCACATAAGCCACCGATAAGGTTAAGTAGCTAGTGACGGTGCGGTCCAACGTAAGGCCGTCCTGGATGGAATATGGGTTGTGAAGGTTCGCGGAAGGTTGAGTGAGATTTAGCGAAGCCAGACGGTTTACCTGTCGGGCGAAAAAGTAGGGCGTGTCATTGCCGTATGGAGTGGCATTCGTGTTTGAGAGCATATTCAACGTGCCTGGCGCGATTACCGGGGCACAATTCGGCCCGTTGCCCGTCGACGAGGGTGGCCCGTTGTTGCCATAATTCAGCACGACGCATACCGCCGGATTGGCGAAGTTAAACAGATAGACGCCGTTCGCCGGGGAGTTTGCGAGGTTTAGCGGCAAATAGGTGGGAAAGGGGCTGTCCGACTCAGTCGTGATGATTTCCGGAAACTGACCTGTATAGCTTCCTGCCCCACCTCTGAGAATAGTTTTCCCATCGCGAGTCATATCCCACGCGAAGCCCATGCGCCCGTCCAACCCGACCCGGTGAGCTCCGAAAACGGCGTTGAAACTCCCGGGCGTCACGCGCTGGAGAGACGAGACCAATTGGTTGCAGTAGGCTTGATTGCCACCGCTACACTGCCTTACCGCGCTGGTGAGATCCGTGTTGAACGTGTTTTGGTCGTAAGACGACGCAGAGAATCGGCCGTCACTGCCCTGCGGGAGCCGGTTCAGCTCGATTCGCATCCCTGCACTCAGCCGCAAGCTCGGGGTGGGCCGCAACTCGTCTTCCAGGAAGAAGTCCGCTTGATTGCGCCGCAGCCCCAACGCGGTCTTGTCTGTTGTCGCCAACGTCTGGTTCAGCGCTTGCGGCGAACCGGCGGCTACCATATCGGTCGAAGTCAGGACCGGGTAAGCAGGCCCGCCCCCCACGCTCGGCGCCGACGCGGTCGGCAGACCGGAGCCCGGCAGCAATTCCTGCCCCCAAAAATTGACTTGCGGCCTCGATCCGCTATTCAGGTTTGAGTCAAGTTCCACGTGCCAGAATTCAAAACCGGCGGTAAGTGTATGGCCGCCCCACGGTTTAATGAAGGTATCCGCAATTTGATAGGTTCGGTCTATGCGGGTCTGAGGAAAGACTGAAACATCTGCCCCTACCGGGCTGAAACCAGCCACATTCACCTGACCTATCGCTCCCGTGATGGCCTCGGTCTGAGGCGTCAGACCCGGGGCTATGTTCAGCAGAGAAGACCAGGCAAGCGCCCTCCCGATTGCCGAAGCAATGGCCGGTTGTCCGTTCTGACTCACGTTCAAAGTCAGCGGCGCGTTGAGCAGAAACGGCTGGTTGGGAAAAAGCGTGGACGGTAGCTGACCCGGATCGAGCACCTCCTGGAAGGTCATCTTGGACCCGCCGAAGGCGAACCGAATCGCATTGGTACTGTCTCGCCCTAACTTCCCGGCGTTCGAACCATCCTTCGCACCGCTGCCTCGAATCAGACTGTTCAGCGACACCGATGCGCTTGCCGTCTTTACATCGGGGCGCACAGAGGAGTCGAGCGCCCCGCCGGTAGCCGGCAGCGTGCTTCGCTCATCCGAAAGGTTCAATCGCGCACCCAGAGCGTGATCGCGAATGGCCCTGTCCAGCCGTAAGAAGAGAAGATTCCCTCCTCCGCCTGAAGGCAAGACTTCGGTGACCGTGTTCGCGCCATAGGCGCCCGCCGGGTTATTCGGAAGCGGGTAAAGGCTGAAGACAGCGTCTCCGGGCACGGACGAGGGATAAAGCCCGCCCGCAAGCCCTGTGCCTCCCGAACCGCGGAACCCCCGTTCCGCCAAGGTCGGCGACGCGAAGCTTTGTTGCGATTCGGCGTTCGTCTGGACGCGTTCGAATGAAACGAAGAAATAGGTTCGTTCCTGGTTGTTCAAGCGCGATGGATGGAGCGAAACCGGGCCGCCGAGCGAAGCCCCGCTCTGAGCCCGCGTGAACGGCGTGGGCTTGGTAACCGGATCGGTTGCGTCCCGACCAAGGCTGTTCGGCTTAAGGTCGAAAAAGTTCCGTGCGTCAAACCGGTGATCGGCGGCGAACCCGTACAGCGATCCATGCAATGCCTGCCCGCCCCGCTTGGTGTTGATATCCGACTGCCCCCCGATGTTTCTGCCGAATTGAGAATCCGCCAGCCCTGCGCTCACCTCAACTTCGCTGACCGACTCGATCGACTGCGGAGCCAGAAACAGAAACCCCTGCCGCCGCGACCCCACCTCCTCATCGTTATTGTCCGAGCCTTCGACCGTAAAATTATTCTCACGGGCCCGAAGACCGTTGGCAGAAAATTGGCCGGCGCTCCCGACTGACGCGCTAAGCCCCGGACCAGGCGTGTTCATAACTATGGGCGCGGGCAAGATTCCCGGTGAGAGCATCGCGAATTGGTCGAAGTCTCGCGTTCCGGGATTCGGCAGCGAGGTGAGCAAAGACTCCGGATAAAGGTCGTACCGGGCCGGGCCAGCCAACGGCGTCGGCCCCAATTTCACGGCTGGCGCTGCTGGAGCGAGCTGAATTAGCGGCTCGGAGTCTCGTTTAATGAGAAAACGCTCAACGGGACCACCGTCGTGCGTTATGGATACGACAACACCCGGCAAATCGGTCATCGAGACCGTCAATGCTCCGTCCTGAGCGGTCTTTCCCTCTGCAAGCTTGTAAGCGACCGGAATCGACAGTTCGTTCCGGCTCTCAGCGGCGGTAAGCCTTAGCGCACTCGGGTGGCCGGTTACGGCTTCGACTCGAATCAGTGACGATTCATGCGGTCTTAGTTTGGACCGGGCGATCGTGACCTCCAAATCGTGGCCCACATGGCTAATGGTCAGCGGAGCATTCGAGGTATTCGTGACGGAGACCCCCGAGGAGTGTCCAGGCTCAAAGAAGATCACCGGCGGATCCGCCGCCAAGCCGGCTGTCCCGTTGTCAGCTTTGGGCAAACTGGCGATAACATCCAGGCAGGCGGTGTCACAGGAGTAGGTAATAACCGACGCATTCGACACTGGGCGCCCTTGATGATCGAGGACATAGATGGTAAGGTCTGCAGGATCCCCCTCTGCCCCTGGCTCAGAGGGACCCGCCAATAGGGACGCTGTCGACAATGCGGACTTGCGCAGCGGCTGAAGCGTTATGGGTGCTTCGACGAGGCAGATTGTTATCTTTTCACGGCCCTTTGGTCCGATTTCCTTATGAACCTCGGGCCGCATGTTCATTCCCACATTTAGACGAAAGAACTGAACAAAGAAGGCGTAGTTCCCAGAGTTCAAGCCAAAAGCATTGAACTCTCCTTTTTCCGTGTTGGCTGGGCGAAGATTCGGAGTACGGCGATCGGTGTTTGTGTAGTTCACCTGTATCCGCTCTTCATCGAATGGTGGCTGAGCCGGATCGCAAGGCGACTGCCCCACAGCTTTGACGACCTTACCCTGAATGCACCCGCCAAGCTCGGAGCCACACTGTGCATCGGCTGCTCGGAGCACAAAAAACAAGGAGAGCACGAGGAACGATCGGGTCCCCACCCAATCTGCTCTGACGTTGACTTCTTTCATAGGGCCGCTCATATGTAAAAGCTCCGAGATTGACCGCTCCTCACCGGTACGGCCCGATCTCCGAGTACTCTAGTATGGCATCCGTTTTACTGTCGCCCTTGATCGCGATGGCGCCGTACAACGAGCCGGGACCGCCAACGCGCTGCACGCGGTGGTCAGCCTGATAAGCGCAGTTTCCTGCAAGATTTATTATCATCTGGAGACTGTCCTCCTTGGCATGGAATTCAACCGACTGGACTCTTTCAAACACGCAGCCATTTCCCGCGGCGGGCTGGGTCGGCATCAAGTCCGGCGCGTCCACGCAGGTTAAGGAAGAGAACCACGCCAGCCATGCCGGCAGCCCCGGCCTTGAACAATATTCGGCCTTGACGATAACGGGGTGAGAAGTCTGCCGCCATTCCAGTGTGAATTTATAGTAGCGCAACGCCCCGGCTTCGATCCCGCGGCCCTCGCTCGTAGCCTGCGGCCACACCCAAACTAGCCACATGACCTTCGTCCCCTCGATGAACTTGCTAAAATCGTATTCCCCGTGAAAGCGCTTGAAGGTGGCCACCTCCTTAGTCGCAGCATCTCTAAATAAGGGGTCCGAGGTATTTGGCATAGCCAGCCCTTCGTCCATCATAACGAGGGGATCGTTCATATCCTTGGGCTGAACCCATTTTCCTTCGACATGATAGGCATGCTCGCTGCTTCGCCAGGGTGCGCCGGCTCCATTGTCACTGTTTACCTTGAAATAATCTTCCGGATCGGGAGGATTCCGTTGCTTTCCACCACCCCATATCATGTGTCCAAGAACATACACGAGAAGAACAATTATTAGCCCGGCGAGTAGCCGCCAAAGAACCTCAGGAGGGTGCGGAGGGGGTGGAGGAAGCAGCCGAACCAGGAGGGACACGGGAATGAGCATCGCCTGACCTTCGCGTTCGCGGTCCTTTAGGCACGAAATTCCTACAACTTCTCCCCTCTCATTCTGGACCGGACCGCCACTATCTCCGGGATGCACCGTGCAGCCCATGCCAATTAGCCCGAGCTCGTATGCCTTGCCACTAATCGAACCCTCAAACCTTTGCGGTCTTTTGTAGTAATCCGACGAAAACCCCCAAATCGCGATCTTTTCCCCGACCCCAGGCTCCTTTCCGGCGAGTCTCGCAACGGATAGAATCAAGTCGTCCGGCGTGTCCAAGTCGGTTTTCAGGACGGCCAAATCCGTCCCGTCGTCCTCCAGAAAAATTTCGCATTTCAATCGCTCCGAGTTCGTCGGCGGCCAGCTAACGTGCAGCTCTCGCGGTTTCTCCCGGTCAGGGTATACCACATGGCGGCAGGTTGCGATCAGGTTCGGTCTGACGAGGAAGCCCGTCCCGCTATCCTCCTTGGTTGCGCCTTTGGCGAAAACCTGGACAACGGAAGGGAGGGGGCTCGACTCATTTCCGCCGGACGTCCCTTGAGGGCTCGACCCGCGCCTGAGCATGGACAGACTAGCTGAAAGTCTTCCGATAAGGCTGACTCGTGGAGCGGACGGGCTCATGAAGATTTCTTGCCGGGTCTGGCCCACTCGACGGAAACTTTGAAGTTCGCTTCTCCAGTGGCCTTCACGACCATGGGCAGACCGGATTCGCCCGCCAGTTTGATGCCGAATTCGACCGACACTTTCTCCGGTTCCGGAATCTTAGCGATGGCATCGAAAAGTTGATTGCAACATGAAACGATTAGACGATTTACATCGTCAAAATCCGCCGCGAGCGAGCCGACTTTAGCCACCGGCTGTAGGCCTTTCGGGACGCCTGGGATCGCAGAATCAGTCCCGAGATCGAGGTTGGCCGGGAGGCCAACTGAGTCATCCGTCTCCGCGAGGAACTCCGATTGCCCCACTCGCAAAATCACGGCTCTTGCCATAGTCACATCCTTGTCCAACGTATTATATGCCAGTCTCGATGCGGACGAATCGCGCGCGCAGTCATCGAGTCTATTTAGGAACCCTCGATTGCTCAAAAAAGGACGCGATCACGGTTGTTCACGGCGGTGGGCGTGCCGCAGTAC
>Ga0182016_10003186_pt1 | contig 18860 bp, 17 predicted proteins | sample 712S2MmetaG_FD_120491 | JGI IMG/M metagenome (GOLD analysis project Ga0182016, IMG submission 120491) | Permafrost microbial communities from Stordalen Mire, Sweden - 712S2M metaG | ecosystem: Environmental > Terrestrial > Soil > Wetlands > Permafrost | place: Sweden: Stordalen | collected...
ACTGGGTGGTTCCGCTCTTCGCTATACTGGCTGGACTCGCGGTCACGGTGGTGCTGGTCGCAACCGCGGTCGAAGGAAGGGTCACAGTCACTGAAGTTGTTGATGGGGCGAAAGTGCTGACTCCCAGATAGGAAACGGTGATGACGTTGGCTCCCCCAACGAGGCTTGAGCCTTTTACAGTAAAGGTTGTCGAGGATGTGGACCCGGAGGCCTTTAGCAAGGCTGTGCCGAGGACGGTGCTGCCGGCCGAGAAGGTCACGCTTCCGGTAGGCGCGACGGTCCCGGAGGCGGGCCTCACCGTCGCCGTCAGGACCGTTGACGCCGTAGCCGCGATACTGGCCGGCGCCGCCGTGGCCACTATGGTCGTCGCCGGCAGAGCCGGAGTGACTGTAACGGTGACGGCTGCGGAAGTGGAGCTCACAAAATTTCCGGTCGCGACGTAGGTGGCCGTGATGCTATTGGCGCCCGTCGCGAGGCTGCTGCCATTCACGGTAAGGGACGCGACTGCCTTTGTCCCCGATGCCGCCAGGGTCCCTGAACCGAGCGTGGTGCTTCCGAGCTTGAACGTCAGGGTTCCAGTAGGTGAGACCGTCCCGCTGGAGGGCGTAACCGTGACGCTCAGCACGGTGCTTCCGTTAGCCGGAATACTGGTCGCGCTCGCGGCCAGGGCCGTCGTTGTGCTGACGGTAACGGGAGCTACGGTGACAATTACCGGCGCGGAAGTGGAAGCGGCGAAACCAGTGCTGCCAAAATAGTTAGCGGTAATGCTGTTGGACCCCGTAACAAGCTGCGATCCAGTGAGCGTAAGCGAAGCCACACCGTTGGCTCCCGAGGGCTGCACGGTCACCTCGCCTAGCGACGTGCCGTTGATGAAAAACTCCAAGCCGCCGCCCGCCGGGATGGAACCGCCGCTCGTTGACTTAACCGTAACCGAGAGCAATGTGCTTCCCGTGGTCGAGATGGATGTAGGGCTGGCCGTAAGCGTTGTGGTGGTGCCGTTCGAAGTAACTGTGACGGGTAGCGACGCTACAGACGTGCTGAAAACGCCTGCCGCGACGAATCCCGCGGTGATCGTATTGCTCCCGACACTCAGGCTGCTACCGGCGATTGTGGCGGTGGCGGCGGCGCTGGTGCCGGCGGTGGCAACCGCCGCGGCCGAACCAATCGTATTGCCGGCGAGGGTGAATGTAAAGGTACCAGAGGGCGTGGTGGTTCCGCTGGCCGGAGTTACCGTAGCCGTCAACTGAACCGAGGCCGTCTGCGGGATGGATGTTGCGCTGGCCGTGAGCGTTGTCGTCGTGACGACTAAAGGCGTTGCACTGGACCAGTTAGTGACCAGATTGTAAGCGTCGACTGACCCCAGTCCGCTAGCCAGGTCATATCCCGGTCCAGCCGAGTAGCCCATCGACCCAGTGGTGCAATTCGGGCTGCCCACCGTGCAAGGCACCATATTGTTGCCCACTGTGATGTCATGAAAGACGCCGCCCGAGGTTTGAGCAAGGCTATACAGAATCGGATTGATATTACCCAACCCCGGCGTGGACTGGATTCCCTGGGTAACCAGATACTGGTTCACGAGGGTTACGATGCCGGCGAATGAAGGGGAAGACGCCGATGTCCCGCCCCACGCTTGCAGGTTGCCGACCCAAACCAGATAGCCATCGTGGTCGGCGGATGCCGTGAGCGAGACATCGGGAACGTCGCGCGCGCCGTCGTTGGGTACTCCAGGAGCCACCTGCCACCAGGGCTTCGAAAACCTTACGCTCACCCCGCCACCACCGGAATCGAGCCCGTATCCGAGTGCCGAGTCGTTCCAAACCATTTCCGGAAGGTATCCGGTAGCGGACGCCTGTGTGGGTCCGTTTTGGGAACTCCATCCGGTAGAGCCTTCATTGAATTCCGATCCTCCCACGGCAGTGATCTCGGGAACATCGGCGGGGGCCAGAACGGCGAGTCCGTTTGAGGCGATGGTAGAACCATCCCAATCGCAGCTGGCCGCGCCCGAATCCCCGGCCGACGCCATCCAGGTGATGCCTTCCGCGTTGGCCTGCTGCGCCCACGTTTGAACGCTCGTGCCGCTCCAGGGTTCACAGTATCCATAACTCATGCTCATCACAGGTGCCAGATTCTGGTCGATTTCATAGAGCGCCGATGTAAAGACATCGTCCGAATATACGAAAAGAATGGTCGCGTTGCGCGCTATAGCGCCCGACCATTCGAGATCGAGATACGACTCGCCCGCATCGCCGGCGCTATATCCCGGATCGGGTCCGGTCAGTACCAGTTGCGGCGTGTTGACCGACAAACCAAAGAAATTCCGGAAATAGGTGACAAAGTCCAGATCGATGTCGGTTTGCCCCACGATCGCCAGTTTCTGCCCGGTACCGTCGATACCCGCTGCATAGAGTTTAGAGATGTCGTAGATAGCGGCCATATCATCAGGCGCAAGATAGTGGGAGCCGTCAGTGTAGGTATATTTCGGAGAGCTGTTCACCCTGTGCTGCGGCTTCGGATGGAAGTCATCCAGTCCGCGGATGCTGCCGACGACTCCCGCAAGGGCTGCCGGAACAGACGGCTCAACGGCATTGGCGAAGTGCGCTTCCGTCCCGCTGGCATAGCGATGCAGCGTGGTACGAAAGGCGTTCGCCACCGATGCCGCGGGTCCGTCGAAGGTGATCCAGTTATGCGCGCGCGCCACCTGCTGAACCACAAATCCCTGGGAGCTCAACCACGCGGTTAACTTAGCAAGATCGTTGCTGCTCGCTCCAAATCGTTCGCCGAATTCTTCGGGAGTGAGCCACTTGTGATAGCTCAGCGATTTCGGGTCGCGTTGTTCTTCGAGTAATTGCACAAGACCCGCGTTCTGCGCGGAGGTTTGCTTTAGCATGAGCTTCATGCCGGCAATCTTCGTAGCCGCGTCCAGCGGGCCCTGATCCGCTAATCTTCCTGCCGCCAATACCTGTAGCTGATGCGGAACATTCTGTTGCAGCGTGATGGTCCGGTTTCCGTCGATGGAAGCCGTGATCCGGTCCGGCAATGCCGGGAATGCGCTCAAACGAATAGCTAGAAAGGAACTGACCGCGATAATTTGCGCGGCGCGATAGTAGGTTGACGTTAACATGATTTCTTCTGAATCCTGTTACCTGTCGGCGGAACCCCCGCGAAGCTTTAGCACAGGCGTGTGATAAGTTAGGCAGCGGAGAAACGCATGAGTCCTCGCTTGATGAAGCCCCCGCTAATCACTGCTTTCGCAGTTCTGTTCCTAATGGTTTCCGCGCAAGCTGCCGATCTAAGAATCAAGACCGATAAGGGTGCGGTCGAAGGATCCCTCACCACCGATGGCAAGGTCCGCGCGTTCAAAGGGATTCCGTTCGCGGCCCCGCCGGTGGGCAATCTCCGCTGGCAGCCTCCGCAACCGTCAGCCAGTTGGAAAGGAGTGCGTGCGGCTACCGAATTCGGTTCGCACTGCTACCAGTCGGTCTCCTACGGCGACATGGTGTTTCATGACCCTGGGCCGAGCGAAGACTGCCTCACGTTAAACGTGTGGACTCCGGAAGGCGCGAAGCCGGGCAGCCTGCCTGTGATGGTCTGGATCTTCGGTGGGGGGTTTGTCGCCGGCGGAACCTCCGAGGGTCGGCAGGACGGACAATTTCTTCCCCATCGAGGTGTCGTGGTGGTCTCGATGAATTACCGGCTCGGCATTTTCGGGTTCTTCGTGCATCCCGACCTCACTGCTGAATCGCCGCATCACGCATCCGGCAACTACGGATTGATGGATCAGACGGCTGCTTTGGAGTGGGTGAAGCGGAACATCGCGGCGTTTGGAGGAGACCCTCGAAACGTGACGATCTTTGGCGAATCCGCGGGATCTTTCGCAGTCAGTACGCAGATGGCTTCGCCGCTCGCCAAGGGGTTGTTCGCGAAAGCCATCGGCGAGAGCGGCGGAGCTTTCTTCAGCGGCGGCCTCGGCTATGAACCACGCGCCGAGAGAGAGGCGAAGGACGTGCAGTTTGCCCAGACTGCGCTGCACGCGAGCACCTTGGCGGAGTTGCGCAAGATTTCCCCTGATGACTTGGTGAAGGCGGTAACCGCGAAGACTACGCCTCCTCCACCTCATTTCGGTCCGGACGTGGACGGATATTTCCTCCCCGACAGTGTTCCGGCGATTTACGCGGCGGGACAGCAGGCGCATATTCCTCTGCTGGCGGGTTGGAACGCTGATGAAATGCGCGCGGCGGTAATTTTCTCCAAAACAAAGCCCACGGCGGCCAGCTTTGCGGAGCAGGCGAAGAAGGACTTCGGCGAGCGCGCGGATCGGTTTCTGGCGGCGTACCCCGGCACAACCGACGCGGAAGCCGAAACCTCGGCGGGGGATTTCGCGGGCGACCGCTTCCTGGTGTACTCGACGTGGCGTTGGCTGGAAGCGCAGGTTCAGACGGGCGATGCGCCAGTGTATCGCTATTATTTCACTCTGGGTTCGCCGGGCGATAAGAATCATGCAGCGGCCATGGGCGCGTTCCACTCCGACGAAATCGAGTATGTGTTCGGGGCGCTCGATTCGCGTTCCGGCGCATCGTGGCGCCCCGAGGATCGCAAGCTGTCGGAGCAAATGGGCTCTTACTGGACAAACTTTGCTCGTACCGGAGATCCGAATGGTCCAGATCTGCCGAAATGGCCCGCTTATCACGCGGCCGGGGATTGGCAGGTGATGTTTCTGAACGCGAGTCCGGCAGCCCAGGCGGACCCCTACAGGGCGCGGTATTTGTTTCTCGATCAGGAGTGGGGTAAGCGGAAGGATTAACGGATCTGCATGCGACTGGGTTCTCTGTTGGGTGCCCTCGGCCTTGGCGCCGTCGTCATTCCCGCGGAGCAGGTCGGGTCGCAACCGTTGAGCGAAGCGTGGTGGAATCTCGCGAGCGCGCGGTTTCCCCGAAGAACGCGGACCGCGCGCAGTTACTCAGACAGTACTTCGAGCAGGATGGCTGCACGGGAGAGGACCTCACGGAGGTGCCGGTGAAGCACTCCCGGATTCCTAACCTGATTTTTGCACGGGCCCGGGCGGCACGACTCGTACCGCCTGATTGCGATGTATTTGGCGGATCTCGACGGCGCGCTGGAGTAGCTTTCCTCAATTCGATAGCGCGAACAGGCGCATGCGACGGGGAGAGAACAGCGTCGCGTACATCCCCACGGCTTCCGCCCCGCGCGCTGCCAGCGAGAGCGGCAACACCACCGGCACATACGCGATGCGCGCCGGTACACTCCACCCCAGCGCCTTCGAGAAGCGGAACCACTGCGGCAGATCCAGCGCCATGTGCCAGGCCATACTTGCCAGCGGCTCCAATGGGCCAAGACGCCTCACCCAACGATGGCGCGCCTGCGGGTTCAGACGGCGCAGCAGATGCACCTCATGCCCGAATCGCACATGGAGGCGTGTAATCCACCACCGGAAATTGAAAGCGTGGTAGACGCGCTGTTCCGGCTGAAAACGGATCGGAAGCTCTTGCTGAATCAAACTTTCATGAAGGAACGAACCCGCGCAGGTTCGGCCCAGATCTTCGCGGTAGCGAATGCGCTCGAAATCCACGCGCCGAAACGCGGCGTTGTGACTCAGAAAGCCGCGGGGCGGATCACCCACGATGAATCCCCAGGAGATGGATGCCGCGGCAGTGAGAAAGCCGGCAAAGCGCCGGCTTCCGTTCTCCCAACGAAAAAGCGTGATGCCGGCAACCACAGCGGCGCCGCTCGTAATTCCGGTGGCAATCCTGCGGAGCCAATCGGCATTAGGGAGTGCATCGGAATCGATAAAGGCGACGATCTCGCCGGTGGAGTGCTGTACCCCGAGATTCTTCAACTGATAATAATGGGCGCCGTCCGCGCCAACAGCCTCAATGCGGAGGAATCCCCGCTTGCCGCCGAGCCGGTTTCCCACAAGCCGCTTGCCCCAGTACTCGGCCTGCTTCTTGGATCCCACCAGGATGACTTCGATGCGCTCCAGAGGATAGCGCTGCTTCTCCAGGCATCCGACTGTCTCGAGGGCCGAGCCCAAATCGATTGAATCGTTATAGCCTTCGATCACTACGGAGATCAGCGGGTCTGGCGCGACATCTAACATGGAGCCCCTAAGGAACGCTGGTAAGCGAAGCCCAGCAGAACGACCACCTGAGCAATCGCCGACGCCAGCGCGATTCGAATTCCCTTCTGCCATCCGAGGTTTTCGACAGGGGACCACAGCAGGCGCGCGTAGAAAGAAGTCGAACGAAGGTGAGCCGCGCTTCTTGTCCGTCCGCTCAGAAATGCGGCGCCGCGCCCGTAGCGCCACTGCTGCGCCCAGAATGCACGGGCCGTCGAGGGGAAATGGTGGTGAACCGCCAGTTGACTCAGAATGGCGATTCGCCGTCCCGATGCGACCCATCGCTCACAGAACTCGCGATCTTCCCCGGCCGCCAGTGGAAAACGGATATCGAACCCGTCCATTCCCTGGAAGGCGCTTCTGCGAAGAGCGAGCCCGTTGCTCGGCGCGAAAGTGTAGTCTTCCTCATCCAGGCGTTGCGACCGCGAGAAGTGATCCAGCAGCCACGCGCTCGCCAGCGCAAAAGAGCCCGCGCCATCCACGGCGCATTGTGGACCGGCCACGGCGTGATTCGGCCGGCATTCCAGTTCCCGCAGTACACGACTCAAATACCCCGCATCGATCTCGCTATCGTCGTCCAGAAAAACGAGATTTTGGCCCGTTGCCTCCAGAGCGCCGGCATTCCGGGCGCACGCCGGACCCCGACGCCCGCCCTTCATCAGACACACTTCGCATTGGCCGCCGGCGGCGCGCAGAATGTCTGCATCAAGATCGCCGGCATCATCCACCACGATGATCTCCATGTCTCCTTCCAGGTGCTGCCGCCGCAGTTGTGAAATCAGACGACTGAGCCGTTGCGGGCGGCTGGCCGTAGGGATGATCACGGAAACCCGCATGCTTGTCCTCATAACGACCCAAGCGTCCAACTGAGACGTCCTGCGCCTAATAACATCGCTAACGCAATCTTCTCCCGCGGAGACCGGTTCCTGACGACTCTGCGAAAGACGCCCAGACATTCCCGGGAGCTTAACGTTTCACATTGCCCAAAATGACGGGTCCGTTTGCGCGCCCTCGCGTAAATGAAATTCTTGCGGAGATAACCCCAAAAGGTCTGCAACTCGAGATGCGTGACCCGCATGGCCGGCTCCCACCCAATGGCTCCCATTCCTTCCGCGGACGCCAGGCTCCGCACGAAGATCGTGTCTGCCCCACGATCTACAAGTTGGAATGGTCCGCGGCGCTCGAAGGCGGTTCTCCGCACGGCCATGTTGTTGGTGAAAGCAAACGTGGCTCGGGCATCGCCGCGATTGAGAATATATTCGACGCGCGCATCATCGTAGGAAGCGATCAATCGCATCCGCTCTGCCGGAGAACGGCGCGAGCCGAGTATCGCCTGGGTTCGTTCCTTTTCCATCCGCTGGTCGATAGCCTTCAGCCAGTTGGAATCTGGTACGCAATCGGCATCTGTGAAGGCGAGGATCTGCCCTCGCGATTCCTCGACTCCCGTGTTTCGCGCGGCGTAAGATCCTTGCCGGTTTTCGCTCAGTAGCCGGACTCGCTGGAATCGCCGAATCAGGGAAGCGGAGTCATCCACCGAATTGTTGTCGACCGCAATGATTTCGTAGTCCTCAAGAGGGTAGTCTTGATCTAGCAGGCTGCGGATACAGCGCTCAATCGTACCCGCCGCGCCATAGAACGGAACAATTACGGAGATCCGAATCACCACGAACGACTATAAACGATTGCGGGGCAGTTGGCAAAGCGGCAAGCGGGCGGCGGCCCTATGGGCACTCATTGGCACGGGATTGTTTATAGGATGGCAAAGCGCCACGGTGGAACGAAACTTCGGGGGCAACTGGACGTCCCTTTTTTATACCGGAAAGGCGCAGCGAATCCCGCCGGACCTCATCCGCGGGACGTTCACTTTCGAGGGACCGGGCTATGACGGGCAGATGTACCGCTATGTAGCCCATGACCCGTGGGTAGAAGGTGCGGACCACAATTACCTGGACGACTATTCGCTCCGCCAGCGCCGCATTCTGGTACCCGCGTTGGCTTGGCTGCTCGCGCTTGGCCGGTGGGACCTCATCGACTTCGCAGACCTTGCAATCCTCTCCGCCTTTGTGTTCGCCGGCTGCTATTGGGCAAGCCTCTGGATCATGCTTCAAGGGGATTCGCCGGCCTGGGGATTGGCATACATGATCGTGCCCTCAACTCTCGTTGCGGCGGACCGGTGCACCATCGACGTGGCCACCTCCTCGTTGACCATAGCCCTCCTGTTGTACTCGCGCCTGAAGCGTGACCGATTCCTGTTCCTGTCGGCCATGGCGATCTGCCTGAGCCGCGAAACGGGCCTGCTTGTACTTCTCGGCGTCATCCTGAGTCTTGCTTTCGAGCGGCAATGGCGCAGGGGGCTCGCCCTCTCGACGGCGGCGATTCCGGCACTTGCCTGGTACGCCTATGTCTACCTGCACCGCGAAGGTGCCAGCCGCCCGAGTATCCCTGGCTGGCTGGGCAAAGGGTCGCCGCTCGGAATCTTCATTCGTCTCACTCACCCCATCGACTACCACCTCCGGCCGGCGATTGACCGAATGGTGCAAGGGTTGGACTGCGTGGCCCTTGCGGGGATGCTGCTCGCATTCGGCCTGGCGGTTTTTTATTGGTCGCGAAACCGCACAGGCTCAGCCCAAATCACTGGGGTCTTATTCCTTCTTCTGCTCCCTCTGGTGTCGTCCGCGCCGTTTTGGGACGCGGCTTATGGCTACTCGCGCCCGTTCTCGCCACTACTTGTTTCCATCGCGATGGGTTCCGCCCACGCCCGCGCGTATCGGTGGGTGGGGATGGTTCCGATCTTCCTTGTTCTACCCCGGCTGCTGTTACAGATGGGCCCGCAGATCGCCGGGATCTTTCACGTTTATGTCCGTTGAGGCCACCGTTTCCCGCGTCCTTCGAAACAAAGCACACAGGAAAAGCGCCGTTCCCAGTACGGAACCAACGCCCGAGCACAAATGAAAAAGGCTATAGAGCGGCACCGCGGCGACGGAGAACCTGAAGCCGCGAACACTTTTCAGGAAGCGGTAGAAATCCAGGTCCAACAAGGCCGACGCCGCAAGAGCGGCTGCGGCCAAAGCAGTTGACGCGCCTCGGTTCAAGCCAGCCAGTGCCAGCATCAGGAAACAGAACGCGAGGCAAGTCAACACAGCACTGGCCATGCGCCTCCGCCGGAGGGTCAAGTCATTCGGGCAGGTCCCGCTTTGAAGAATCAAGCGAGTCCAGGGAGCCGCGCGGTCGAAAATATCCGTTTGCACCATGCTCAGGAGCGACCAGGATTTCTGGTGCGTCACGAGAATAGCAGGATCGAGGTGGATTTCGCCCCCTTGCGCTTTGATCCGGTAGCCGAGATCTATGTCCTCGGTGGCCGGTCTCGCGCAGTCGGTTCGAAACCCTCCTACGCGTTCAAACCACTCGCGCCGAATGGCGCCGCACGCGCTCCAAAACGTGCGGGCATCCGGGTCCCCGGTCTGGTGGGTAAAACAATGCAGCAGATTTCGAAATTGCGAAACGAAGGCGACGTGCTGTGGGCTGGAATCATAGGATCCAAAGGCCGCCGCAAGTTGTGGGTCTGATTCAAAATGCCGCCGGAGAAGCTCCAGCGAGTCGGCGTGCAGGCAGACATCGGCATCCAGGAAAACCAGGATGTCACCCGCCGCGGCCCGTGCTCCCAGATTGCGCGCGTAAGCGGGACCCCGGCGCAATCCGGTGGAAAGAACCGCGCAGCCCAACTCCGTGGCGATTGCCGCCGAGCGATCGGAAGATCCATCGTTAACCACAATGCATTCAATGGGCGCCAGCTCCGAATGATGCAGCGCATGCAGACAATTCGCCAGACACTTCTCTCCATCAAACACGGGAATTACGACGGAGATGCTAAGTGGGCGGTTCGCCGCCGCTCGATTGCTCAATCTGACGAAGTATATCTTAAATGGCCGCAGCGGCGCGGTTAAGCCGACAGCTAAGCCAGAACAATTAAGCCAGCACGACAACCGGGTGGTAGAGATTCGGCAAAACCGCTTCTCCAATGGCCAGCAATGCCCCGCTTTCCGTCAATGCTTTGACGAACTTCGTCCCCGTATCCGCCCGAAAGGGGTTCGTTCGAAAATTGCGGCCATGGCGGATTTGGGCTTCGGACGCGGAGTCCATCACCACACACGGGAAACCTGGCAGTAACCCACTTGCCGGCAGCACTGCATCCTCGATATTCGTTTCTAATTGCGCAAGGGTGTAGGCTTTTTCGATTGAGAAATCTCCCGAGCGCGTGCGGCGGAGAGCGGTGAGATGCGCGCCGCAGCCCAGCACCAGACCCAGGTCATGCGCCAGCGATCGCACGTACGTGCCGCTGCCGCAATGCACCCGTAACGCTGCTTCGGGGCCCTCGAACGACAGGATTTCCAGACTGAAAATTTCGATTTCGACTGGCGCGAGCTCCACCTCTTGATTCGCGCGCGCCAGTTTATAGGCCGGAACGCCGCGAATCTTCTTTGCCGAAAAGCGCGGCGGGTGCTGCTGAATGACGCCGATAAAGCCCCCGATGGCACGCTCCAGGTCTTCGCGCGTGAACGTCACCGGCCGCTCTTCTCCGGCTCTCTCGCCGGTGGCGTCATACGTATCGGTGGAAAAACCAAACCGCACGCGGACTTCGTAAACCTTATCGGCGCGTGTGAAGAATTTCGCCAGGCGCGTCGAGGAGCCGATCAGCAGCGGCAGCACCCCCGTACCCATCGGATCGAGAGTTCCCAGATGTCCGATCGACCGCTCCTGCGCCAGGCGGCGCACCCGGTTGACAACATCGTGAGAGGTCCAGCCTTCAGGTTTGTCTATAACCAGCGCCCCGGGAATCAGGGTCGTTCCTCTAACTGACGAATCACGGCCATCACCACGTTGCCCACAATTTCGAAACTGTTCGGGCTGAGCTTATCCATGGTGTCCTGGCCGGTGTGCCAGAAGGCCTGGTCCGGGCCGTAAGTGAAGTCGATCAGGTCGATCGCCGGGACGCCTGCTTTGATGAAAGGCATATGGTCGTCCTCTATCCCCGACAAATCCGTGTGGAAGTGTGCGGCGTAGCCCAGTTGCCCAGCCGTATTCCAAACCAGGTCGCGCAGCTTGATGTCCGAATTACCGTCTTTCACCAGGTCCAGGTCCTTGTCGCCGATCATGTCGACGTTGATCAGGGCTTTGATCCGCGCCAGCATGCCGCTGTCCAGCCACGCGCGTTCCAGGTGGCGGCTTCCGTAGAGGCTGTCGGTATCGGTCCACTCCTTCACGGCCTCTTCACCATCGAAGAAGATTAGGGTCACATCGTCCAGGCGTGGCGATCCGTGCAGCGCGTTCGCCAGTTCAAGCAGGAAACCGGTGGAAGAGCCTGCATCGTTGGCGCCGACAAAGTTGGGCAGGCGCTTGGTGTCGTAGTGTCCGGTGATCACGATGGCGCGGCCGGATTTGCCGGGGAACTTACACAGAATATTCCGCATGGGGATAGGGCCGGCCGGTGTCGAGGCGCGGAAATCGTCGAAGGTAAGCTGGCAGCCGGTGGGCTTCAATGCGGCGATGATCTGCTCTTGCAGGCGGTGAATGGCCGGGGAGCCGGACGGGCGAGGTCCATCGGCGACAGCTTCACGGGCGTAGCCGTAGGCTTTCGCGCCGCTGAAGCTGGCTGCCTGGACGGCGGTGGTGCTGACGAGTATAGCGGCGATAAGGACCATCAACGGGTTTTGCGCGCGGTGCATATATATCCGAGAGTGAAGTTACGCTCGCGATCGAGCGGTTCCAGAACTGGCAGAACCAGCGAGAGCGGCACGAAGACGAGGACCGCGGCAGGGAACAGCAACCACCCCACGCCTCTCATAAAGAATTGTAGTCCGTTGAGCAAACGGCGAGAGAGCAGGCGGAAGAAGCCACCCGCGGGCGTGAGTTGAATTTCGTCGAAGCCGGCGGATTCCAGCAGACTGCGCAGGCCGAACCGCGTGTAGCGAAAATAGTCGTGGGGCTGCTGGTGCTCTTCCCATTCGAGCGGCGCAACCAGCAGAAAGGCGCCGCCGGGTTTGAGGACGCGCCCGATCTCGGCGAGGGCGCTGGCTGGGTCGCGAAGGTGTTCGATGGTGACGATGTTCAGCGCCGCGTCGAAGGTGCTCGCTGGAAACGGCAAGGCGGTCAGATCGGCGACGGCATCGAGAGCGCGATAATTCCACCGCGCGTCGCCCACTCCCAGATCGACGCCAAGGTAGCGTTGGTGGGCGAAGAATCGCTTGTATTGGCCTTCGCCGGAGCCCGCGTCGAGAACCAGCGCGCCGGCAGTAAGCGCGCCGGCAAAGCGTGCGACCGCTTCCGTGATCTCGCATTCGAAGTAGAGGAGCCAGCGCCGGATCGGTCGGGGTGCGCGTGAAAGCCGCTGAGTGTAAGTCATCGTTTGCGGGCTTCCAGCATGATGGAAGAGCCATGCCCGCATGCCGCTTCCAGCAGCGCGAAAGGCAGTGCGGCGGCTGTGAGCGCCAGATACGCGGCATTGTGGAATAGCGATGCGGGTTTGCCCTTGATTCGCCGGGCCATCGGGTCGAGCGACGGAGCGAGGCTGGTTGCTAATCCGGCCGGGTTGTCGCGCAGGGAGAAATTCTTCCGGCGCACTACCTCGAAGCCATGTTTCTCCAGGAAGAAGCCGACATCGGCGCCGCGGAAATCGGTAAGGTGCCTCGGAATATCGAGACCGTTCCAGCGCTGGCCGAGCAGACGGAATTGCCAGCAATCCATGTTCGGCACCTGCACGACAAGATGCCCGTGAGGTGTCAGCAATTCGCGGGCGGCATCCAGATAAGCTCCCGGGTCGGGCAGATGTTCGAGGACATGAAACAGCGTGATGAGAGAGAACGATTCCGACGGAAAGGGCGCGTTGGTGAGATCGGCCTGCAGGGCGGGGACGTGGTGGCGGCGCCAGGCGATTTTGCAGGCTTGCTGAGAGGAATCGAGGCCCATGGCGGGAAGTCCGCGTTCCCGCAGCATTCCTGGCAGCAGGCCGCCGCCGCAACCCACATCGAGAACCGGGCCGGAACCGGAGGCGTTGCGATGGGCCTCCACTACGAAGTTGACGTGATCTTGAAGAACGAGGCGGCGGTAGCGCTCGGCCCAACGCGATGCGGTGTCTTCGGCGGGGTCAAACCAGTAATTCCCAGGATAAAACCGGTCCAGTTGCGCCGGTTCGGGACGCGGAGAAAGGCGCGCGAGCCCGCATACTCTGCAACGTGCCACTTGGAAGCGCGCAGTGGTCGTGTGGTAGAGCCTGTCTGTTCCTTCGAGTAGAATCACGGCTTCGGTGGAACCGCAGCGCAGACAGTCCTCGTTCGCGGGGGCTGAAGCCCGCGCCGCCTGGGTCGACAGTTCTTTGAGGGAGATGCGGTTTTCGAGTATCAACTCTTTTGTCTCTTGTTGGGAGAGCTTGCGGACCAGGGTCCTGCGCTTGTGGAGCATTTTCGGCAGCAGCGGCAGCGCTTGCAGGTCTCCCGAAAACAACGCGAACACCAGACGTAGTTTTCCGCCGGCGCCGGGGAATGAGGCGGCTTCACCCTGGCCGGATGCCGCAGCCAGGGCGCCGGACGTCAGTCGCTGCAAATAATAGAACGGGTTGAGCCACAGCAGGCTCCACGGAAACAGTTTAGCGGCCAGTAATACGCGGTTTCGCTCGATCAAAGCGAGCCGTTTGACGCTGCCGGTTCCCAGCGTGGAACTGTGATGATGCCGCACCACTGCGCGTGGATTGTAAATGCACTTCCACCCGGCGATGCGCGCGCGCAGGCCCAGTTCAGCATCGTCCCCGTAAGCGAAGAAATCCTCGTCGAAGCCGCCGATCTCATCCAGCATGGAGCGCCGGTACATGGCGCCGCACCCATCCGGCCACAAAACTTCTTCCTGCTGTTCGAACTGCCCGGCGTCCCACGCTCCGGTGCCCCGGCCGCGGTTTTGTCCGTCAGGCCAGATGAGATGGCCCGCCTTGTCGATGCGCCGTGGATCGGAAAACATTACGATCTTGGCCGCCGCCATGCCGATCTCGTCGTCCCCGTCAAACACACGTTCCAACTCAAATAGAAATTCCGGCTCGGCCTCGGCGTCATTGTTGAGAAGAGCGATGCGCTCTCCGCCGGCGGCGCGGATTCCCTGATTGTTGGCTTGGCAAAACCCCAGATTCTCACGGTTTCTAATCAGCACGGCTGCGGGAAATTCAGAGCTCACCATCTCGGCGGAACCGTCGGTGGAGCCGTTGTCCACCACAATTAGCCGGAACTGGACCTTGGTTTGCTTCATCAAAGAACGCAGGCAGGCGCGCAAAAGGTCCCGGCGGTTCCAGTTGACCACAACGACTGACAGGGGCGGACTGGCCATTTTGGGGATAGTAGATTTTGCCGGACTCGCTTCGTATTATAAGAAATGATTGTTTAGGTTTCCCGAATGCCCACCTTAGGCCACAGGCTGGCGACCGAGCGGCTGCGCCAGAGCCTTGATCTGCAACAGGTTTCGACTGTAACTCGAATTAGCCCGCGCTTGCTGAGGGCGATCGAGCTGGATGACTTTGAACAGTTGCCGGGCCGCGTATTTGCCCGGAATTTTGTGCGCCAGTACGCTCACGTGCTGAGCCTCAATGAAGCCGATGTGCTGGCGCAGTTTGACCGGGAGCAGTCTGCTGACGAGCCGGCGGCGGATGTCACGAGGAAGCCGAAGAACTATTCCAGCGGTTTTTCCCTGAATCTGCGGGCGCTCGCGGATGTTTTTGGAGGCAACACGCTCACTTCTTTCTTCACTTTTGTGATTACCATCGGAGTTTGCGCGGCGGGGGTTTGGGCTTTCGAGAATTGGGGCACGGTGCGGGCTCACGTTTTGCCGTCGCCGCGGAAAACTTTGGTTGCGCAAGTGGCCAAATCGGTGCCCCCAAAACAGCCGGTTTCAAAACCCGCCGAGACAACTGGGCCGGCGAAACAGGCTGCCGTGCCGCCTCCGGGCGAGCTCGATTCCCCGGCGATTCCGGCCAGCGGCGCGGGTGTTCACGTACTGGTTGCCGCATCGGACTCCTGCTGGACTCGAATCACAGCCGATGGAAAGGTCCTTTTTACCGGAATGCTGAATGCGGGGGAATCGCGGGAAATCAATGCGGCGTCGGTGGTGGACCTTCGGGCGGGTAACGCCGGGGCGCTGGCGTTGAAGTTAAATGGCAGCGATATCCCGCCACTGGGGCCCAAAGGGCAGATCCGCTCAGTGATTCTGACTGTGGATGGTGCTCACGTACGCACACCCACGCCGGAACCTGTTTCCGAGCCTCTTTGACGCGCTTCCAGCCGTCGCCGTTCTTCCTGAAGCAGTTCGGATCGCCGGCGCAATTTGATGCTTTCGTCGATATGCCGCCAGAATTTCACGAAATAGCCGATGGCCGATGTGACGGCGAAGAAAACCACCACCCACATACAAAAAGAACCCAACGCGCGAAATGACGGGTGGCGTAACCCCAGAAGAACAACACAGATTGCCACCACTTGAGAAATCATTTTAGTCTTGCCGAGGTCGCTGGCCTGAATGGTGTACCCTTCAGCCGCGGCAATACTACGCAGGCCGGAAACGGCAAACTCCCGCCCAATAATCAGGATGGCCAGATAGCCGGGAACCGCGCGGACCTGCACCAGGGCGACAAGAGCAGCCGAAATCAGCAGCTTATCGGCGATGGGGTCAAGCAGTGTTCCCACTGTGGTTACCTGCCGCCAGCGTCTGGCCAGATAGCCATCCAGTAAATCAGTGGCGGCGGCGCACATGAAAATTCCCAATGCCAGGATATCGTTCGATATAAAAATCCCGCTCGTCAGGTGGAACGAGATTTTCTCCTGCACCATCGCGGAAACCAGCAACGGAACGAAGAAAATACGGAGCAGGGTCAGTGAATTGGGGAAATTCACGGGTTTGAAATCTCCCGGAATTTGTGGAAAATATGTAGGGCTTTAGCGCCACACAGGTTTTTCGCGGCCCTCGACGCCAACCGGAACGGAATTCTCGTAACTCTATGAAAAGGTGGGGACGCAGCCGCGCCGGACCCCATCGGATAGGGGAAAGCCGACGACCGTTCATTCCAAATCTTCATGTAGGCAGTCACGACTTCCCCACAGACTTTTCCACAGGCTGGCCCGGCGTCAGCCACAGCGACAATCTCTCGCGGACCGCTGCCGGCACCGCGGCGTCCACGTCGCAGACACCGTCATGATACTCCAAAGCGATCACCCTCGCGCTCTCATGCAAGAGAGCAATATCCGCGCCATGGCCGGCGGGGATGCGGAAGTGCTCCACATCCTGCGCATCGGACGGCAGCACGCGGTCGATCGACGCCAGAAGATCGGGAACGCCCACGCCCGTTAGTCCGCTCATCAGAACCGCTGGCGGGTAGGGCGGGGAGCTGTGCCGTAACACGGAGCGCGTGAGCGCGTCCGAGTCTCTCGCTTCCTCGGGCGAATCCGGAGGCAGGCGGTCGCTCTTGTTGAGAATCAGGATCTGCGGCGTTGTCGCCGCGCCGATTTCGCCAAGCACCTTCATCACCTGCTCCGCCTGTTCGGCGGCGCCTTCCGAAGATGCATCCACCACGTGCAAAATAAGAGCTGCCTCCGCCACCTCTTCCAGAGTGGCACGAAACGCGTGCACCAGAGTGGTGGGAAGGTTTCGAATAAATCCTACCGTGTCGCTGAGTAAAGCCTTTCTACGGGAAGGCAACTGGATGGAGCGCACCGTGGGATCGAGCGTTGCGAACATTTTGCGATCCGCCAGCACGTGCGCGCTGGTCAGCCGGTTGAATAGTGTACTCTTGCCGGCGTTGGTGTAGCCCACCAGAGCGATGGTCGCGAGCGGCACCGCCTGGCGTTGACGCCGGTGCAACGTGCGCCCGGCGCGCACCTTCTCGATTTCCTCCTGGATTTTCTTAATCCGGCGGTGAACGCGCCTGCGATCCGTCTCCAGCTTGGTTTCGCCCGGCCCGCGCGTTCCAATGCCGCCGCCCAGGCGCGACATGGAGGCGCCGTGGCCCGAAAGCCGCGGCAGCAAATAGTTCAACTGAGCGAGTTCGACTTGCAGCCTGCCCTCGCGTGTCCGCGCCCGGGACGCGAAGATATCCAGAATCAGCTGGGTTCTGTCGATCACCTTCAGGTCGAGCAGCTTTTCGAGGTTGCGCTGCTGCGTAGGGCTGAGATCGAAATCGATGATGACCAGGTCGGCTTCGACGGATTTCGAGAGCGCCAGCAGTTCGTCCACTTTGCCCCGCCCGAGCAAGGTCGCTGCATCGGCCGCGCCGCGAATCTGCGTCGTCTCGGCAACAGGCGCCGCGCCCGCACTGCCGGCCAGTTCCCTCAGCTCCTCAAGGGAGTCTTCCGTGTCTGTCCCTTTGTGGGCGGACTTGATCGCAAAACCTACCAGGACAGCGCGTTCGTCGGTATTAGGCTTCAGTGACTTCATGACGCACTTCCGCCGGGGTGTTCTCTCCGGTTTTGGCCGCAACGGGCGGAGGTGGGTGGCTCACGGGATGCAAGGCTCGCCCGGTGACGACTGTCGAGATCGCGTGTTTGAAGACCAGATGCTCCTGGCTATTCGATTCCAGGATCAGCGAGTACTTATCGAAGCTTTTGATCCGGCCATTCAGCCGTACCCCGCCCAGCAAGTAGATCGTGACCGAGGTCTTCTCTTTGCGAGCGTTGTTCAGAAAGCTATCTTGGATGTTCTGAGATGATTTTTCCATCCGGCCCGGGGTTTCTCGAAGCGAAGTCTGAACGTATTCTCCCATTAAGTTTGGATGCTGTGCGCGGTTGTAGTAGCTTCAGTACTTGTGATGCCTCATCGATGTGTTCGAATTCTAACAGATGGAAGAAGTGGGCCGCCTTGTGCACCCACCAAGCTGATTGGCGTCGGATTGAATTACCGCAGCCATCTCGGGGGTAGGAAGCTTCCCGAAACGCCGGAGCTTTTCTATAAACCGCCTTCATCGCTCATCGGCGACGGTGAAGCGATCCGGATTCCGCCGGACGCCACCGACGTTCATTTTGAGGGGGAACTGGTGTTGGTGATCGGGAAGATGGTCAGGAACGCGACGCGCGAGCAAGCCATTGACGCGATCTACGGCGTCACCTGTGGCAATGACGTGAGCGACCGCAACTGGCAGCGTGGGGAGAAAAAAGACCTGCAATGGTGGCGCGCCAAGGGGTGCGACACGTTCGCCCCTTTAGGGCCGGCAATTGTGACGGGCCTCGATTATTCCAATCTCATGCTGGAGACGCGCGTGAATGGGAAGGTAGCGCAGAGGGCCCCAACGTCCGATCTGGTGCATGATTGCCCCTCGATTGTCAGTTGGGCCAGCCGTTGGGTCACGCTGATGCCCGGCGATTTGATTTACACGGGCACGCCTGGGGATACGTTCGCGTTGCAACCCGGCGATGTGGTGGAAGTGGAGATTGAGGGGATCGGGGTGCTAAGGAATCCAGTCGTCTGAGCGCGCCGCAACTCGCTCTATTGGCCATGCTCATGCACACCCCAAATCTGAGAAAGGTGCGCGGTTCCACAATGCTGGCTGTTCCGCCAGCGATCCTGGATCTGCTCCACTTGCAACCTGTGGCAACGGTGAGCCTCGCCGTGGAGGGGGACCGCCTGATCGTCCAACCGCAAACCAAAGCCCCGGTATACGTTGGAGGAACTTCTTGCTCAGTGCGATCCCCAGGCGCCCATCGGCGAGGAA